>Ga0209066_10000211_pt1 | contig 89037 bp, 82 predicted proteins | sample All_14_2_FD_187198 | JGI IMG/M metagenome (GOLD analysis project Ga0209066, IMG submission 187198) | Freshwater microbial communities in response to fracking from Pennsylvania, USA - Allegheny Zone_MetaG_DW_15 (SPAdes) (version 2) ...
GGCATAGCCAAGTGGTAAGGCAGAGGTCTGCAAAACCTCCATTCTCCAGTTCAAATCTGGATGCCGCCTCCAAGACTGCGGGAGTAACTCAGTGGTAGAGTGCAACCTTGCCAAGGTTGAAGTCGCGGGTTCAAATCCCGTTTCCCGCTCCAGATTTCCCGCCGGTCCAGGACCGGCTCAGAGCACAAACAAACCCTCGTCGTAAGTTGCGGCGGGGGTTTCGTTTGTTGTGGTGTCGCCTCGATGAGGCCGGGGTGAGATTGGGTCAGACTGGGCAATGCTCGTTTTCTATGAGCATTTGGACTGGGACGAGAGGTTGTTCGATCATGTGTGCTTCCTGAATCGCATGGAGATTCTTTGACACGCACCGCGAGCATGCGTACATGTTTTCTGTACAATTTCACGGGAGGAGCCCGATGCTGCAAACCACCTACACCGACGCCCGCGCCAACCTGGCCAGCCTGTGCGACGAGGTGACCGAAAACCAGGAAATCGTCGTCATCCGCCGCCGAAAAGGCAAGAGCGTGGCCATGATCGACGCGGCCGAGCTGCAAAGCCTGGTCGAAAGCGCCCACCTCATGCGTTCGCCCAAGAACGCCGAGCGTCTGCTTGCGGCCCTGGACAGAGCCCTCAAGGGCCAGGGCGAAGCGACGGACATCGACCGGCTGAAGGCGGAGGCGGGCCTTGCGGAATAAGGACCGGATAGCGGTTTTCCAGTCCGAATTCCGCGAAGACCTGCGCCACTGGGTCCAGACCGACCGTCGTGTCGCCCTGCGCGTCTTGGAACTGGTCGAAGCCGTGATGCGCGACCCGTTCCAAGGCATCGGCAAACCCGAACCCCTCAAATACCTCGCCCCCGGCGTCTGGTCCCGCCGTATCACCCAGGAGCACCGGCTCGTGTATCTTGTGCGGGATGAGCGGGTGGATTTTTTGCAGGGGCGGTATCACTATTGACGAGTTCTTGGTCATATCCCAGGGAATAGGGAGACTCATGCCTACTGCTCCGGAACGAGCGCCATAATCTACGCCCTCCGCGCGGAGGGCGACCCAGCAGATCCAGCAGGGCCTGACGCCATACATCTGTTTCAATCCACGCCCTCCACGCGGAGGGCGACGTCAACGTGGATTTCTTCCCGTCCGAGACACCCGTGTTTCAATCCACGCCCTCCACGCGGAGGGCGACTGGCGACGAGCGGATACACCGTGATCGTGCTTTGGTTTCAATCCACGCCCTCCACGCGGAGGGCGACACGCTGCGGCCGAACTGGCGGACAAGGTGAGCGGTTTCAATCCACGCCCTCCACGCGGAGGGCGACGCTGAGCCGCTGCCTGTGGCCCGTGGCCATCAAGTTTCAATCCACGCCCTCCACGCGGAGGGCGACGAGGGCGGCTGCGGAGGCCAGGCCGCCGGCGCTCGTTTCAATCCACGCCCTCCACGCGGAGGGCGACAAGCTTCCCGAAGGAAATTCGAACTAGCGAGACTTGTTTCAATCCACGCCCTCCACGCGGAGGGCGACCAGAGAATGCGCTGCGCGACGTCGCCAGGGCGGCGTTTCAATCCACGCCCTCCACGCGGAGGGCGACCGTGAGCCTCCGGTTCGGCGGTGCGGTGTTGTTGAGTTTCAATCCACGCCCTCCACGCGGAGGGCGACGGCAGTCCTTCGGTTTCGGGGGCATCATCGGCCTGTTTCAATCCACGCCCTCCACGCGGAGGGCGACCTCGCAGCACACATGCCCCGGCAATGGGTCGGAGTTTCAATCCACGCCCTCCACGCGGAGGGCGGCGGGAGTTCAGCAGTGATACGGGGTGGTGGACAAGTTTCAATCCACGCCCTCCACGCGGAGGGCGACACAACGAAACCCTGGAGCGCAAGGCCGAGATCGCGGTTTCAATCCACGCCCTCCACGCGGAGGGCGACTGCCGTAGGAGTAGAGGCGTGGAGCGATATCGAGTGTTTCAATCCACGCCCTCCACGCGGAGGGCGACGCTCGCGGCCTGGGGCGTCCCGGCCGACGTGGCCGTTTCAATCCACGCCCTCCACGCGGAGGGCGACGCTATCCGGCTCGCAGTACGGGCCGGCGACGGAGGTTTCAATCCACGCCCTCCACGCGGAGGGCGACGGATCGCCGCCGGCCTATCCTACGCCGATACCATGTTTCAATCCACGCCCTCCACGCGGAGGGCGACCGCCTGCAGGGCCGGATTGCCGGTGATTTTGACGTTTCAATCCACGCCCTCCACGCGGAGGGCGACATGCACAATCCGCACGCAGCAATGCACAAAAGTATGTTTCAATCCACGCCCTCCACGCGGAGGGCGACGGAGCCAGTCCGAGGAGACCAAGTCCTGGCTCTACGTTTCAATCCACGCCCTCCACGCGGAGGGCGACGCTTGGACGGGGCTACTGGCCTGGGAAGCTGGGGTTTCAATCCACGCCCTCCACGCGGAGGGCGACAGGTCGTCGTTGATGATCGCCTGGCGGGTGATGGCGTTTCAATCCACGCCCTCCACGCGGAGGGCGACACTCCGTAAATCCGATCCTGTTCTTGCAGCTGCTGTTTCAATCCACGCCCTCCACGCGGAGGGCGACCTCGGCTTCGCGACGGTCATGGGCGGCGACGTAGTTTCAATCCACGCCCTCCACGCGGAGGGCGACGCTTCGACTGCATCTGCGTCAAGGCCGGCGCCTCGTTTCAATCCACGCCCTCCACGCGGAGGGCGACGTCCGAAATCTGCATCAGCGCTATGCCACCCACGAGTTTCAATCCACGCCCTCCACGCGGAGGGCGACGGACCACTAGCCTGGGCATTTCCGGCGCCGAGTGGTTTCAATCCACGCCCTCCACGCGGAGGGCGACGCGCTGCGCTGATCGTCACCGAGGGCGAGTCCAAGGTTTCAATCCACGCCCTCCACGCGGAGGGCGACCCGGTCAGGCCCGGGTACCTCGTCGAGTGGGAGCGGTTTCAATCCACGCCCTCCACGCGGAGGGCGACTGCAGCAAGGCGCAGCCTGCCCGCGCGGTCAAGGAGTTTCAATCCACGCCCTCCACGCGGAGGGCGACCTCTGCGGACCGTGCGGCCGCAGTGCCCGCAGCGGTTTCAATCCACGCCCTCCACGCGGAGGGCGACCGTTACTTGCTTCTTCCACGCCGTGATCTTGTTGTTTCAATCCACGCCCTCCACGCGGAGGGCGACATTCCCGCACGATGCGCTGGCCGTTCTGCTGCGTGTTTCAATCCACGCCCTCCACGCGGAGGGCGACTTGAGCATATGGTTCAACAGACACACAGTCTTGCCGTTTCAATCCACGCCCTCCACGCGGAGGGCGACCAGCTCGCTACGAGGTGGAGCGGCTGCTTGGGGAGGTTTCAATCCACGCCCTCCACGCGGAGGGCGACTCGCATTTCCAAGTCGTGCATCTCCTCGGCCTGCGTTTCAATCCACGCCCTCCACGCGGAGGGCGACCCCGTCACCGAGGAGCAGTGATGCCGCCTAGAAAGTTTCAATCCACGCCCTCCACGCGGAGGGCGACCGCGTGGTGTGTGAGACAAGTGGAGGGGTTGGGATGTTTCAATCCACGCCCTCCACGCGGAGGGCGACGTACACGCTCCTTTGGTTTGTTGCGCCATACTATGTTTCAATCCACGCCCTCCACGCGGAGGGCGACGGTCCGCATAGGCCGCGTCGATCTGATCGTTACCGTTTCAATCCACGCCCTCCACGCGGAGGGCGACTTGTCCACGCGGTCGGCGTAGGTCTTCATGTCCGCGTTTCAATCCACGCCCTCCACGCGGAGGGCGACGAGGCGGGTTGGGTGACTCCGGGCGGGACGTATGCGCGTTTCAATCCACGCCCTCCACGCGGAGGGCGACCTCATGTAAATCCCCGTCAGGTTGTCCGCAGCGTTTCAATCCACGCCCTCCACGCGGAGGGCGACCTCATGTAAATCCCCGTCAGGTTGTCCGCAGCGTTTCAATCCACGCCCTCCACGCGGAGGGCGACGCATAACTTGGGGCAGTTTGGCGACTTTCGCGGGTTTCAATCCACGCCCTCCACGCGGAGGGCGACGCGGATATAATCCTCGGCCAACCAGCCGAGGCAGTTTCAATCCACGCCCTCCACGCGGAGGGCGACGTTTTCTCGCTCCACTTCTCGACACGCCAGAAGGGGTTTCAATCCACGCCCTCCACGCGGAGGGCGACTGACCTACACCTCCGGCGGCACGGCGACTCCCGGTTTCAATCCACGCCCTCCACGCGGAGGGCGACTGTTGGGTGCGAAACATGTTGGTATCATTGCGTTCCCCAAGACGATTCCGCGAATCATGTCGGAGAAGTCACAAATATTCCGTTCGCCACCAACCAAATCCAATATTTGCAAACCAAAACAAATCGTTCCCGTAATCGCGAACCTACCAGGAAAACCGGGGCCGCTTGGGGTTCGCGCTACAAAATCAGGGGGCCTTCCGGGTCGTACGCGGGCTTGGCGCCGACATGCTCGATCTTTCGTTTCCAGTTGGAGCCCATATAGTAGAAACGCAGGCTGTCCTTCCGCTCATCCATTTCGTTGAGCAGCCGGTGTTTGAGCCTCGCCCATTGCGCCGGATCAACAACGCATTCGAATACGGAATACTGCACCCGCTGTCCGTAATCCTGACAGGCTTTGGCGATGCGTCGCAAGCGTTTCTGGCCTCCCGGGTCCTCGAAACTCACGTCGTAACTTATCAGTACCAGCATGTCGTCACTTCCCCACAAACGGCGGATATCCGTCCAAGTCGCCGCGAAGCCATCTCGCCATGAGCATGGCCTGCACATGGAAGACAAGTCCCATGGGAATCCGCTCATTCAGAAAAGGATGCACGATCTCGGCCTGTTTGCGTTTCTGGTAGGCGACCAGCAGCGTTTTTCGGGCATCATCGGTCATCCTGACCGCACCGGTTTCCAGAATCTCGAAGTCGTCTTTCTTGATCTGTCCCAGATTGATGAGCGAAAGTGCCAGACGGTCACCGACGAAGGCCCTGAACTCTTCCATGACGTCCAGCGCCAACCCGTGTCGTCCGGGCCTGTCCCGGTGCAGGAATCCCACCTCTGAATCCAGCCCGACGCACTCAAGAGCGCTGCGCACATCATGAGCCAGCAGAGTATAGATGAACGACAGCAGACAGTTGACCCGATCCAGAGGCGGACGGCGACTGCGGCCCACAAATCTGAATTCCGGCTCCCTTGAGAGGAGCAACTGGTCGAACACGCCGAAATAGCCGTTGGCCGCTTCGCCCTCGATGCCCCGGGCGACGTCCAGGCTGACCGGTTGCTGCAGACGCTGCAGGCAATCCTTCAAATGCCACACCTCTTTGTCCAAGGACGAACCGTCGAACTTGTCGCCATGGTCTCGCAGGGTCCGTTGCACTGCGCGTCGAGCGTTGATGATCTTGGCGCTGATGATGGACCTGGCCACCTCGGCGCTGGCCTCCGGGGAATCCGCCCGACGATACTGTTCGCGGCGGAGCAGAACATTGCCGGAAACAGGCCCCTGTACCCGAGCCAGAAAACGTCCGTTCTCGGTCAAAAAACTGAAGCCCAGTCCGCGCTCGGCGGCAAACCCCATCAAAAACGGGCTGCACGAGACCTGCCCGAAGCAGACGATGCCTCCAAGGGTATGCACCGGCACGCGGAGCCTGACTTCATTATCCACTCGCACGGCCACGCATTCCCCGTCCTTGGCCAGATATGCGCCCTGAGTCGTCACGTAGAGCGTATTGAGCAGCTTTTTCATTCTGTGTCCGCCATGGCAGCCAGATACTTCCAGACGGTCTTGTTTCGAGGAAGTTCCGGCATGCACAGATCGATCAGTGAACAGGCATCGCACTTCGCCTCGTAGCGAGCCGCAGGGGTTTTGCCCGACGCGACCACTTCATGCAGACGCGCCGATGCTTCGGTCGTTTCCTCACGCAAGGCGGCGTCAAATGCGACGACCTCTCTTCGTCTGGTCTTTCCGTAAAAAAGCGCCCCTTCAGCGATGGTCACGCCGAGCATCTCCTCCAAGGCCATGACCTGGGCGCAGAGCTGGATCCTGTCCCAGTTAGCGGCCTTGCTGCGGCCCCGCTTGTATTCGATGGGATACACATCCCCCTCTTCAGGGCCGAACTCGACCACATCGGCCAGACCGGACAGCCCGAGTCGCAGGGAACGCAAGGGCAGACTGCGTGCGATGCGCCGTCCCTCACGCACAATGTCCTCTCCGGCATCGACCTTCTCGTGAAGGATGCGGCCTTCGGCAGTGAACTGATTCTCCTCCCAGACTCGCTCGATATGGATGAGCGCACATTGTCGCTCGCAATAGAGCAAGTGCTGCAAGGCCGATATGGGGAGAAGGTCCTCTTCCGTATACACAATGGCTGACTCCGCTTGCGTTTTGCGACGTCGCGGCTCGGCAGAAGAGCGAGTCAAAGGCAGCGCCTCAGCTTGTCCATAAGTATTTCGCGCATGCGCGGTTTGTCTGCCGGATACAGGGAGATGAGCCGCTTGCCCTGCTGCTGATACAGTTTTTGCTTCTTGAGCATGCCGATCTTGTAGTCTGCGGTCTCCATGCCCCAATACTCGATATAGACATCGAACTCGGGCAGATAGAAATCCGGCCGAATGGCGTAGCCGTCGAGGATGCGAAAGCGTTCGTCGTACCGATAGCGGATGCCCTCGGCGCTCAGGGCCTCGCAAGCCAGCCGTTCTCCCTCGGACTGCACCCAGCTGCCGTCCTTGGCCCGGATGGTCTTCTGCAGTTCGATCTTGGTTTCGTAGTTGCGGCGCTCCAGAAAGATTTCGTCAAAGCAGTGGTCGCAGAAAGGTCGCTGAAAGGCCTTGTGACTACGCACATATTCGTCGGCCGCCAATTCCACGCCGCACCGCTGGCAGCAATGCACGACCGCGCGGTCCGCGATTTCCGAGGCCGCGCGGATCAGCTTTCCCGCCGTAAGCACGCTGCGCTTGACGTAATCTCGCTCGGCCGGATTGGCATAGAGATCGCGCAGATCCGGCAGCGCCGAACGCGCAGCGGCCCCGTAAGCGCCAAGAGCCTTGGCCGCGTACTGCCGCACCTGCGGGTGGCCGTCACCCAAAAGCGGCAGCAGTGCCTCAACTGCCGGAGCAGCAGAGACAATGCCTGCCATTTTGCCCAGACCTGAGGCCGCAAGTCTGCGCACCAGCGGCGACACGGATTTGGCCAGCTCCAGCAGCTCTGGCAGGGCTTGCGGGTCCGCGCTGTTGCCGAGTTCCGTGGCGCGCCGGGCCAGCGTCTTTTCGGTCGAGGCGTTCATGTGTTTCATGACTGATTTCGATTCCGGGGAATCTCCATGGCGTCGCGGCAGTTCGTACCGACGCGACGCCGTTGTGCGGTTAGAGCTTTTCGATGGCCTCGACGCCGGCGGGAGCCTGGCCGACCGTGACCGTGTAGTCGGCAAAGGAGCGTGCCGGGCCGGCGGAGCCCTCGGCGCGCCTGACCTGCACCAGATCGAAGAGCTTGTGCGCCGGGGCGTTGCCGAGCTTGTTCTCGTGGCGGAAGACAATGAGCTTGCGGCTGCTCATGAGCCCCCGGGCCGCCGAGCGGTCATGCTCGAACATGTTCGCGAGGGCATCCCAGAGCAGGTCCAGGTCGTCGTCGGAGAAGCCGGTCTTTTCCGCCAGCGGCGCGGAGACAAAGCCATGCGCCACATACAGGCCGTAGGGCACGATGTGCTTGCGGCCCATGGTGCGTTCCTTTTCGAGATCCTTCTCGTTGGTCACGGCCATGCGGGTGATGCTGACTTCCTGCGGGATGATCGGCTCGACGCTTTTGGCAAAGGCGAGCTGCACCGGGCCGCGCACCTGACCGCAGTTGACCTCGGTCGTCATGACTGCTCCGAACGTGCGGATGTCGTAGAAGTTGGCGCACATCCATCCGGTTATTTTTTGCGCATCCTCAAGTTTTTTGGGCAATTTTTTTGCTTCATGCGTCAGCTTGGCTTCGGTATATGCTTCTAAATTGCTGGTATTCAATACTGATTTCTCCTGAATATAAATGCGAAAACCTGTAGCGCCTTCCTTGGCAAGAGCCACATGATTCCTGATCTTGCGCTTCAAGCATACATCCGTGACCAGCCCATTCCCTGTTTCAGGATCGATGCGCGGCATGTTTCCCGCGTCCGGGTCGCCGTTGGGGTTACCGTTCTCGACGTCAAAAAGCAGCACGAATTCGTAGCGGTTGGCGATGGCGGTCATGGCTAGTTCTCCTTGTTCTTCTTGGTGAAAAAATCTTTGCGCTGGTGGTAGTAGCCGATCATGAACAGGCCTTGCTCCTCGGATGACATGGTTGTCGGGAAGTCGCTGAAGGCGTTGATGATGTCCTGCATCATGGTTTCGTAATGAAAGGCGATCCCTTTCTTCTCGGGGTCTTTGCGCAGCTTGGCCGTGTGGTTGGCCGCGTTCTTGAGCAGCATGTGGAAGACCTGTCCCGGATTGGCCGACGCGGATGCCAGATAGCGGTCCTTGATGGTCGCGCCTGCTCCGGGAACCGCCTCTTCCTGGGCTTTTTCCAGGACGGCGAAAAGTCGGCCAAGCAGATACGGGCGGTCTGTTCTTGCAGGGTCGAGTGACACGGGTACCTCCAACTGTTTGTTTCGCGTGAGAAATGCCTTGATGAGCGCGGCCCGGTAATACGTCACCGCGTGTTCGGCGCGGATGCGGCCGAGCACCGCCGGCAACAGGCTCTGCGGGTACTGCCCGCCGGTGAGCATGGCCCTAGCCACGCCGCCCGCCAGCACGGGCGAGATGTTCTCGCTCTTGTTCAGCGTCGCGGTCTGACGAAGCAGGAGCCAGAGCGGCGGAAACTCCGGATCGTTGTCGTACTGTCGGATGATTTCCAGATCACGGAAATGCCTGCCGATCTTGTGCAGCAGGCCGCCTACGGTATCGACCTCCCAGAAGCGGATGGACAGGCGGGCCGCGTTGGGAGCCAGGGCCAGCACGTAGAAATGCACGGATTCATCCAGATCGGGCACGATATCGACGGCGTGCTTGCCGGAACGGATGGCCTGAAGCAGGTCGTGCAGCTTGATCGCGGTCTGATTATCGACAGTGGTTTCCGGCTGCTGCGATTGTGAAGACGGGTCAAAGAGATCGGCCAGGAAATCTTCCGCAGGGCTGGTGCGCTCGGCCCAGAAGACGATGGTGGCGTCGCCGATGGTGATTTTCTGGCGATTTGATGGACTCAGCAGATAATTCAAAGCGGTCACATAGCAAAATGCAGCCTCTTGACTCACGGGAGCATTGATCGATTGCTCCTTTCCGTACGATTCAAAGGCCGATAAATTGAACGACACTATTGACGCCCCAACGGACTGAGCGCCACGAACTCCTTTTATTGACGGATGAAGCCTGGCAATCGGCTTTGAGCATTCCCCGGTAATCAGGCACTGCCCAAGCACCCCCTGTTCTTTTTGGTTTAGACATGTCGCCCACGCCTTGCGTGCAGCCGGACGATCGTGAACAAAGCCGCGTTCGCCCTCGATCCGAAAAACTACATTGGAGCCGATGATTTCTTCAGAATTTTGAAAACCTGAAATATCTTTGTCTCCGTGGTCGAGAAACTTCAGAACGGCTGCAAGGCCAAAGTCTGACGGGTCACAATATGTCTTCATATGTTCGATGAAAGCGGCATGGCATTGTTCCGTCCGATCCTGTTTTCCCTTTTCGTCCTTGCACAATACATAGTTTGTCGTATCCCAAAGAAAATTGGGTTTGATGCCGCTGGCTTTCTTTTCAGCGATCGGAACCAGCATCTTCCGGGGCCGCAATTTCTTGCCCTCCTGTTCCCGCAGATCCTCGATTCCCCGCAAATTTCCATCCCCATCCAGCACCAGGGCAAAAGAGATGTTCTCCATGCTGGTACCATACGGAGGCATGCCGGAATCCGGGTCCGTGCTCATGCGTTCGTAATACCCGTGCAGTGCTTGCAGAATCATGCCCGCACCCCCGGCGACAGACGTGACGGCGGGGCGATCACCCCGTCCTCCATGACGGCCTTGAAGAAGAGCGGGGTCATGCCGCGCTCGAAATCGATGTCCAGCAGCATGTAGCCCAGTTCACGCTTCTCCCCGGCGTAACATGACGGCGGGACCTCGTCTTCCAGCAGTTCGAAGGATGCCGGAAACTCCCGGCAACCCAGGCAGGGTTGATGGAAGAACTGTCCGGCGCGGGCCCGGCGGTTGAAGATATCCAGATGCTTGCCCTCGTTGTCCGCCGCTCCGGCCTTGTCGGTCAGTTCGAAATGGGCCTCGATGACGTACTCGACGTTGCGCAGCAGGGTTGCGACCCGCTGCTGGCGGTTGCCGCCGTCATCGACCAGAAAGTAGAGCGGCTTTTTGTCGCGCATGGCCGTGACCGGGTTGGGTTTGGGGATCTTGGAACTGACCTCGTTGCGGCGCACGTTGTCGAATACGATGGGCCGCAGGACATGGATTCTGTCCACCACCCAGCGGATGGCCGGCTTCCAGTGAATGGCCTCCAGAATGCCCCGGGCGGCGGACGGGGTCATGACGTCATAGGATACCCGCTCGACCTTCATTTCCGGCCTGGTGAAGCAGGCATAGTCGCCCCAGACCCGCAGTTTGATGCCAAATGCCATAGGCTCCTCCTTATTCAGGCTATTAAACCTTCAGCTTCCCAAACCCCGCCAGCATCCACGCAGAGGCCGACATCGTCGCTGTACGCAGCCATATTGCGGAGCACGGGATACGTGTCCCGGATCATTTCGACGGCGCCATCGGACCTGAGCCGTGCCAAATCCCTGCTTCTGACCGTCACGGAATACTGTTGCAGTCTGCGCAAGACAGGACGCGGGAACTCGGTGAAGCGCAGTTGTTGGACCAGTTCTTCCGCCTCGTCTTCCTTGGGAACGATCAAGGCGGTTCCTTCATCCTCGATGAAGCGGAACTCCCCGGCGATCTCCCTGAACGGAAAGAGCAGATCCTTGCCCACGGAAGCGTTCAGGCGTTTGACGATCTGTTTCTTGTCCAGTTCCTGCACGTCATAGAGCAGTTCAAAATATCGGCGCATAGCCGACAGGCTGAGCGGGTCTTCCGCAGGCAATGATCGAAGGGTTTCGCCCGCACGGCCGGCACATCGCTGCAGCCACGGCATCCTGGGAGGATTTTCGGGCTCGTACACGACAACTCGGCCCAGCCCGTCAAGTCGTCCCTCGCGGTTGCAGCGCCCGGCGGCCTGGGCGATGGAGTCAAGCCCAGCCATGGCCCGATACACGACTGAAAAATCCACATCCACCCCTGCCTCGATGAGCGAGGTCGATATGACGCGGCAGGGGCGGTTGTCCTTGAGCCGTCGCCGGATGTCGTCAAGCGTGCGCCGCCGATGTTCGGGATACATGTTCGTGGACAGATGGAACGCGCCCTCCCTCTCATGCAGCAGGTCGAACACCGCCCGGGCCTGGGCCTTGGTGCCGACGATGCACAGCACCTGCGCTAGCCCGTCGAGGCGTCCGGCCAGCGCCGCATCGGTCAGTCTGCCCGCAAAGCTGACTTCGGTGCGCCTGAGATCGTCGTAGAGCTTCGCCGGGTCGGCGATGATTTCACGCACATCCGGCAAGCGGGTGCGCAGGCTTTCGTCATCCACGACGGGTTGGGTGGCCGTGCACAAGACCACCGAGCACCCGTAGTGCTCCACCAGTTCGCGCAGGGCGCAGAGGCAAGGTTCCAGATACTCCGTGGGAATGGCCTGCGCCTCGTCGAGGACGATGACGCTGCGGGCGATGTTGTGGAGTTTGCGGCAACGCGACGGTTTGTTGCTGAACAGGGATTCGAAGAACTGCACGTTGGTGGTCACGACCACCGGCGCGTCCCAGTTTTCGGCGGCCAGGCCGCGCCACCTGTCGTACCCGTGTTCTTCGGGCTCGTCCTTGCCCTTGTAGTTGCAGTGGTGCTCCAGCACGTTTTCCCTTCCCAGCACGGCGCTGAAGATCTGGGCGTTTTGCTCAATGATGGAGGTGAACGGAATTGCGTAGATGATCCTGCGAAGACCGTGCGTCACGGCGTGATCAAGGGCGAAGGCCATGGACGAATAGGTTTTGCCCCCGCCAGTTGGCACTGTCAGAGAAAAGAAGCCCGGTTCGTCGCCGGCCCTGGTCCGGCAATCGTTCAAAACGGCCTGACGCAATCCATTCACCCGGGACGGCGCCGCGTCGCGGGCAAGCTCGGCAAGCCGCCCATTCAAGGCATTCCGCAATGCCCCGAGGTCGGAACGATGGTTGCCGCTGCGCACGCCGGGTTGGCCTGGATCGCAGAATGCCTCGGTATCCAGAAAATCCGCGTCCGTGAGGCAGGAAAAAAGCATGCGGGTGAAAAAAGACAGGGAAAAACCGGACCGATCGCGCTGGAGAAGGAATGGCGGCTTCAAGCCGGCCGGACATTCCACGCCTGAAGACGGGATGACATCCGCCGGAATCCGTTCATGCCGGAGACGGTAGTGAAGCTGGCCTTCCTGCATCCCACCATCCGGCAGGCCACCGTGGTGCCCGGCGATGATGTACGAAAGGAGCAGGCCGAGCCTGCCGCCCTGATCCTGGCCAAGCCTGGCGCCGAAAATGGAGTGATTGACTTTCAGCGGCCTTCCTTCGAGGCGTTGAACGAATTCCTGCGAGGCCTTTCCGGCGTCGTGTAAAAGGCCGGCAGCCTTTCCCCAGTCGCTTGCGCCGAAGGCTCCGGCAAACCCTGAAGCCAAGTTGGCCACGTTCCGAAGATGCTCCTCCAGCCCCTGCCAATCGGACTTGTCCGGATTGTCCGTCGAGTGTGCGTAATATTTCATCCCGTCACCTGCATATCGTATCTTTCCGCCATACCCCGCACCTTCTTCATCGCCTCCGCCCTCAACCACTCCGGTTCCAGCACCTCGAAATCAGCTCCCCAGCGCATGGCCCACCACAGCACTTCACTGGGTTCAGTCGCCTGCACCTCGTAGACCAGCGAGCCGTCGGCATTGTCCGTGAGGATCTGGCTGGGGTTGTGGTACTCCTCGCGGATGTACGGGGCTGCGAAAGGAGAGAACCATATCCGCACTGACTCGGGCTCGCGGTCCGCGGCGAAGACGCGAAACGAGTTCTGGCGGCGCTCGTCGTAGGCGTAGCCCCGGTTGTTGGTGAACGTGATCCCAGTGAGCCTGGCCCTCGCGATGCGGCACGCCTTGAAGCATCGCACGGCCCCGCGTCCCCAGTGGTAGCCGTCCAGGTACAGGGCCCCGTCCAGGACGTAGAGCTGGTACGGGTCGACCTCGAACTCCTCGGGGCCGGCGTGGGGCTTGGCGTAGGCAACCTCGACCCGTCGGCGTTCGGTGACCGCCCGGAACAGGGTGTCCACGACTTGGCCCCGGCCGCCGACGTGCGTCGGCATTTCCGGTCCGCTCAAGAGGGCCGAGCAGGCGGCGGCGACCGGCGCCTCGTTCACGGCCAGGAGTTTGGTCGCCGCCTTTCTCGCCCGCGAGGCTAGGAAGGACTCCTGCAGTCCCCCGAGCCGGCCCACCGCCAGGATGATGGCCAGGCGCTCGTCGAGGGTCAGATCCGGCGCGGTCAGGAAGGCGTCCTTCTCGATGACGTGCCGGCGGGCCTTGCGGTCGAAGCGGAAATCAACCCCGAGTCCCTTGAGCAGCGCGCAGTACCTGCCGTAAGCCGACTTTTCGACGCCGAGTTCCTGCCGCAGCTCGCACGGCGATTTGCCGGGTGTCGCCTTGATCGCCATGTAGAGGTGGAGGATTCGTTCCAGCTTCGAGGAGTCAAAGACCTTTGCGCCCATCTTCTGCCCCTTTGATTCGTTTTCACGCAAGCTCAGTGACCAGGATCTTCCCCGACTGTGGGGAAGAACCTTGAATGTGATGCGCTGTGCTGCAACAAAATTTTACATTCGTTGTTGCCGAATATTTCCGGGGAAAACAAGAAAGAAGAGCTGTAAGACAAAAAATACGCTATTTTATGAGAGGATTTTGTCAAAAATTACAGCTTACATGTACTCGGAAGTGTGGATTTCGTATGACAGCGAATACAGACTTGTCATAAATTGCGAGGTGTCAGTCTTTCATGCAGAGAGACGTGCGGGAGGAACCGGATCGAAGATTATCGGTCGGCGCAAGAGGGGATGGCTGTGTGGCAGTTTGGCTTTCTGGCCCGGGAAGACAGGGCCGCGAACAGTATAACTGAAAAATCCTCCCAGCTGATGAGTCGGGAGGATTTTCGTATTGACGCCATCAACGCGATGTCGGGCTGATTGGGCGGGTGCTTTGGAGATGAATAAGGTCCGATGCTAGATGCGGCCCATGGAGTGCCGCAGCCTGAGCTCGTTCAGGATGGCGTTTTCGTAGTGGGCCGAGGGCGGGCACTCGTGTTCGGGGGTTTCGAGGTACTTGTCGAGCATCTGGCTTTCTTCCCAAAAATCGAGCAATTCGTCGTTGCCGAGGATCTTGAGCTGGTCTTCCAGGGTGAAGGGATCCTCATTGGGAAGGAATCGTGCCATCGAGTATGCTCCTTGAACAGGGTTACGGGCGCCGCAAGCCTTGTTCCTTACCCGTACCTACATGGGCTGTCCACATCCTTTTTCAGGATGTACCGGGCGTAACGGAATGCAGGATGGATCCGCGCAATCCTGCCTCGGCGTTGGCGGGGGCAGGGCGTTCGTCACGGGGGATTTCCCCGTGCGAGCTTGACCTGAGCCGTCTTTTGGGCAACGTAGTCGTGTCGCAGGTTGGGCGCTGCCCGACCGCGAGTCGCAGATATCCGATGTGTTAGCCGCCTCCCGACGGGGGGCGGCCTTTCCCCGTTCCTCCAACCCGTGACCGGTACCGCGTGTTCATTCCCCCAGCCCTGCAGAAGCTCGTCTCCGGCGCCGACCGCCAGCAGCGGATTTTCAAGAGCGGCCCCGCGGCCCAGATGTATCTGGCCCACGCCTTCATGGAACGCGGCCAGAACGTCGTGCTGGTTCTGCCGCCAAGCGCCGACATGCCCCTGTACGCCTCCCTGGCGCGCCTCATGTCGCCCGGCGATCAGGAACGGAATTTCTGGGAGCGCCGCTGGCTGCGCTTTCCGCACTTCAATGTCGAGGACCCGCGCCGTTCACCCTGGCCCGACCGCTGGCGCGCCCTCTTCGCCCTGGCCCACAAGGGCAAGGGCAGAGGCGTTCTCCTGCCCCTGGAGAACCTGATCCAGAAATGGCCCCACCCGGACCTGCTGCAGCGTGAGCACCTTTCCGTAGCGCAAGGTGACGAGATCGACCAGGACGACCTCCTCGAAACCCTGGTCAACTGGGGGTACACCCGGGTGTCGATGGTCACGGCAATGGGCGAGGCGTCCTTGCGCGGCGACATCATGGACATCTTCTGCCCGGGCTACGAGCACCCCGTGCGCCTGGAATTCTTCGGCGACGCCCTGGAGCGCATCCGCCTCTTCGAGCCCATGACCCAGCGTTCCCGGGCCGAGCTCAAGTCGGCCGTCATCCTGCCCGTGGCCGGGTGCATCGGGGCCGAGACCTACCGCGAGGCCGCCCGGGGCATGTTTGACGGCTGGATGCGCCTGGGCGAGATCTCCAAGGGCACGCGGGCGGATCTTGAAAAGGAGCTGCTGCAGCCTCACCCGCACCTGCCCCCGAGCATGTACTACCCCGACACCGTGGGCCTTGAGTCCTGGCTGCCCGAGGGGAGCGTCTTTCTCATGGCCGAGGCCCAGGACCTGCGCACCAAGCTGGAGGAGACGAGTTGGGCCTGGCAGAACCATTTCCGCGACGAGGAGCGCCTGTGGCCCCGGCACGGCCTGATCCAGACCCCCGGCGACGTGCGCCGGATCTGGGAGCAGGGCCGGCAGATCCTCTGCGAGAGCCTGGTCATGGGCGTCAGGGAGGAGGGCACGGACCTGCCCGAGGAGGCGGTCAACTCCTTCGAGGACCTGTTCTGGACCCCCGAGAGCCGCAACCGGCCCTGGCGGGCCCTGATGCAGGAACTCGACGCCTGGCGGCGCGAGTGGCGCCAGACCCTGCTGTGCTTCCATTCCGAGCAGTCCCGCCGCAAGTTCATGCAGCTCGCGGCCCAGGACGACCAGGTCTTCAAGACGGCCTACGCGCCCGGCGAGTCGGGCATCTTCGCCCTGGTGGGCTCCCTGGGCCACGGCATGCGCCTGCCCTGGGCCGGCATGCAGCTCCTGCCCGAGTCCGTGCTCCAGCCCGGGGCGCCCAAGGCCCAGCGCGCCGCCAGCAAGGCCTTCAAGGGGCTCGACGCCTTCGACGAACTGGAGCAGGGCGACCTCCTCGTGCACCGCGACTACGGCCTGTGCCGTTTCGGCGGCCTGCAGCGCATCAAGTTCGGCGACGTGGCCAACGACTACCTCCTGCTGCAGTACGACGGCGAGGACCGGCTCTACCTGCCCGTGGACCGACTCGGCCAGGTCCAGCGCTACAAGGGGCCCGACGGCGCGGCCCCGGCCCTGGACCGCCTGGGCGGCACGGCCTGGTCCAAGGCCCGCGAGCGCACGCGCCAGTCCATCGCCAAGATCGCCCGCGACCTGGTGGAGATGTACGCATTCCGCAAGATCGCCAAGGGCTACCGCTACAAGCCCGTCTCGGAGCTGTACTGGGAGTTCGAGGCCAGCTTCGGCTTCGAGGAGACGCGCGACCAGGAGAAGGCCATCGCCGACGTGCTGGCCGACATGGAGAAGCCCGAGCCCATGGACCGCCTGGTCTGCGGCGACGTGGGCTTCGGCAAGACCGAGGTGGCCCTGCGCGCGGCCTTCCGCGCCGTCCTGGACGGCAAGCAGGTGGCCCTGCTGTGTCCGACCACGGTCCTGGCCGAGCAGCACTACCAGACCTTCCGCCAGCGCATGGAACCCTTTTCCATCAACGTCGGGCTCCTCAGCCGCTTCGTCCCGGCGGCGGGGCAGAAGCGGGTCCTCGAAGCCGCCAGGCGCGGCCAGGTGGACGTGCTCATCGGCACCCACCGCATGCTTTCCAAGGACGTGGAGTTCGCCAACCTGGCGCTCATGATCCTCGACGAGGAGCAGCGCTTCGGCGTCAAGCACAAGGAGCGCCTGAAGAAGATGCGCTCGACCATCGACGTGCTGACGCTGACGGCCACGCCCATCCCGCGCACCCTGCAGCTGTCCCTGTCGGGCATCCGGGGCCTGAGCGTCATCGAGACCCCGCCCCGCGACCGAAAGCCCGTCGAAACCTCCCTCATGGAGCGCGACCCCGAGCAGCTTCGGGCCATTCTGGAGCGCGAGCTGGCCCGCGGCGGGCAGGTCTTCTGGGTCTACAACCGCGTGCAGGGCCTGGAGCGGGTGGCGGAGTTCGTCTCCTCCCTGGTGCCCGGGGCGCGGGTCGGCATGGGCCACGGCCAGATGAAGGCCCACGACCTCGAGGAGACCATGCACAAGTTCTGGCACGGCGAACTCGACGTCCTGGTCTGCACGGCCATCGTCGAGTCGGGGCTGGATTTCCCGCGGGCCAACACCCTCATCGTCGACCAGGCCCAGCTCTTCGGCCTGGGCCAGCTCTACCAGCTGCGCGGCCGGGTGGGGCGCTCCAGCGAGCAGGCCTACGCCTATTTCATCATTCCCGACCTGGACCGCCTGCAGGAGACGTCGCGCAAGCGCCTGAAGATCATCCTCGACATGGACTACCTCGGCGCCGGCTTCAAGGTGGCCATGGAGGACCTGCGCCTGCGCGGGGCCGGCAACATACTGGGCGAGGCCCAATCCGGCACCATCGGCAAGGTCGGCCTGGACCTGTTCCTCGAAATGCTCGAGGAGGAGGTCACGCGGCTGCGCGGGGGCAAGGTCGAGACCGAGATCGAGCCGGAGCTCAACCTGGGCTTCCAGGCCCTCATCCCCGAGGAGTACGTGTCCGACGCCAAGGAGCGCCTGCACTACTACAAGGCCCTGTCGTCCTGCCGCGACGAGGGGGAGATCGCCGAGATCGTGGACGACATGCGCGACCGCTTCGGTTCCCTGCCCGACGCCCTGAAGACCTTCGTGGCCGTGCTCATGATCAAGATCGACGCGCGCAGACTCGGCGCCGTGCGCATGGACCTCTTCGAGGACCGGGCCCTGGTGCACTGGGACGAGACGCGCCACAACCTCGACCCGGTCCGCCTCATGGCCTGGGTGGGAGAGAACGCCGCGGCGGCGAGGATCCTTCCGCCGGCCAAGCTGGAGCTGCGCATGCCGGGGCACGTTGCCGTCACGGCGGCCATGCAGGCCCTCAAGGACATGCTCCTGGGCCTGCGGGACAGGGTGCGGGCCGACGCCGCGGAGGCGGGACAAGATTGAACTGGACTCGGCCTGCGCTCAAGGTTAGTACCGTGAACGCGTTTGACGTTCGCGCGTTCTGGCCGTGCGCTCTTTTCAAGGCGCCGTTTCGGCCGTGCATGCACGTCGAAGACGCCCCTTTCAGCGACATATTCAAAGGATAAGAACTTCCGATGATCAAAAAATCGTGTTTCCGTGTTCTTCTGGTCATGTCTCTTCTGCTCGCAGCCATGGGCCAGGCGCAGGGCGCGCAGGTCCTGGACCGCATCGTCGCCGTGGTCAACGGCGAGATCATCACCTATGTCGACCTGCAGCAGCAGATCCGTCTCATCGCGGGCCAGACGCCGCCGGCCGAGGAGGCCGCCAAGATCGCCCCCCAGGTGCTCGACGGCATGATCGACGACATCATCGTGCGCCAGGAGGCTGCCAGGCTCAAGGTCGAGGTCTCCGACGCGGAGGTCGAGAACGAGATGCGGCAGTTCAAGGCCAGGCATCGCATGACCGAGGACGACTTCCAGCGTTCCCTGCGCCTGCAGGGGCTGACGGTGGAGCAATTCAAGGAGCGCAGCCGCCAGGACATCGTCAAGCACCAGATCATCAACTACATGGTCAGGCGCAAGGTGGTAGTCACTCAGGAAGAGATCGACGCCTACAAGGAACGCAACAGGGCCGAACTGACCACGGAACGCACCGTTGACCTGCAGATCCTGGCGGTCATGGACTCCGCCCAGGCCGAGGAGCTCTGGACCAGGATCGGTTCGGGCGAAATCGGCTTCGCCGAAGCCGTGGACAGGTATTCCGTGGGTCCCAAGGCCGACGACGGCGTCATGGCCGGCGTGCGATGGCGCGATCTGGCCGAGCCCTGGCGGCAGGCCCTGCGGGATCTTGCCGTTGGCGACATGAGTCGCCCCGAGCTGATTCAGGAACGCTGGGTCATCCTCAAGCTGCTGGACCGCAAGGACGAGGCGCGGCAGGAGCAGGGCGCCGTCGACGAGGAGGTGCGCGAGGCCATCATGCGTCCCAAGCTCGAAGAGCGTTTCAAGGAATACATGGCCGGGCTGCGCGCCAAGGCCGTGATCGAAAAGCGGCTCTAGGCCCCTTTTTCCAATCCACGATGGAGTGACGCGGAATTATGGATCTGATAGAAATCGGAACGTTGCTGCGCGAGACACGGGAGCGAAAAGGGTTGAGCATCGAAGTGGTCGAGGAGAAGACCAAGATCGCTCCCTCGGTCATTTCCGCCCTCGAGGAGGGCAACCGTGAAAGATTTCCCCACCCGGTCTACGCCAGGGGCTTCGTGCGGAGCTACGCCCTGTTGCTCGGCCTCGACGCGCAGGACCTGTGCGCGCATTTCAGCCGCGAGTATCCCGTGCCCACGGAAGCGGACCATCCCGAGAACCATGCGCCCAGAATCAAGGTCCGGACCCACGATGCGGACCATGTGAACGTCATCGTGCGCGTGGTCGCCATCGTCGGCATCCTGGCCCTCGGCGCCCTGGGCTGGTACGTCTTCGACGTCTATCGCTCGCGCCAGGCCGAAGCGCCCGCGCCGGCCGTGCAGGAGCCCGCGCCCGCCCCGGCGCCCCAGTCCCAGACCCTGCCGCCCGAGAATGTGCCCGCGCCCCTGACGCAAATGCAGGAGGTCGCCGCCGAGCCGCAACTCCCGGCCGGAGCCGAGGACGTGCAGAACGCCACGCCCGGCGCCGAAGTCGCCGCCAACGCCTCAGCCGCGCCTGCCGTCGGACAGGAACCGGCCCAGGCGGTTGCGAACAGGACCGAAGCGTCCGTCGCCGCCCCGGCGGCGGCCCGGGAGCAGGCCCCGAGCGGTCCGGCGGCCGCAGGCGGCGAGCGGACGCTGCGCATCAGCGCGCATTCGGCCAGCTGGCTGCAGGCCCGGCCCGACGACAAGGTCGTGGACTATTTCCTGCGCAAGGGGGAGTCGGCGACAATCACCTTCCACGACTCCCTGAGCATCAAGTTCGGCAACGCCGGCGGTGTCGCCCTCGAACTCGACGGCAAACCCTACCCCTTCGAGGCCAAGCTCGGCGAGGTCAGGACGCTGGTCGTGCAGTAGGCCGGCGCCGGTAGCGTCGGCGAGGATCGGAGCGTGGAATTTTCCGAACAGGTTCTGGTGCTGCGGGTGGGCACGTTTCGTGAAGCGGACTGCTGGGTCCGTTTTTTTTCACCCACCCACGGCCTGCTGACGGGCTTCGCCTTCGGCGGCCATCGCAGCCGCCGGCGCTTCTGCGGCTGCCTGGACCAACTGAGCGTGGTCCATTTCCGGGTCAGCCGCGGCCGCCAGGAGTATTACTGCCTGGAGGAAGGGACCCTCATCAACGGCTTCCCGACCCTCAAGCGGGACTTGAAGAAGCTGGGGATGATCAGCAACTGCGTGCGCTTCTTCGAATCCCTGTCCTTCGCCCCGGACGGCTACGCCCCGGCCTACGCCCTGCTGCTGGAGACCCTGGAGGCCCTGGACCGGGAAGAGCAGGGCTCGTGGTTCATCCCGCTGCTGTTCCGGGCCAAGATGGCCTTCGCCCAGGGCTACCAGCCGGACCTGCGGAGCTGTCGCGAGTGCGGCGGGCCCCTGAACGCCCATCACCGCTCGGTCTTCGCCGTGCAGGAGGGCGGGCTGTACTGCCTGCGCTGCCCCTCGGGGGGCGGCGCCAAGATTTCCACCTCCCGCGAGACCCTGGGCCTGCTGGACCACCTGGCCCGCACGGGACCCAAGGAATGGGCCGGCCTCATGCCGCCGGCCAGGGTGCGGGAGGAATGCGCCCACCTCGTGGACGCCTTTGTCCAATGCCATCTGGGCCTGACCTGCGAGGGCAACCGCTTCGTGCGGTGCTGACGCGGCCGGGCATATCGTTCTAAGGAGCTTCGCATGAATTTTCAGGACGTCATCAGCAACCTGCAGCGTTTCTGGGCCGAACAGGGCTGCGTGCTGCAGTTCCCATACGACATGGAGGTCGGGGCCGGAACCTTCAACCCCTCGACCTTCCTGCGGGTCCTGGGCCCCGAGCCCTGGAAGGTGGCCTACCCCGAGTCCACCCGCCGCCCCACGGACGGCCGCTACGGCGAGAACCCCAACCGCCTGCAGCACTACTTCCAGTTCCAGGTCATCCTGAAGCCTTCCCCGGCCAACGTGCTGGAACTGTACCTGGACAGCCTCGGGGTGCTGGGCATCGACAAGCACGTCCACGACATCCGTTTCGTCGAGGACGACTGGGAGAGCCCGACGCTGGGCGCCTGGGGCCTGGGCTGGGAAGTGTGGCTCAACGGCATGGAGGTCACGCAGTTCACGTACTTCCAGCAGGTCGGGGGCATCAACCTGGAGCCCGTCAGCTGCGAGATCACCTACGGCGTCGAGCGGCTGTGCATGTACCTGCAGGAGAAGGAGTCGGTCTACGACCTGGCCTGGAACGACCACGTGACCTACGGGCAGGTCTACCACCAGGCCGAGGTGGAGCACTCCAAGTACAATTTCGACCACTCGGACCAGGACATGCTGCTGGGCTTCTTCAACGCCTGCGAGGCCGAGTCCCGCAAGCTCTGCGAGGCGGGCCTGCCCTGGCCGGCCTACGACTTCTGCCTGAAGTGCTCCCACACCTTCAACCTGCTGGACGCCCGCGGGGCCATCTCCATCACCGAGCGGGCCAAGTACATCGCCCGGGTCCGGGCTCTGGCCTCGGCCGTGGCCAGGCTGTACGTCGAACAGCGCGAGGCCATGGGGCACCCGCTTCTGAAATCCTGACCTTCCCCTTCACGGGTTTTGCATAGGGAGTTTTTTCATGAGTCATTTCGTTCTTGAGATCGGGGTGGAGGAGATGCCGGCGCGCTTCCTGCCGCTGCTGGACCGCGAACTGCGCGAACGCTTCGAGACCCTGCTCGGCGAGGCCGGGCTCGGATTCGGCGCCGTGGCCTCCTTTTCCACGCCCCGGCGTCTGGTGGTGGATATCACGGGCCTGGCCGACGTGCAGAAGACCGAGGAGATCGTCGTTTCGGGCCCGCCCGTGCGCATCGCCCTCGACGCCGAAGGCAAGCCGACCAAGGCGGGGCTGGGCTTCGCCAAGTCCCAGAACGTCGAGTTCGACCAGGTCTACGTGGAGAAGACGGACAAGGGCGAGTACCTGGCCCTGAAGAAGACCGTCGGCGGCCGCCCCGCGGCCGACATCCTGGCCGAAACCTGCGCGTCCGTGCTGCCGTCCCTGAACTTCCCCAAGAAGATGCAGTGGATCGGCAAGGACTGCACCTTCGGCCGCCCCGTGCGCTGGCTCCTGGCCATGCTCGACGGCAGGGCCGTGCCCTTCGGGTTCGCGGGCCTGACGGCCGGAGTCGAGACGCGAGGCCACCGCGTCATGGGCCCCGGCCCCTTTGCCGTGCCCCATGCCGACGACTACGCCCGCGTCCTTCTTGAGCAGGGCAGGGTGGTCCTCGACGCCGCCGACCGCAAGGCCGCCATCCGCACCGACGGCGACCGCCTGGCCGCGGAAGCTGGCGGGACCGTCGAGTGGTCCGAGTCCCTGCTGGATCAGGTGGCCAACCTGGTCGAGACTCCGCGCGCCATGCTCGGCGGCTTTCATGAAAAATTCCTGGAACTCCCGGCCGAGGTCCTGCTGACGAGCATGGAGACCCACCAGAAGAGCTTCGGCCTGCGCGGTGCGGACGGCAAGCTCCTGCCGTACTTCCTGACCGCGGCCAACATCGAGTCCCGCGAGCCCGCCCTGGTCCGCAAGGGCTGGGAGAGGGTCCTGCGGGCCCGCCTGGAGGACGCCCGCTTCTTCTGGGAGGCAGACTGCGCCGCCACCTTCGAGCAGTGGCTGGACAAGCTCGACAAGGTCATCTTCATCGGCCCCCTGGGCACCATGGGCGACAAGACCCGGAGGCTCGAGAAGTTGGCCGCGTCCATCGCCTCGCGCATCGCGCCGGACCTGTCCGCCGACATGGCCCGGGCGGGGCGCCTGTCCAAGGCCGACCTCGTGTCCGAGATGGTCTACGAGTTCGACGACCTGCAGGGCAAGATGGGCGGCATCTACGCCCGCATGAAGGGCGAGGGCGAGACCGTGGCCCAGGCCCTCTACGAGCAGTATCTGCCTGCGGGCCAGGACTCCCTGCTGCCCGGGAGCATGGCAGGGGTCATCCTGTCCCTGGCCGACAAGCTCGACAACCTGGCGGGCTGCTTCGGCCTGGGCATGATGCCCACGGGCGCGGCCGACCCGTACGCCCTGCGGCGCAACGCCCTGGGCGTGTGCCGCATCGTCCTCGAAAAGGGGCTGACCCTGGATCTGGCGGCGCTCCTGCGCGAGGCCCAGGCGGGCTACGAGGGCGTGGAGTGGAAGCTGCCGCCCGAAGAGGCCCTGGACAAGCTCATGGACTTTTTCGGCCAGCGCCTGCGCGCCTACTGGAACGCCCAGGGCGTCCCGACCCTGGTCCTGGAGGCGGCCATGGCCCCCGGGTTTGCGGACATCTTCGAGACCTGGCGACGGGTGGAGGCCCTGGCCGACTTCAGCCGCGAGGCGGATTTCGAGGCCTCGGTCCTGACCTTCAAGCGTGCGGCCAACATCATCCGCAAGCAGGCCGGCCAGGAACTCTCTGGCGAGGTTCACGAGGACCTGCTTGAAAGCGACGCCGAGAAGGCCTTCCGGGCCGCGCTGCAGGCCGTCGAGCCCGAGTGGGCCCGCCTGGCCGAGGCCGGCGACTACCCGAAGATGCTGGCTCTCCTGGGCACCCTGCGCCCGGTGGTGGACGCCTTCTTCGACGGCGTCATGGTCATGTGCGACGACGCGGCCCTGCGCACCAATCGCCTGAACCTCCTGCAGCGTCTGGTCACGACCCTGGGACGGGTGGCCGATTTCGGAAAATTCCAGGTCTAGCCTGTTCTGCGGGCTTGACAGTTTCCGAAGGCATCGGCTACAGCCACCGGATTGCAGAGACATCTTATTACTGACTGAAACACGCGTATATTTTTGAAAGGAGTTTTATCTTGGCCAATCACAAGTCTGCCCTCAAGAGACACCGCCAGAGCCTCAAGGCCCGCGAGCGCAACAGAATGATGAAAACCCGTGTGAAGAACGCCATGAAGGCCGTGCGCACCGCCATCGAGTCCCAGGACCAGGATGCCGTGACCGCCGCCCTGAAGGCCGCCACCACGGTTCTGGACAAGGCCGCGAGCAAGAAAGTCGTGCACTGGCGCACCGCAGCCCGGAAGATTTCCCGTCTTTCCCTGGCCGCGAACAAGATGTAGTCCATACGCACCCGATTCAGTCACGAAAGCCCGTCATGATGCTGCATGACGGGCTTTTGCATTTTGCGCCCCTGACGGGGCCCCGGTTCCCCCTTTTTTTCAACCCGTCACGCCCCTTTCGCCGGTTCGCCTCGAGCCTCGTAACCCTGCATTCCCGGGCCTTCCTCGATTGACAGGTCTTGCGTCATCAGGTTATCGATTATAGTTCAAATCGTCCGGATTTCCGGGTTCACCCTCACACGTTTCGGAGGTCTTCATGAAAGCGGCGAAGTGGGTCGTTGCCCTCGTTGTCACTCTGTTGTCCTGCGGCTCGGCCCTGGCGGCCGACGCCATCAGGATCGGCGCCATCTTTTCCGTGACCGGCCCGGCCTCCTTTCTGGGCGAGCCTGAGAGGAACACGCTCGTCATGCTGCAGGACAAGATCAACGCGGCCGGCGGCGTGAACGGTCAACAGGTCGAGGTCATCATCTACGACGACGAGTCCGACGTGAACAAGTGCGTCATGGCCGCCAAGAAGCTCCTGGACCAGGACGGCGTCAGCGTAGTCATCGGCCCGAGCATCTCCGGCAACACCCTGGCCATCTCCAAGTTCTTCTCCTCGGCCGAGGTGCCGCTGGTGTCCTGCGCGGCCGCCGAGAAGATCGTGAGGCCCGTGGACCCGTGGGTCTTCAACACCCCGCAGCTCGACCGACACGCCGTGACGAAGATCCTTCAGAACGCCAAGGCCAGGGGCTTCTCCAAGCTGGCCATCCTGACGGTCTCCGACGGCTACGGCCAGGCCGGACGCGCTGTCCTGAACGAACTCGTCCCGGCCGGGGGCTTCCAGCTCGTGGCCGACGAAGTCTACGGGCCCAAGGACACGGACATGACCGCCCAGCTGACCAAGATCAAGGGCGCCTCCCCCGACGCCATCATCTGCTGGGGCACCAACCCCGGCCCGGCCGTGGTGGCCCGCAACCGCGTCCAGCTGGGCCTGACCACGCCCCTGTACATGAGCCACGGCGTGGCCTCGGACAAGTTCATCGAGCTGGCCGGCGACGCGGCCGAAGGGCTCGTCCTCCCGGCCGGCCGCCTGGTGGCCGTGGACCTGGTCCCGGCGGACCATCCCCAGAAGCCGGTGCTTCAGGCCTACGTGGCCGACTACGCCAAGGCCTACAACGCCCCGGTCTCGTCCTTCGGCGGCTACGCCCACGACGCCTTCGCCCTTGTCGTGGAGGCCGTCGCCAAGGGAGGCTCGGCCAAACCCGCCGACATCCGCGACAACCTCGAGAAGATCGCGGGATTCCCCGGAACGTCCGGCGTGTACACGTTCAGCCCTGAAAATCACAACGGCCTTGACGAGAGCGCCTTCATCATGGTGACCATCAAGAACGGCACCTGGAACGTGACCGAGTAGAACCGCAACGTCCGAACGGGCCGACGGATGGAAGCGTCCGCCGGCCTTTTTCTTGGGAAAACATGGACCCGTCGAGCCTTCTGCAGTACCTCATCACCGGCCTGACCCTGGGCAGCACCTACGGCCTGACGGCGCTGGGGTTCACCATCATTTTCAACACCACGGGCGTCATCAACTTCGCCCAGGGCGAGTTCGTCATGCTCGGCGGCATGATGAGCGTCTATTTCACCCGCGTCCTGGGCCTGGGCGAACCCGTGGCCGTGGTCCTGGCCGTGGTCGGGGCCACCCTGGCCGGGGCCCTGGTGGAGCGCCTGGCCATCCGGCCCGTGCGCGACTGCCCGACCATCAACCTGATCATCATCACCATCGGCGTGTCCATCCTCATCCGGGGCCTGGCCATGCTGGCCTGGGGCAAGGACACCCACGTGCTCGAACCCTTCTCGGGCGACCGGCCCATCATGGTCCTGGGCGCGGCCGTCATGCCGCAGGCCCTGTGGGTCCTGGCCGTGAGCCTGCTGCTCCTGGCGGGCCTCAAGGGCTTCTTCTCCGGGACCATTCACGGCAAGGCCATGCTGGCCTGCTCCCACGACCCCAAGGCCGCGTCCCTGGTGGGCATCGGCGTGCAGCGCATGGTCCTGCTGTCCTTCATGATCTCGGCCCTGGTCGGGGCCGTGGGCGGGGTGATTCTCGCGCCCATCACCATGACGTCCTACGACGTGGGCATCATGCTCGGCCTCAAGGGCTTCGCGGCCTGCATCCTGGGCGGCCTGGGCAACCCCTTCGGGGCGGCGGCGGGCGGGGTCATCCTCGGCGTCCTCGAATCCCTGGGCGCGGGGTTCATCTCCTCAGCCTACAAGGACGCCCTGGCCTTCGTCATCCTGCTGGCCCTCCTCTTCGTCAAACCATCGGGCCTTTTCGGCCTCAAAGACACCAAGCGGGTATGACGTGAGCTACCGCAAGGACATGATCTGGCTGGGCTGCTTCTTCGCGCTGCTCATGCTCGCGCCGGCGGCGCTGCCCAACAACTATTTCCTGACCATCCTCATCCTGGGCTGCCTGCACTCCCTGAACGCCGTGGGCCTGTGCCTGCTGGTGGGGCACGCCGGGCAGATCTCCCTGGGTCACGCCGGGTTCTACGGGCTGGCCGCCTATTCGAGCGCGTGGCTGAGCGCCACGGCCGGCTGGCCCGTGGAGGCCTCCATGCTGGCCGGCGTGGCCCTGACCGTGGCCGTGAGCTTCCTCATCGGCATGCCGTCCCTGAAGCTCAAGGGGCACTACCTGGCCATGGCCACCCTGGGCTTCGGCATCATCCTGTCCATCCTCTTCACCGAGACCGTGGACATCACCGGCGGCCCCTCGGGCTTCGTCGGCATCCCGCGCCTGTCCTTCTTCGGCCACGAGGTGAAGAAGGACCTGGGCCTGTACCGCATCGTGGCGGGCGTGCTGTGCCTGGCCGTGTGGCTGGCCTTCAACCTGCTGCACAGCCGCATCGGGCGGGCCCTGCGAGCCCTGCACACCTCCGAGAAGGCGGCCCAGGCCATGGGCGTGGACATCGCCCGCTACAAGCTCTTCGTCTTCGTCCTCTCGGCCGCGTTCTCGGCCGTGGCCGGAGTGCTCTACGCCCACTACCTGACCTTCATCGCGCCCTCGTCCTTCGGCTTCATGTTTTCGGTGGAACTCATCGTCATGGTCGTGCTGGGCGGCATGGTCAGCGTGCCGGGGGCCATCGTCGGCGCCTTCTTCGTCACCGTCCTGCCCGAGTTCCTGCGCGCCTTCGAGAACGTCGAGGTCGTGCTCTTCGGGGCCATCCTCATCCTGTGCATGATGTTTTTGCCCGACGGCATGGCCGGGGGCTGGAACAGGCTGTGGGCCCGGGTCAGGCGGGCCTGGGCGGCGCGACGCGCGACGGGGGCGGCCCATGGGTAGCGCGGTGCTGGCAACGAGCGGCGTGTCCGTGCGCTTCGGCGGCGTGCACGCCCTGGCCGACGTGGATTTCGAGGCCGAACAGGGCGCCATCACGGCCATCATCGGTCCCAACGGCGCGGGCAAGACCACGCTCCTCAATGTCATCTCCGGCATGGTGACGCCCAGCGGCGGAAGCATCCGCTTCGACGGACGCGACATCACCGCGGCTCCGGCCCACGAGCGGGCACGGGGAGGCATGGTCCGGACCTTCCAGAACCTGGAAATCTTCTCCAACATGACGGTCCTCGAGAACGTCGCCATGGGCTGCCACGGCCGCCTGAGCGTCCCGGCCTGGCACAGCATGCTGCGCACGCCGCGCTCGCGCAGGATCGAGGCGGACATCCGGCGCGAGGCCATGGAGGCCCTGGAGTTCGTCGGCATGGCCGAGTATGCACTGGCCACGGCCAAGGATCTGGCCTTCGGCCGGCAGCGCGCCCTGGAGCTGGCCCGGGCCCTGGCGGCGCGGCCCCGTCTCCTGCTGCTTGACGAGCCGGCGGCGGGCCTGAACATCGCCGAGACCCAGGCCCTGGCGGCCATGATCGTGCGCATCCGCGACACCTACGGGCTTTCGGTCATCCTCGTCGAGCACGACATGGAACTGGTCATGGGCATCAGCGACGCCATCATGGTGCTCTGCTTCGGCCAGACCATCAGCCGCGGCACGCCGGCCCAGGTTCAGAAGGACCCGAAGGTCGTGGCCGCCTACCTCGGGGGGGACGAGGAATGAAGACCCTGCTGTCCCTCAAGAACGTCGACGTGTTCTACGGCCGCATCCACGCCGTGCGCCGAGCCACCCTGCACGTGCGCCAGGGCGAGATCGTGGCCCTCATCGGCGGCAACGGCGCGGGCAAGACGACCATGCTCTGCACCATCTCCGGCCTGAACCGTCCCGGCCAGGGCAGCATCCTCTTCGGCGAGGAGGAGCTGACGCGCAGGAGCCCCGAGCAGATCGTGCGCGCCGGCATCTCCCACGTGCCCGAGGGGCGCCTGGTTTTCAGCCCCCTGTCCGTGGAGGACAACCTGCGCCTGGGGGCCTACACCCGGCCGCGCTTCCGCGACCGCGCCGCCATCGCCGAGGACCTGGAAACCATGTACGCCATGTTCCCGGTCCTGCGCGAGCGCCGGGCCCAGGCCGCCGGGACCCTGTCGGGCGGGGAGCAGCAGATGCTGGCCATCGGCCGCGCCCTCATGGCCCGGCCGCGCATGCTCCTGCTGGACGAGCCGGGCATGGGCCTGGCGCCGCTGGTGGTCCGGGACATTTTCCGGCATATCGTGGAACTGCGCGACAGGCTGGGCCTGACGGTCCTGCTCGTGGAGCAGAACGCCAAGAGCGCCCTGAAGATCGCGGACCGCGGCTACGTCCTGGAGAACGGTCGCGTCATCCTGCAGGGCAGCGCGGCGGAGCTGCTGGCCAACCGCGATGTCCAGCGAGCCTACCTGGGCCGCGAGCAGGACTAGGCGGCCGCCGGAAAAGGCCCGATTGCCGCGTTGCTGCGAAAAAACAGGCCCTCACGTATGTCTTGATACGCTTCGGCCCTGTTTTTTTCTTGCGCCTTGCGCTCGAACCTTTTCCGACAGCCGCCTTGCACTCGCTAAAGCATTATCGACAGGGGGGAGAAAGATGTACTGGCAGAGCGAATATGAATGCATGGACCGCGGCGACCTGGAACTCCTGCAGCTGGAGCGGCTGCAGGCCACACTGAACCGCGTGGCCCGCAACGTGCCTCTGTACCGGCGGCGCTTCGCGGAGCTGGGCATCGACCCCTACGACGTGCAGTCCCTGGCAGACGTGCAGCGCCTGCCCTTCACCACCAAGGCCGATCTGCGCGAGAACTACCCGTACGGGCTCTTCGCCGTGCCCCTGCGCGACGTGGTGCGCATGCAGGCCTCCATGGGCACCACGGGCAGACCCACGGTGGTGGGGTACACCTCGGGCGACGTGCGCCGCTGGTCCGAGCTGGCCGCGCGCATCCTCACGGCCGGCGGCGTGACCAAGGACGACGCCGTGCAGATCGCCTTCAACTACGGCCTGTTCACCGGCGCCTTCGGCATCCATTCCGGCGCCGAGCTCATCGGCGCGTCGGTCATCCCCAGCTCCGGCGGCAACGCTCGGCGCCAGATCTCCATCATGCAGGACTACCGGACCACGGCCCTGGTCTGCACCCCGAGCTACGCCCTGCACCTGGCCGACACCCTCGACGAGATGGGCATCAACAAGACTGCTCTGAGCCTGCGCTTCGGCCTTTTCGGCTCGGAGCCCTGGACCGAGGAGACGCGCCGCGAGATCGAGGAGCGCCTGGGCGTTCAGGCCACGGACAACTACGGCCTGAGCGAGATCACGGGCGTGGCCGGGGAGTGCCTGGAACGCGCGGGCCTGCACATCAACGAGGACCATTTCCTGGCCGAGATAGTGGACCCGGAAACCGGCGAGGTTCTGCCCGAGGGGCGGAAGGGCGAGCTGGTCCTGACCACCCTGACCAAGGAGGCCTTCCCCCTGGTCCGCTTCCGCACCGGCGACCTGACAACCCTGATCGGCGCGCCCTGCGCCTGCGGCCGGTCCTTCAGGCGCATGACCCGCATTCCGGGCCGCAGCGACGACATGCTCATCATCCACGGCGTGAACATCTTCCCGGCCCAGATCGAGACGCTCATCGCCTCCACGGGCCTTGCGGACCCGCACTATCAGATCGTCCTGGACCGCCAGGGACACATGGATCAGGCCACGATTCTTCTGGAGGCCCCGGAGTCCTTCTGCACAGACTCCATCAAGCAGTCCCAGCGCATCCTCGAAAACGTGCGCATCCGCCTGATGACCGAACTGGGCGTGTCCTTCGAGGTCCGACTGGTGGAACCCCGCACCCTGCAGCGCGAAGGCGGTGGAAGGATCGTTGATCGCCGCAAGATCTAGCGACGAGCGACCGAAAGCAAAACGCCCGCGGCAGTGATGCCGCGGGCGTTTTGCTTTGATTGGCCGTTGCGTCCGCCGGGCGGCGTCGCGCAACCGGCCGAACCCGTCTCAGCAGGCGCACATGTCGTTCTGCAGGTTGGGGACGGGCGCGAAGCCGAGACGGCGCAGGCAGGAGCCGCCGCAGGAGTTGGCGCAGGCGCATTCGTCGCCCACGACGACCACCGGTACGGAGCTGCGCGCGCTGACCCGATCGGACAGGGAGCCGAGGAACTTGCGCACGCCGGTCGCGCCGCCGGAGCCCATGATGATCATGTCGCAGCGGTTGGCGCGGGCGGCGTCGACGATGGCGTCGGCCGGGGCGCCGTGGCCGATGACCGTCTTGAACATCACGCCGGCCTCCCGGCAGCCGTCCTCGTACAGGCGCAGGACTTTGGAGATGCGCTCCATTTCACGCATGTTGATCTTCTCGCGGTCCTCGGGGCTGATGCGGGCGCTGACGAGGCTCAGGGCGTGAAAGAGCACGACCTTGCCGCCGCACTGCTTGGCGAGGCCGATGGCGTAACGCTTGGCGCGGCGGGATGCTTCGCCGCCGTCGACGGGAATCAGAAAAGTTTTGAGGCCTGGCAGTTCCATATATATTCCCTCCGGAAATGTTTGAGTTGGTCAATCAACCAATTCGTGACACGGCTCACAAGGCCCGTCAAGAGGAATTTTGGCGCGGCCGACGAAATGTCGAAGAGAAGCCCGCTGTGCGCACGCCGCACCTGTGTTGACGCTTGCCCGTGAAGAGGCGCTGTGCGATCTTCACGCTGTTTCCCGGGCAGGATCGCCGTCTGCCGGGCATGCTCTTCCAACAAACCGGGCAGGTTCCATGAAAGTTTTGCGACTCGCGGTCTGGTTCATCCTTTTCGCCGCTGCGACGGCGGGATTTGCACAGGCGGGCCAGGGCTCGCGCGTCCTTCTGGACGGGCTGTGGACCCGGGGGCAGCTGGCCGGGACCCCGTCCGACCATGTGGTCACCCGGCCGTATTCCAAGCCCGCGGATCAAACTCCGCCCGCGCGGCGTGATCCCGTCGCGCCATTGGCCGAAGTCCCGGCGGACCTGCGCGGCGTCATCCGCCGCGTGCATGTCCAGTCCGGGGACAAGGTCCTGGCCCTGACCTTCGACCTGTGCGAGCGGGCCAGCAACCGCACGGGATACCGCACCGAGATCGTCAATTTTCTGCGCGGGAAGGGCGTTGCGGCCACGTTCTTCGCCGGGGGCAAGTGGATGCGCTCCCACCCGGAGCAGACCATGCAGCTCATGGCCGACCCGCTCTTCGAACTGGGGAACCACTCCTGGACCCATGCCAACCTTGCCCTGACGGACGAGGCCGAGACCCGCGACCAGGTGCTTTGGACCCAAGCCCAGTATGAACTGCTGCGCGAAGAGCTGACGCGTCGGGCCGGTGAACGTGGCCTGGAGGCAGAAATGGCGGCGGTGCCGGCGTCCATGTCGGTTTTCCGCCTGCCCTACGGCCGCAACGCGCCCGATACCCTGGAACGCCTGGCGGCCATGGGGCTGCCCGTGATCCAGTGGGACGTCCTGGGCGAGGGCGGGGCGGGTTCGGCGCGGGATATGGCCCTGCGCGCGGCGAACGAGGTTCGGTCCGGCTCCATCGTGCTCATGCACGCCAACGCCGTGCCGCGCCGCACGCACGAAATTGTCCCGGTCTTCGTGGACGAGCTGCTGCGCCGGGGCTGGCGCTTCGTGACCGTGAGCGAACTTCTGGCCATGGGCCGGGCCGAGACCGTGCAGGACGGCTATTTCGAACGCCCTGGCGACAACCGGCAGTTCGATACGGGCTATCCGGGCAAGGGGACCCTGCATCCCGCACCCCGGTCCGAGGCCGGGAAGGCGGCGCAGTGACGTTTCGCCGCACCAGTTTGTACGTGCCGCTCCCGGCTTTGCGCTCAAATCCGGTTTTGTCGCGAAGAAGGCAAAGATTTCTTTCAACGCCCGCTTGAATCTGCTAGGACATCGAAAAAACGGGAGGCAGCCATGGACCGCAAGAAGGTGCTGGTCATCGACGACGAAGAGCACGTGCGCATGCTCTATGACGCGGAGCTTCGGGCGCAGGGCTACGACGTGGCCGTGTCGGACGGCAGTGAAGACCCTCTGGAACTCGTGCGGCGCAACGCTCCGGATCTGATCATCCTGGACATCAAGCTGGGCAGCATATCGGGGCTCGACCTGCTGCAGTCCATCCGCCAGAAGCATCTGGACCTGCCCGTCATCCTCTGCACCGCCTACGACAGCTTCCGCTGCGACCTCAAGTCCATCGCCGCCGACGCGTACGTGGTCAAATCCTACGACAGCACGGAATTGATGAACAAGGTCAAGGAACTCATCTAGAAATACGGCAAGGTACCGTTGCATTGGTGATGGCACGGATGAAGCCGACCGCCTGAATCTCTTTCTCGTGAAGCGTCGAAAGCCCCGGACAGAATGGCTGTCCGGGGCTTTCGATATTCAAGGAGGGAGGAGGAAGCGCGTTCCTTGGCGCAGGGTCAAACCATGCGTCCGCGTCCCGATCTGCCGGGTAGTCGTCAGGCCGTATTCTTCCGCGAGGTCACGGCCCGGCCCAGACTGACTGCGCCCAGCAGCATGACGAAGCCCAGGTGCGCCCAGTCCACGGCCATGACGAGGGTGGGGGAGAAGAACGCGTCGGGCTGGTTCTTCATGACCCGCACAAGGCCCGTGGCCGCGGTGCCGGCCCAGCACAGGGCCAGAAGCAGGCCGCCGAAAGTCCACCTGCGCTTCATGGCCATGGGCAGCCGCCAGCCCAGGAAAACCAGCAGAACGGCGGCCAGGCCGTAGTGCAGGACGTGGTTCAGGTAGTAGTCGGCCGTCCAGGCGAAGCCCGGCACGTCGGCCAGATAGTAGCGCGCGAAGATGGGCATCTGCGCGAAGCCCGTGAAGAGCAGGGCGAAGACCGTCAGGCGGAAGATCGGGTTCAGGGTGTGCTTATTCATGATTGTCCTCTGCAGCCGCGCCGCGGATCAGGTGCAGGGCCCCGGCGGCCAGTCCGGCCAGGGGAGCGGCGTAGACGGCCCTGGCCAGGATGTCCTCGGTGGTGAAGGGGTTGCCCACGGAGGCCAGGTGCGGCCGCCCCGGCCCCGTTTCGATGGCCTTGTCCAGGACGTCGAAGGGCACTGGCGAAACGTAGAACGTGTTGGTGCCGCCGTTTTCCGTGTCGCCGTAGAGGAAGCCGCGGGTCTCCTCGGCCAGCTTTCGAGCCTGGGCCAGAATCTCTTCGCGCGGGCCGATGGTCTGCACGCCCTCGGGGCAGGCCTCGATGCAGGCGGGCGTGCCGCCGGCCTCGACGCGATCCCGGCAGCGGTCGCACTTGTACATGACGCCGTTGCCCGCAAAGCTGGGGGCCAGCTTCAGGTACAGGCCCACGCCCGTCTGGCGCTCGGGGATGCGCCACGGGCAGACGTCCTTGCACTTGGAGCCGCCCAGGCAGATTTCGTCGTTGATGGCCACGATGCCGCGTCCGTCCTTGGATGCCGCGCCCCATGGGCAGAGGTTGGCGCAGGGAGGGTTCTGGCAGTGCAGGCAGCGCCGCGGGATGTTCAGTTCGAAGGGCTTGCCGTCGTACTCGCCCGAGGCCGACTGGACGTAGAGCCAGTTGTAGGGCGTCAGGCGGTCGTCCGTGTCGCGCTTGTCGCTCCAGTCCGCGGCCTTGACCCGGGAGGGGTACATCTTCGGGAAGGGCTTGGCCGGCTCCGGGAACTTGCGGGCGTTGGCCTCGCGGCAGGCCTCCACGCAGGCTCCGCAGCCGATGCATTTGGACAGGTCGAGAAGGGTGGCAAGGACCACGGCCCCTCGCGCGGCGGAGCCATCGTCGCCGGCCAGCGCCCGAGCAGGTCTGGCGACCGTCCCCGCGGCAACGGCAAGGCCGGAAGCGAGGAATGATCTGCGGTTCATTTTCATATTGTTCTCCGATGGGTTCGACTGGACATTTTGTCCTTCGCGCTACCGGTTTTCGGCCTTGGGTACGGTTCTGGCGACACGGACGAGGTAGTCAGCGTCCTCCTCGAAGCCCATGGCGCAGGACACGATCCCGAAGGTGCAGTCGGGGCGGACCCGTTGCAGGTCATCCGGGAAATTCCTGTCGTTGGCCAGGATGTGCACCCTCTCCCCGGGAGCGAGCCGTTTGATCAGGGCGCAGGTCTTGAGCATGCAGAAGAAGTCCATGCTGTTGCGCATGTCGATCCGGTTCGCGGCGTTCTTGCGTTCAAACTGGGCGTGGCACTTCATGCACCTCTCAGAGCGAAGGGTATGCCAACACGGGTTGCTGAGCTGTGGTTCTGACGGATAAATATCCATCTATCCGGGATGGTGGAGATAATTTGTCGCCCATGCAGTTGCGCGCGCCGTGTCAAGGGAGGATCCCTTGAAATTTGTGTGTTTATTAAATAAACACATGAACAGGTGTGTGTTCAGAAAGATAACGCTTTGGTTGGCAGGTGAACAGATGGAAGACAACTTGAACCAATACTGGAAGACCGTGGTCAACACCATCCAGGACGGGGTCATGATCGTCACCCCGGACGGGCAGATCGTGTCCGTGAACCAGGCCCTGGTGGAGATGACGGGCTATGCCAGGGACGAGCTCATCGGCGCTCCGTGTTCCATCCTCGGCTGTTCGGCCTGTGAGCTGGCCCGCGGCATCCCTCAATGCCACTTCTGCGTCATGTTCGAGAAGGGCGAGCTGCGCCGCCAGAAGTGCGGTCTGGTCAGGAAGGACGGCGTGCGCCTGCCCGTGGTCAAGAACGCCTCGGTCCTCCGCGATGCCGACGGCGCGGTCATCGGCGCGGTGGAGACCATCACGGACATCTCCGACCTGATGGACAAGGAGGCGCAGATCGAAATCTTCCGGCGCGAACTGTCGGCCGAGGACAGCTTTCACGGCATCGTCGGCCGTGACGCGCGCATGCAGCAGGTCTTCGACCTCATCGACGGCGTGGCCCGGACCGACGCGCCCGTGGTCATCTACGGCGAGAGCGGCACGGGCAAGGAACTGGTGGCCAAGGCCGTCCACGACGCCGGGCCGCGCCGGGAGCGGCCCTTCATCAAGGTGAACTGCGCGGCCCTGAATGAATCGCTGCTGGAGAGCGAGCTCTTCGGGCATGTCCGGGGCGCCTACACCGGGGCCCACAAGGACAGGGCCGGCCGTTTCGAGAGCGCGGCGGACGGCGACATCTTCCTGGACGAGATCGGGGACCTGCCCATGGCCACCCAGGTCAAGCTCCTGCGCGTGCTGGAGGAGAAGGTCATCGAGCGCGTCGGCGACCACCGGCCCATCCCGGTTCGCGCCCGCATCATCACTGCCACCAACCGCGACTTGCCGGAGCTGGTGGCTCAGGGCCGGTTCAGGCAGGACCTCTACTACCGCATCAACGTCATCCCCATCCGCATCCCGCCCTTGCGCGAACGACGGGAGGACATCGCGCTTCTGGCCGCGCACTTCTTCCGTCGCAGCCAGATGAAGTCGGGCAAGCAGGTCCGCGGCATCTCCCGCGAAGCCATGGACCTGCTCCTGCGCCATCCCTGGCCCGGCAACGTGCGCGAACTCAGAAGCGCCTTCGAGTACGCCCTGGTGGCCTGCAAGACGGACATGATCGAACCCCGCGACCTCCCGGCCGAAATCTTCCACCGACCTGAAGTCTGCCTGCCGGGGGAGGTTTCGGGCAGAAGCCTCGACGAGATCAAGAAGGAGCGCCTGCGCAGGGCCCTGGAAGAGGCCGGGGGGAACCGATCCGAGGCCGCCAGGATGCTGGGGATTTCGCGGACGAGCGTGTGGAGCCAGATGAGGCGATATGGAATCGGGAACGAGTAACCAGGCGTGAATCTTGGGGATTGAACTGTCGCTCTAGCGAAGACAGATCAGGCGCATCATCCTGTTGCTCACCCTTCAAGCTGACTCTTCTGAGACGGTGCGGTGAATGGCCGGACAATCTCCGCGCGAAGTGCGGAGAATATGTCGGAGTCTGCCTGCGCGAAAGCGAGCACCGCCGCGTTTATCGGATCATGCGCCAAGCAGCGTTGAATCGTTTTTCCCCCTCTTTATCGCCGTAAGCAACGAAAAAGGGGGAAAGTCGCCTTCCCCCCTTCAGAGTTTCCAGAATGCCGGCCGCCCGGCTTGCGCCTATCCCAGCGGCGTGTTCGGGATCAGCGTCCAGATGCCGCATGGGCAGGCTCCGGCGCAGAAGCCGCAGCCGATGCACTTCTCACTGTCGCAGACCATGGCGAATTCGTTGTCCGGCAGAGCCTGGCGGCTGATGGCGCCGCGGGGGCAGATGGCCTCGCAGATGCCGCAGTCACGGCACACGCCGCACGACGAGCACTCCTCTGCGCACTGGTCCAGGCTCTCGAAGCCGCCCAGGCGCGGGTCGAAGTAGGCCAGGTTCATGCGCGAGTAGTCGATGGTCTCGGACATGTGGTTGCCCGGGTCCATGTACTCGATGCGCGTCTTGAGCTCCTCCATCATGTCGGCCGTGACGGACAGGGGCCGGCGGCCGGCCACGATGTCGTCGATGGCCTGGGCCGCGCGGCGGCCATCGCCGATGGCCTGGGTGAGCAGGCCCAGCTTGACCAGGTCGCCGATGGCGAAGACGTGCGGGTCCGTGGTCTGGTTGACCTCGTTGACCGTGATGAAGCCGCGCTCGCGGGCGATGTTCTCGGGGAAGGCCTCCAGGTCCGGCGTGTCGCCGATGGAGATGACCACCGTGTCGGCCGGCAGGAGCCGCCCGTCCGTCAGGACCACGCCCTCGGCCGTGATCTCCTTGGTGAAGCAGGGCCACATGAACTGGGCCCCGGCCTTTTCGGCCTCCTCGCGCTCCTTGCCGAAGGACGCCGGCTTCTGCACGTCGATCAGCGTCAGGCTTTTCGCACCAAGGCGCGCGGCCTCGGTGGCCACGTCGCAGCCCACGTTGCCCGCACCGATGACGACCACGCGCTCGCCGACCTTGCCGTCGCCGTGCTTGGCCGCCTTCAGGAAATCGAGGGCCGTGACGAGGCGCTCGTTGCCGGGCACGGGCAGGGTGCGCGGACGCTGGGCTCCGGTGGCCAGGACGATGAAGTCGTAGTCCTTCCTGATGGCCTCGAAGTCCTCGCGGGTCAGCTTCTTCTCCAGGCGCACGTGGGGGATGACCTCGCGGGCGCGGTCAAGTTCCGCCGCCAGCACCTCGGGCGGGATGCGGTTCGCCGGGATGGAGGCCTGCAGCTTGCCGCCGAGCTTCTCGTCCATGTCGAAGACCGACGCCTTGTGACCTTTCAGGCGCAGCTGCCAGGCCACGGAGATGCCGGCCGGGCCGCCTCCGATGACGGCCACCTTCTTGTCCGAGGACAGGGGCAGCATGGGCGGATGGGCGTTGATGCCCTCCTTGCCGAGCATCTTGGCGTCCACGGGCTTGAGGCTCCCCAGGCCGCGCGTGCAGCCCTCCATGCACAGGTTGGGGCAGAGGTAGCCGCAGACCGTGGCCGGGAAGGGCGTGTATTCCAGAGACAGATCCACGGCCTCGGCCAGGCGGCCTTCACGGATGAGCTGCCAGCGCTTCTGCACGGGGATGCCCGAGGGGCAACTGGCCTGGCAGGGCGGCATGTACTTGCAGTTTTCCCAGACCGGCACGTTGCGGCGCAGTTCGCCCGTGGTGATGAGGCCGATGGGCGAGCGGTCCACCGAGGTCAGGTCGCCGACCAGGCCGCCGCGGCCGAGCTCCATGTCCCAGACCTTGGCGTGGAACTCGGACATGGACTTGCGCTTTCTGGTGATCTTTTCGTGCGGGGTCTTGGCCCGGGCCAGATGCCACTCTCCGCGCACGGCAAGCGTTGCGAAGAGGTCGTCCTTGCCCAGCTTGTTCAGGAACTGCTTGAGGTTTTCGGTCAGCCAGGCCCAGTCCTCATCGGTGATGGGGGCGTGGATGGCGTCGGCGGCGCTGACCGTCTGCTCCTGGCCGCGGTAGAAGATGCGGCCGCCGACCATGCCCACGCAGGGCCGGTAGCCCAGGGTGGAGGCCCGGTCGATGGCGTCCACGCCGCAGACCACGGCCACGCCGCCGGCCATGAACTCGGCGAAGTAGTCCCCGGCCTGGCCCAGGACCCACAGTTCCGGGGCGGGAAAGCGCGGGTTCTGCTTGGTCATGGTCATGGAGCGGGACCCGACGTCGCCGCCGACAAAGACCTTGCCCTGGGCCATGGCGTTGCAGGTGCCGTTGCCCGCGTTGCCGTGCACCACGACTTCGGCGCCGGCGTTGAGCCAGCCCGTGTCGTCCGAGGCCGGTCCCATGACCTCGATGAAGGTGCCGGGCACGCCCAGGGAGGCCATGCGCTGGCCCGGCGCGCCGGTGATGGTGACGTGGACGGGTTCGTCCTTGGCCACCCACAGGCGGCCGCCCAGGCCGTGCTGGCCGCAGGCCTCGATGGTCAGTTCGCGCGCTCCCTGACGCACGGCATCCTGGATGCGTTCCTCCAGGATGCGCGATTCCAGGCGCACGCCGTTTTCCTTGCCCGCAATGAATGTGTTGTTCTGCATATCCGCTTCTCTCCCTACACCACGTACTTGATGGCCAGTCTGTCAGCCGCGTCCTTGTCTGCGATGCCCAAAGCGTCGGACATGCCGATGGGCAGCGAGGTGGAGCGGCCCAGGGGGGCGACGATCTTCTTCAGTTCCGTGTCGAAGCTGACGTAGAGGTCCACCAGCCGTTCGGCGACCTTCTCCGGATCGAGGCGGCGGTACACGCGCGGATCCTGGGAGGTGATGCCCTTGGGGCAGACGCCGATGTTGCACACGTTGCAGCGGTCGGATTCGGAGCCCACGCACCCGGCCGCGGCCTGCATGGCGTACTTGCCGATCTGCACGGCCGAGGCGCCGAGCATGATCAGGGCCGCGGCGTTGGCGGCCAGGTTGCCGTTCTTGCCGATGCCGCCGCCGGCGATGAGCGGGACCTCGTTCTGTTTGCCGATCTTGCACAGGGTCAGGTAGGCGTCGCGGATGTTGGAGGCGATGGGGCTGCCCATGTGGTTCATGGACACGTTGTAGGCCGCGCCGGTGCCGCCGTCCTCGCCGTCCACGGCCAGGCCCGCGGCGTAGGGGTTGCGGCAGAGGTTGTTGAGCACGGCGTTGGTCGTGGTCGTGGCCGAGATCTTGGGGTACACGGGCACGCGGAAGCCCCAGGCCATGGACATGGACTGGATCATCTTGGCCACGGACTCCTCGATGGAGTACTGGGTCTGGTGCGTCGGCGGGCTCGGCAGGCTCACTCCCGGAGGCACGCCGCGGATGGCCGCGATGAGCTTGTTGACCTTGTGCCACATGAGCAGGCCGCCGTCGCCGGGCTTGGCGCCCTGGCCGTACTTGATCTCGATGGCGCAGGGGTCTTCCTTCATGTGCGGGATGGCGTGGATGATCTCGTCCCAGCCGAAGTAGCCCGATGCGATCTGGAGGATGACATATTTGAGGAAACGCGACCTGAGCAGGCGCGGCGGGCAGCCGCCCTCGCCCGTGCACATGCGCACGGGCATGTTCAGTTCCTCGTTCAGGTACGCCACGCCCATCTGCAGGCCTTCCCACATGTTCGGGGACAGGGCGCCGAACGACATGCTGCCGATCATGAGCGGGTAGATCTCGCGCACGGCCGGGGCCCAGCCCTGCTCCTTGAAGGTGGCCAGGCCTTCGGCCGGGGACTGGATGCGCCCGATCAGGGTGCGCAGGTCGAACTCGTGGCGGCCCGAATCCAGGGCCGGGTCCGTCAGCATGGAGATGCGGATGAACTTGATCTGGTCGAGCACCGAGCCGCTGTCGTTGCGCCGGCCGCCGCGGGTGCGGGGCTGGCCGCCGAGGTTGACGTGCATGCGCAGCTTGTCTTTCTCGTCGGAATGCATGGGCATGATGGCGTCATTGGGGCAGACCATGGTGCAGGTCGCGCAGCCGATGCAGGCCTGATGCGGGGCCGTGCGCTGGCGGATGCCGTAGTAGACGGTGTGCTCGTTCTCGGGCTTGCTCTTCAGCCCGGCCGGGACCTTGACGATGCGCTTGCGGAAGGTGCCCAGTTCCAGCGTCTGCATGGGGCACACGGCCGCGCACTGGCCGCACAGGGTGCAGCGGTCCTTGTCCCAGCGGATCTGCCAGGGCAGGTCCTTGAGGCTCAGTTGGGAAGGGGTAATGGCTGCGACTGCCGACATACTCTGACCTCCTGGCGGTCCGGGCCAACGATGGCCGAATCCAGATGCATGGGTTGGAAATCCTGGGACTTGTCACGATCGGGGATGGCCAGGTCCAGGCCGCAGATCTCCGAGGAGAAGGCGTAGATGCCCGGACGGCCGCCGACCACGCCGGGGCGCAGCTTCTTGCTGTCCTGGACCATGAACATGGACTTGTCCGGCAGACAGCCGATGACGCAGTTGGGGCCGTCGATGATCAGGCGACGGCAGATCTGCTTCAGCTTGGACAGGAAGGCCTTGTCGGGGTGATCCTTCATCTCGTGGTCCTTGAGGGGCGTGATGATGTGCTTGTACGCCTCGAAGGGCAGGCCCAGCCTGCGGACCGTGTAGTGCAGGATGTGCGTGAAGACCTCGGAGTCCGAGTTGTAGCCCTCGTAGCCGGGCACGCCCTGGCCCATGAGGTAGTCGCGGATGGGCACGAAGGCCGTGTTTTCGCCGTTGGTCATGGTGCTCAGGCCCTCGATGAAGAAGGGGTGGCAGGCGTAGAGGTTGATGGCGTAGTTGGTGTTCTGCCGGCCCTGGGCCAGGATGAGGCGGCTCATGATCTCGGGGCGGTCCAGGCCCAGGTACTCGCCGACCTGCAGCGGGTCGCCGATCTCCTTGATCATGACCGTGTCGGGCCAGAAGGAGAAGACGGTCATGCTTTCGTCCTGCAGGCCCATGTGCTTGAGTTCCAGACGGGTCAGCAGGTAGCCCTGGCCCTTTTCGGCGTCGCTCAGGTCCTTCCAGGCGGCGGGGATGTCGTAGGCGCGGACCACGTAACGGTCACGCTTGGGCGTCCAGGTAGGCAGCGGCCCCTTGGGCGTGATGGGCATGTCGTACCTGAGGGTGAAGCCCTTGGCTTCCATGAACTCGTCGAGACGTTTCATGCCCAGGTCGGTGAAGATTCCGGACAGGACGGGGCTGTCCTTCATGGACTCGAACGGACCGGCCAGATCCGACAGGTACAGGCCGACGCCCGAGCCGTCGTGTCCCTCGCGCATGACATCCAGGGCCCGGATGGCATCCATGGGGGAGACGGGGTCGCTGCTGGTCAGCGCAAACAATCGACACATAGCGCGCTACTCCCTGATGAGTGTTCTATCCCCGGCGCCGCTGAGGGGTGGATGCCCATATGACAGAAATGTCATATTTTCCCAAGGCGACAAGGCTTTTAATTACAAAATTGAAGAAAAATCATGCTTCCCGGCCTGAAATTCGGGCCGGGGAGATGGAATTAGCAAGGAAGAGGCCAAAAAATCGATTATCGGATGGGAAAACGGGCGGTCAAGTAGGAAATGTTCCCAGTGCCGCTGGGAAGATTTCCTGTTGCCGAGGATGTCCAGTATCGATGGGCGAAACCGGCGCTGATTAAGTGTGCGGGGCCATTCAGGATTCACGCCTGTACGGCCGCCTTCCTGCCCGGACCGGGCAGGAAGGCTTGGTCTGGAGCTCGGAGGAGCGGACGCCAGACGGCTTCAAGCAGGGTCTGAACGCGTGCGAAGGGACCGGCTCAGACGATGGGCCGTTTCTTCCTCTCCGGCGTGTAGTGCCACCACGGCCTGGGCTCCCCGCCGTCCATGAATCTGGTCACGGAAACGAGGACGTCCAGCACGCAGGGGTCCTGGCGGACGCCGGTCAGTTCGCCCAGGCGGTCGTAGAGGGCATGCGGATTCTGACCGGCGAGCTGAGAGGGGTGGTCGAAGCCCAGCAGGCGCAGGTCGCGGGCCATGGCCGGGCCGATGTTGGGCAGGTCGGTCAGGGTTTCGAGGCGGTCGCGGCTGACTTTGGAAGGGTTCATAGGCTAGCCCATGCGCCGGGCGATTTCGTGGTGGTTGACGAGGATCTTGCTGACGTAGTCCACGGTCTCGGCGAAATTGGGGATGCGGCCGTAGGGTTCGTAGATGCCGGCCTTGGCGTAGTCCGTATTGCCCAGGCCCGCGTTGTAGCCGGCCGTGGCCGCGAGGATGTTGCCGCTGCGGGAGCGCAGGTTCTCGGCCATCATCCGGACCATGGCGTCGACGCAGTGCTGGTAGAGGACGCGCTGGTCGAACTTCTCGAAAAAGGCCGCGTCCTGGGGGTTGAAGATGGAGCGGGCCCGGAAGTTTTCCTCCATGTACAGCCGGCAGTTGTCCCGGGCCATGGCGTAGCTGGATTGCAGGAGGTCCATGCGGTCCAGGGCCAGGGCGTAGGTCCCGGCCGAGGGGATGGCCTTGCCTGCCGTCTGCGCGTTCAGCAGGGTGCGCAGGAGCTTGGAGGGGTTGCCGAAGAGATCCGGCTGTTCGCGGCGCAGGGCGCGCATCTGCTCGCGGCGCTCGGCCATGTTCGCGAATTCCGGTTCCAGGTCCGCTCGCCGGGCGAAGCCGGCCGGCTGGCCGTGGGCGTCGGCGCAGACCATGCCGTACCCCCGGGCCGTGGCGGAGATGAACTGGCAGGGTCCCACGGCCAGGGCCGAGGACACGGCGAACTCGCAGAAGAAGGATTCGGCCATCATCTGGCCCATGATCCAGCACGGGTCCACCGGGTGGATGGCGGCATGGCGGATCACGCCGCGCACCACGTGCTCGCAGATGAGGGGGATGCGCGTGGTGAAGTCCACCTCGGCCAGGGGCTTTTTCCAGACCGGGAGGTTGCCCTTGGGGTAGCCCTCGATGATGAAGGCCAGCACCGACTGGGCCAGGGCGTGGGCGTAGCCGGGGGCGGACACGCGTTCCAGGGTCCGCGCCGGGTCCTTGGTCTGGATGACGCGTATTTCGGACACTTCGGACACGGCCGTGGCCCGGGCCTCTCCGGCCAGCAGGGGCAGGAACAGGGGGGCGAGGGCGGCCTTGAGCAGGGTGCGGCGATGTGGGTTCATGATGTGGTGTTCAGGGTGGTTCGGGCCACCACCTTTTGGAAGTACGCCTCGTTTTCCTCCTGCAGGAGGCCGCCATGGCGGATCTTGGCGCGGGCCAGGAAGAGCTGGACCTTCTGGATCTGGCGCATCTTGCGCAATTCGTCCGTCTCGCGTTCCAGGCATTCGATCAGGGAGCGGATTTCCCGCTGGGACTGGATGGCTTCGGGCACGTAGCCGGAATTCTTCAGGACCTTGTAGGCCATGCGCAGGGATTCGGGCATGAACGGGTCCGACTGGTCGGGAAGCGGCCGTCCCTGACCTTCGAGCCCCTCGAACTCGCCGCGCTGCTGGGCCTCGATGATCGCCCTTTCGGCCAGTTCCGCCAGAATCTTCATGGTGTTCCCAGCAGTCGCGCCACCACGTGGCGGAAGCTTTCCTCGGGGATGAACCCGAGGTGGTCGAGAATCTTCTTGCCCTGGCGGTCGTAGATCAGCGTACGGGGGATGGAGCCGATGTCCATCATGGAGCCGATGGAGCCGTCATCGAGGAAGATTGGGAAATTGACCTTGTTCTGCTTGATGAAGTTCTCGACGGGCTTGGGGTTGTAGTCCACGGAGATGCCGACGATGCTCAGGTCGCTCTCGGCGAACTCCCTGCGCACGTTCATGAGGCCCGGGAACTCCTTCACGCAGGGGCTGCACCAGGTGGCCCAGTAGTTGATGATCAGGACGCGCCCCTTGTTTGAATCGATCAGGTTGCGCAGGCCCTGCACGCCGATTTTCTCGACGCCCTGGGCCATGAGAATCGTGGGGGCGCAGAGGAGCAGCAGGGTGACAAACAGGGTTTTCAGGGCCTTCATGGGCGATCCTTGTTGGGGTGATTGGTGCTGAAAAATGGATGCTAGCCCGAGTTGCGTTTGGCCGTCAACGTACGGACCGGTCGGTATTGCGCGTTGCTTTTTGGCTGTTTTTGCATGATTCGGGATGCCGTCAATGACGAGGAGGACACCCATGACGACGTTCATCAACAAGAAAACCGAGATCGAAGAGTCCGAAGCGACCATGACCTTCCGTCCCGGCCAGTTCAAGCGCGCACCCTTCTCCCTGGCGGAGAAGAACATCTATCTGCTCGGCATGCGCGGTAGCGGGAAGACCACCGTGGGTGCGGCCCTGGCCGCCGTTCTGGGCTGCGCCTGCCTCGACACCGACGCCCTGGTCGTCGAAGCCGCGGGCAAGACCATCGAGGCCATTGTCGCCGACGCGGGCTGGGACGAGTTCCGCCGCCTGGAGACCGAGGCATTGGCACGGTCCGCGGAGCTGCCCGGCAAGGTCGTGGCCACTGGGGGCGGCATCGTCCTGTCCCAGGCCAACCGCGACCTCATGTACCGCACGGGCGTGAGCTTCTATCTGGCGGCCGATGCGGCGCTGCTGATAGGCAGGCTCCTTCGGGACGGCAACGCGGCCCAGCGTCCGGCCCTGACGCCTCTGGAACTGCACGACGAGGTGGCCGCGGTCATGGCCGAGCGCGAGCCCCTGTACATGGCGGGCATGGACCACATGCTCCAGGCCCACCGCAGCGTGGACGAGCTCGTCGACGACATCCTCGTGGCCCTGGGCCTCAAGGAGTGGGACTTCTCGGAGAAGGAGCGGGTCCTCGACAGATACTAGATGCGGGCCACGGCCAGGAAGACGGCGTGCAGGGCGCAGACCAGGGTGATGAAGACCTGGCGCGCGCGGTCCCGCCCCAGTCCCGGAAAGGCGTAGCCAAGATGCCCGTGGGGGCAACGCGGCAGGCAGTCGCCGCACAGGGAGCAGGTCAGGCCAGGGCGCTTTCGTTCGAGATCGGCCCGCGTCAGGGCGTTGTAGCGGCACGCCTTGGCGCACAGGCCGCAGCCCGTGCAGGAGCTGTCGATGGACACGCGCCAGGGCAGGATGCGGCCCACGAGGTTGTTCAGGAGGCCGATGGGGCACCAGGTCGTGCAGTGCACCATGGTGCCGCAGCGGCGCGAAATCAGGACCATGACTGCCACTCCCGCCAGGCCGAACACCGCGGCCAGGCCAAGGCCCCAGGCCCAACCCGCGCCCAGGGCGCGCAGGGCCAGGGGTGCGGCCACGGCGGCCGCCAGGAGTCCGGCCCGCAGGCGCGGCGCCCAGGCCGGCAAGGCCTTGGGTTTGCCGTCGTGGAGCCGGGCCAGCCGGTCGTCCCAGGCCCCGATGTAGCAGAGGTGGCTGCACCAGGCCGGACCGACCAGCAGCAGCGACACGGCCAGCAGGATGGGCATGAAGAAGCCTTCGCCGCGGAACAGGGGGCCCGAAACGATCAGGGCCGGGACGGGCAGGTGGAGTTTTCCGGTCATGAGAAACGGGTCCCAGCCCGCAAGGCCGAGCAGCAACTGCCCGAAGAAGACGGCCGAGAACAGGGTCCAGATGCGCCCGCGGATCTCGGCCGAGGGCCCGTCCAGCATCCAGCCGGCCACGAGGCTGCCGTAGACGGCGAAGAGGGCGATCCAGAAAGGCCACGAGCCGGGGAAAAACCGCTCGCCCAGGAGCAGGGGGAAGGGCGCTCTGGACACTGCCAGGGTGAGGATGCCTGCCACGAGCAGGGCCACGGCCGTGGAGGCCATGTCCCGCGGGCGCAGGCTTCCGAAGATGCGCCGGCCGGGTCCGCCCGCGAGCAGAAGCGCGGCCGCAGCGTGGGCCAGACTGACGGCGCCCAGGATCAGGGCCAGGCGCACCCAGGGCAGCCCGAAGCTCATGCGCCAGGCCACCAGGGACTGGGTCTGGAAGGCCCACAGGGCCGTTCCGCCGACGGCGGCCAGGATGAGCAGGGGCCTGGGCAGGAATTTCGGGAACCAGACCGCGGGAACGAGGATGAGCGCGGGCAGGGCTTCCCACAGGGTGCCGAAGCGCAGAAAGTGCGCCGCCGAGGTCAGGGCGCAGAGGGTGAAGAGGACGCGGGTGAAGGTCTTCATGGCCGCACCGCCGCGTCGAAATTTTCCCGGCCCATCCTCTCGACGAGATCCCCGAGACGCAGTCCCGGCCGGCCTTGGGCCATGAGCGTGCGCAGGACGCGTTCCAGGATGCCCATGGCTTCGGGCAGGCTGTAGACGCCCAGTTCGTGGGCCAGGCGCGGGTGCCGGCCGAGCTTGCCGCCCAGGAGCACGCGCCAGCCCGTTTCGGCGGTCCGCAGGGCCCCGGTGGTGCAGACCCGGACGCAGGCCCCGCATCCCAGGCAGCGGGACGGGTCAAGACCGATGGAGTCGTCCAGGGTCAGGGCCTTTTCGGCGCAGGCGTCGACGCAGAGCCCGCAGGCCGTGCATGCGTCCGGATCGAAGTCGACGCGGCCGAAGGCGATCAGGCCGAAGTCGGCGATGTGCGGCTGCGAGCACCCGTTGGGGCACGAGGCCACGGCGAGGCGGAACTGATGATGGTGGCGGACGGGCTTCACGCCGGCGGCGAGGAAGGCGCCCCAGCCGGAGCGGGCCATGATGGCGCCGATCTCTTCGGAAACATCCCGGCCGATGACGGCGTGGGGGCATCCGGTCGCGCCGCGGCAGACCTTGAGACTGTGCGTGGGGAGAGTGTCGGTGGTGGTCATGCCGTCATCCTGGCGCAAAATGATTCGGGAATCCTTGACCTGCGTCAAAAATTCCCGAATTGCACGCGCTGCCGCGCGCGGAAAATGACGCTGTCCGTCAGGCGATCCTGATGGTAAAGGGAATGACGTGCAGGCTGCGGGATATCTCCCGGGTGGCGCCCAGGGCCCAGGACGCGGGGATTTTGCCGATGCGCTCGCCGAGGGTCTGGGCCAGCTTGGCCACGGCCAGGACCGGGTGGCGGGTGAAAACCTGGGGCAGGCCGTAGGTCAGATTGCAGGCCAGGCACATGCCCGGGCGCTGGTGCAGCTGGAAGGTGAAGGCGAGTTCTTCCGGGCCGTGCTTTTCGAACCGCAGCCGAATGTCGTAGGCCCCGTCCTCGGCGTCACCGAAGAGGGCCTCGAAAAAGGCGTCGGTCCGCGACTGGGGGAAGACCTCGTCCAGGTAGTCGGGGGTGAAGATCTGGGCGGCGTTGGTCATGGGGCGTCTCCTGTGGGTGCCGGATTGATGGCGGTTTCCTATCGGCGCCCACCGCTTCAGGTCAAGAGAGATGACCGCCAAACCACACCGCTGCCGGAGGAGCACATGCAGGAAAGATTGGAAGACATTGAGATCAAGTACCTCTATTTACAAAAAACGGTTGATGAGCTGAGCTCGGTTGTCATAGAACAGCAGAAGGAAATCCGGGAGCTTCGGCACCTGGTGACGCTCCTGGGCAGGAAGCTGAAGGACGTCTCCGCCATGCCCCCCTTCGATCCAGATGAAAAACCGCCCCACTACTGAACAGGCCGGAGTTGCCGTGGATTCCACCCCCTCCCGACGCGAGACCGTGCCAGGAAAGACCGCACCCGCCGCCGGAGCCGACCGCTCCCTGCATGCCATTCTCCAGCGCATCGAGGCTCTGCCTTCGTTGTCCTCGGTGGCCAAGGCCATTCTCGATCAGGTCCTGACCCAGGATTTCGACCACGCGAAGCTCGCCCGCATCGTCGAGACGGACCAGGCCCTGACCATGAAGATCCTGGACCACGCCAACAGCGCGACCTACATTTCCAGGGGCATGGTCTCGCAGGTGGAACAGGGGCTCAACCGTCTGGGGAGCCGGGTCGTCCAGACCCTCATGCTCTCGGTTCTGATCAAGGATTCGCTGATCACGGGCGACAGAAACGGCGAGGCGGCGCACAAGGCCCTGTGGAGGCACTGCCTGGCCACTGCCGTCTACGCCTCCCTCATCGCCGGCAGGAGCTATCCGGCACTGGCCGACGAGGCTTTCGGCGCGGGCATCATGCACGATCTCGGCCGCATTTTCCTGCAACTGCATGTGCCGGACGAGTACGGTCATGTCACCGAACGCATGGAGGAACTGTACGAAGCCGTCCTGGACGCGGAGCAGGAGGTCTTCAGGACGGATCATACGGCCGTGGGCCGCTGGATAGCCCAGAAGTGGAAGCTGCCGCCGGCCATGACCGACGTCATATGGCTGCATCACCACTCGGCCCCGGCCCTCGGCGCCATGAAGGACAACGGCCCCCTCGTGGCCATCGTGGCCCTGGCCAACATCCTGGCCCACTTCACCCTGATGGACGCGCCCCGGAGCATGAGCCGGGAAAAGCAGCGCCAGGCCGGCCTGCAGGACATGCTGGGGCTGGGCGAGAAGGAGATCCAGGACATCCACCGCGCCTTCGCCCCGGCCTTTGCCGAGCGGGCCGAGCCCTTCGACCTGGACGGGGATCAGGTGACCCTCTTCCTGTCCTCCCTGCAGAAGGCCAACCAGCAGCTCATGCGCATGGGGCTGGACCTGGAGCAGGCCGTGGGCCGGCTGGAGGACGCCAACCGCTTCACCAACCTGGGCTCCACGGTGGGGCTCAAGATGAGCACGGCGACGAGCGTCGAGGAGATCTTCGAGGCCGCGGCCGTGAGCATGCAGGGGGAGGTCGGCGTCCGCGGAGGGTTCGCCTACTGGATGGTGCCGTCGGAACGGCTCATGCAAGGGCTCATCTGGGGCGGCGGCAACCGTCGCAGCGTGTCCTACGCCCTTGACGGGGACGGCCTGCCCCTGACCTCCGAAGGACCGGCCCTGCCCGAAAGCCTCCTGGTCATCCTGCGCAGCCATCACGAGCGCCACGAAGGCGCCTTCGCCATGGACCGCGAACTCCGGCTCAAACAGTTTTTCGTGGTCCAGGGCTACTGCATCTTTCCCCTCGTCGGCAGCGACTTCACCGGCGAGCTGTGCATCCTGCGCTCCCAGGACCGCCCGCCCAAGATGACCCCCCAGGAGTACATGGGCTATTCGCAGGTCTCCTGCGTGGCCTCGGCCACCCTGGACCGCCTGCGCCTCTTCGACAGCCTGCAGATGCGCGCCGACGAGCTGTCCCGGGCCTTGTGGAAGAACCAGCAGATCAACCTGCAGCTCCTGCAGACCGAGCGCCTGGCCGCGGTGGGGCAGCTGGCCGCCGGCGCGGCCCACGAGATCAACAACCCCCTGGCCATCATTTCCGCGCGCACCCAGCTCCTGGAGAGCCGCGAGGACGACGAGAAGAAGCGCCGCGACCTGCGCCAGATCTCCGAGCAGATCGAGCGCATCTCGTCCATCCTGCTGAGCCTCATGGGATTCGCCCGGCCCAACGCGCCGCAGGTGACCAAGGTGGACCTGAACGCCCTGCTGCAGAAGATCGTCGGTCTGGTGGACTCCATTTTCCACACCCACCGCATCCCCATCGTGCAGAACCTGTCGCCGGAGATGCCCCTGATACTGGCCGACGCCAACCAGCTCGAACAGGTTTTCCTCAACCTGGTCATCAATGCCCAGCACGCAATGGAGAGCGGCGGCGGGGTCCTGACCATCGCCTCGTCCTTCCTGTCCGACGGCAAGCGCGTCTGCGTGACCGTGAAGGACACGGGCTGCGGCATCCCCCCGGAAAACCTGTCGCGCATCTTCGACCCGTTCTTTTCCACCAAGTCCGAGGGCAAGGGCACGGGCCTGGGGCTCTCCACGGCCTACGGCATCGTCGCCAACCACTACGGGGAGATCAAGGTTCTGAGCGAGCCGGGACGGGGCACGGAGATGGTCGTCATCCTGCCGGTTTCCACCCCGGTGACCATGCCCGAGAAGCCCGTGGTCGTGCCCGCCCCGCAGTGCGTCCCCCTGCAGGAGAACGAGGGGCGGATTCTGGTCGTGGACGACGAGGGGCACATCCGCGACATCCTTGCCGAGACCCTGCGCGAGGCCGGCTACGTCGTGGAGACGGCGGCCAACGGCGAGGATGCCGTGCGCAAGCTGCGCGTCGGCGCTTTCGACCTGATCCTTCTCGACATCCGCATGCCCGTGCATTCGGGCCTCGACGTGCTGAAACTCCTCAGGCGCAAGGGCGGGTTCCCGCCGGTCATGGTCATCACGGGGCTTGCCTCGTCCGAGGAAATGGACGAGGCCCTGCGACTGGGCGCGGCCAAATGCGTGCGCAAACCCTTCCACCTGAAGACCCTGCTGGCGGACATCTCCTGCCTGCTGCAGGCCCAGCGGTCAGGACAGGCCTAGCTTTTTCGACTCATGGAGCAGACGTTGAACACAGTTCGCCACAGGCATACCCGCATCCTGGCCCTGGCCAGCGGCAAGGGCGGCACGGGCAAGACCACCGTGGCCGTGAATCTCGCCCTGGCCCTGAACCGCGCCGGACACACGGTCTGCCTGCTGGACGCCGATTTCGGCCTGGCCAACGCTGAAGTGCACCTCGGCCTGCCTGCGCCCGCCAAGACCCTGGAGAACGTCCTTTTCGACAACCTGCCCCTGGAGGAATGCCTCGTCCCGGTGCGGCCGGGCCTGGACCTCATTTCCGGCAGCAGCGGCGTGGTGCGCATGGCCGAACTGGACACGGCGGCGCGCAAGCGCCTCATCAACGAGTTTTCGGGCCTTTCGAACTACGATTTTCTCATCCTGGACAATTCCCCGGGCATTTCGGCCCAGGTCGTGTCCCTTTGCCTGGCCACGCGGGAGATCATCCTCGTGGTCAACCCCGAGGCCAGCTCCCTGGTGGACGCCTACGCCCTGATCAAGGTCCTCAAGGAGAACGGCCTGTGGTGGCCGCCGCTGGTACTGGTCAACCGCGCCGAGTCCGGAACCCAGGCCCGGCAGGTCTTCGTGCGCTTCCAGGAGACGGTGATGCAGTTCCTGGACCTCAAACCCCTTTTTCTCGGCGCCATTCCCATGGATGAAGCCGCCCGGCGCATCTCCGCCGCGGGCAAGCCTTTCGTGGCCCTGCGGGAGGATCTGCCCGCGAGCCAGGCCATCCTGTCCCTGGCCAAGCTTCTGGCCGAACGGCTGAACAAGGACTGGACGAGGAACGAACCGGCCGGATTCTTCGAGAACGTGGTCGTGCGCATGAAGCAGCGCCCGGATTTCGGTCGCATCGTGACCCATTCAGCGGCTCCGGCCGGGGATATGTCCCAGCCGGACACGTACATGGAGCTGGTGGCCACCCTCGACAAGGCGGCGGGCCTGTGCGAGCGCCTCCTCGAAAACCCTGCCTACGCCTTTGTGCGCGAGCGTTTCGGGCTGGTCCGCCTGGCCATGGAGAATTTCCTTCAGCCCCTGGACCGCATGCGCAAGCCGCGCGGCGCCCTGAAGCCGCGCATCCTGGTGCTCAGCAACCACGAGCAGATGCGCACCATGCTGCGCGAGATCGTGACCGAGGTGGGCTACGAGGCCGAGACCTGTGTCCCGGGATACGGCGACTTCCTGAAGTTCCGGGACACCTGCAACCTGATCCTCGTGTCCTGCGACCGGCCCGAGGCCCTCATCCGCTCCTGCCTCCAGCAACTGCCCGAGACGCCGCTCATCCTCCTCACGGGGTTCGGCAGCTCCGCCCTGGAGACTGAGTTCCGCCACCGCACCGTGGCGGTGGTGCCAAGACCCTTCCATGTCAACGAGTTGCGCGGCATCCTCCAGTCCGCGCTGAAGTAGGCTCCCTGCCTATTTACAATCCCCTGGCCGTGGAATAAGCATTTTTCCTTTATTTCATGCCCCTTTCGGGGGCGGCATCATCTTCCTGCGCGGTTTCCGACCGGACCGCGCGGCAACCGGGATTTTCTATGCGCAGAGACATCGAACATGTTGGCTGGGGAAAGCTGACCTACGAGATCAGGGCCATCGTGGCCGTGGCCCAGGACCTTCGCAACCTGGGCCTTGAGATCACCTGGGAGAACATCGGCGACCCCATCGAGAAGGGCGAGCAGGTGCCGGGCTGGATCAAGGAAATCATCGCCGACCTGGTCATGAACGACAAGACCTACGGCTACTGCGCCACCCAGGGCGTCCTGGAGACGCGCGAGTTCGTGGCGCAGCTCGTCAACCAGCGCGGCAGCTACCAGGTCACTGCCGACGACATCATCTTCTTCAACGGCCTGGGCGACGCCGTGGCCAAGATCTTCGGCTTCCTGAAGCGCGAGGCCCGCGTCATCGGGCCCTCCCCGGCCTACTCGACGCACTCCTCGGCCGAGGCCGCCCATTCGGGCTACGAGCACCTGACCTACGAGCTCGACCCCGACAACGGATGGATGCCCGACCTCGTCGACCTGGAAAACAAGGTCCGCTACAACGACTCCATCGCCGGCATCCTGTTCATCAACCCCGACAACCCCACGGGCGCGGTCTACCCTTGCGAGCTCATCGAGAAGATCGTGGACATCGCCCGGCGCTACAACATCTTCATCCTGGCCGACGAGATCTACGCCAACATCGTCTACAGCGGCCACCCGACCTGCAGCCTGTCCGAGGTCATCGGCGAGGTGCCGGGCATGGCCCTGCGCGGCATCTCCAAGGAATACCCCTGGCCCGGGGCGCGCTGCGGCTGGATCGAGGTCTACAACAAGGACAAGAATCCGGATTTCAAGGCCTACATCAAGAGCCTCTTAAACGCCAAGATGCTCGAGGTCTGCTCCACGAGCCTGCCCCAGCTGTCCATCCCCCCGGTCATGGGCGACCCGCGCTACGCCGCACATCTCGACGCCCGGCGCAGGATGTTCGAGCACCGCGCCCAGGAGGCCTGGGAAGCCTTTCAGGGCGTGAAGGGCGTCAAGGTCATCAAGCCCCAGGGTGCGTTCTACATGTCCGTCATGTTCGAGGACGGGGCCCTGAATCCGGACCAGACCCTGGAGATCGAGAACCCCAGGGTGCGCGAGTACATCGAGGAGATCGTCAAGGGCGTGCAGGTGGACAAGCGCTTCGTCTACTACCTCCTGGGCGCGACGGGCATCTGCGTGGTCCCGCTGACGGGCTTCTGCTGCAACCGCAAGGGCTTCCGCGTCACGCTCCTGGAGACCGACGACGCCAAGCGGCAGCGCACCTGGCGCACCATCGTCGACGCCATAACCCGGTACCTGGCCTCGGCCTGAGCCCATGTCCGACGACCCCACGCCGCGCTGGCTGGAATGGGCCCGGGAGATCCAGGCCCTTTCCCAGACCGGCCAGGCCTTCACCACAAGCCATTACGACCGGCTGAGCTTTGAGCGTCTGGAAATGATCGCGGCCGAGATCGTGGCCGAACACTCCGCGCTCGAAGCCGCCGAGGCGGCCCGCGTCTTTTCCCTGGAGCCGGGTTACGCCACGCCGAAGGTTGACGTGCGCGCCGCGGTGGTTCAGGACGAACGCATCCTCCTGGTGCGGGAGACGGCCGACGGAAAGTGGGCCATGCCCGGCGGTTGGGCCGACGTGGGCGACCGTCCGTCCGAGACGGCCGAGCGCGAAACCAGGGAGGAGAGCGGCTTCGAGGTCCGCGCGAGGAAGCTCGTCGGGGCCTTCGACGCCAACCGCGGGGCCAAGGCCAGCATGTTCTTCCATGCCGTGAAGCTGGTCTTCCTGTGCGATCTCCTGGGCGGGGACGCGCGGCCCAGCATGGAGACCCTGGAGGTCGGCTTCTTCGATTTCGACGACCTGCCGCCCCTGTCGGAACAACGCACCAACCGGCGGCACCTCGATGAAGTCCGCGCCCATCTGCGCGACCCGTTGCGGCCGGCCGCCTTCGACTGACATTCAAAAAAAGTTCACCAGCATGCATGATCCAGACTGCACCCTTCCCATCGGGGTTTTCGATTCCGGCATCGGCGGCCTCACCGTTCTGAAGGCCCTGACCGAGGCCCTGCCGCGGGAGAGCTTCGTCTATCTCGGCGACACCGCGCGTCTGCCGTACGGCACCAAGAGCGCCAAGTCCGTGACCCGCTACTGCCTGCAGACCACGAGCCTCCTGAAGGAGCGCGGCATCAAGCTTCTGGTCGTGGCCTGCAACACGGCCACGGCCGTGTCCCTCGAAGCCCTGCAGGAGGCCTATCCGGGGCTGCCGGTGGTCGGTGTCATCCGCCCGGGGGCCGAAGCCGCGTGCCGGCAGAGCGTGAGCGGGCGCATCGGCGTCATCGCCACCGAGAGCACCGTCAACGGCGGGAGCTACGAGCGCGAGATCCTGCGCATCCGACCCGAGGCCAAGGTCTTTTCCAGGCCCTGCCCCCTCTTCGTGCCCCTGGCCGAGGAGGGCTGGTGCGACGGCGACATCGCCGAACTGACCGCCCGGAGATACCTCGGCGGCATGGTGGGGGAGACGGGCATCGACACCCTGGTCCTCGGCTGCACGCATTTTCCCGTCCTGGCCGACGCCATCGGCAAGGTCGTCGGCCCCGGCGTGGCCCTGGTGGACTCGGCCCGCACCACGGCGGAGTTCGTGCAGGACATGCTGGAGCGGCGCGACATCTGCTCCACGACCACGGAGCGCCGCCTGACCTTCCTGGCCACGGACGGGGCCGAGCGCTTTGCGCGGGTCGGAGGGTACTTCATGCACCATGCCCTGAGCCCGGCCGACGTCGAGATCGTGGACCTCTGATGCCCGCGCTGCTGGCCGTGGACGCGGGCGTGCGCACGGGGCTCGCCCTGCTGGACCGGGACGGCCGGCTCGTGTGGTGCCGTTCCCACAACCTGGGCAACACGGCCCGCCTCAAAAAAGCGGCCGTCAGGGTGCTTTATGAGTTGCCCGCGCTGGAGTATCTGGTAGTGGAGGGTGGCGGGCAGACGGCGGGAATATGGGAACGCGCCGCGGCCAGGCGGGGCCTGCCCTGCATGGTCATCCAGGCGCATGACTGGCGGACGGATTTTCTTCTTCCCCGGCAGATGGTCAGCGGGAATGCGGCCAAGGCGGCGGCCTGCGCCCTGGTGACCGCGATTCTGCGCCGGGAAGGCTGGTCTTCGCCGACCACGCCCGGCCATGACGCGGCCGAGGCCGCCCTCATCGGGCTGTGGGCCGCCGTGCGGCTCGGCTGGCGGGCCATGCCCATGCTCAATACGTGAAGGCAGGACACATGGAATCTCTCAGCTTCGACCTCCCGGGAATCAGTCCCGTCGGCCTGGACCTCATCGCCATGCTCAACTCGCCGCAGACCACGGTCAAGCAGATCGCGGCCCAGGCCAAGCTCGATCCGGTCATCTTCGGCAACATCATCGCCTGCGCCAACTCGCCCCTTTTCCACGAGGTCAACAACACCACGGACATCCTGACGTCCCTGGTCCGCCTCGGCCAAAGGGAGATCAAGCGCATCGTGTACCAGGTGGTCCTGCGTTCCGCCTTCTTCCACGAGTCCACGGAGATCAACGCCATCCTGCGGCGCGTCTGGCAGCAGAGCCTCACGGCCAACGTCTTCATGCAGAAGTTCGTTTCGGCGGTGCCCGAGGCCTACGTGCTGGAAAGCGAGAGCCACGACCATCTCGAATGCCTGGGGCTGATTCACAACATCGGATACGTGGTGCTGCTGGTCAACCATCAGGAGCGGTTCCTGGAATTTTTCACCAGCAGCGCGAACCTCCCCCTGCCGGAGTTTTTCGCCAGGGAGCGCAGCTGGTTCGACGGCCACGACCATTTTTCCGCGGGGAACGAAGTCCTTGCGGCCTGGAACTTTCCGGAGTCCATCCGGGAGATCGTCGGCCAGTACGCCCTGCACAGCCGGGATTTTCACGGGACGTATCCGGCCCTGCACAATCTGCTGCGCCTCTCCAGGCACGTCATCATGATGACGGACTGCAACTTTCACCCGCGCAAGCCGGCCGACTTCTGGCTTGAAGGGACGGAGATCCCCTCGGCCGAGGTGGATTACGACCAGATCATCAGCGACGTGCGCGAAACCGTCCGCAGCATCGAGGGGTCCTTCGCATGATGCTCGACCGCAGGGAGTTCCCGACCCGCCTGCGCTGCAGGAAGTGCAGGGCCATGCTGCAGGTCCGCCGGCACTGACGCGCCGTGGAACTGCGCTGCAGGTCGTGCGGCGCCGTTTACGGACTTCAGGAGTACAGCGCGAACCTCGACGACCTGCTTGAGGAATTCCTGGCCCACGTCCCCTGCGACAGGGTCTAGGCCCCGCGCGCCGGGCATGCGCAGCGCGGAGCCCGGGTCTTGCCTTTCCGACACCATGAGAATTGAGAACAGGATTTTTTTCGACCTATGACTTCAGTCATCATTCCCCGATCAGAACACACCGTCTCGCGGCAGAACATCCACCCCGACGCCCTGAAGGTCATGTACCGCCTGGTGCGCAAGGGTTTCACCGCCTATCTCGTCGGCGGCAGCGTGCGCGACCTCATCCTCGGCCGCACCCCCAAGGACTTCGACGTCAGCACCAACGCCACGCCCAGCCAGATCAAGAAGATCTTCCAGAACTGCTTCCTCATCGGCCGCAGGTTCCGGCTGGCGCACATCCGCTTCGACGACCACGTCATCGAGACCTCCACTTTCCGGCGTTGTCCGGAGCAGGACGAGGAGGGCGGCGACGACGATTTGTACATGCTGCGCGACAACTGCTACGGCACGCCCGAAGAGGACGCCCTGCGGCGCGACTTCACCATCAACGGGCTCTTCTACGAGGTCGAGCGCTTCACCATCATCGATCACGTGGGCGGGCTCTCGGACATCCAGAACCGTCTCATCCGCTGCATCGGCGACCCGAACATCCGCTTCCGCGAAGACCCGGTGCGCATGATCCGGGCCGTCCGCTTCGCCTCGCGCCTGGATTTCCATATCGAGCCGGCCACCTACAACGCCATCCTGCGGCACCACGAGGAGATCCTCAAGGCCTCGCCGCCGCGCGTCTTCGAGGAGTTGCAGAAGCTCTTCGCCTTCGGGGCCGGCGAGAAGGCCTTCCGTCTGCTCTACAAGACGGGACTGCTGCACGTCCTGCTGCCCGAGATCGCCGATTTCCTGGACCACGACCACGGCCAGGACTCGGTCCTGTGGACGTGGCTCGAAAACCTGGACGAGCGCATCCGGACCGTGGGCAAGGTCGAGCCGGTCCTGGTTTTCGCGGCCCTGTTCTCGGCCCCGGTGCGCCACGTGGCCGAACGCTACGAGGCGGCCGGTGAGCGGGTGGTCTACAACGCACTGCTGGCCGACCTGCTGCCGCCCATCTGCACGCGCATGAGCATGCCCAAGTGGATGTCGACGCGCATGATCCAGATCATGGCCAACCAGAGCCGTTTCGAGCCCGACAAGAAGAAGCGCTTCTCCAAGCGCGGCTTCGTGGCCCAGGACTGCTTCCCAGAGACTTTGGCCCTGTACCAGCTGGGCCTGCTCGTGGCCGGCGAGGACCTCGGCCCGGCCGAGATCTGGGGCAGCCTGCGCAGCGAGGTGGAGGCCGAGACCCCGCAGTTCGTGCGCGGCGAGGTCAGGACAGAGCAGGGGCGGCCGCCCCGCAAGAGGCCCCCCCGCAGGCGACGGAGATGATCTCCCGCGACGTCCTGACCACCTTCCCGACCTGCCCGGGCGTGTATCTGATGAAGAACGCCGCGGGCAGAATCGTTTACGTGGGCAAGGCCAAGCAGCTGCGCCGTCGGCTCGCCTCCTATTTCCAGCCCGAGCACAGGCTTCCGCCCAAGGTGCGGGTCATGATGCCCCGGGTCGAGGCCATCGACTTCCTGTGCACGGCCACGGAGAAGGAGGCGCTGCTGCTTGAGGCCAGCCTGATCAAGAAGCACCGGCCCAAGTACAACATCGTCCTGCGCGACGACAAGCAGTACGTCCTCTTCTGCCTGTCCCGAAACCACCCCTTCCCGGCCCTGCGCCTGACGCGAAAGGTCCTGCGCGACGGGTCCGTCTATTTCGGCCCCTTCACCTCGGCCCTGGCGGCCCGCGAGACGAGGCGCGTCATCGACCGGCTCTTCCCCCTGCGCAAGTGCCGCGACTCGGTCTTCGCCAACCGCACCCGGCCCTGCCTGCAGTACCACATCGGCCGCTGCCTGGGGCCGTGCTGCCTTCCCGTGTCCGAGGAGGACTACCGGCAGGTGGTGCGGCAGGTGGAGCTTTTTCTGGCCGGAAAGTCGGGCGAACTCCTGGACGGGCTGCGCGCCGAGATGCTGCGCCGCTCCGATGCCCTGGACTTCGAGGGCGCGGCGCGCCTGCGCGACAGCATCCGCGCCGTGCAGGAAACGGTGGAGCGGCAGGCCGCGGTGTTGTCCGACGGGCGCGACCTCGATGTGCTGGGGATCGGCGGGGGAGAGCAGGGGGCTGCCCTGTCCGTGGTCTTCGTGCGTCAGGGGAGGATCATCGACGGCCAGAATTTCTGGTTCGCAGGGGAGGCGCTCGAGACCCCCGAGGACGGGGTCCGGCTCGTGGAGTCCTTTCTGTCGCAGTACTACACGGCCGAGCGCTTCATCCCGGCCCGCATCGTCACGGCCATGGGCGGGGTGGACCCGGCCCTGGAGGAGATCCTGGGCGACATGCGCGGCGGACGGGTCCATGTGGCCAAGGCGCGCGGCGACCAGGAGCGGCGGCTGGTGGACATCGCCACGGCCAACGCCGCGGCCCACGCCGCCGGGCGCAGGCGGGCCCAGGCCGGCCCGGCAGAACTGGCCCGCGCCCTGGGGCTCGACGGCGAGGTGGAGCGCATCGAGTGCGTGGACGCGTCGCACATCCAGGGCGAGGGCATGCGCGTGGGCATGGTCGTTTTCGCCGACGGCCGGGAGGAGAAGGAGTCCTACCGGCTTTACAGTTTTCCCGAACTCGAAGGTTCCGCCGACGACTACCTGGCCCTGGCCTCCTTCGTGCGCCGTCGCCAGGCCTCGGGCCCGCCCTGGCCGGACCTGCTGCTCGTGGACGGCGGCAAGGGGCAGCTGGCCGCCGTGGAGCGGGCCATGGCCGAGCACGGCCTGGAGGGCGTCGCCCTGGCGTCCATCGCCAAGGGCGAGAGCCGCCGCGCAGGCGAACTGGGCGACGCTATCTTCCGCCCCGGCCGCAAGAATCCCATGCCGCTCAAATCCGGCAGCCCGGAGCTCCTGTTCCTGCAGCACGTGCGCGACACCGCGCACCGCTTCGTCATCTCCCGCCTGCGCCGCCACAAGCGTTCGACGCAGCTGTCCTCGGACCTGGACGCGCTGCCGGGCGTGGGGCCCGCGACATCGAGGTTGCTGTGGGAGCGTTTCGGAAGCATCGAGGCCATGCTCGCCGCCGGCGTCGATGAACTCGCATCGCTCCCCGGCCTCGGGCCGCGCAGGGCCGCAAAGCTGCACGAGGCGCTGCGGGCGCTCGGTCCGGCCGTGGAGGCCGGATCGTCGACAGTGCCGGAAATCACCCGCCCGTAACTCCGCCGGGGCCTATTTTGGCTTCGTTTGGAAAGGGCGAACACGTAGGTTCGCCCCTACGGGGTATGGTGCGGGGGATCATGCACGCATTCGTTGTTACCAGGGCCGGCATCCCGTCGTTTGGAACGAAAAACGTCGGCCATACACGATGCCGGAAAAACCGGCGGATGATCCGGATCGAATGGCGCCCGTAGGGGCGGACCTACGTGTCCGCCCCTACCAAACAATGGGATGTCCGCCCATTCCAAACAATGGGATGTCCGCCATTCTGACGATGGGAGGGCGGACACGTAGGTCCGCCCCTACGGGGTATGGTGCGGCGGTTCAAAACGATGTCTGCGGGTGCATGCAATCGTGTTTCCCAGGGCAGACACGCAGGCGTTCGGAACAGAAAACGCCGGCCATGCATGGTGCCGGCGGGGTGGGCAGAATCAGATCATTCCCGTCTTTTTGAGGGCCTTGGCTGCGAAGAAGCCGCCCACTGCGCCGCCCACGGCCTGGATTACATTGGCCAGGATCTCGGCGGCCGCGCCCTGCAGGCCGATGTTGGGCATCAGCGTCTCCCCGATGAAATACACGGCGATCATGGCCAGCCCGCCCAGGGCCAGCGTGGCGTACTGCGCCGCGCCGCTGCGGTTCGCGGCTACGGCTGCCAGGGCTCCCTCGGCGCCCTTGGCCAGGAAGGTCAGGGGGGCGAAGACGGCGAAGCCGCCCAGGACGTCGGCCAGGGCCGAGCCCACGCCGCAGGCGGCCAGGGCCCAGAGCGCCCCCTGGCGCGGGTTCATGAAGCCCAGCACCAGGCCGCCGAAGACCACGGCCACGTCGCCGACGTTGAAGTAGCCCCGGCTGGGCAGGGGGATGCGCACGAAGAGGGTGGTCAGGCAGGCCAGGGCCGTGATGGACAGGGCGGCGATGCGGATATTTTTCATGGTTCCTTCCTCAGGTGACGGGTTCGGTGGTCAAAAAGCTCCAGGGTCTTCTCGGTCTGCTGGTAGATGCTGATGTAGGCGGCCACGATGACCCCGCACAGCCGCAGGAACCTTCCGCTGCGGCGGCCGGCGAAGTGCGGCGTCAGGTCCATGAAGAAGCGGTAGCGGTGCAGCAGGGGAGTACATTTTTCCATGACGGCCTTCAAGACGATGGCGTAGCGGCGGGCTCCCGGACGCAGCGGCAGTCCCATGATGTCGCGGAAGGTGATGGATTCCAGGCCGAGCTTCACGATCAAAAACGAGTTGGGGAAAACGAGGGCCTTGAGCAGGGAATCGTGCAGCCAGTCCGTGCGGCCCATGAGGCCCGCCCATTGAAAGGCCAGCCCGAAGGCCAGCAGGGAGAGGACGAAGGGAAGCACGAAGAGCAGCGACCGCCACGCGGAGCGAAGGCCGCCCCTCCACGCAGTTGCGGCCAGCAGCACGGCCAGCAACGCGGCCTGCAGCTCCATGCGTCCGTACCAGGGGCCGAAGACGAAGAGCCCGAAGAAGGCCGTCAGCTGGACGAAAATCGTCAGCACTTTCAGGCCGGCCACAATCGCTCCAAGCCGAGATGAACCTCCGGCCTTCCGGCGTCGGGGCGCACGAAGGACAGCTCGAAGCCGCCCGGCAGATCCGGCCTGACTCCCGGCCTCTCCAGGTGCGAGACCTGCACGACCCAGCCGAATCGGCCCAGATCCAGGGCGTCGAGCTGGGGGGCGGTCAGGTATTTGTCGAATTCGTCGAGAATCACGACCTCCTGGCAGCCGCCGGCCTCGATCCAGGCCGAGGCCAAGTCCGCCAGGCCCTGCGGCGCTTCGAGGCCCATCAAGGCCAGGGTGGCGCGCATGGTGTTCTGCTGCAGGTCCATGTCCTGGGCCAGGTACAGCAGGCAATGCCGTTCCTTGAGGTGCGGGATGAGCACGTGTTCGAGGAATGTCGTCTTGCCGGCGCCGTTCTCCCCGCGCAGGCGCAGCCAGCTTCCGCGGGGCAGCCGCAGGTCGCGGGCGAGCTCATAGCGCAGGCCAGCGTGAGGAACGGGGTAGGTTCCGGCGGCGAGCTCAAGCATGGCGGCCCACCGGTTGGGGTTCGCTCCCGACCAGGGTGAAGAGGCCTGCGTCGGGCAGGACGGTCGCGAAGCGGTCCAGGAGCAGTTCGCGGTTGCGAGGCGAGAGGGTTTCGAGGACGTGCACGAGCAGGATGCGCAGAGGGCGGCGCGGCAGCAGCGCCATGAGGGTCAGGCTGCAGATGATGGCCTGCTCCCCGCCGGAATAGGACGAGAGCAGCCGGCCGGGTTCGAGGCGGACGCCGAACAGGGCGCACTCCCGGCCAATGTCCGCGAGGGCTTTTTCACCGGAGCCCAGGAGCAGGAGCTCGTCCTCCAGGGTAGTGCCGACGAAGAGGTTGTGCATGTCGATGACGCAGTGGTCGCGGCCATGCTCGGCCAGGGTCGAGGCGTTCACGGGCGTCCTGCGCTCCTCGGATTTGTTTTGCTTGACTGGCTCGGGCGGTGATGCAATGGACATGCTCCATGATCAAATACAGTATCGAATGCTGGCTCTACAACGATCTCCATGACCGCTTCCTCCTGCTGCGCTGTCCCGTGACGCACCGTCATGACGAATACTGGCAGCCCGTGACCGGCGGCCGCAACGCCGAGGAGCCCTGCGTCGAGGCCTGCCTGCGCGAAGTGGAGGAGGAGACGGGGGTGAAGCTCGCCGCGGAGATGCTCGAAACCGTCATCCCGGAATTCTGCTTCTGCATCCCCGAAGCCCGCATCGAGCTGCGCAAGCCCGTCTACCTGGCTCGGGTGCGCACTGAAAAGGTCGTTCTCTCGTCCGAGCACATCGGCTACTACTGGTTCGACGCCGTGGACGTGGAGGGGCACCTGCACTGGGACTCCAACAAGGAATCCTTTCGCCAGGTCCTGGCCTTCACCCGCCGTCAGTTCGCTCCCGCCCCCAGCAGTCCTTCCAGATAGGCGACGATCTCGTCGCCGTCCCAGCGGGCCATGCCCGTGTGCCCGAAAACCACCCTGCCCTGGCGGTCGAAGATGTACGTCGTCGGCAGCCCTTCGGCCTGCAGCTCCGGCGGGACGGGCGGGTCGAAGACGTACAGCGGCATGTCGAGTTCCCTGGACATTGGGTGGGCGCGCACTTCGTCCGCGGTCTCGGTGCTGATGCACAGCACGCGCAGGCCGTCGTTCCCCTCGAATTTCTTCCACAGGTTCCGCAGGTACGGCATCTCGGCCCGGCAGGGCGGGCACCACGTGGCCCAGAGGTTCACGACCACGACCTTGCCGCGCAGGTCCGCAAACGACGTGGTGCGGCCGTCCAGGTCCGAGAAGGTCCCCTGCAGGTCGCCCAGGCGGGTCATGGCCGGGAGTTCCGGCTGGCCGGCGTCGGCGTCCACGAAACCGCCCATTATGACCAGGGCCGACGCGGCTTCCAGCAGAAGCAGGGTGAAGGCGGCGAAAAGGGCGCTCAGAGCCGGGTGTCGTTGGGTATTCATGCGGTTTCCCCGCCCTGGGCCAGGCCAAGGCTCGTTTTCAGGCTGCGGATTTCTCCGGGGCTCAGGTGACGCCATTTCCCGGACGGCAGGTCGCCCAGGGTCAATGGGCCCAACCCCACCCGCTTGAGGCGCAGGATGGTCAGCCCGAGGTCGCGGCACATGCGACGGATCTGACGGTTGATCCCCTGGCGCAGGGTCATGCGCAGCAGGGTTCCGCCGCTGCGCAGCGTCCTCGCCTCGACATCGACAGGAGCCAGCGTTTCCCCTTCCTCAAGCCGCATGCCGCGGCGCATGACGTTCAGGGCATCCTCCGGCACGGCCTCCCGCACCACAGCCTCGTAGAGCTTGGGGTGTTCGTGGCTGGGGTGGGTCAGGCGCAGGGTCACCTCGCCGTCGTTGGTCAGCAGCAGCAGCCCCTCGGACATGAAGTCCAGGCGCCCCACGGGAAAGAGGCGCAGCCCGCGCAGTTCGCGCGGCAGCAGGTCGAGGACCGTCTGACGGCCCTGGGGGTCGCGGACCGTGGTCACCGTATGCGCGGGCTTGTGCAGCATGATGTACACGGGCTCTGCGCCCCGGCTCGCCCGTACGGGCTTGCCGTCGCAGGCCACGTCGTCCCGGCCCGGGACGACCCGCGTACCGGGTTCGCGCTGGACCGCGCCGTTGACCTTCACCCGGCCGGCCTGGATCAGGGCGTCGGCCCCGCGGCGCGAGGCGATGCCGGCATCGGCCAGATACTTGTTCAGACGTATTTCACTGTGTTCGGACATGGGCGAAGCAATAGGGAGAAGCCTGCCGCAGGGCAAGCAAAAAGGCGTCCGGCTTCCGTCTCAGTCCGTCTTTGCGGGGCGTTTCAGGTCGATATGCTCGGGTTCCTGATGCCGCCCGCCGCGCGTGATGCACAGGTCGTGAATGAGGCCGTTGGAGATGGAGTAGATCCAGCCGTGCAGGTAGAGGGAGCGGCCCCGGTCCCACGCCTTGCGCACGATGCTGTTCAGGGACAGGTTGCGGACCTGCAGCTTGACGTTGAGTTCGCACATGTCGTCCAGGCTCGGGGTCTGGTTGCGCTCCATGAGATCCTTCACGTTCTCCAGCCAGTGGGCCAGCAGTCCCGGGGTCTGGTCCTTGAGCACGGCGTCGATGCCGCCGCAGCCGTAGTGGCCGCAGACGATGATGTGCTTCACCTTGAGCACGTCCACGGCGTACTGCAGGACGCACATGAGGTTGATGTCGGTGTTGATGACCTGGTTGGAGATGTTGCGGTGCACGAAGACTTCGCCCGGCATGACGCCGATGAGCTGGTCCGCGGGCACGCGGCTGTCGGAGCAGCCGATCCACAGGAACTTGGGCTTGTGCTGGTTCTCCAGCTTGCGGAAGAAGCCGGGGATGTTCTTTTCGACGTTCTGGGCCCAGATCCGGTTGTTGTCGAGCAGCTTGGCTATTTCTTTCATGTCGTTCATCCGTTGGGGTTGGTGCGTACTGATTGTTTACTCATTTTGTCAGCATCACGCAACGTATCTTCAACGCCCGGAAACGGTGCTCCACCGGGCGAAAAAAAGCCTCCCCGGCAAAGGGGAGGCTTCGGTTCGCCACTGACGACTCCGATGGTCACTCGGCCATGACGAACTTGCCGTCCTTGACCTGGACCATGACCATGGAGTCCACGCCCAGGCCGTTGTGATCTTCGGGGGTCAGGTTGTAGATGCCCGATATTCCGACATAACCCTTTGTCTGCTCGATGGCCGCGCGCAGCGCCTCGGGCTCGGTGCCGGCCTTCTCGATGCCCTTGACGACGAGCATGATGGCGTCCCAGGCGTAGCCCGAGTGGGTGTTGATGGGGAACTGCTTGGCGTAGCCCTTCTCGGTGTAGAGCTTGATGAATTCCTGGATGACTGCCTTCTGCGGGTCCGTGTCCGGGAGCTCGTCCGCGACCATGAGCTTGGTGGCGGGCATGCGGTTGCCCTCGGCGGCGGGGCCTGCCAGTTCGACGTACTTGGGGTCGGGCAGGCCGTGGCACTGGAAGAGGGGCAGGTCGATGCCGAGCTGGGCCACGTTCTTGGCCGTGATGGCGCCGGCCGGGCCGGTGGTCCAGACCACGAGGGCCTGGGGCGCGGCGTTCTTGGCCTTGGTCAGCTGGGCGGTCATGTCCGTGTCGCGGGCGCCGAAGGATTCCTTGATGAGGATCTCGATGCCGAACTCGGGACCGAGCTGCTCCATCCAGCGCAGGCCGTCCTTGCCGAAGCCGTCGTCGGCCGAGAGCAGGGCGATCTTGGTCAACCCCTTGTCCTTCAAATAGGTGAAGAGGCGCTTGACCGCGATTTCCGAGCGCTGGGGAGACTTGAAGACCCAGTCGAAGGGGCCGAACTTGCCGCCCATGATGACCGGGTCGCCGCCCACCGTCATGACCGTGGGCGTCTTGCCGTCGTGGACGATCTTCTTCACGTTCATGCCCGTGTCCGTCAGCGTCGGCCCGATGATGGCCACGACCTTGTCCTTGTGGATGAACTTGGTGGCGATGTTGGCCGCCTTGGCCGGGTCGCCCTCGGTGTCGGCGACGATCAGCTCGATCTTCTTGCCGCCGATGCCGCCTTCGGCGTTGATCTTCTCCACGAGCATCTCCGCCACCAGCTTGCTCGGCGTGCCGATGAAGGACGCGCGGCCCGACAGGTCGAAGAACCCGCCCAGCTTGATGGTGTCCTCGGCCAGGGCCGGGGCGGCCAGCAGCATGAGGCCGGCCAGAAGTCCTATGATCCTGCGCATGTCGTCTCTCCTCTGGAAAATGGTTGTTGCCGTTGTGGGAACGCCCTTGAAATTACACGATCTCGTCCTGGATGCGGCTGTCGAAGACCCGCTGGCTCTTGCGCTCCGAGCGGGGGAGGCTGCCGTATTCCACGATGTCGAGGTCCACGGAGACCATGAGCTGCCGCTTGATCTGATGCACGGCCTCGTGGGCCATCTCCGGCGCGCGGGACGCCCCCACGCCCTCGGCCCGCTCCACCACCAGGCGCAGGTTGTCGCGCCCGCCCTCGCCGCGGGTCAGGTGGATCTGGTACTCGGAGCCCAGTCCCGGCACGGCCGAGAGGATGGTGTCGATGGAGCTGGGGTAGATGTTCACGCCCCGGAACTTGATGGTGTCGTCGGAACGGCCCTTGATGCGCGAGTGGCGGGGCATGACGCTGCCGCAGGTGCAGGGGCCGGGGATGATGCGCGTGATGTCGCGGGTGCGGTAGCGGATGAGCGGCGCGCCCTCCTTGCACAGGGTCGTGACGACCATCTCTCCCCACTCGCCGTCGGGCAGGGGCTTGAGGGTCTCGGGGTCCAGGATTTCAAGGAGGTAGTAGTCGCTCCAGTAGTGGATGCAGTCGTGGTCCGGGCATTCGATGCCGGCGCCGGGCCCGTAGAGCTCCGTCAGGCCGGTGATGTCGAAGAGTTCGGCCCCGCCGAAGAGCTCCGAGATTTTCTTGCGCATGGAGCGGCTGGAGCGCTCGGAGCCGTAGATGATCTTCTTCACGGCGATCCTGTCGGCGATGCCGCGCTTGTGGATCTCCTCGGCCATCAGGAGGGCCATGGAGGCCGTGGAGCAGAAGACCGTGGACTGGAAATCGAGCAGGAACTGGATCTGCATGTCGATGTTGCCCGGCCCCACGGGCACGGCCAGGGCCCCGACCCTCTCGCAGCCGAGCTGGAAGCCCATGCCCGCGGTCCACACGCCGTAGCCCACGGCGATCTGTACGCGGTCCAGGGGCGTTATGCCGGCCGTCTGGTAGCAGCGGGCGAACATGGAGATCCAGTCGTCGAGGTCCTTCTGGGTGTAGCACAGGACCTTGCGCTTGCCCGTGGTGCCGGAGCTTGCGTGCACGCGCACAAGCTGTTCGAAGGGTACGCTCTTCAGGGGGAAGGGGTAGCCGTCGCGAAGGTCCTCGGTGGTGGTGAAGGGCAGACGGCGCAGGTCGTCCAGGCTCTGGATGGAGTCGGGCGTGACGCCGGCGGCCTCGAGCTTGGCGCGGTATGCGGGCGAGCCCTCGTAGGCGTGGCGGACGGTCCACTGCAACCCTTTGAGCTGGTGGGCCTGGAGGTCCTCGGCGGAGGCGAAGGCGGGCATGAAATCGGTCTGCATGAGCGTTTTCTCCAGTCGGATATTGGTCAGCCCGGCCGCGCCGAGGCGGCTGGCCGAGGGGTTGTCGTGGCTGGCCGCGCCGAGGAAGGCGGCGCGCAGGGCCGGGTCCAGAAGCAGGTCGCGGCTCTTGCCCTGTTCGACGATCCTGCCGCCTGCCAGCAGGTAGGCCGTGTCCGAGGCGGACAGGGCGCGGGCGGCGTTCTGCTCGACGACGAGGATGGTCGTGCCGGCGCGGGCCAGCTGGTGGATGATGGCGAAAATCTCGTCGGTGACGATGGGGGCGAGGCCCAGGCTCGGCTCGTCCAGGAGCAGGAGGCGCGGTTTGGCCATCAGCGCCCGGCCCATGGCCAGCATCTGCTGCTCACCGCCGGACAGGGTGCCGGCCAGCTGGGAGCGGCGCTGCCCCAGCTTGGGGAAGCGGGCGAAGACCTCGTCCATGCGCCGCTTTTCCTCGGCCTTGGGTAGATTCAGGGGGATGGCCCCGAGCTGGAGGTTCTCCAGGACCGGCAGGTCGGCGAAGACCTCGCGGCCTTCGGGTGACATGGCCAGCCCCAGGCGGACCATGCGCGCAGGCGTGGCACCGGTCACGGGCTTGCCGTCGAGGAGGATTTCGCCGCCCGAGGGTTTGAGCAGGCCCATGATGCATTTGAGCAGGGTGCTCTTGCCCGCGCCGTTGGCCCCGACCAGGGCCACGGTCTGCCCGGCCGAAACGGCCATGTCGATGCCGAAGAGGGCCTGGGCCGCGCCGTAGTGGGCCGTGAGGTTCGAGATGGTCAGCATCAGGCCGTGGCCTCCATTCGTCCGAGATAGGCTTCGAGCACCAGCGGGTTGCGGCGGACTTCGTCGGCCGTGCCCGTGGCGATGCATTTTCCGCTGTCCAGGACCACGACCAGGTCCGCGATGTTCATGACCAGGTCCATGTCGTGTTCGACCAGCAGGATGGTGTGGCCGGCCCGGCGCAGGTTTCGCAGCTGTTCGCCCACGGCGGCCGTCTCCTCGGCGTTGAGGCCGGCCACGGGTTCGTCCAGGAGCAGGAGCTTCGGGCGCCCGACGATGGCCCGGGCCAGCTCCACGCGCTTCTTGTCGCCGTAGGCCAGGACTCCTGCGGGCCATGAGGCCTTGTCGGCCAAGCCGAAGGCGTCCATGGCTTCGAGTGCCCGCAGCCGCAGCTGCCGCTCGCGGTGGCGCAGGTACGGCAGGCGCAGCATGGCCATGAGCATGGACTGGCCCCCCTCGCAGGTCAGGCCCGCGAGCACGTTGTCCAGGACCGAGAGGCGCGGGAAGAGCCGCAGGTTCTGGAAGGTGCGGTGGATGCCCAGGCGCGTGACCTTGTGGGCCGGCAGCCCGGCGATGTCCGAGCCCTGGAAGAGGACGGCACCGCTCGTGGGCGGGTTGACGCCGGTGATGCAGTTGATGAGCGTGCTCTTGCCCGCGCCGTTGGGTCCGATGAGGGCCGTCAGGCGTCCCACGGGCGCGCCGAAGGACACGTCCTGCAGGGCGGGCAGGCCGCCGAAATTCTTGCCCACGCCCTCAAGCCGCAGCATGGTCGCGCCTCCTCAGGGCCAGGCGGACCCGGACCATGTCCGTCAGGCCCGTGATCAGGCCCTGGGGCAGGAACATGAGGACCAGCACGAGGATGCCGCCGTGCACGAAATCCTTGTGTTCGTTGAAGAACTCGACCCATTCGGGCATGAGGGTCAGGAAGGCCGCGCCGAAGACCGAGCCCCAGATGGAGCCCATGCCGCCGACCACGACCATGATCACGAAGTCCGTGGAGGCGAAGATGCCGAAGGTGTCGGGGCTGACGTACTGGGAGCTGTGTGCGTAGAGGCTGCCGGCCAGGGAGGCCAGCACGGCCGAGAGCACGAAGACCTTGACCTTGGTGGCGCGCGTGTCGACGCCCAGGCAGGCGGCGGCCGTCTCGTCCCCTGCCAGGGCGGACATGCCCCGGCCAACGCCGCTGCGCACGAGGTTCAGGCACAGGAGCAGGCAGGCCATGGCGAAGCCCCACAACAGGTAGTGCAGGCTGACGGGGTCGTCTATGCTCGCGCCCGGCACCGTCAGGCCGGGGATGCCGGCGAAGCCGCTGGGCCCGCCCGTGACCTCGTCCCACTGCAGGAGCACCGTGTGCACGACATAGTTGAGGCCAAGGGTGGCCATGGCCAGGTAGTGGCCGGAGAGGCGCAGCACCGGGATGCCCACGGCCAGAGCCACCACGGCCACCAGGGCGGCCACCAGGAACATGGCCGGCCAGGCGGGCAGTCCGAAGGTCACCGTGGCCACGGCCGAACCGTAGGCGCCCAGCCCGAAGAAGGCCGCGTGGCCGAGGGATATCTGTCCCGTGTAGCCGATGAAGAGGTTCAGGCCCAGGACCACGATGGCGTTGATGGCGATGAGGTTGGTCAGGCCCAGGGTGTAGGGGTTGTCCTCGACGAGGGGGAAGAGCAGCAGGGCCGCGGCCATGAGCGTCACTGCCAGGCCGGTGCGGTGGAGGGTCAGGAAGTAGATGAGTTGTTGTCTGCCGGTCATGGAAATCCTTATTGCCGGTCATCGGCCGGGCGGGCCGTCGGGTGCGGTGGTGCCGGGAAAGTATAATCGATTTGGCCGGGGGTAAAGTCCGTAAATTGGTGTTTCATGCGAAGAACGTCTTGCCGGGGCGGGCTTTTCGGCCGCCGAAACTCCTTCGTCGCCCTCGTAGCGTTGAACCATTGCCCGCAACGCGCGGGACCCATGCATTGCGTACGGCAATGGTTCACCGAACGATGCCTGACTCAGTCAAACAGTCGGCGACCAAAAAAGCCCGCCCCGGCAAGCCTTGAGCGCGCCCGTAGACTGGAGGGTCAGGAAGAGAAAAACAGGGCCGTCACTTGCCCAGCAACCCCTTGGGCCTGACGAAGAGCACCAGCAGCAGGACCACGAAGGCCACCACGTCCTTGTAGGCGCTGGACACGTATCCGGCCGAGAGGGACTCCAGGAGTCCCAGGCCCAGGCCGCCGAGAATGGCCCCCGGGAAGGAGCCGAAGCCGCCGAGGATGGCGGCGGCGAAGCCCTTGAGGCCAAGGAGCACGCCCACGTCGTAGTTGAGGGTCGTGATGGGCGTGACCAGCACCCCGGCCAGTCCGCCCAGGGCTCCGGCGATGGCGTAGCTCGTCAGGCGGATGCGCCCCGTGCTGATGCCGACCACGGCCGCGGCCGTGGGGTTGGAGGCCACGGCGCGCATGGACAGGCCCAGGGGCGTGCGGTGGAAGAACCAGGTCAGCACGGCGATGGCGACCACGGTCAGGCCCAGGATCCACAGGGCCTGGGGCAGGACGCTGGCGCCCAGGATCTGCACGGGCACGTCGGGGGTCAGGGGAGGCAGGGCCATGCGGTTCTTGCCCCAGACCAGCTTGATGACGCCGCGTACGATGATCGACAGGCCCACGGTCAGGAAGATGAGGACCAGATGGTTGTCCGAGCGGGCCGGGCGCAGGCCGAAACGCTCCACGAGCATGGCGGTCAGGGCGACCAGGAGCACGGCCAGGCCCAGGGCCGGGACCGTGGGCAGGCCCAGGGCGAAGAGGGCCGAGAACATGAACATGCCGCCCAGGGTGACGAAGTCCACCTGGATGAAGTTGACGATGCCCATGGTGTTGCTGACCACGCAGAAGCCCAGGGCAATGAGGGCGTAAATGGCCCCGCTCGTAAGGCCGCCGAAAACGTATTGCAGGAGATCGGTAAGCAAGATGACTCCAACTGCTTGATATGCGGTACTATGCACACGTAGTCGAGACAGTCGGGAATTTCAAGGACGAGAGGTCCTCCGGCCTTCTTGAGCGTACGCATTCTGCCCGGTTCCGGTCCGGAGGCATTGACGGTCGATGGGCGGGCGAAATTCCGGGCTCGGCGGCGCGGTTGTCCGCCGATCCCGGCCAGCCATCCGTCAGGCGACAAAAAAGGCGGCCCCCGTTGCGGCAGCCGCCTCTTTTTCCGTCATGTGAAGCCGGATTACTTCTTCTTGTAGACGCCCTTCAGCACGGCCTCGATGCGGCGGTTTTCGGCGCGGCCGGCATCAGTGTCGTTGCTGGCCACGGGCTTGGACTCGCCGAAGCCCACGGCGGTGAGCTTGGAGCCGTCCATGCCGAGCTTCTTGACCAGGTACTCACGCACGCTGTTCGCGCGGCGCTGGGACAGCTTCTGGTTGTATTCGTCGGTGCCCTTGGAGTCGGTGTGGCCGTCGATCTCGACGGACACGCCGGGGTGCTGCTTCATGAAGGTGGCGAAGTCGGCCAGTTCCTGGTGGTACTGGGGCTTGATGTCGGACTTGTCGAAGTCGAAGTTGACCTTCAGCTTCACGACCATGGGGATCGGGCAGCCGGATGCGTCGACGGCCAGGCCGGCGGCGGTGCCGGGGCAGGTGTCCTTGCAGTTGTCGACGCCGTCGGCGTCGTCGTCCAGGGCGCAGGGGTCGGACGCGACGGCCTCGTCATAGAACACGGCCTTGACGAACTGCTTCATGGCGGCGTCATCGGCCAGCTGGGCGGCGGAAGCGCCGACGCCGCAGGACTTCAGGGCGGTGATGTCGTCCAGCAGCTTCTGGTTGCCGCTCACGGTGTCGGCGAAGCTGATGGTGTGGAAGCAGACGTTGTACTTTTCGGCCAGGGCGGCGGCGACCTTCAGGGAGCCTTCGCCGGCGTTTTCCTGGCCGTCGGACAGGATGATGACGGCGTTGCGGCCGGAAGCGCCCTGCAGGGCGGGCTCAAGAGCCTTGAGGCCGACGCCCAGGGGGGTCGGGTTGGCGCCGATGAGGGTCGGGACCTTGGCGACGGAGGCGCCGTAGGAAGCGACGGTGAACGGGGCCAGGGCCTGGATTTCGCCGGCCGGGGCGGCTGTGTTCAGGCCGCCTTTGTAGCCCAGTTCGGGGATCATGGCGTTCATGCGCTCCAGGAGGGCCTTGGCCAGGACGATCTTCTTGTCCTTGGTGTCTACGTACTTCTCATCCATGGAACCGGAACGGTCGACCAGGATGATGAAGTTGTCGACCTTCTTGACCAGATTCTGGGCCGCCATGGCCCCGGTGGCGACTGACAGGGCCAGGAACATCAAGAGTACCAATGTGCATTTTCTCATTCTCGACTCCTCAGGTTGATATGTGATCTGTAAAAATGGCGCGAAAGACGAAGCGGCCCACCTATAAAGCAAAATGCCCGCCAATGACGAGCATATTTTTAAAAATGTCTATTTCATTGAAAATACAGAACATTTAATGCCATGTTCCGCCGCTTGCACGGCGGTGGCCGGCCCCTGGGGCCATACCGCGACCGGCGGGATGACATGTTGTCTTTCGTATATTTTCAAGCGCCTATTCGCTTCGTCCCTGTCAGCGAAGCCGGCCGGCGACGCGCTCGGCCTGCTTTGTTTTCAGGGCGTGCGCCCCGGAAAGCAGAATATGGAGGCAGGATTCTACCGTATCATCCGTGTCTATGCGTAGGTATGTATCTTCGAAGGACGAGTCGAACCCTTCGTAGCGCTTCTGCATTTCGTCCAGATGGAACAGTCGGGCGTCGGATGCGCCCGGCGACGCATCGCGCATGGCCAGTCGGCGTTTGAGGGTTGCGGTGGAACAGACGCAGTGCGCGAAGACGATGTCCGTCGTGAGGTCCTCGGCCAGCTGGATGGCGGACCGGCGCCATCTGGATTCGGAAAAGGTTGCGTCCAGAACCACGGACGACCCGCTCCGGAGCCGCTCCATGGCCAGGTTGAGGAGCCGGGCGTAGATGCGGCCGCGCAGCAAGGGACGGTACGGGCCGGCGTCGATGGGAACCACCGAAGCGCCGGGCGTCTCTCCGTCCTCCTTGCGGACGGTGTCCGAGGAGAAGAGGGGCATGAACAGCGCCGCCGCGGTCCGTTCGGCCAGGGTCGATTTGCCGGAGGCCGGGAGGCCGCAGAAGACCCAAAGCGTCGGCCGTCCGAAGGACAGGGCGTAGCGGAAGGCCAGGCCCAGGTAGGCTCGGATGTCGCTTTGCAGGCGGGCGCGTCGATCCTCGTCCGCCTGGTCCATGGACATGCAGGAGACCTTGAGCCTGACCAGGGCGCGGTATGCGGCGTAGAAATCCAGCAGCGCGTAGACCTCGGGGTCGGACGCCGCCCGGGCGTAGAAAGCGACGAGGCTGCGGGCGGCCTCCGCGAACCCCAGGCGATCCAGGTCCATCTTCAGGAAGGCCAAGTCCAGGGCCGTGTCGCCGTACCGGAAGCGGTCGTTGAACTCGATGCAGTCGATGATCTGGATGCCTTCGTGAAGGTAGACGTGGTCAGCGCGCAGGTCCCCGTGGCCGTCCCTGATCCTACCGCTGCGCACGCGGTGCCGGAAGAGGTCCTGGTGGTCCTGCCAGAATGCGCGGCTGACCTGCCGGATGAACTCCCATTTGTCCGCGTCCAGGAGACCGGGGACATACGGACCGATCTGCTCGAAGTTCTCCTCCATGTTGAAGCGGATGAGTTCCGGGTCGCCGAAGCCGTCGATGTCCGGACTGCGCAGGGCTCCGGCGTGGAAGGCCGCCAGGACCCCGCCGAGGGCCTGCAGCCGGTCGTCCGTGAACTCTCCGGATTCCAGGAGACGCGCCAGGTTCGCCTCTTCAGGCAGCTGCCGCATCTTCACCGCGTACTCGACGACGCGTCCCCCTGGCCCGAAGGACAGCCTGCCGCCGTCGTCCTCATGGATGGCGACCGCACCGGCATAGACGCCGTTGCTCAGGCGGCCGTTGAGTTCGGCCTCGCGTCGGCAGAAGCGTTCGCGATCCGCGAGCTTCCGGAAGTCCAGAAAGCCGAGGTTCTTGGGCTTCTTCAGCTTGTAGACCCACTGTCCGGTCAGGAGGACCGCGGAAATGTGCGTCCGCCTGATTTCGATCCGGGACACGTCATGAGGGTAGAACGCGGGATCGGACATGGCCCGCAGTATGGCGTCGAGTCTGGAAGGCGAGGTCATTGCTGTCTCCCTTTTGGGCGAGCATGCCGTTGATGGCCCCTTCGCGGTACCACAAATCCCGCGGTGCGCAAAACCTTTCATTTCCCTGCATTCGGACGCACGGTCCTGTTTTGCGGGTATTTGACAGCGCAGCGCCCGGCGTGCATAGGCTGTGCGGGTGTCGTGCCTGGCGGCCGGAAAATCCGGTGGTTCGAGATTTTTCGTTGCCCGATCGGCCCCTTGAAATTACTGTCATACATAATATGTCTTACAGCCGTCCGTTCGCCAGCCTGCGCATCCGCACGACCATCGTCCTGACCGTCATTTTCACGGCCATGGGGCTGGCCTGCGTGCTCATGGCCGGGCTCATCATTTCCGACCGGGTCGACGGATTCGAGCGGGAACTGGCCGCTGCCAACGTCCGCCGCGCCCGCAACGCCCTGCAGCAGGACATGCATAAGCTCGACGCGCTGCTCAAGGACTGGGCCTGGTGGGACGACACCTACGCCTTCATGGCGGAGCCGACGCGAGAGTTCGTGGCCAGCAACGTCACTCCGGACGTGTTCCGCAACCAGCGGCTGAGCGCCATGATCTTCGTTTCCGTCTCCGGGGAAATTCTGCACGCGTACTTCAAGGACTCCGAGAGCGGGGAATTCGGCGCCCCCGTCCCGGGCCTCATCAGATACGTGCAGGAGGCGGTCCGGACGGAAGCCGCCGGGCGTGGAGCTGGTGGAGGCACCGCCGTGGCGCACATCGACGGCAAGCTCTGGATGGCCGGGAGCAAAACAGTCCTCACCTCCCAGGAGAGCGGGCCGTCAAGGGGCTGGCTGTGGATGATCCAGGAGATCGACACTCCGTACATGCTCGAACTGAAGCGCCGCACGGAGCTCGATCTGGGCCTCATGGTCGCCTCGGAGACGGCCCTGCCCGAGGCCATGCGTCCGCTGCACGGGGCCGCGGAGGCCTTCGACAAGGCAGTGGTCGTTTCGGAGCGGACGAGAATCTGGAGCGGCCTGCTGATCCCCGACGCCGCCGGCGGCGAACCCATCGCCATCATCGCCAACGCCCCGCGGGAACTCGCGGTGTATGTCAGTTCGGCCATGAGAAACAGCCTGGCCGTGGTCATCTTTTTCGGGGTCGTCGGCTTTTTCGCCGGTCTCTTCTTCCTCGACAAGAGTATTCTTTCTCGACTCGCGGACCTGCGTTCGCGTTTGGTGCGGGATGCCCCGGACGCGCAGATCTGCGCCCTTGACGCCAGTTGCGACGAGATCGACCAGCTGAGCATGATCACGGACGCGGCGTTCCGGTCCGTGCGCGAGAACGAGCGTTTCCTGTCGGAAGTCCTGGCGGCCCTCAAGGTCGGGGTGATGCTGATCCGCAAGCGGGACAGGGTCATCGTCAGTGCCAACCGCTATGCCTGCGAACTCATCGGCAAGTCCGAGGCGGAGGTTCTCGGCAAGGCCTGCCACAGGTTCGTCTGCCCCACGGAATCGGGGAAATGTCCGGTCATCGATCAGGGACAGGTCTGCGACAATTCCGGGCGGGTGCTGATCGGACGCGGCGGGGAGCGGATCGACATCCTCAAGTCCGCCACCACCGTGACGCGCAGCGACGAGGAGTACCTCCTGGAGACGTTTCTGGACATCCGGGAGATGGAGCAGACGCGGCGGATGCTGGAGCAGTCCGAGGCCCGTTACCGCGCCATCTTCATGAACACCGGGACGCCCGGCATCCTGATCAACGACGACACGACCATCGCCGTTGCCAACACGGAGTTCCTCCATCTGGTCGGGGCCACGGAGGAAGACGTGGCCGCGCACCCGTCCTGGATGCGCTTCTTCGTGGAGGAGGACGCCCGGCGCATGCTGAACTACCACGTCCGGCGCCGCGAGAGCGAGGACTCGGCCCCGCGCTCCTACGAAGCCCGCCTTGTCGACGCTTCCGGGGGCTTGCATTTCGTTCGCGTCACCGTGGCCCTCATCCCGCGCACGAAACAGTCCATCGCCTTCTTCCTCGACATCACCGACATGCGCCGCGCCGAGGCCAAACTGCAGGAACTGGCCTATACCGACGCCCTGACGGGGTTGCCGAACCGGCTCTGCGCCCTGGATCGCCTTTCGCGGACCCTGGAGAGTCTGCGCCCTCATTCCGGCAGCCTGGCCGTGCTGCTCCTGGACCTCGACGACTTCAAGATCGTCAACGACTCCTGGGGCCACGCCGCAGGCGACGTGGTGCTCATGGAGGTCGGACAGCGCCTGGCCTCGGTCCTGACCACGTCGGAAATGGTCGGCAGGCTCGGCGGCGACGAGTTCATCATCGTTTCGGCCGTGGGCGCCGGGGAGGAGGACTGGGCCGACCTGGCCAGGCGAATCATCGAAATCCTGAACAAGCCCTTCCATCTCGAAGACTCGGAGATTCATCTCGGCGTGAGTGTCGGCATCGCCGTCTTCCCCCGGGACGGGGAGACGGCCGGGCAACTGGTGAGGTGCGCGGACCTGGCCATGTACCAGTCAAAATCCGCAGGCAAGAGCATGTTCCAGTTCCACTCCCCGGAGCTGACCCGGCACGTGCAGCAGCGCATGGAGATCGAGCGGGAGTTGCGGCTGGCCCTGGACGCGGGGGAGATCGAGGCCTTCTACCAGCCCATCATCGACCTGGAGAGCGGCCGCATCGTCGGCGCCGAGGCCCTGGCGCGCTGGCGCAAACCCGACGGGAAGCTGATTCCGCCGGCGGCGTTCATACCCGTGGCCGAGCAGACGAACCTCATCACCGACATCGACCTCGCGGTGCTCTCCCAGGCCTGCCGCCAGGCGCGGTTCTGGAGCGACGAGGGACACGGCGACCTGCGCGTCTCGTGCAACATCTCCGCCCGCCATTTCCAGCGCGGCAACCTGCTGTCGGAGGTGCGCAGAATCCTGGACGCAAGCGGGCTGCCGGCGGTGCGCCTGACCCTTGAGGTCACGGAGACGGTCTACATGGAGAACATCGACCAGGCCCGGACGATCCTCGACTCCCTGCGCATCCTCGGGGTGTCCACGGCCCTGGACGATTTCGGGACGGGGTACTCGTCCCTGTCCTACGTGCGGTCCCTGCATTTCGACGTGCTCAAGATCGACCGGGCCTTCGTCAAGAACCTGCCCGAGGAGTCGTCCCTGGCCCTGGTGCGCGCCATGCTCGGCATCGCCGACAGCCTCGGCATCACTCCCCTGGCCGAGGGCATGGAGAACACCGCCCAGTTCGACCTGCTCAAATCCCTGGGTTGCCGGTTCGGGCAGGGCTACCTGTTCTCGCCTCCGGTTCCGACAGACACGTTCATGGGTCTGCTCGCGCGCCAGGTTCCAACGGACTGAATCAGGCCGAGCGCCGCACCCATTCCAGCGTCTCATCGAACACGTCACGTGAGTGCAGCATGGCCACGTGGCTCACGGGCCGCGTCTGCCGCTCCTCCCAGCCCTGCAGCCCGCAGCGCAGGGCGGAGTTGGGCAGGACCATGTTGTCGGCCGGGGAATACAGGGCCAGACAGCGCACGCCGGCCGGGGTCGGCAGGGCGGCGACCCGCGTCACGGTTTCGCCCATGTAGTTCAGGTAGCGGCCCAGGGAGAACAGTGCGAAGGGGGAAAGCTTGCTCCCCCCGTAGGGCGTGCCGAGGGTGACCAGCGTGCGGATGCGCGGGTCGGGCGACTGGGCCAGGGCGCAGCGCAGCAGCAGGCCGCCCAGGCTGTGGCCGACGAGGTGCACCGGTCGGTCGGGGTTTTCTTCCAGAATTTTCGTCAGGTATGCCGTGAGGTCGGCGACGGTCTCCTCCCACCGAGAGCCCCAGCTGGCGTAGCGGAAGCAGGCCGTGCCGAAGCCTTGGGCATGCAGCCGGCGCCGGAACAGAATCCAGGCCCCTGGGTTGTGGAAGAGGCCGTGGACCAGGACGACCAGCGGGCTGCCCGGGGTGGCCTTGGACCACAGGCCGGGCCACAGGCCCAGGGGGTGCAGCGCGACGATGGCCAGTTCGCTGGCCGCGCTGCGCATGGCCGTCCGCCCGGCCAAGGCCAGGAAGGGCGCCAGGGGTTTTCCCGCCTGGTTCGTTTCCTCGTAGCAGTAGAGGGTGTAGGTCAGGAGGGTGACGATGGCGACGAAGCCGACCAGGGCGAGGAGCAGGAAGGTGATCACGGCCGCACCCCCGCCAGAAACTTCGCGTCCGCGTCGAGATGCCTTACGAGCTTGCGGTGCCCGGCCGGGAAGGCCAGGGCCCTGATCTGCGCCCACGTGGCCCAGCGGTGCTCCTGGGCGGCGCGCAGTTCCAGTTCGGCGGGGTCCGAGAGCAGGGTCACGGCGTAGGCGTACAGGGTCACACGGTACCTCGTGAAGGAATGTTTGAACGAGCCGATGGGCTCGGGGTGGTTGACGGCCAGGTTCGTCTCCTCCAGATATTCGCGGATGACGGCCTGCTGGGGGCTTTCCCCGTTCTCGACGATGCCGCCCGGGAATTCCCACAGGTTGGCCCAGATGTCGTCGGGCATTCGTTTCTGGGCCAGGACGAGACCGTCGTGGACCAGCACGCCCGTGGCCATGGTCAGGTAGACGGGCTGCGGAGCCGCCGTCGTGACCGGCCTGTCCTCCTGCACGCCGAGGGCCCTGGCCCGGCACCACCCGGCCAGGGGGCAGGCGACGCAGGCCGGGTTGCGGGGCGAGCAGACCAGGCTGCCCAGTTCCATCATGGCCTGGTTGAAGTCACGGGCCAGTCCGGGGGGCAGCAGGGCGGCGCAGCGGTGTTCGATCTCCGCCCTGGCCTGCCGGGACTTGACGGGAACGTCGATATCGTACAGGCGGCTGGCGACCCGCTCGACGTTGGCGTCGATGACGCACACGTCGCGGCCGAAGGCGATGCTGGCCACGGCCCGGGCCGTGTAGGGGCCCACCCCGGGCAGGGACTGCAGGCCCTCCACCGTGTCGGGCAGGCGTCCGCCGAGGCGCTCGTGGACCTCGCGCGCCGCCTTGTGCAGGTTGCGCGCCCTGGTGTAGTAGCCCAGACCCTCCCAGTGCTTCATGACCTCGTCCTCGTGGGCTTCGGCCAGGGCCGTCACGTCCGGGAAGCGCTTCATCCAGCGCTCGAAGTAGGCCACGCCCCGCTCCATCTGGGTCTGCTGGAGCATGATCTCCGAAACCCAGACGTGGTAGGGATCGTAGGTGTGGCGCCAGGGCAGGTCGCGGCGGTGGCGCGAGAACCAGTCGAGGAGGGCGTCGGCGAGGCCCTCGTGGGGGGCTTCCGCCGACGGGCGGGTGGGTGTCATGGTGGTGTCCGTCTGCTGGTTGTGGCTGCTCATGATTTTGTTCGGGAAACGGTTCGGCATGTGGCCTGCTTCGGTCAGCGCCTCGGGTGCTGTCAAGACCGGCTGGGAGGGGATGGGAGAATGTCGTCGATGAGCTTCTTGAGCCCCGCGGTCAGGCGGGAGGCCCCATCGGGGGGCGCGGAATGATCTCCGTGGTGCTGCCGTGCTTCAACGCCGAGGCGGACTTGGCCCGGTGCATGGAGAGCCTGCTGGGCCAGAGCTGGCGGGACTTCGAGATCGTGGCCGTGAACGACGGCTCTTCGGATGCGACCCTCGACGTACTGCGGGACTTTGCGGCCCGCGACGACCGCGTGCGCGTCTTCGACCGCCCCCACGGCGGGGTGGTGCAGGCCATGAATTTCGGGCTCGAACAGTGCCGCGGGGAATACGTGGCGCGCATGGACGCCGACGATGTCTGCCTGCCGGACCGCCTGGCCCTGCAGAAGGCGCACCTGGACCGCCACCCGCACATCGGCCTCGTGGGCGGGCGGGTGCGCTTCGGCGGGGACCCGGTGGCCGGGCGCGGCTACAAGGCCTACGTGGACTGGACCAACACCCTGGTCGCGGAGGAGGACATCCGCCTGCACCGCTTTGTCGAATCGCCCCTGGCCAACCCCAGCGTCATGTTCCGCAAAGAGCTTGTCAGCCGCCACGGCGCGTTTTATGACGGCCCGTTTCCCGAAGACTACGAATTTCTGCTGCGCTGGATGGACGCGGGAGTGCGCATGGACAAGGTGCCCGAGGACGTGCTGGTCTGGAACGACCCGCCGACCCGCCTGACCCGCAACGACCCGCGCTACGACCCCGACGCCTTCCACCGCGTCAAGTCGGGCTACCTGGCCGCATGGCTCAGGGCCCGCGGCATCGACCGGGTCTCGGTCGTGGGCGGCGGCCGCGTGACCAGACGGCGTGCGCTGATGCTCGAAGAGCACGGCGTGGACATCGAGCGCTGGCTCGAAGTCGACCCGGACAAGATCGGCCAGACCGCCAGCGGCCGCCCGGTCTGCTCCTGGCACGGTCTGGGGGCGCCGGACGGCGAGTTCCTGCTGTCGTATGTCGGCAACCGCGGGGCCGGGGCCCGCATCGCCAGGGAACTTGCGGAGCGGGGCTGGCGCATGGGAACGCATTTTCTGCTGGCCGCGTGAAGGCCGGCATCACACAGTCACCCCAGGAGGTGAGGCATTATGGATATGATTAAGATCGCCAAGGACATGGAAACGGTGCTGCGCAAGGTGGCCACGGAGTTCGAACCCATTTCCGAACCGGCCGAGGACGGCGCCATGTGGGGCTTCGAACTGGGCGAGGACGCCAGCGGCTTCCTGTCCCTGGAATCCAACCAGGGCACCCTCGACGTGCCCACGGTGACGGTGTCCCTGTCCCTGGGTTCCATCGAGGAAGTGACCAAGGAGGACCTCATGGACCTCCTGACCATCAACGGCGACCTGCTGGGCGCGTCCCTGACCATCACGCCGCCTCTGGGCGAGGAGCAGGAGGAGTTCCTCATGTTGCAGACCAAGTTCGTGGCCACGGAGTTCTCCGAGGACATGTTCAACAAGTCCGTGACCTCGCTCATGACCCAGATGTCCATCTTCTTCGAGACGGAGTAGGCCGGGCCGGGGATCAGCCGGAGTGCCCCGCCGGAGCGGCCGGAAAGCCGCCGCTCCATGACGACGAGGGCGGCCTGCGTCCATGGGTTCCCGCTTCCGCGGGAATCCATGGCGTTGTCATGCCGTGACCTTGCACAACCGCCAACCGCATCAGACCAATGTCCAAAATCACAGTTCAAGCCGTTTCCAAGGCCTATTCCGGCGTCGACCTCTTCCAGGGCCTGTCCATGGAGGTCCATGCCGGGACGCGCCTCGCCCTTGTCGGACCCAACGGGTGCGGCAAGTCCACGCTGCTCAAGATCATGGCCGGCGACATCTCGCCGGATTCGGGCAAGGTGACCGTCCCCAAGGGCTCCCAGATAGGCTTCGTGCAGCAGGAACTGGGCGGGGCCGACCTGTCCAAGACCCTGCACGACTTCGTGCTGGAGGTCCTGCCGTCCTGGAGCGAGTTCTGGCGCGAGTGGCGCGCCGCCCTGGACGCCGGCGACGACGCGGCCCTGGTGCGCCTGCACCGGCGGCAGGAGGAGCTGGAGCACCAGTACGGGTACAACCCGGAGCACCGCGCCCACGCCATCCTGTCAGGCCTGGGCTTTTCGCAGGCCGCGTTCCCGCGGCCCGTGGGCGAGCTGAGCGGCGGCTGGCGCGAACGGGCCAAGCTGGCCCGCGTGCTGGTGGCAGGGGCCGACATCCTCTTCCTCGACGAGCCGACCAACCATCTCGACCTGGAAGCCGTGGAGTGGCTCGAATCGTATGTCCTGGGCTTTCCCGGCGTCCTCGTCTTCGTGGCTCACGACCGCTATTTCCTGGACCGCTGCGCCAACAAGGTGCTTTTTCTCGGCGGCGAGAAGCCCGTGCTGCGCGACGGCAACTTCTCGCAGTTCCTGGAGTGGAGCGCCGAGCGCAGCGAACAGGCCCGCCGCCAGGCCGAGAAGCTGCGCACCGAGATCGGCCGCAAGCAGGCCTTCGTGGACCGCTTCAAGGCCAAGGCCACCAAGGCCCGGCAGGCCCAGAGCCGCATGGGGCAGATCAGCAAGCTGCAGAGCGAGCTGGAAACCCTGACTCCCGAAGTCCGCAGCCGGAGTTTGTCCTTTTCCTGGCCCGAGCCCGAGCGCGGCAACCAGACCGTGCTCTCGGCCGTGAACCTGTCCTTCTCCTTCCCCGACGCGCCCCTGTTCTCCGACCTGAACTTCAACATCTACCGCGGCCAGCGCATCGGCCTGGTCGGTCCCAACGGCCGCGGCAAGTCGACCCTCATCAAGCTCATCACCGGCCAGCTCCAGCCCACGGCAGGGCGGATCGTCACGGGGTCGAGCATCGTGACGGGCTATTTCAGCCAGCACCAGACCGACATCGTGCGGCCGGCCTTCACCGTCATGTCCGAGATCAGGCGCCTGGCCGCGCCCCAGGCCTCGGACTTCCAGCTCAAGAGCGCCCTGGGCCTGTTCATGCTCGGCGAGCGCTACTGGGAGAAGAAGGTCGAGGATCTGAGCGGCGGCGAGAAGAACCGCCTGGTCCTGAGCACCCTGTTCCTGAGCCGGGCCAACTTCCTCATCCTCGACGAACCCACCAACCATCTGGACATGGAGAGCCGCGAGGCCCTCATGGACGCGCTTTCGGCCTACACGGGCACCATGCTCGTGGTGGCCCACGACCGCTACCTCCTGTCGGAGGTGGTGACCGAGATCTGGGAGCTCACCCCCCACGGCATCGAGGTGCACAACTGCGGTTTCGACGAGTACCACGCCCGCAAGAAGGAGCGGGAGGCCCAGGCCGAGCGCGTCCAGCCCGAGGACGTCAAGGCCGTGCGCCAGGAGCAGAAGCAGAAGAAGCGGGAGGAGGCGGAGCTTCGCAACCGCATCTACCAGCAGCTGCGGCCCCTGAAGAAGAAGTTCGAGAAGCTCGAGGCCGAACTGGAATCCAACCTGTCCGAACAGGAGGACCTGGAGGCGCGGCTGGCCGACCCGGCCACCTACGAGGACCAGAACCTGTCGCGGGAGCTCGGGCAGAAGTTTTCGGCCCTGCAGTCCAGGGCCGAGGACATCATGTCGGACCTGGCCTACCTGGAGAAGGAAATGCAGGAACTCGAACTGCAGAGGGATGCGTGACGCACGACCCCGTCCTCGTCGTGGCCGGCGTGATTGTCCGCGACGGCCGCTTCCTGGCGGCCAGACGCTCGGAGACCATGGCCTGGGCTGGTTTCTGGGAATTCCCCGGTGGCAAGGTCGAGCCCGGGGAAACTCTGGAGGAGGCGCTGAAGCGGGAACTCCATGAAGAACTTTCCATTGCAATAGATGCTTTTTCCCTCTGGAAAGTAAAGGATAAAAAGGTTACAGGGGGTGCAATTCGGCTGTTCTTCCATCTGGTGACGGAGTTTTCCGGCACACCAACGCCCCGGGAAGGGCAGGAATTGGCCTGGATCACCTGTGACGAGGCGAAGGATTACTCCTTTCTGCCGGCCGACGCGGAAGTTTTGTCCGAACTTCCCGGTTGTCTGCAAGGACGGTGAGGCCCACCGGGATTCAAGGCGACGCAGGATTGCATTTCATTCCGACTCAATTTTCGGAGGACGTTCATGCCTATCTTCATTTACAGGGCGAAATCGCGCGCAGGCAGATCGGTCAAGGGTGATCTCGACGCACCGGCCCTCGAGTTTGCCGAGAACATACTGAGACGAAAAGGCTACACCAACATCAAGGTCAAGCCGAAGCCCAAGGATCTGCTGGAGGGCACCTTTCTCGAAGGGGGGGTCGCGGACCGCGACATGGTCGTCTTCAGCCGCCAGTTCGCCACCATGATCAACGCCGGCGTGCCGATCCTGCAGGCCCTGCAGATCATGTGCGAGCAGACCGAGAACCCCAAGCTCAGGCGCAAGCTCTACAACATCCGCAACGACATCGAGGGCGGCAGCTCCCTCTACGAGGGCCTGAAGAAGCACCCTGACGTGTTCGACGCCCTCTACTCCAACATGGTCAACGCCGGCGAGACGGGCGGCATCCTGGACCAGGTGCTCCTGCGCCTGGCCGACTACATCGAAAAGGCCGCCAAGCTGAAGGCCAAGATCAAGGGCGCCATGATCTACCCCGGCGTGGTAGTGACCGTGGCCGTGTCTGTCATCGCGGTCATCCTCATCTTCGTCATCCCGACCTTCGAGATGATGTTCCGCGAGGCGGGCAGCGCGCTGCCGCTGCCGACGCAGATCGTCATCGGCATGAGCAATTTCGTCATCAACAATTTCCTGCTGCTGCTGGGCTGCATCATCGCCTTCATCGTCGGCTTCAGGCTCTTCTACAAGTGGGAGAAGGGCCAGATTCTCGTCGACCGCTGGGTCCTCTTCCTGCCGGTTTTCGGCCCTCTGCTCAGAAAGGCGGCCGTGGCCAAGTTCAGCCGCACCCTGTCGACCATGGTCTCAAGCGGCGTGCCCATCCTGAACGCCCTGGACATCGTCTCGCGCACCTCGGGCAACAAGACCGTGGAGCGCGGCGTCCTGGAGGCCAAGAAGTCCATCGCCGAAGGCCAGAGCCTGGCCGAGCCCCTGGAGGAGACCGGCGTCTTCCCGCCCATGGTCATCCACATGATCTCCATCGGCGAGACAACGGGTGCCCTGGACTCCATGCTGTCCAAGATCGCCGACTTTTACGACGACGAGGTCGACGTGGCCGTCGAGGCCCTGACATCCCTCATCGAGCCCATCATGATCGTCTTCCTGGGAGTGGTGGTCGGCGGCCTGGTCATCAGCATGTACCTGCCCATCTTCTCCATCGCCGAGACGGTGGCGTAACTTTCCAAGGAGATTCCGTGCGCATCGCAGATCTGCTCCGGCGACAGGAGCCCTTCCTGTCGCTGGAGTTCTTTCCCCCCAAGGACCGGGCGCAATGGCCCGGTTTTTTTGACGTCGTCAGGCAGCTGAAGGTCTTGGACCCGCTGTTCTGTTCCGTGACCTACGGGGCCGGCGGGAGCACCCAGCATAACACCCTGGAGATCGTGACCCGCATGAAGCAGGAGTACGGTCTCGAGCCCCTGGCCCACCTGACCTGCGTGGGCGCCGACCGCGGCCGGCTCGGCGCCTTCCTGCGCGGGCTCGGTGACGCCGGGGTGGATAACGTCCTGGCCCTGCGCGGCGACCCGCCCAAGGGGGAGACGGAGTTCCGGCCCGACAGCGACGAGTTCCGCCACGGCAACGACCTGGTCTGCCACATCCGCAGCGAGTTCGGGAATCTGAGCATCGGCGTGGCGGGATACCCCGAGAAGCACCCGGAGGCCGTCAGCCTGGAGGCCGACCTCGAGCACCTGCGCCACAAGGTGGCCTGCGGCGCCGACTTCGTCATCACCCAGCTCTTCTTCGACAACGACCTCTATTTCGATTTCGTGGACCGCGCCCGCGGGGCCGGCATCGACGTGCCCATCATCCCCGGAGTCCTGCCCGTGCAGAACCTGGCGGCCCTGAAGCGCATGCTGGTCTTCTGCGGCGCCACGGTGCCCGAAGGCTACATGCGCGACCTGGAGCACGTTCAGGAGGTCTACGGGGACAGCGGGGTGCGGGGCCTGGGTCTCGGGTACGCCAGGAGCCAGGTCCGAAATCTGCTTGACCGGGGGGCCCCTGGCGTGCATCTGTACACTCTCAATAAAGCCGATACCTGCCTGGAAATCTGGAAGGATTTCACCGGCAGGCAAGGACGGCGGTAACTATATTCGGAGGCGACGATGAAAAAGAATCCAGTAGTGGCCGTGGTGGGCGCGACAGGCGCCGTGGGCAGGGAGATGCTCGATACGCTCCTGCGCCGCAATTTTCCTCACTCCGAGGTGCGGGCCCTGGCCTCGTCGCGCTCCGCAGGGACCACCGTCGAGTTCGGCTCGAAAAAGCTGACGGTGCAGGAGCTGACCGAAGATTCCTTCAAGGGCGTGGATCTGGCCCTCTTTTCCGCCGGCGGCTCCACTTCCGAGAAGTTCGCGCCCTGCGCGGCCAAGGCCGGCTGCGTGGTCGTGGACAACTCCAGCGCCTGGCGCATGGACCCGGCCGTGCCCCTGGTCGTGCCCGAGGTGAACCCCGACGACCTGTCCTGGCACAAGGGCATCATCGCCAACCCCAACTGCTCGACCATCCAGATGGTCGTGGTTTTGAAGCCCCTGCACGACGCAGCCCGCATCAAGCGCGTCGTCGTGTCCACCTACCAGGCCGTGTCCGGCACGGGCCAGAAGGCCATCGTCGAACTCGAGACCCAGGTCCGCCAGATCTTCAACGGCATCGACGCCGAGTGCAAGGTCTACCCGCACCGCATCGCCTTCAACTGCCTGCCGCAGATCGACGTCTTCCTGGACAACGAGTACACCAAGGAAGAGATGAAGATGGTCCTGGAAACCAAGAAGATACTGGGCGACGACTCCGTCCGGGTCACGGCGACCACGGTGCGCGTGCCGGTCTTCTACGGCCACAGCGAGAGCGTGAACATCGAGACCGAGAAGAAGCTCACGCCCATGGAGGCCCGGGCCATCCTGTCCCAGGCCCCGGGCGTGCGCGTCTACGACAACCCCGGCGAGAAGATCTACCCCATGCCCATCGTGGCCGCGGGCGAGGACGACACCTTCGTGGGGCGCATCCGCACGGACGAGAGCATCGACAACGGCCTGAACATGTTCATCGTGGCCGACAACATCCGCAAGGGCGCGGCCCTCAACGCCGTGCAGATCGCCGAGGTGCTCCTCCAGCGCGACCTGCTGCGCGTGCCCTAGAACCGCCGTTTCCCGCGGTCTTCACGCCCCAACCGGAAACGGCTTGGGGCGTGTTTTCTTTGGGGCGGAACCTTCCGAACCGGAGGTGGAGATGATCGAAATCGGAAACGAAGAGCTGTATTGGGAGCGCGTACGGACGCTGACCCGTCCCGGCGAGGAGAATTTCCTGGCCTTCTACGATCACCGTCTGGGGGCGGTCTTCACCAACCCCAGGCTCATGCTAATCCCCCTGGACGACCACCTGGTCCACCGCGGCGACGGGGTCTTCGAGGCCATGCGCTTTGAGGACGGCGCCATCTACCAGTTGGATGAGCATGTGGGCCGTCTCATGCGCTCGGCGGCGGCCATCGATCTGACCTGTCCGGTGGGCCTAGAGGCCCTTGCGGATCTGGTCCGCCAGGTCTGCGTCGTCAGCGCCGCGGCGGAAGGCAATGTCCTGGTCTTTCTGGGCAGGGGGCCCGGTGGTTTCACCCTGGACACCCGGGAGTGCCCCGAGCCGAGCCTCTACGTCGTGGTCAAGCGCTTCCCGCGCAAGGCCGAGTCCTTCTGGGAGAACGGCGTCAGCGCCGTTCGCACGCGCATCCCGGCCAAGCAGGGCTGGATGTCCCAGATCAAGAGCGTCAACTACCTGCCCAACGTGCTCATGAAGAAGGACGCCGTCGACCAGGGCGCCGACTACCCCCTGTGCTTCGACGACGAGGGCTTCCTGGCCGAAGGCTCCACCGAGAACGCGGTGCTGGTCGACAGGGACGGGGTGTTCGTGGTGCCAGAACTGCGCAACGCCCTCATGGGCACGACCCTCAAGCGGGCCATGAACCTGGCCGCCGGGTTCGTACCCGTGGCCACGCGCCCAGTGCCCGAGGACGAGCTTTACGGCTGCCGCGAGATCATCCTGCTGGGCACGAGCATCGATGCCGTCAGCGTGGTGCGCTACAACGGGCGGGTCGTCGCCGACGGCAGGCCCGGCCCCGTGAGCCGGCGCCTGCGCGAACTGCTGGTGGCCGACCGCAAGGCCCACGGCCAGCCCCTGCGGGACGCATGAACGGGGCCGTATCGGCAAAGGAGGCGCCGCGGGTCGTGACGCATCTCGATCTGGGGTGCGAGTTCCGCGGCGGACAGCGGCAGGTCCTGTATTTGGCCTCGGAGCAGGCCGGGGCCGGCATGGGCGTGCGCGTCTGCGCGCCCGACGGCTCGCCGATCCTGGCAAGGGCTGCGGCCCTCGGCCTTGCAACGCTGCCCCTTCCCGCCCGCCGTGATTTCGACCCGCGAAACCTGGCCTCCCTGGCCGGAGCCCTAGCACCCCACGAGATTCTGCACACCCACGACGCCCGGGCCGCCTCCCTGGGCGCGCTGGTCCGCCTTCTGCGCCGCGGCTTGTGGCTGGTCCATACGCGCCGCGTGTCCTATCCCCTGGGCCGGGGCTGGAGCCGGCTCAAGTACCGGCTGGCGGACCTGGTGGTCTGCGTCAGCCGGGAGGTTGAGGAGGCCGTGCGCAGGGCGGGCGTGGACAGGACCGCGGTCATCCCCAGCGCCATCGTCCTTCAGCGCTACTTGCCGAGGCTGCCCGGCAACGGCGGGAGAGCGGGCATCATCGGGGCCCTTTCGCCCCAGAAGGGGCACGGGCAGTTCTTCGAAGCCCTGGCCCTCATGACCGACCCGCCCGAGGTCTGGATCGTGGGAGGGGGGGCGCTGGAAGGGGAGCTCCGGGCCCTGGCCGACCGGCTCGGCATCGGGGGGAGGCTCGTCTGGAA
>Ga0209066_10000212_pt1 | contig 88431 bp, 92 predicted proteins | sample All_14_2_FD_187198 | JGI IMG/M metagenome (GOLD analysis project Ga0209066, IMG submission 187198) | Freshwater microbial communities in response to fracking from Pennsylvania, USA - Allegheny Zone_MetaG_DW_15 (SPAdes) (version 2) ...
CCCAACCGCCGGAAAATCCCGTACTGCAATTCACCATCTTTTGACTGGCTAATCATCGTCCAATAACCCCTGCCCCGGAACGCCTTCGTCGCCAAAATGATGCGACCATGCCAACCTGAAATAATCCCGCCCTCCTTCGGCTCCCTATAATTGACCATTTCAATTTTGACCGTCGAGAGCAATAGCCGAATAACCCCGTAAATGACGGGCGGAAGAATTTTTGGTCGAATTCGTCTCCACCAAGCTTTCATGAAATGAGACCTCGTTGTTTCGCGGCTTCCGTCGCCGGATGGTGTGGATATTCCGTAACAAGCGTTTCGGCATAGGCTCGCGCGTCCTCAGATTCACCGAGCAAGTCAACAATAGAAACAAGGGCGTCCGGCCGCCGAGGATCATCATTCTCCGCCGCAATCGACTTGAGCAGAAGGAGCTTCAAATCATTTGAATCGGATGGCAACGAATCGATATAACGAAGACGTTGCACTGAGCCAAGCACCGAGATCCGCCCCAAAGAGTCAAGCATTCGGATAGCTTTTTCTTTCTCGGACGCATCCCCACTTTCGAAAAACGTGACGAGCGCACCCACGCACTTGTCATTCTCGTGCATCTCTTGCAGCGCCTCAATGCGTTGCCACTGGGCAACCCGATTCTTAGGCTGCTGTTTAAGTAATGCGTCAGCCGTCGCCAAAACAGCCGCGGGCCCGCGCTCATTCATTTTCGATAGAACTTCATGACCATATTCAAAGCGAGCCTCTCGAAGACCGCCAAACAAGAACGCAAAGCCCAGACCCGCCAAGAATCCCCCCAAATGCGCCCAGAAAGCCACTCCACCTCGCATCTGCTCTCCAACCTGGAAGATCGACCCTGCCGCCTGAATCAGCAGCCAAGCTCCTGCAATGAACCCAACCGGTATTCCCAAATTCGGCAAAACGGGCACCTTCGTACGGGCAAAACGGATCGCGCAGTACCCGACACATGCAGCGATAGAACCACTTGCCCCCAATAGCGGACTGCCCGGAGGGGAAACTTTGGAAAAAATAAAGTGAGCCAGCACCCCGATCACGCCCCCAACAATATAGATGACAAGAAATCTCCAACTGCCGCGCGTGAACTCAATCAGCGGCCCAACCGCCGCCAGAAAAATCATATTTGCCAACAAATGAAGCAAATTTTGATGCGCAAACAAGCAGGTAAACCACGACCACACCGTAATCCTGCTCGGATCAAACACCGCTTGATCAACCAAACCTGGAATGAGAATGGTCAAAAAGGCCATCGCTATGTTGAGAAATATCAACGTCAGCGTGATCCAAGGAGTCCGGCTTTGCTCGGGCACAGTCAGAGTTTAGCTACTCTTCGTCAAAGAGGTCGTCCGGAATATCGACATTGATGTAAGTTTCTTTGACATCATCAAGATCATCCAGCGCATCAAGGAGCTTCACAACCTTGAGTAGCTCCTCTTTCCCAAGCTCAACCTTGTTCGTCGGCATGTAAATAAGCGCCGCATCTTCGGTCTTGATTCCCGCCGCAATCAGAGAGTCATTGCAAGCATGGAGCTGGGAAACCGGTGTGATCACCACATAAGCATCCGTATCTGTAATCACATCATCCGCGCCACCCTCTAAGGCAGCAAGGGTAATCGTCTCCTCGTCACCTTGATCCTTGCCCACAGAAATATTCCCGCAATGCTTAAACTGCCAAGAAACCGAGCCGTTCTCCCCGAGCTCACCCCCATTTTTTAAGAAAGCATGTCGCAATTCAGGCACCGTTCTGTTTTTGTTCTCCGTATAAACCTCAACCATAACGCCAACCCCCCCAGGAGCTTTACCTTCATAAACAATTTCTTCGTAATTTTCCCCTTCAACATCCCCCGAACCGCGCGCAATCGCCCGATCAATGTTTTCTTTTGGCAGCGAAGCTTCCTTTGCCTTCTCGATCGCAACTCTAAGTCGAGCGTTCGTCGCCGGGTCACCACCCCCCATTTTGGCCGCGACAATAATCTCTCGCGCCATCTTCGTGAACATCTTCCCCCGAATCGCATCCTGTTTCCCTTTCCGGATGCGAATGTTTTTCCATTTACTATGGCCCGCCATTTGGAACTCATTTTGACACGGAGGACTGCATGTCCCATCATAATTCAAAGCTTTTTCAGTTCAAAAAGGCGAATCCTCACGCAAACTCACGCATCGCTACCAGTTTTTACCCATCCAATCGAATTTTTTATGGAAATAACCTGATGAAGCGATTGATGCTTTGCCGACAATCTTCCTTGGGTCGGAGTGGCATTCGCTTTGACACATTTGGAGATTCTGGCAAGATGCCCTATTTCGCATATACAGCAATGGACACAACTGGTCGGCAAGTGAAAGCCGTCATGGAGGCCGATAACGAAGCCCTCGTGTTAAACCGGTTGCGAGAGCAGCAACTTCAAGCTCTTGACATCAAAGAAATCAAGAAGAAGAAAGCCGCTGCAATCGGCAAAGGCAAAGGCAAAGTGAAAATGAAGTCACTTGTTGTCTTCAGCCGGCAGTTCGCCACCATGATCGATGCTGGTATCCCAATTCTCCGATGTCTAGAAATTCTAACCGCCCAGTGCAAAGATCCCGTTCTAAAACCTGCCCTCGACATGGTAACGCAAGATGTCAAAGGGGGGATTACTCTCAACGAAGCCCTTGCCAAGCACCCCAATATCTTTAGCAAACTTTACGTCAATATGATCCGCGCCGCCGAAATCGGTGGGATCCTGGACACTATCCTCGACCGCCTCAGCGGATTCTTGGAATACGAAGCAGAAGTCAAAGGCAAAATCAAAAGCGCGATGATGTATCCCGTTTTGGTTTTGTGTTTTAGCCAAGTCATGCTCTTTGTCTTGTTTAGCTTTGTTCTCCCCAAATTCAAAGAAATCTTTGACGGAATGGACGTCGAACTCCCTGCAATCACCGCCGCATTGTTTGCGATGGGTGACTTCATGCAGAAGTTCTGGTGGATGATCCTCATCATCCTCGCTGTCGGATTCTTCGCCCTAAAATCATATTCAAAAACCCCGAAAGGCAAGTTCCAAACCGACTTTATCAAGCTCAAAATCCCCGTTATGGGCGAGTTGACACTCAAAATGAGCGTCGCACGTTTCTGCCGCACCCTCGGGACACTCATCAATTCAGGTGTTCCCATGATGCGGAGCCTCGAAATCGTCGGCGAAACCTTGGGCAACCAAGTCCTCACAAACGCCGTCGACCAAACCCGACTCGCGATCCGAGAAGGGAACAAACTCAGCGAGCCCATGGCCGCATCCGGACTTTTCCCCGCGATGGTCACCCAAATGATCGATATCGGTGAAGAATCCGGTCGATTAAGCGAAATGCTCGTCAAAGTCGGCGATTTTTACGATAGCGAAGTTGAGCAAACCGTCAAAGGTTTGACATCTATGATCGAACCTCTTTTGATCATCTTCTTAGGGGTCGTCGTGGGTTTCATCGCGATCTCCGTTATGACGCCAATCTTCAAGCTGGTCAACAGCATCAAGTAATGCATAAGGGTAGAGAAAATCAACCGTGCTGGGGCGAAACCCAGCACAACTAAAAACTAAATAGTGGCTAGTCAAACAAAGCTCTCAACGAAGAGTGAGTTTGACAAAAATCCGACGAGCAAGATGCGAATCGGATGGAAGAAAGGATTCTTCCAAGTGGCAATCAATGGAGTGAAAATGTCAGAAGCATTATCAAAAAATAATACAGGCGAAGCGGAAGCGATGGTACTGCGATACCTCGCCGACCCGCGACCAGATCTCAAAGATTTGGTCATCGTCCACTACGCGGGAATGGTTGAGCGAATCGCGAGGCGATACGCTGGAACCGAACCCCTCGATGACTTGGTTCAAGTCGGCTATATCGGCCTTCTGAACGCATTGAGTAAATTCGATGCCTCAGTTGGAGTGCAATTTAACACGTACGCAACTCACTTGATTGCGGGCGAAATTAAGCATTACCTCCGCGACCGAGCCCAAACAATTCGGCACCCAGCCTGGTTGCAAGAGCTGCGACACAAAGTCAACAAGGCCAGCCAAGCGTTGCAAGGAGATCTTCAACGTGTTCCAACCGAGCGCGAAATTGCCGAAAAAATCGGCGTCAGCGAATCCGCCGTCCAAGAAGTGTTGGCGAGCCTCGAAACGGTCAAATTGGCTTCACTGGACGTAACCGCGGGTGAAGATGGCGAAGGCGATTCCGACCTCGACAAATTAGATGCCGCGCTCAGCAGTATTGAGCAAGTCAGTGTCGAAGATCGTGTCCTGCTTGAATCAGCAATGGAGCAATTGCGAGACCTAGAACGCGAAGTTCTATGCCTCTTCCACTTCGATGCGTTGAACCAAACCGAAATCGCAAATCGACTCGGAATCAGCTGCAACTACGTTTCGCACATCTTGCGTCAATCACTGACCAAGCTGCGCAAAATCATGAACAAGGATGAAAGCGATGAACGAAATCTTCGCAACGCTTCACCCGAAGAGCGCACAGTCCTCGATCCCGAACTCGGAATCTACGACGAAGACTATTTCCGAACTCGATTGAGCGAAGAAGCCCACCGCGCCGTTTCGACAGAAGGAACGGTCAGTGTAATTCTTGTCGAAATCGAAGGATTAAGCGGACTCCGTGGATTCTATGGCGAAGAAACCGTCAAAGATTTCTTGCTCGATTCCGCTGCATTCCTCAAGCAAAGCCTGCGTGGACTCGACTTGACCTGTCGAAACGGATCAACCGGATTCGGATTAATCCTGCCCGGTACTGGTTCAAATATAGAAGCGATCAAAGACCGAATTCAAAAGCGCGTCGATCAATGGCTCGTCACTCGAATGACCGGCCAAGGCGCAATTCGATTCAACTTCGGTTGGGCAACCGCTCCTGATGATGGACGCGGCGGTGCCGATCTGATCAAAGTGGCCATGCGTCGCCTTGGTGAAGACCAAGCACCCGCAAAAGCAGCTTAAGAACCTTCTGACAAATCACTCTTGCCTGGATGTCTTCATTGCATCCAGGCTTTTTTGTCCATCAGGGACATTTGATAATCGGTGACTGTAAATCCTGATGAAGCAGATAATCTTTGTCACGCTTCCACATATCCGCAGATTTATCACTCAAATAATCGTAATCACGTAAACCAATCAATTTGGCCTGGATTGAAGCTCCTCTCACTGGCTCTTCGAACTCCCAAGGCTTCTCAACAACCGTATCTTGACCTGCTGGTGCCCAACGAAGCCACTGTGGTGCCAAAGGAGCTCGATCAACAGCTCGACCATCATTGGTGATCGATTTCCACTCACCAGAGCGATCCTTTTGAACGGCAATGAGGTCAGAAAAAGAATCCGAATAGAGAATGGGAACTTTTCCCGTATTGTGAATGATGAATTTGACCTTCTTAGCTTTGGGATCAACACTCACACTTAACGATACATCCTGGGCTGTCGGGCTCGTGCCTTGAATCTGCGGCGACACAGGCCCAGTTCCGGGATCAACACTCACACTTAACGATACATCCTGGGCTGTCGGGCTCGTGCCTTGAATCTGCGGCGACTCAGGCCCAGTTCCGGGATCAACAGTTTTTTCTTGTTGGCAAGCCACTAAGCTAACCAATACCGCGGCAAAAATGAGAAATTGAAAGCTCATTACAGAGCTGAGTGTACTAAAGCGGTTCCGCCGTTCAATCAATATGTCCTACCGTGCAAGAATCTGAGAATCGTGGACGTCAGAATGAAACTGTGATCATCAAAGTAGCGCATGACTACAACTGCCCCTGGTGCTGGATCGGCATCAAGCAAATGGAGCGACTTCAAAACGAATTTGATGTTGAGTTTGACCTCATCGGCTATGAATTGATGCCCGAAGAATTGCCCTGGGGTGACGCCGCCCCGCGACCAGAACCCGACCCCCGCCGTCCCGCCACTCCCAGCCGCATGGATCTCGCCTACGCCGCATCTGCCGTCGAAGCCCCACCAAAAATCCAACCGAGCAAAATGCGAACCCACAACGCCTTGCTCGCAACCGAATACGCAAAAAGCGTTGGCGTCGGTTTTGAATTTGCCCAACGACTCTACACCGCCTACTGGCTCGAAGGCATCGTAATCAACGATCTCGAAGAACTCATGCGATTAGCCGAAGGGATCATCCCCGATCTCAACGCTCTCAAATCTTCCATCGAAAGCAAAGAATTCGAAAGCAACATCGTAAAATTCGATGACGATGCTTACGCGGCGGGAGTATTCAACGTCCCAACCTACTTCATCGGCGGCAAAAAATACGCCGAACAACCTTACGAAGTGCTGGCAACCGCCATTCGGAACGAGACTGAACTATGAGCGGCATATATGAAACTCTCGAGTTTCCCAATCCCCCCGAGGGTCGCCCCTATGTGTTCATGAATATGGTCGCCACGATCGACGGCAAAATCACAACCGGTACTCGCGAGGAGCCCGTTCAAGATTTAGGCTCAAAAACGGATCATGCAACCATGCATCAAATCGAACGCGCCGCCGATGCAGTTTTAATCGGTGCCGGCACGCTCAGGTCAGTTCCCCAGTTCAACTACCCCAAAGAAATTTACCGATTTGTCGCCAGTCGCAGCGGTCGTGTCGATCCATTCTGCAATTTTTTCGCCGATGATCCGTCGCGTGCCTTCGTGGTCACATCAATATCAAACTCAGAATCCGTACCCGAAGACGCCCAGGCAATCTGCGTCGGTGCCGATGATCTGGACTTCGAAGAACTGTTCGGAATCATGCGGCACGAAATGGATATCAAGAATCTGCTTGTTGAAGGCGGTAGCCACCTCAACGCCCAACTCTTTCAACTTGGCCTGATTGACGAAATTTTTCTGACCATTGCCCCCAAAATCCGGCTCGGCGAAGATGTCCCAACAATCGCCGACGGAGAAGCCCTCAACCGATCCGACATTCAGAATTTCACCCTCCTCAGCGCAATTCCCGTCAAGAATGAGATTTTCCTCCGATACCGTAAACTTCCATGAAGACAAACCGCCGCAATCCGCTTTCGGCTGCGGTCTATCTCAAGCGAAATTTCGCTAAAACTGCCCCTTTGATGGGAGTTATTATTCTCGCGGTGATGCTCATCGCGGGGATTGTGAGCCTCATCAACTCAATTCCGTACTCCATTAAAGTCATCTATTCATATTCAAAAAACTACGTCGCGGTAACCCCTCGCGGAAATCCTTTTCTAACGCCTCTCCTCCGACAAGCGGTCGAACAAAATTCCCCCGTCGAACTCGAACGGGTGATAACCATCCAAGGATCAGGCATTCAAGTCAAAAGCATCGTCGGCAACTGGCCATTTGTGGTTTTGGGTTTAGAAAGGGGAGATATGGATTATTATCTAAACAGACTAAAGGGAACCCTCACCGACGGCCGATTGCCAACACCCGGCGAACCCGAAGCTGTGATCAGCGAGCCCCTCGCCCGCAATTTGAATCTTAAAATCGGGGACATCCTTCAGAAACCCCTTGACTCAGATAATTTTTCTCCCAAGGAAGTGAAGGTCGTTGGCATCGCAGACAGCGAAAACTGGTTTGCCTTCTCTTCGATCGAATATCTGCGCGCCAATCACTTTCCCAACATCGATGCTTTCATGGCTTTTGCCAAAACCCCAGCCGATCAGTTAACCCTCGATAATTGGACTGAAAAAGAGCTATCCGGCGAAAATGCGGTTGTTTACACCTACCGCAAACTCGAAGAACAGGCCGACACCATGTTCAATATCCTTTATCAAATATTGAATGTCGTCATCGGCACCCTCGTGATCGTGATTACTCTCATGATGGGCATGCTCATCAACATCTTCCTGTCCCAAAGAGTGCAGGAATTCGGACTTCTCCAAGCCTTGGGATACACAAAAAGGTCACTCCTCAACCGTGTCCTCCTCGAAACCACAATATTCGTCGTCGGAGGCTGGATTCTCGGGCTTGGTGTCGCTTACGGCCTCCTTAACTTGGTCAAATTGACTCTGATGGATCCCCGAGCCTTCGCGTTGGAGACCGTTGATCTGGCGGCATATCTTTATTCGGTTCCAGTTCCAATTGCCATTTTCACTGTCTCCTTGGTCACCGTCTGGGTTAAGTTCAAAAAATTTGATCCCGTCGGTATTGTCGAACGGAGGCTCGTTTGATTCGTCTCGATTCTGTCTCGTTGGTCTATCAAGACCACGGCAGGGAAGTCTTCGCCTGTCGCGATGTCGATCTCAATGTAAAGGAAGGAGAATTTGTCGGAATCCTCGGGCCCAGCGGGAGTGGAAAAAGCAGTTTGCTTTATCTGGCCAGCGGGCTCAAAATTCCAACACAAGGATCAGTCTTCTGGCAAAACCGAAAACTGGGCGACCTGTCCGATTCTGAGCGAGCAAAGGTCAGACTGAACGACTTTGGATTTGTATTTCAGTATCCATTTCTAATCGGGTACCTCACTGCCCTTGAAAATATTCTCGTGGCTCTCCCCGATCAAAATCGCCAAGCCGAAGCCGAAGCCCTGCTTGAAACTCTCGGGTTGTCCGACCAAAAAGATCGATATCCCCACCAAATGAGTGGCGGGCAAAAGCAAAGAGTATGCGTGGCCCGGGCTCTTCTCGGCTCTCCGAAAGTAGTTTTCGCCGACGAACCAACCGCCGCCCTCGATCACGTCAGTGGTCGCAACGTCATGCAACTCCTCAACCAACACCGCGGCTCTGGTGCCCTCATCGTCGTCACTCACGACCCCGTAATGCTCGAAGGTGCCGATCGGATAATAAGAATGGAAGATGGTCAGACATTTTCCGAAGAAAAATAGTCCCAAAACACCCATCTTTGGCTTAAATTCTGCATCTAACAAAATAATGCAAACGGGACCGTCGTGAGTTTTCCCCATGAATCGGTATCATTTGCAATGAGCGTTAGCAATCGGCTTGCCGACCGCTGGCGCCAAAAGATAAGGGCCATCTTTGCTTAATCGAGCGAAGAACAGGTTGTGGAACTGGTGCGTTATCGTCCGGGGTTCTGCTGTCTGTCGGGCTTCACGAACGGCTTGCAGGCCCTTATCTTTGTCCGTTCGGTCATAGCGAGGTTCAACCGAACCTTACTTAGGCAAGGCAAATAAAGGAACACACAAGATTGTTAGAAATGAATGCGCTCATTATTCCGGCCGTAATTGCGGTCGCAATTCCGCTCGTTGATCGTAAAAAGCCGCAATGGCTCTCCCGACTCGTTAATCGCCTCAAAAAGGCGGAAGTTGTCAATACGGCTCCGCCGCTAATCGACAACGACGCCGGCTGGTCCCTCATTCACAGTGAGGATGTCCAAAAGTTTGAAGATTGGATCCAGCGAGACCCCGACGGACTCCCCCGACTTCAAGGCGAAGAACCATCACTCGGTAGCCACATTCTGATCGAGCTCTTTGAATGCGATCACAAAGCTCTGGAACTTGAAAACACCGTCGGCAAAGCAATGCGCGACGCCGCAATCGCCAGTGAAGCCACCGTCGTTACCGATTCGTTCCACGAATTCAAGCCGTACGGCGTGAGTGGCGCGGTCATCATCCAAGAATCGCACTACACAATTCACACTTGGCCCGAGCACGGCTACGCCGCTGTCGATCTCTTCTACTGCGGCGGCACAATCTACGTTGACCGAGCAATCGAAGAACTTCGCCAACAGTTCAAGCCGAAGCGCATGAAGTTCTTGGTCGTTCGACGTGGCCTCCAAGGCGACGTCGAAGGCCGCTAACCCACCGAATCTTTCGGTAAAAGTCCGCGAGCGATCATTTCCTCGCGGACTTTTTCTATCGGTTGGTTGAGCTCTGCCGCGATCTGGTCAACCCGCAGCCCCCGTGCAAACAGAGAAATTAAAGTTTTTTCACTAAAGTCCGTCTTGATCACACGCTGAACCGCCGTGTCAAGAGCCGTAGCAAGCTCTTTAGCCTCGCTTGCCGTCAAATGAACCGACATCTTCGACCCTTCAATGTCAATCTGTTCAAAAATTACCCCTGTCCCCAATGGACACGCAGAAACTGTCATTCCCCTAGCCGATAGTTTCTTTGCCATTTTTAGCTAATTTGTCCAACGTTGAATCTTGAACTTTATGTAATGTATCGCATATCGCCGGAAAAGTCAAGAAAATGAAAAAAACGTGAAAACCAAAACTGGTTTTCACGTTTTTTTACTAGCTCGTTAAGTTACTTGCTGGGAATCGTCGACTCTTCGTCAACTTCTTCCGTTACTGCCGCTGCTTTTTCAGCCGCCGCTTCTACAGCTTTTGCCTCGGGATTAACCGGCATCTCTTTTGTCGCTTCAAAGACTTGTGGAAGTCGCTTTGCTGCTTCCGCGATTTGCCATGTTTCAACCTTCGCACTCGGATCCATGTTCCACCAGGGGACATAGAATTGGCCCTCAGAAAGAGCGCGGACTCGGGCGTTAAAACCTCGTTGTTGATCATCGCCAACTTTCAGGTCGTAGTCACCAAAGAGGCGATAAAGCCACGTTTCAACCGAGGAAACCGATATAACCAAGTCGCGCATTGCGTCTTCATCAAGTTCTTTCTGAGCTTCCACCCAATCAAGAGCTTGTGCCGCAACACCCATCAAGCGATAAGCTTCGGCCAGCTGACTCCAAACTTCCGGCGGATGCTGTCGTCGCATACTGAAACCGTAGAAAGGAATGTCTGGATTTTCTTCTTCAAATCGTTCCTTAAGGTCTCGCAAAGCATCAGCAATTTCCGTCGTTTCAAGCTCAAGCGAAAGCGCTTGCAGCAGGTGTGAACGCAGTTCGCAGACAGTTGCCTTGCACTGGCAGGTATGGGATTGATCCCAAATTTCCATGTTAAACAGTTCGTCTGTAACGTTAAGTGCTTCGTCAATAGACTTCGAAACAATCTCAATCCGCTCCTCTCGAGTCAGCGGAGTGTTCGAAACTTCACTTGGAGCCGTCGCCGCTAACTTAGCGATCTTGTTCCGTGTGTCCTTAATCGCCAAAATGACTTGTTCAACTTCACGCCATTGATCCGTGAGCCGCTCAACAAGGCGGGGGTCTTCAGCTTGAAAGGCTTGGGCGCCTAAAAGCTTGAGGTGGTCTCTGTAGGTCGAGAGCTCGCCCGAGATATCTTCCCAACTCGGGTGGTTGACCAATTTCTGCAATGTGTCGTTCATGTTAATAGCAACCGAAAGAAGTGGATAGCGTACTCAACTTCAAATCGAAATCTCCAGTATCGTTATCATTCGTTAGGTCGAATGTATCGATATGGATATTATGGGACAAAAATGCCTTTCCTGTGTGGGCAAATTTTGCTGAGTAGGTAGCATAAATAGACACCTATGTCAGATCGATTGTTCTCCCAAAGCACCGGCATGTTTATCGCCGAAACACATACAGATGCCGTCACTTGGTACTTTTCTGTCGACAAATTTCTCGTGGAAGGAAAAACAAAATATCAACAATATCAAATCGTTGATATGCCCACATTCGGTAAAACACTTTTTCTCGACTATAAAATCCAATCGAGTCTGCTCGACGAATATGTCTATCACGAGAGCATGGTCCAGCCCGCCATGACCCTGCACCCCAATCCCAAAAAAGTTTTGGTTTGCGGCGGTGGCGAAGGCAGCACTCTGGCCCACGCCCTCTCCCACAACACAGTTGAATCCGCGACTATGGTCGATCTTGACGAAGAACTCATCGACATGGTCAAAGTCCACATGCCCGAATGGCACCGAGGATCGTTCGAAGATCCACGCACAACCCTCATCCACCAAGATGCCCGCAAATGGGTCGAAGATAAAAAAGGCGAAAACTACGACGTGATTATCAGCGACCTCCCCGGACCAATCGAAGGCGGCCCCGCTCTCTATCTCTACACCCAAGAATATTTCCAACACGTCGCCGAAGCCCTCAGCGATGACGGAATCTTCGTCCTCCAATCCGGAGCATGCAACGAAACTTATCCGTACTGCTTCGCCTGCGTCCACAAAACCCTCGAGTCGCTCAAAGAGCATTTCCCCGTCGTTCGCGGATATTACGGCCTCGTCACCACCTTCCAAATGCCTTGGGGATTCATTCTCGCTAGCAAATCACACGACCCCCTCGACCTAACTCCCGAAGAAATCGCCAAGCGACTCGAAGCACGGGGTGTCACAAACCGATACTACACACCGCGATTCCACCAAGCAATGTTCACGTTGCCGGAATACATGATTCGCGCAATCGATGTCCATGGCCGCGTTTTAACCGACGCCGAACCCTTCATTTGGGATGCTTAAGGCTCAGAAAACGTATTCAGGACTGGTAGAATCGACCAAGTTAAAACGGGGATTACAGGAACAATGAAGTTTCGAAAGCTTTACTGGGTGACCGAACAAATCGGCACAGATGGAAATTCAAAAGTGATTGGCGTGTTCACGTCCATCCATGACTTGAGGAACAAAGGTATCAAGTGGGCCGAAGATTGTGATCTCAAAAAAGGATTCCAAATCACGCTCGTCAAGCTCGATAGCAGCGGAATGCCCCTAGGGTGCTGGATTGGTCCAGAGTTCGCAAACCTCGAAGCTGATCTTCAGCAATACGTCACAACCGGCGAATTCGATGAGCCAAGCATAATTCAGCTAGCCAGCGACCTTCGCAGCATGTAAATAAAAAAAATCCCCTTGGATAATTCCAAGGGGATTTTTTTGTAACCCAGATTAGTTTCCGGGAGTCGATGTGGGTACTTGTGTGGTTTCTGCTTGCTTCTTCAAGTTCTCGTCAAACTTTTCCCAAAGTCCTTTGAGTGCATCGTCTTCCACTGTGATCTTCGCTTCTCGAAGCATCGTTGCCAGCTTTTCTTGAATGTCCTTTGTTTGCTTACCGCGAGCAACCGCAAGTCCTTTTTTGACCAACTCTTTTCGAGCCGGGGTGATTTCTTGGTCACGGGCTTCGGTTTTCTTGACAATGAAGAACTTAGCAAACATGCCTTGCTGATTCGGAATCGTAATCCAGCCTGTGGTTTTGCCTGCAGCCGTTTTCACGATTTCCGTCTGAAACCCTGGTGCCAAAGTTGTCAGCGGCACACCGCCAACAAACTGCTTTGCTCCAAATTTCCCGCCCGATGCCTTCGCTTCCGGGTCAATACTAAACTTCACCGCAACGTCTTCAAACTTAGTTCCTTTCGAAAGTTCAGCATCAACCTGCGGGCGTTGTTGAGCATTTGAAACGATCCAATACATTTCTGCCTTCGCCGGATCTTGGAATTCGGCTTTATTGACCTTAATATAGTCTTCAACTTCCGCGTCTGTTACCGTGATCCCTTTTGCAATCAAATTTTGTTGCGCAAGATCAACCTGAACCTGATCACGAATCCCTTTCATAGAAAGTCCTCGGCTCTGAAGGTTCTGAACGAACGCCGGAGTAACGTCGCCAAGCAACTTAATGTGGTTGTTGACTTCTTCCATGGTCGGCAAAACGCCTTCCTTTTGCGCCATTTCAATAACCAGTTTCCGCACGACCATATCTTGGAGCGCTTGGAAAGCCAGAGTATCTTGGACGTTTACATTGACAACCTGACCATTGACATTTGCGCGAATGGTTTGCTTGGTTTCAAGGTATTCAATCAAATCTGAGTTAGTGATCGGGGAGCCATTAACATTGGCAAATCCCTTGTTTTCTTTGTTCCCGCATCCCGCCAAAGTCGTGGCAAGCACGGCAAGCGCAAGAATGTGATATCCGTTCAATTTCATCATGGTGTGGTTCCGACAGTGTTTTGGGCTTGAGATCGGCCCTGTTTAGACTACAACGATAGTGAAGCACAAAGTGTGCCATAAACCTAGGCGGAAATGTCTATGTGGGTCAGATCGTCATTTTCGGGAGACTCGTTCTGGATGTGTGCAACCAACTCGACCTCTTCCTCAGAGACACATAAAATGACCTCATCTTCCGGATTCTTACGCTTCTTCTTCGGCGCATTATCGCGCAATGGATCCTTTCTCAGCGCGATAGAGCTGTAATCCTTAGAATCTATTCGATGGAGTGGATTAATTTCACGAATGTCGCCCATGTCTCGGGCCTCCTGCTATTAAGCTACATGTGGAATGCCTTCATCTTTCAGGAAGTTGCGTAATCTTCCCATCGCCTGAGTATGAAGTTGGTAAACCCGGCTCTCACTCACACCAAGCACTTTCCCAATTTCTTTAAAGGTCAAACCCTCAAAGTAATAAAGTGCAATCACCAGGCGTTCCCGTTCCGGCAATCGGTCAACCCCCGCCGACATAACTCTCCGGAGCTCTTTGCCGTCCATCTGACCGTCGGTATCTGCGTCTTCGTCAACGATCATCTCAATAAAGTGAATATGGTCGTCTCCGTCGCCGCCTCCTCCACCAACAATGTCATCCAGCGAATAAACGTTGGTTTTGCCAACTCGCACCTGCAAATCGCTGACTTCTTGTTCACTGATTCCCATCAGGTTCGAAAGCTCTCGATGGGTCGGCGGACGACCGTACTCTTTCTCAAGTTCTTTCTGAGCTCGATCCAAAGCCTTTAATTTTTCGCGAATCGAACGGGGAACCCAATCCTCGTCCCGAAGCATTTCTAGAATCGCGCCGCGAACAAGCGCAATCGCGTAAGTTTCAAATTTGACATCTCGCGTCGGATCATATTGATCCACAGCCTTAATAAGCCCGATAACCCCCGCCGAAACCAAGTCATCACGGTCCATTCCATTCGGAACGCTGGTCACCAAGCGACCAGAAGTAATTTTTACGAGATAAGAATAGTGGTTGATAAGCTCAACACGGGCATCTGGACTCTTATAGACTTTGTATTCTATCCAGGTTCTTTGCAACGTTTCAGGTGATAGTGGCATTGTGTCTTGTTCCAGTCTTTAAGCGGCAGGTGCCTCTTCGTTCTCATTCTCAATTTTAGTCGAATCTTCGGTGGCAAAGTCCTCTGATGTAATTATTCTTCCGCCCGGCTGACCAAATATGCTTTCCCAGATTGCACCAGCTATGTGTCCCACCGCGAACGCAACAAAACCTCGGACGGTTGCCGTCCAAGGTTCGATTCCGTTCAGGATACAAACCGAAAGTGCCGCAAGCGCAAATATGCCACCAAGCAATTTAGGCACGATTCCATGCCTCCGGCGGTACATTTGTGTTGCTCACAGTATTGATACTGGCACGAGGACTTTTGTTCCTTAGGGCAAAGTTGATTTTTTTCTTTAAGTTTTTAACCTAACTTGTTAAAGAAGGATTTCAATTTTGAGCCCATCATAGGCAAACTCAATTCTTGGTGGTAACTCACTTTGACTCAAGTCGTGATCGTAATCGTCCGACAAGTGGGTGAAAAATGTGATTTCAGCGTCAAGTTTCGTTGCAACTTCAACTGATTTTTCAAAATGAAAGTGGTTTGGATGGGGTGCTTTTCTCACCGCATCGAGCACTAAGGTCTTCAATCCTTTCAACCGCTCCCAGGTCTTTTGGGGGATATGACTCACGTCAGTGACGTATCCAAAGTCCCCGACCCGCAGCGCAAGGCACGGAATCGGGCCGTGATCCACCCAAAGCGTTTCAATCTCCATCCCCCCTTCTTGAATAAATGGCGGAACATCGCGCAAATCAAAACGAGGAACCCAAATCCCTTCCGGAAACTCCTGAAAAGCATAAGGAAAAATCCGCTTAATGTCCTCCTGGTAGCGCGGTGCTGAATAAACCGGCATCGCCTTTTTGTACTTCAGACAAAAAGCTCGCACATCATCCATCCCCATCACGTGATCAGCATGGGTGTGCGTGATAATCACCGCATCAATGTCAAGAATCCCTTCCCGTAAAAGCTGAATCCGCATTTCCGGAGCACAATCAACCAGCACGTTGCCCATAGGGCCCTGAAGCACACAACTTGGTCGTGTGCGATGGTTTTTCGGGTTCGCCAGAAATGCCGGGGGATACTCAATGCCAAGAGTCGGGACGCCGTTACTTGTGCCGGAGCCCAGAATAATGGCGCTGGCTTTCATCCGCTGAATGAGCGCTCAAGAACTTTGAGGGCAACAAATGTGCTCGGTAGATCAGCATGCTGAGCGACTCGGTCAATGCACCGTGCATAGTTTCTCTCCGCAAGATCGTCGTTGATCGGAGCTTCAAGCAGAGCCTGAGCAATGATTTCAACTGCCTCATTAAAAAATCGCGCTCGATTTTGAGGAAGTGATCGATTAGGCAGCGCAGAATAAACCCGCGAAATATCCTCATAAACCGAATCCCAGCTCTTGCCCGCTGCAACTTCGGCTCTCTGACGCGCCAAAGCTTGATCTTGCAGTTTTCGACGCTCAATCTGTCGCTTTTTCTCTGTCTCCCAGTCCGCCTCTGTGGTTCCGTTGATCACAACGAGGTTGACTTTCTGATTGAGCCGTTGACTCATCAATGACTCGACAGCGTTACGGACTTGCGGCAGTTTGAGGTGACCAATAAGCTCAGAATCACGCGACGGAACACCTAAAACGATGGAATCATCTTCATGGGCAACGGGCACCGAGCTTTTGAGGGCCGTCCAAACCCCCACCCCCGTGACTCGGTTCATTATCTCCGGGAGCGTTTCACTCCATGCCTCAGCCAATCCCGCCATAGTCCTTATTATGGTTGGTTTATCGACTTCTCTTCCAGGTTTGTTTCAGTTGAACGCTTCTTAATATTTGGTTGCTCCTTGTCTGGTTCAAAATCGAGCAAATCATGATCGAGAATTGTTGCAATTCCTATCATGCCCGGAATCAACTTTCGCATAATCTCCGGCTCCGTCAAAAATTCGTGATGATCCCCATTACGAACCACCAGCGTGACTTTCCCCTTTTCACGCGTATCCCGGGGCATTTTCAAAACCAAACTCTTGGGCTCCCGCGAAGGCTGAGTCTCTGTCTCCAAAGAACCCTGATTATTCCAGCCAACAACAATCGCACTAATCAAAAAAACCACCCCCAAAATATAAATTGCCGCAGGTACGGGCGCCAAGAGCGGCGCATCAATATCCGGCTCTTTACTTGAATAAACCAGGGTCGTATTATAAATCGTTGCCCCTATAATAGAAAGGATACTTGCCACAATCAGCGCGACCAGAATTCTCTTACGTAAAGCGGTCATATCCTTCACTCCGAGTCTACGCTACGCGCCAAATCAGCACCGGGAAGTGAACCTACCTGGCAATAATCGCCTGAATTATCAACCCAATAGTCACCAAAACCACAATCCCCCCGATAATTAACGCAATCGCCGAAGCAATCCGATCTGAAGCATTCGGTTCAAGATATTTCCTTGACTTGATCTTCGCCTTGCCCTCCGGCAGAATCCGATCCAAAATCGTATTGATCTGGGCAATCCTAATCGCCGGTGCCGATGCATCAGGCTTATGGTGCCCCGGTCGTTCAACGCGGTAAAGCGGTTCCTCCAATTCTCTCAGCCGCTCCGAAATCCGACTCGCCATATTCTCCCTGCGAATTTCAAACAAAACTCGTTCAATCTCAGATTCCGGATGCCCCGTCGCCTCAGCAATCGAATCAATCGTCACCCAATCATCATAAGGCGACGCCACATGAGCTTCCTCGCGAAACTCCAATTCCTCAATCGCCCCAAGCACCGCCTGCAACTCAGCATCCGAAATCAGATGGGATTGCAACGTTTCTTCAGAGCCATCAAACGGCCGGAGTTCATGCGACATGATAAAAGACTTTCAAAGTCTCTTACTAATTATGCTTTGCTTAGGTAAGTTCGGTTGCAATGCGTCTCTTTTTTTCGACGGGTGAAGCAAGCGGTGATGCCTACGCCGCCGCCATAGCATCACGTTTCCACCCCGAAGAATTCAAGATGCAAGGAATCATCGGCGCACGCGGAATGGCGGCCGGCATCGAAACCATCGCCGACAACCGAAACTGGGGCGCAATCGGCGCATTCGAAAGCCTCCGGAAAGCCCCCCTCATCGGTCGCGGATACTATCAAGGTCTCGCTGAACTCCGCCAAGGCACACCCGGAATCTGCGTTGCCGTCGACTTTGGCTACATGAATATCCGTCTCGTACGACGAGCCAAAGCCATGGGATGGAAAACCCTCTACTTCAGCCCGCCTGGAAGCTGGCGAAAACACAAACAAGGCGCCGACCTCCCAAAAATATCCGATGAAATCGTAACCCCCTTCAGCTGGAGCGCAGACATCCTCGCAAAAATGGGGGCCAGCGTCCATTGGTATGGCCATCCCCTCCGCCAAATGATCGCCGATGCCGAACTCCCCGATGGAAAAAGAGATGGAATTGCGATTCTGCCCGGCAGCCGAATGCACGAAGTCGAAAACAACATTCCTGCAATTGCCGAAGCCCTAAAAAACTATCAAGGCGAAATCAGACTCAGCCAAGCCCCCAACGTCGCCGCCGCCGATCTCATGCGACTGTGGAACGCCCACAGCAATATCTCCGCCCAACCCGACCCCGAAATGTATCGTATCCTCAAAAAAAGTCGGGCCGCCATCGTCTGTTCCGGAACTGCAACATTAGAAAGTGCCCTCTGCGGATGCCCAACCGTCGTGGTCTACCGAGGCAGCAAGCTAATGGAACTCGAATTTAAAATCCGGCGACCAAAATTCGACTATATCAGCCTGCCCAATATTCTCCTTGAACGACAAGTCGTCCCCGAACTCATCCAGTGGGACGCAACACCAGAACGGATCTGGCAAGAAGTATCGGCCCTCCTCGAAGATGGTGTCCCCCGCCAACAACAACTCGATTCATTTACTCAGATTGAAACCGTCCTTGGCCCGGCCAACGCCATCGATCAAACCGCCGATTTAATCCGCAAAATGGCTCGATCAGAATAAAGGTCCCTCCCGGGAACCACCCTTAAATAGCTTTTGTTCATTAAACCAAGCGAACAGAGATTCGCGAGCGTTTTTCAGAAAACTCCAATAGGCAGAGCAAAAGCAAGAACAATGGCGGGGGGATTCGGCAGTATTCCCCCGCATTTTTTTTGGAAATCCTGCCAAAGCTACTTGGTTTTGGCTATTGACCCTCTAGTTCTGCTCGAATTTACCAATTCTGATACTTGGAAGACGTCCGTGCAGATCACTCGACTTGGATCGATGTGAGTGACTCGGAAGAAGTGAACCACACCAACGCAATTCGCCGGCTGAGATTTGTCCTCTCCTTCTCAGTCGGTGTTTTTTATTTTCGACCGCCATTTTCTCAGCCTCACCCGCACAAATAACAGAGCGGATAAAATTGAATATGGCAATCGGCTGGCAAAGCGAAAGGCTTCAATTAGTCCCCCTAGATAAATCAAAGCACGGAGAAAATTGTTATCGCTGGATCAACGATCCAGATATCTCAGATTGGATTCTCATTGGCGATTTCCCAATAACCCCCTCAGCCGAAGATAAATTTTTGGATGAGCTCAGCGGGTTTTCCGAAAAGAATGTCGTTTTTGCCATAGAGCTTCTTGATGGCACCCATATCGGACAATCCGGAATCCACGGAATTGATGTTCGACACGGATTTGCCAACACCGGCAGCTTCATTGGATCAAAAGAGTTCCATGGTCAAGGACTCGGTACCGAAGCCAGCAAACTCCGCGCATGGTACTGCTTCCACGTCTTAGGATTGCGGTTAATAACCAGTGGATACATAGAAGGCAACATCCAGAGCCAACGCATGAACGAAAAATGCGGATATGTCGAATTTGGCGTCATTCCAAAACAATATTGGAAGCGCGGAATGTACCGCGATCACATTCAAACCGTGCTCACCCGCGAGCGATGGATGGAACTCAGTGGTGGTGCCAAGACCTGGTAACAACTGGTGATAACTCCCCGGGGCAACAAAGGTGCGGGTGATACACTCAATCAACCGGCATGATTGAGCAATCAACACAAATCGACCAACTAATGATAAACGCACTACGGTGCCTTTCGATCGATATGGTTCAGGCCGCCAACAGCGGACACCCTGGATTACCCCTGGGTGCTGCCCCCATGGCGTATGCGCTCTTCAAAAACCACCTCCGGTTCGACCCCAGTCGGCCAGATTGGTTCAATCGCGACCGATTCATACTTTCTCCCGGTCACGGCTCTGCCCTCAACTACAGCTTGCTCAATCTATTCGGCTACGATCTGCCCCTCGAAGAACTCAAAAAGTTCCGACAACTCGGAAGCAAAACACCCGGCCATCCTGAAATCGGCGTCACCCCCGGTGTCGAATGCACAACCGGACCCCTCGGACAAGGATTCGCCAACGGTGTCGGCATGGCCATTGCGTCCAAATGGTTAAACGGACGATACGGATCAATTATTGACCATACGGTTTACGCCATCGTCTCCGATGGCGACCTCATGGAAGGTGTCGCCATCGAAGCCGCGAGCTTGGCGGGCCACCTCGGGCTCGGAAACCTGGTCTACCTTTACGACAGTAACGACATCAGCTTAGATGGCCCCTGCGATAAATCGTACACCGAGAATGTGGTTGGTAAATTCGAATCAATGGGGTGGCATGTTCTCGAAGTAGAAGATGGAAATAACATTGAGCAAATCAACCGTGCGGTTGACTCAGCAAGGGGTGAGCAGTCAAAACCAACCCTGATCGTCGTAAAAACCATCATCGGATTTGGCAGTCCGGTCGCCGGATCAAGTAAGTCGCACGGCGCACCGCTCGGTGCCGAAGGAGTTCTGCAAACCAAAAAAGCTCTCGGATGGGCCGATGATGCTCCCTTCTCCATCCCAGAAAATTATCAATCAATCGCCGAAGAAGCAAAATCACGCGGTCGCCGCATGAGCGATGAATGGGATGAGAAGTTCGCCGCGTTTCAATCCGAAAATCCAGAATTGGCTGCCGAATTCACCTGCTTAATCAGCGGAGAATTACCCTCAGGTTGGGATTCAGAACTCAAAGACTTGGGCTGGGAAGATGGCAATGTTGCCACCCGCGATTCCGGAAGCGCCGTGCTCAATGCCCTCGCAAACAAAATCCCTTGGATCGTCGGTGGTGCCGCCGACCTCGCATCAAGTACCAAGACGCACATCAAGCAATCCGGAGACTTTGACGTCAATAATCAACCAGAAGGTCGAAATGTTTGGTTTGGTGTTCGCGAACACGCCATGGGCGCAATCGTCAACGGTATGGCCCTGAGCGGTTTAAGAAGCTTTGGCTCAACATTCCTTGTTTTCAGCGACTACATGCGTGGAAGCATTCGCCTAGCCGCCCTCTCTCACCTCAAGAGTTTGTTTATCTTCACCCACGATTCCGTGTTTGTTGGCGAAGATGGCCCAACTCACCAACCCATCGAACATGTCGAAGCATTGCGACTGATTCCCAATCTCGATGTTTACCGACCGGCCGATCCGTTAGAAACAAAAGCCACATATCGTGCCGCGCTGCAAAGTGGCCGGGCATCTGCCATCATTCTAACCCGTCAAGGCGTTCCCGTCTTGAATGAATTCGCCCAAAAGGTTGAAGAAGGAGCCGCAATAGGCGGATACGTATTGCATGACTCTGGAACTCCACAAGTGGTCATCGTCGCTACCGGCAGCGAAGTCTCCCTCGCCCTTAAGGCGCAAGAGTCATTAGAACAAAAAGGGATCGGATCCCGATTGGTTTCCGTGCCATGTCGTGAACTGTTTGTATCACAATCAGCCGATTATCAAACTCAAGTCATTCCAACGAATCTGCCAATGGTGACCGTCGAAGCCGGCGTAACCCAAGGATGGGTCGGTTTTGGTGCTCAACGTTGTGTTGGTGTAGGAATAGATCGCTTTGGTGAATCTGGACCGGGCGAACAAGTCTATGACCACTTGGATATGACCGTAGATCACATCGTCAAAGCTGTTCAATCACTCATTAACTAACCCAAGCAGAACTGCATCGGCGGACATCGCGTCGATGCAGTTCTGAATATGCTGGGTTAATTCAAGACTGAGTAGCTCGGCTCCCTTCGTCACATCGTCTCGATTCACCCCTGCCGCAAAATTGGCGGTCTTGAGCTTCTTCATCACACTCTTCGGCGTCAAACCGTTGATTCGTTCGGGCCGAACATAACAACACGCTGTGATAAAGCCGCTTAGCTCGTCACACGCAAACAGGGCTCGCTCCATCGGCGACTCCGGCTCAACTCCCGTTTTCGGTGGGTAATGGGCGGCAATTGCCCGAACAATCGCCTCATCGACTCCCTTTTGTCGCAGAAGCTCCATTCCCCAAAGAGGATGCTCATCAGGATGGAGTTCATAGTCAAAGTCGTGCAAAATCCCCGCGACTTGCCAAGCTTCGGGGTCAACGCCATACGATGCGGCATACCACTTCATACACGATTCAACGCCAAGCATATGCTTGCGCAAAGATTCACTCGGTGTATGCTGGGTCATAAGCTCAAATGCTTCGTCGCGCGTCATGCCGTCATTCTATCTACTTGCCCTCGTACTATGAAACCGCTTAAGGTCTTTCCCCCGCAATAGATTGGTACGGTTTCCATCACGGATGAAGTACTCGTGCCCGCCTTCCGTGTTTGTCAAGTAATGCCCTAATTCGCTCGACTTCACTTCGATCACCGCAATAGAATGCTCTCCATATGGTTGAATGCTTGCAGATATGAGCCCGATCGGATTCGGTGAAATTTGCCGCTTGATCAGCTCATGCACGACCTGAATAAACTCGTCAAATGGTGCCGACTGTTTGAACAAGGAAAAGTCGCCTTCTAATCCAATCACATTCAAACGATCATCAACCCCAATAATGAGTGTGCCGCCCTGACCATTCAGGAATCCACAAAGTGTCTTGAGACAAGCATGTGTCTGAAAGGAGTTCTTCTGCTGCGATCTCGTATCCCAACGAAGTGTCGCCTTATATTCACGGCTGGCCGACTCAGGTGGTAATTGTCTGGCTAGGTAAACCTGCGATTCATCTCGATTAACCAAATGGAGGAGATTGGGCCAGGGCCGAGATGACTTTAGAGCATTGATGAACATTTTAGCAATCAAGACAGATACATCTGAACTCACAAGCACAGAATCAGAAAACAGTTGTTCGCGAGTTACTTGAGGGAAGAGACCAATGATTTCTTCTTCTGAACAGCTTTTTGCCAGTTCAACTATGGTCTTGAACTGTGCTGAAGGAATACTAAGTCCAATCCCTTGCGCTTGGCTCGTTTCATTCCACCATGTAGCCGGTTCTAAAGCATGTCCGCAAAACGCTATTGAAGGGCAAATCGCTGAAAGCACTTCTCGGTGTTTAGAACTTGGCTCATAAATCCCTCGTTCACAGAGCAGCCGAACAAGCTGAAACCCCGTATGCGGACAATCTGGCCGCGCCTCCTCAAGAGCTAAATCATCAAGCCACAAGGGATCAATTTGACCGATAAACCAAAGGCGCAAAAACCAACAAAGTGTAATTTCGTACACCAAGATTGAATCGAGCGGCTTTACTTTGCTTCGGGTAGATGCGGGTTGAACGAATAAGTGATGCGCTATATCCTTAAGTTGAACACCAAGCATCGATCAACCATAGGGTCAAGGTTTGCTCCACCGAGCAAGTGTGCGGAAAGAGCCAGCCGAATAAAGCGCCGCCGCCTGAGGTTTATCCTTTGGCGTCCAGAGCAGAATCCCCGCCGAAACAGATTCAACCCCGCAATTGCTCGGAATCACAATTTCTGCGCCTGTAGTTAAACTCAGCAAAGTTGTCCGACTATTGTGTGCGTACTGCAAAATCGCTGGCGCGTAAAGTCCTTGAATCGAACCGCGAATCTCTGCAACTCGGTGAGACTGTTTTTGCTCTCGGTCAATCAAACTGATTAAGTGAGTTTTCGCCGGAGTCGGTGAGATTCCCATGCCATAAAGACTGCCGGGAATCAGTTTGGAATCATTCAACCGATCTTGCAAAGCACTCTTGCCAAACTCTTTGGCTGCAATATCATAGGTCTCAAGCAGAGAAGTCTCAGCTCCATGAGTCACCGTTAAAAGCTTGCCATTCTCAAAAATCATTTTGTCATTGACTCGTCCATTAGCCCCCGTGAGCGAATCAAATCGACCAAGGAAAGTTGCTTTTGGTTTTCCTCCTGCAAACTCATATTTCATCAAGACTTCCAACCAAGCTTTGCCCTGTTTATCATCCCATCTCAAAATAAGAAATGCTGTGTCGCCAACTTTTTCCCAACCAGAAACTGCCGAAACATCAAGCGACTTTTTATTCGCGGCAACATCGCGATTAATCGTGTCAATCTCATCTTTGCTAAAAAGCTTGTCCGATGTAGCAATCGAGGCATAAGTTGCATAGGTTGATTTATTGTTCTTGCGAAATCCAACTTTGTTTGAGTCAAAGGTGAGAATATGTCCTCCAACGGGAAGCCAAAGTCGTCCTGTTGCCGTATTCATCGCTTCAAATCCCGGCTGAACAGAAATTTTAGATGGCCCTTCAGGACCATTCAAGGTAAAAAACCCGTCTTGAAATTTGATTTCGCGCAATGGGGCCTGCTGTCCAAGAATCATTCCCGCAGCAACACATGCCAAACTCATGAGAATAAGTATGACCTGTCAAGGATGTCCAAGGTACGACGAAAACAAACGAATTTGTCTTGATGGCAAGATGAATCCACAACGCTATGAACAGGCGCAAGAAGTCGTGCGCATTTATGGCCTGAGAGTGATATGCCCTTTCAACGATCATCGCGAAACATTGATTTACAACCGATCCGCCCCCCTCAGCCGCCCCAAAACTCCCTAAAACTCCCCAAACCTCCCCAAAACTCTCGAAAACTCCCTAAATCTCCAGGGCGTTTTCGACTTCTCTCGCTTCAATTCGTAGTCGATTGATTCTGCGACCATCGCTATCTTCAATCAAAAACTGATATTGTCCATCAGAGATTGTCTCACCTATAGCGGGTTGTCGACCAAAAAGCCCAAATACATAACCTGCAATCGTATCAAATTCTTCACTCTCAAGGTTGCTTCCAATGGCTTCATTAATGTCATCGAGGTGAAGCTTTCCACTCACCGAGTGGCCCGAATGTTCTTCCGCTATCTCGGGTGCCTCTTGATCGTATTCGTCAATGATTTCACCCACAAGCTCTTCGACAATGTCTTCAATCGTCACCAAACCAGCCGTCCCACCAAGTTCATCTTTAACGATAACTAACTGCGTCTTTTTGCTTCTCATTTCCGCGAGCAAGGAATGCAATCGTTGAGTTTCATGCACATTTTGAACTGGTCGCATGATCTGCTCCAATGGTACATCTAGCTGATTCCGGGCAAGCGCACGAAGCACGTCTTTAGCATGAACAACGCCCACAATGTTGTCATCTGTATCGTTGTAAATCGGAAATCGGGAGTGACCCGTCGTCTCAACCAAGTCGGCAATCATGGCTAGCGATGCATCAATCGGCACACTCTCCATATCAACTCGCGGGGTCATGATTTCTCGGGCAACCGTATCTCCAAATTCAAAAACAGATTCAAGTAACTCTCTTTCTTCTTCTTCAATTCCCCCAGAATCTTCATTTGATTCGAGAATTTCCTTGATTTCTTCTTCTATCCGATTGTCAATAGTAAATCGAGCATCAGTATTAAATCGTTTAGCAATAACATCAGCAATTTTGAGAGAAATCACACCGGGAAGTCGAAACACCGAGTTGAAAATGCGAAGAATCCAACCTATTCTCAGCATCATATCAATCGGGTGAGTGACCGCAACCGATTTCGCAACAAGCTCGGCAATGATCACGTTGATTCCCATGATGGGAATACTCAGAATCGTGCCCGCAACAACTGACGCCCAGAAAAACTGACTCGCCACAATAGGTGACTCAATCCAACCTAATGCAAATGCCATTGCGGGAGCAGGCAAGAGACAGAGCAGAACGAGCCACGCTCGCATTGTCTGGGCACCCAGAACACACGCTGCGACGATCGAATCCTTATTCTTAACTAAGATTTCCAGTGAGCGATAACTTCGCGAACTTTCATCTTGGGTTCGGACATGGCTCGATCTCAAGACCTCAAGTCCAGATGATCCCGCAACACAAACAGCGTTGATTGCAATAACCGCAATAAAGGCAAAAATGAGTCCAATCATATTGATTGGATTAGCAAAAACTGCTATCGCTTCGGGCTGATTCGCAACGGAAAGACCTTGGGAGAAAGCGAGAACAGGAAGAACAACTGCAACGCTTGTAAGCGCGAGAGCCATCCCATTGATCGCGAGGCCAGACCGCTGCCTACGTTCATTAGGGTCACTTTTCATTGATGACGTTTGATTTCCATTGTATCACTTAGGGATGAGGGCGAACAAAACGATTCCCACCGTTGTTCCAACCGCTGCCCCGAGAGCAAGTTCAAATATTGAATGAAATTTCGCTTCCCATCGACTTTGTGCAATGATGGCAGCCAGCAAAATTGCGACACCGCCTACGAGAACATTGTCGGCAACGAGTAAACAAAATGTAGCAAGGAAGAACCCAATTGCCGCATGTCCGCTGACTAATCCGCCCTGCAGAACCTGCCCGCGCGATCCAAGTCCTTTGCCAATAATGACAACAATAAGAGTAGCAAAGAGTCCAAGAATGAGTCGACCGATTGGGTTCAAACCAATTCCATCTGCCATCAGCGAAACCCTTATTCGTTCCCACTGCCCTTCACCAAGGGCAATGAGTGAACCAACAATAATCGCCATGATTGTTGTTATTAAAACGGCCCCCGCGGCAATGTCTTTCGCAAATTTTGCAAGGGGATGATAATTTGGCGAGGCAAGGTCAACTGTTGCTTCAATGGCACTATTGAACATCTCTGCAACAAGTACAAATGTGATCATAAAGAGCAGAACAAGTATTTCACGTAAGCGGAGACGGAAAAACATCGCCGCCATCAAGGTCACAAAAGTAACGTAAAGGTGTATTCGCATATGCCGCTGAGTGCGGAAAGTGTGAATGATGCCACCAAAGGCAACGCGGAACGGTGCGAGGATGTCCCGACTAGCCATGATAAATTGGCTCCTCGTGGGGCATGGATGACCAGTTATCATCGGTCGGCAGATTTGCGGCTCGCATCGCTTGATTCATTGCCTCGATCATCTTACTGCGATCTTCATCTGTGTGGTCATCAAATCCTAGCAAATGAAGAGCACCATGCACTGCGAGCATCGCGGCTTCCTCGATCGGCTTAATGCCTCTCAACCTTGCGTGGGCATCTGCCATATCCCAATTGATAATGACATCACCTAAACTCGACGAGTAATTCTCAGGCGATGGAAAGGTGAGCACGTCCGTCGTAGAATCAATTTTCCTGTATTGCTGATTCAGTTCAAGGAGCAACGGACTATTTGCCAGACAGATCACGATCTCGCTCTCCGGGGCATCATGTTGATGCATTGCTTCCCGAACCGCCCGTACAATTGGCTCATAAACTTTGCGCGTCGTGAGTTGATTGATTACGGTCACGCGGTAACGAGTCTTCAAGTTCAGAACCTCCTTCGCTGAGTTCTACGGCAGCACCCACGGGATTCGCCGTTGACGCCGGTGGATATTGAACTCTCTCGTGCCTGAGCGCACGGAGGGTTCGACAAAATGATTCCGAAATGATTCCAAGATCTTTAAATGTTAAGTCAGATTCATCAAGCTGCCCATCTGATCGAGATTTCTCAATCAACTTCGCGACAAATAGTTCCAGCGTTTGGTTCTTAAGATCAACGCGACTTGCAGCTTCAACAACGTCTGCGAGGTGGAGAATCGCCGATTCTTTCGTCTGTGGCTTTGGTCCAGGATAGCGAAACTTCTTCTCCGCCTCTTGATTTGGTTCCAACCCTTTCTGTTCAACGGCTCGATGATAGAAATAAGTAATGAGACTCGTTCCGTGATGTTGTGAAATTCCATCAACAACAACATCCGGCAACTTCTGAGCTCGCGCAAGTTCAATCCCATCAGAAACGTGGGCGGCAATTATCTGTGCGCTTAAGTTTGGCGAAAGGTCATCGTGGATATTGTCTCCAATCTGATTTTCGATGAAATAGTTGGGGCGAGTTGTTTTGCCAATGTCATGGTAATAAGCCATTGTTCGGCAAAGCAATGGGTTGGCACCCACCTCGCGCGCGGCCGCTTCAGCTAAGTTTCCAACTCCTACGCTGTGCGCATATGTCCCTGGAGCCCGCAAAACCAACTCTCGAATGAGGGGTTGCTCAGGTGAGCAAAGTTCCAAAAGTGTCCAGTCGCTGACAATGCCGAATAATTTCTCAAAAACTGCGACACCCAGCCAAAATATGGCGGTAGCTATAACGGCGGCTATAGAGCCCCATATTGCCGCTTCCCATGCAGGAACGGTGATTTGGGGCATGAGCAGGGTCATGCTAACGCAGATGACCGATTGCGCCAAGACTTGTACAGACATGGCCCGAATCAGGTCACTTCGTTGCTTAAGAGGATTAACGACGTGTGCGGCAACCGCCCCGGCTAACCATGTGCCTGCGGCAAGATCAATGGGTAGTCCACCCACAATCCCCAGAAGCAAAACACTAACACTGAGCCCAACAATACTAATGCCTGGTGTTGAAAGGGCGGCAACAAGCATCGCCTGAGCAACCAACGGAGCCATCAGGAGAAAGCCCGCACGATTCGCCGCTTCGGGCGCCATTGCAAGATTCGCAATCTGAGTTCCACCCACGGCAAGAAACGATGTAAACCATAACAATCGATCGAATTTTTTCCTTAATTCCGAATCGATTTGAATTGCTTTCAAGTGGGCGTGGAGCATGATTGCCCCGAGCAAAGCTAAAACCGTTGTTCCGATCGCTACAAATATTGAAACCGGCCAAGTTCGGTGAAGTAATAAAAGGGCCGCCATGGCTACGGCTCCAGAGAGTCGTAGCCCGGCTTTTACTGCGAGGTTGCCGATGTTCGCCTTTCCTTCTCCAGAAAAACGCGACCACCTTTTGATGCTGAAATCAGCCATAAGTTGCCCCGATGAGGGGCCGTTAAATCGATTTTATCCGCGTTGCGGTCTGCGTCGTGCAGCTTTGCGTCGCTTTTCGCTCGGCTTTTCGTAATGGGCGTGATCCTTTAGTTCACGCAGAAGACCTGATTGTTGAATTTTCAAATTGAATCTCTTCAACGCTTGGTCGATGGATTCACTTGTATGGACGCTCACATAAATCATGGCAGTTACCTCGGAATCGGAAGATACCGCAAGTTGTTTGCTCACGGTCGGGTCCGGTCGTAAGTCTCACTTCGCGGGGGGCAATTCTCCAACAAAAAAGTAATCGCCAAGACCTCGGCTAACCGACCGATTCGGCTCATCATGAACACAAATCACACTTTTGCTCTTTTGACCCTCAAGTTGATTCAATCTGTAATTGATTCCTTGGCCGTACATCACATGTCCAGAACCCGCGATGATAACCATAATGTTCTTTTTGTATGGCCAGTCGGTTAACCAATCCAACGCCGTTTTAGCCATACCTGTATCCCAAGTCACCTGTCCAGCAAGCATGTTGCTACTTCCCATGATCAAAGGGTGTCCTCCCATGAGAGAAGAAACAACTGCTTCATGATTTTTATTGGAAAGATCGAGCATTGGCACCCATTTCCGTTGCATTTCATCGAAAGATTCGTAACCCTGCTTACTTGCCTGGCTGACCCACGGTCTCGGAACATTGAGTGCGACAATTCGCAGATTGTGATCGCGAACGGCTTCAAGAACCGGACGGTAAGCTTCAAAATTGTGACCCCACTGGGTTTTCCAATTCGAGGCAATTTCAAACTCTTCGATCGATTGATCTCCAGTCGAGAGCCCGTTAACAATATTTTGGTTATCGCGTGTAAACATTTCCATTCCAACAGTGACTGTCCGCCCTTGTTTAACAAGCGCGCGAATCAATTCTGCCTGCGCCTGATGATGGCTGGGCGTAGCATGGCTTTCACCTACAAGCAAAAACTGAACATCGTCGCAAGCAGCGGCGATGGCATCGGCAGTAGTTTTCTTCCCACTTACAGAATCCGTGTATCCCATGCCAACTGTTACATGCCCGGGTCGCCCAATATTCAAAAGATAAGGGTCAGGAGCCTCTGTTTGGACAGGAGCACTTTGGTGAGCAAGTAAGGCAAATGCCAGTGGGGCCAACATCCTTCTATTTTAGTGCGATAGATGGATGAGCTGTCGCAATTTGGCGACAAATATCTGATGGAAAAGCAAGCCCGTTGTAGATCCAGCCACTATAAATCTGTATCAAATTTGCGCCGTCGGCCATTCTTTCAGTGGCATCATTTGGGCTCATAATGCCACCGACACCAATGATGTGAAAATCATCGGCGGTGTTTTTCCTAAGATATTTCAAAATTGCTATCGCCTTGTCTTTGACCGGTGCCCCACTTAAGCCTCCCGTCTGGCTTGGATCATTGGGAAGCATTTTTCTATCGATGGTTGTATTTGTGGCGATCAATCCTGTCAATCCAAAGTCTTGAGCAACTTCGATCAATTCATCAAGTGCCGATTCTTCAAGATCAGGTGCAATCTTTACAAAGAGCGGTTTATTCTGGTCAATTTCTTTGATGCGCCATATTATTTTCGTGAGTGAATCCCGATCTTGCAGCGACCGCAACCCTTCCGTATTGGGAGAACTTACATTGATTACAAAGTAGTCGCCATGTTCACGGAGAAGTTTAAAGGAATACCCGTAGTCGTCTGCTGCCTGTTCCAGCGGAGTGACTTTGCTTTTGCCAATATTGATTCCAAGAGGTATTCCCGGCTGACTGCTTTCAAGTCGACGAATGAGAGCGTCTGCACCTTCGTTATTGAATCCCATTCGGTTGATGATCGCTTTCTCATTAATCAATCGAAACAGGCGTGGTTTTGGATTCCCAGGCTGTGCGTGCCGGGTCACTGTTCCGATTTCAATAAATCCAAATCCAAAATCCTTCCAACGATCAAGCGCAACTCCGTCCTTATCAAACCCGGCGGCAAGTCCAACGGGATTAGGAAATGAGACGCCAAAAAGTTCCCGCCGTAATTTTGGATCGGAGTACGTAGCTCCCTTCACCCAACCTCGCTTGATCGCCGTCATCGCTAAGTTGTGCGCCTTCTCAGCATCCATTTTAAAGAGTAAAGGCTTGACCAGATTTTCAAAGAAAGTAGAGCTCACTTAGAGGACTCCAGTGGTGCTGCTTTAAAGTTTTGATTGGTCTGAAATTGTGGCACAACCCAAAAAACGATAATTCCGATGAGAAGGATTGCAATTGGCAACCACGGAATTTTTGCATCGGATCGCGAGACCATTGCGCCTGAGTATATCTCTGGCGAAGTCGAAGGTTCGGTAAGATTGAGCCTATGGCATCTACTTCGGCTAATAGCTTTGAACGAATTTTAAAGTCGCCGCCATTCGCGTGGTTGTTTGAATCACTTACTTTTGTTGGCGAGGTGGTTTTGCTACTGGGTTCAAGCCTCGCCCGCATGTTCCGGCGGCCCTTTGAATGGAAGGAACTGTTTGGTCAGATGTCCTTTGTCGGTGTCTCCTCGGTTCCAATCATCGTTCTCACGACTTTTAGCTCAGGCGCGGTCATTGCCCTATACTCTGCCGACCTTTTGCGTGATTATGGAGCTTCAAGTTTGGCGGGAGCGACTGTATCATTGAGTGTTTGCCGTGAATTAGCCCCTGTTCTGGCCGGCATCATGGTTGCGGCGCGATGTGGGTCAGCAATGGCGGCGCAAATCGCAACGATGGCCGTGACCGAGCAAATAGATGCGCTTCGCTCTTTGAGGGTGTCACCGATTAATTTCCTTGTGGTTCCTAGGCTCATTGCATGCTTGTTCATGCTTCCTGTGCTGGGATTAATTGGGATGTATTCGGGTGTTCTTGGTGGATATCTAGTCGCTGTTCAACTGAGTGGCATACCGAGCGGAGCATTCATCAAGTCGCTTCAGCGATTCACCGTATTGCCGGACATTTCCGGTGGAATGATCAAAACGTTGGTGTTTGGTTTGATCATCGCATTGGTTGCGTGTCAGCAAGGACTTCGATCCGAAGGTGGCGCTGTCGGAGTCGGACATGCTACGACCAGAACGGTAGTGCTAACTATGGTCCTCATCTACGTTGCCAACTATTTCCTTACCGCACTGCTTTTTGCCTAAACAAGGGCAACTGAACCGGCATTGCCGACCGATTCAAATGCTTTGATCGCAACTTGTGATGCCCAAAGGCCATCGCTCAATGTTGATTTTGGTCGTCTCCCACTTCCAATAGCTTCGAAAAAGTCATCCATCATCAGCGCATCGAGGTTGCTCCCTGAACCGGCCTGATAGTTCCCATTTTGGTTCGTAACACTGACGCCCTGCGAGAACAAATCAAGTTCAATTACGCCTTTTTCCCCCACGAGATTGAGTTTGACGTTGCCCCAAGTTGCCGCATTAGACGGTCGGTTCCAACTGGAATCAATGGTTGCAAAAACGCCATTTTTGAACTCGACAGTAACCATGGCAGTATCTTCCCAGGCTTGTGAATAATGGTTGTTGCCCGTTTGCGCCTGAACATGCGATACGTCTTCCCCAAATAGTCTTCGGATGAGATCCGCAACATGGACGACATGATCAACCATTGACCCACCCCCAGAGAGAGCCGGGTCTGTAAACCACCCAAATGGGCATTTGCCTTGATTGGTTGTGCATGCCGCAACAACTTCACCAATCTCGCCACTTTCGATCCGAGAAACCGCCTGCGCAAAGTTGGGGGAAAAGGGACAAGGAAAGGCTGTCGCAAGAACGAGTCCTTCAGTATCGGCAAATTTAGCAATTTCTGCTGCGTGCTCCGCGTTCGGGGCAATAGGTTTTTCGCAAATCACATGCTTTTTTGCTCGAACTGCTGCCGCGATATGCTCTTTATGGTGAATATTCTCACTCGCGATTGCGACTGCGTCAACTTGATTTAACAGAGTCTGCAAATCATGGGTGTAATGGGTGCCGAATTTTTGTGCAAAGGCTTCGCCTCTTTCATTTTCATTATCCCAAATTCCTACTAACTCAGCCTTTGGATTTTCATTGATACATGCCGCAAAGGATGGAGCATGGACATGAGCGGCGCTAATCAATCCGACACGAATTGGCATAGAATGAGTATGACCCAGCGGTAGACTGCTCGGTGCAATGCCTGAGTCAAATCTAGTCATTATCGATGGGTACAGCCTGCTTTTCCGCGCATTTTATGGCACGCGATTTTTGAGTACGGCTGATGGAAGACCAACAAATGCATTGTTCGGGTTTGTGACGATGCTGTTCCAATTGTTGGAAAGTCACCAACCCCACGCCATTATCGTTGCCCTAGATGCTCCAGGCAAGACTTTTCGACACGCGGACTATGCCGAATATAAAGGCACCCGTCGCGATACACCCGAAGAACTCAGTAGTCAGTTGAATTATTCACGCGCGTTGATTGAGGCACTCAACATCCCAACGATTGAACTCACCGGCTACGAAGCCGACGACGTTGTTGGCACCATCAGCCGCTTAGCCGAAGAAAATGGTTACAACACGACCATAGTCACTGGCGATTTAGATTCGCTCCAATTAGTGGATCAATGTGTTACGGTTATGACCACGAAGCGTGGAGTAACAGACGTCGTGATGTACGATGCGGCGGCAGTTATGGAGCGGTACGGTTTTGGCCCCGATCATGTCACTGACTACAAAGCACTTGTCGGAGATACGAGCGACAACATTCCTGGAGTGCCGGGAATCGGTGATAAGTCAGCGACGCTCCTCATTCAAGAATTTGGCACGATTGAAGAAATCATGCGCCGGATCGACGAAGTACCGGAAAAGTTTAGAAAGAAGATCATTGGCAATGAAGAGCAGATGGTCAAAAGCAAGTGGCTAGCAACGATCATCCGTGATGCACCAGTTGAATACGATTTTGCTCCTTACAAAATGGATGCAGATCACATGCAACGTGCGCAGGAAATGCTGACTTCGCTGGAATTCCGGGGACCTCTGCGAAAAATAGAGCAGGTGATGTCGCCCTATTTGACTGAAGGTGCAACAAGAGCTCTCTCTACGCCACGAGCTGCCGCAATCGAAATTTCGTATGACGATGATGTAATGGATGCAGATGAACTTCGCAATTGGGTTGGAGATGCACGATATGCATTGATGCTCGCAGATTCGGTTGCTCAAGGATCATTGCTCGACGAGAATCAGCAGTTCGCTTATGTTGCAGTAAGTCGTAGTGTGCGCCGAACAACTCCAGAAGCCGCAAAAGCACTTTTCAAACTTGACCCAAGCCGAGCAATTGCTCATGAATCGAAACCATTCTTTAAAGGTGAAACCGATGCGGTCGGAGTACCAGGATTTGATGCGACCCTTGGCGCATACGTATTGCAAACCGGGCGATCAAATTACGCATTGGGTGACTTAGCTCAAGGCTTCCTTGAACTCGATGCCCCACCTTCAACCCCACAAGATCAAGTTGCTTGCCTCTATGCTTTGGAGGCAGTGATGCGTGACCGAATCGAGCGAGAAGGTCAAACAAGAATTCTCGATGAGATTGAATTGCCGCTTGTACCTATCCTTGCAAGCATGGAAACCTACGGAATCAAACTTGATGCAGGTTCATTAGGCGAATTCAGTGCAGAGCTTGAGCATGAAATGGGAATCACTCAAAAGCGCGCATATGAATTGGCGGGACAAGAATTTAACATTTTGTCTCCCAAGCAGATTGGGGAGATTTTGTTCGAACAAATGCAGTTGCCCGGTGGCAAAAAAACTAAAACTGGGTGGGCGACGGGGGCAGAAATCCTTCAAGAACTTGAGGTGGAACATGAAATTGCTGGCGCTGTCTTGCATTATCGCGAGCTAGCCAAGCTGAAGGGAACATACGCGGACGCCTTGCCAAAAATGAAAGGTTCCGATGGGCGCATCCATACTTCGTATAATCAAGCGGTTGCGGCAACTGGACGTCTCAGTTCTAACGATCCCAATCTCCAAAATATTCCGATTCGAACTGAGTTGGGCCGCAAAATACGAAAAGCATTTGTTGCCGAAGAAGGCTACACCCTTGGCTCGTTCGACTATTCGCAAATTGAACTTCGAATTCTTGCGCACATGTGTCAAGACGAAAACCTGGTCGAAGCATTTCAAAAACGAGTTGATGTCCACACCGTGACGGCGGCCCTGATGTACGGAATCGAAGAAAGTACCGTGACGAAGCAGCAACGTGGCTATGCAAAGCTCCTCAACTACGCTGTACTTTACGGTGTGACGGGCTACGGTCTCGCTGCTCAGCTTGGGAGAGGATTCAGTGTTGAAGAAGCGAATGCACTGATTAAGCAATATAACGAACGCTTCCCCAAAGTGAAGGCTTTTACCGAGGGAATGGTCGAAGAAGCACGATCAAAAGGCTTTACTGTGACAATGTGCGGACGTAGGCGAAACTTTCCGGACATTCATGCTGGAAATCGTACAACACGCGCTTATGCGGAACGTCAGGCTATGAACGCGCCGATCCAGGGAACGGCGGCGGACATGATCAAACTGGCAATGCTTGATGTATATAAATCAATGGCGGGGCGTGAATCTCGAATGTTGCTCCAAGTTCATGACGAACTTGTCTTTGAGTGCCGCGCCGATTTTGAAGAGATCAAAAAGACCATTCAGACACAAATGGAAAACGCAATTCCAATGTCCGTCCCTATCGAAGTTGACAGCAAGTATGGCAGTAATTGGATGGAAATGACCCCATCCAATTAATTCTGCGCTTTGATCGGAATGACTTTGACATCGCCTAATTTGGCGGCAACTTCGCCTCGATTCACAATTCTCACATAGCGCATTTGCATTGCACTGTGAATGACTGGGATCGTGACATTTGTTCCCTCAACCGTGCCATAAAAATTCGCTAATTGACCGAGATTCGGTAATCCCACCCACCGAATCGCGGCGTTGGCATTTTGAGATGTTCCGTAGCCGAAGATTTCCAGATTAGGATAGTCCGGCGAATTAAATGTGAGGTCAATTTCACCAATGACGCGATCACGACCGAGATCAATCTCGATCCACTGCTTTGGCGCCAGTTCTAACCCTGTCGTACCATCTTCATCGACGAGTGCCGCCAGTTGAGCCGGGAACCTTCCAGCAGAATCAGTTACGATCCGCTCCTTCGCCAGATTTTGAGTTGAATCAAGTGCTTGCGTCGGCAAATTGAACCGAAGCTCGACATTGGGGATGCCCTCATTTCCGCGAACCGTCCAATCCAACAGTTGCCATGCTGGGAGCCAAGTTGAAGCGCTCGCTCCATTTCGGGTTGCCTTCACAAGCAGCCAACCATCGGCCGGATCGGTGAGCTTAGCCGGAAAAAGTTGACCACTTTGGATTTGATCACCGCTAATGAAAACAATGCCTCCATTTGCGCTGTTCCCAGTCGCGATCGGAGCGTTGCCAGCGGCTCGGTATAGCCCAACATCCGTATTCTTCAGGTCTTCACCATTGGCTCCAACCACTTTAACCAAAATCCCGGGTTTGATCTGTGCCCAATTGAATTCGTTCACACCTTTCGGTTTGCCGATGAGTGATTGGAGATAAGCCGCTTCAACTCGGCTGATCAATCCGTTGTTCCAAAGGGGAATTGGATTGTTTTGACTTTCGAATCCTAAGGCGGGCAATTCAAGTCCCGGCAATCGCAGACCGTCATCGCGAGTGTCGGGGAGCCAGCTGAGATTGGACTCAACTTGCCTGGGCCATGGTGCTAGATCACTGGGCGGAGTTCTCCAGGAACTGTTCAGAGGAATCAACGACCGGACAACTTTTGTGGAAATTGAATCAATGCTTAGATCCGTAAGGTCGTTTAGGCTCACACGATAATCTGCTGTAGCAGGGTCAAGCGCAAGGTTGAAGCGCGCTTTAACGCCTTCTGGTGATTTGAGGTACCGACTAAACGGCATGACAAAGTTGTTGATTCGAGCTAGAGCCATTTGATAAAGCAACAAGGGCTCACTCGATGGGCTTACCGCCTTCAGTGCATCTAAAACCTCATCTGAAGCTTCAAAAGCAATGGTTTTCCCCGCTGGGTAGTAGTCGAGATTATTATTGCCCAGGCTCACATCTCCTGTGGCGATGAGATGGGTTTGCACAATGACTTTTCGTGGATCAGTATTGTCCTCACGGGTGGGCGCCTGGAAACTGACCGATTTAGTCATGCCAGGTTCAAACGGGCCAGGAATTGTGATGGCTTGTTTTTCTGAATTCTGGGCGGTGAACTCCAATGTGGCGTTCGCGACACTTTCATTCCCGATGTTTTTAAATATTGCTCTGTACTGACCAACTTCTGCTGATCTTGTAATCGTCATTAAGGCGAGATCAGATCCAGCAGGTGAGGTTTCTTCCCATTCAAGTTCAAGTCGCGGCCGTTCTGAATTCCATTCACCACTAAAGAAAGCGGCATCCGTACTGGTCTCAATTCGGAATCCGTAGCTCGACCAAGGATTTTCAAGTCGATCCTGTATCGCGGCACCTAAGCCCGAAACAACCAATTCTCGCCCAACAACTTCGGCGGTCAAACCGTCTACAGGCGCTATGTCAGTTCCACCTTTGGCACCGCCACTCGTCCACTTGAATCCATCCTTGCCTTGCTGTGCGTGGTTCCACGTTGCACCACCCCAAGGCACATTTGCGGGATCCGGACGATCAAATCGAAGTGAACGTCCATCTCCTTCCATCCATCGTTTTTTGACAGCCGAAATTGTCAATGGAATATTGTTTGCGCCCCGACTCAAAGTCAAAATAAGTCGAGCCGATTTCACTTTTTTGCCAGTGAAGCGTTGCCATGCTAATTCAGGAAAATCAATGAGGATCGCGCGATTGCTTCCGAGTACAAGCGAGGGCTCTCGCCCAAAATTTTCTGTCGGCACGGCGGGATCGATATAGGTATCAATTACTGGGGCGAGACTGGCACGGTTGACATTCGCCGGAGCGATATTGTCTTGCAACAAGGTGCCTAAAAAGATTGCCGGGATCAGCATGATCTGATTTTAGCGTATCCTCAGCGTGCTATTCCGGCATGAGGGCGACGTAATGAACTCGATCGCTCTGTTTGTTTGGTCTGTCCAAAGTGTAGCTATCATAGGCAGCGCAAGAAACAAATCCTGCATCACGCAGGGCTTCACGTATTTCATCATCAGAATGTGCTCGTTGTATATGGACTTCCTGAAACTGCTCGCCGTTTCGGTCAAAGTTCATTTCGACCCGGATGATTCGTGTTTCGGGTTCGTATTTTCCCTGCCAAGAATATTTGATCAATGCTCGTTTCCGTTGGTCTTCCTGGTCGAATAGTTGCTGCTCAAAAGCGTAGGGGGTGTTGACATCAAAGATAAATGCGGCACCTGGTTCGAGGTGGTTTGCCACGGAGTGGATGGCCATTCTGAATCCTTCAAGAGTCGTGATGTAATTCAGACTGTCAAAAAAAGAGAAGGCTCCTTCAAAAGTTTTACCGAGGTCTAAAGTGGTTGCATCGGCGACGTAGTAATCAATATTCAGCCCCTTCTTCTGCGTTTTGTTTTTAGCTTCTTCGATCATCGCGGCACTCAGGTCAAAACCCGATACTTCATAACCGGCTTCGGTGAGGAGCTCAGAAACCGTCCCAGTGCCGCAGCAAACATCAAGGATTCGGTCGGGGTCTAGTTCGTGGCGGGTGAGCAAGAGGCGATAGTATCCAGCCCACATGTCATAGGGGACATTGGCCATGAGGATGTCGTAGTGGGGCGCAATGGGCCCGAAGCTCGCCATTTAAATCGAGTGTTATTAAACCTTTCTTTGGTGACGGGCCCGGATTACAACGGCAAGCGAGTTCAACACAATGAGCGTTCCGAGTAGGACGATGATCGCGCCAGCAGCATTTTCATGAAAGCCTCGCTGGGGTCGAGACGACCAGTCGAAAATTTGAATGGGCAGAACAACAAATTTGTCGTGAAGCCCCGCGGGTGGATTGAAAACAACAGTTACGGCACCGACGACAATAAGAGGAGCGGTCTCGCCAATGGCACGGGACATGGCAAGGATGAGCCCCGTGATGATGCCCGGAAGAGCATTGGGCAATATCTGCTTGAAAACAGTCTGCAGAGGCGTCGCACCCAGAGCAAGTGAGGTTTCCCTTATGCCGACCGGAATGGCCTTAATTGCCTCTTGCGACACGATGATGATAAGCGGCAAGATCAATAGGGCCATAGTAAGGCCAGCCGAGAGAATAGATCGACCTAAATTCAATGCCCCAACGAACAGTGAAAGTCCAAGGATTCCGAAAACGATTGAAGGAACAGCGGATAGGTTAGCAATATTGAGCTGAATAAGCCCGTAAAGTTTGGAACGACGATTGGCAAATTCTTCGAGGTAGATTGCGGCGGCGACTCCGACGGGGAAGGCTGCGATGATCGTAATGGTGATGACCCACAAGGTTCCGATAATTCCGGCTTTGATCCCTGCAACCTCAGGTTTTCTGGACGAAAAGCCCTGCAAAAATTGTGAATTCAGGCGCGGCAGTCCATCTTTTGCGACGCCGAATAGAAGGGCCGCAAGCAGGAGTAGCACGAAAACAATCGAGCTGACACAAACCCATTTGAAAAGCTGATCTTTCAGCTTTCGCTTTTTGGACGTCATCTGAAAACTAATTGCACTCATGGTTACACCGACAGGATTCTGAACCTTAGGACAAGCTTTTTAGCAATGATGTTGAGCGTCATCGTGATGACAAACAGGACGAAACCCACTGCATAGAGTGTGAGATAACTGGTTGAGCCCACGGGAGTGTCGCCTTTACTAATCTGAACAATGTAGGCCGTCATAGTCTGAATGCTTTCTGCTGGATTCAGGGTCATTTTGGGGCTCTGACCGGCGGCAAGAGTTACGGCCATTGTTTCTCCGATGGCTCGGCTCATGGCCAAAATAATCGAAGCTGCGATGCCGGATAATGCGGCGCGAAACTTGATCTTTTGAATTACTTCAAACTTTGTTGATCCCAAGGCGAGGGCACCTTCACCCATCGACTTCGGAACGGCGGAAAATGCATCATCGCAAAGCGTTGTGATGAGCGGGAGAACCATCACAGCAACCACAATACAGCCGGAAGCGGCATTAAATACTTCAACTGTGGGAAAAAATCTTTGCAGAATTGGGGTTACGTAAAATAACCCCAAAAATCCATAGACAACAGTCGGAATTCCGGCGAGAAGTTCCAATATCGGCTTGATGATGTTTCGCGCTCTGGGCGATGCATATTGAGATAAGTAGATCGCGGTTAGCAACCCTATCGGCGTTGCGATGAGCAGAGACCCGATGGCTATGATGAGAGTGCCGTTGACGAGTGGCAGGACACCAAACTTCGGATTCGCAAAAGTTGGGCTCCAATCGGTCGTCGTGAAAAATTCACGAAGGGTGACTTCGGGTGATTGAAAGAACGCGATTGTCTCTTTGAGAAGGATGAACGTAATCCCAACGGTGATGATGACGGAAAAGAAAGCACTAAGGAAAAACAGAAACTTTATTAAGGTTTCAAGTCGGCGAAAGAATGTTTTTCGCGGGCCAAAACGGGCCCGCGTTTCACTATAATTTGCGCCGACTGAACTCACTTTTTACTTACCTTCTGCAGCCAGAATGTCAGTCATTTTCAAGCCGACAGTCGAACCATGGAATCGCGATCCGGTTTTACCAGACTCGACGATGCCCCAGACAAGTGCTTCAATGTCTGCGCTCAAAGGTACATAGCCGGTATCGGCGATCGATTTTTCGCTGTCTTGGATCAAGAACCGAACCATCTCTTTGAGAGCGGCGTTGCCTTCCATTTTCTTCTTATCAACGTAAACGAAGAGAGGTCGTGAAAGCGGTTGGTAGCTTGCATCTCGGATCGTATCTTCAGACGGTGTGATCGCTTGAGCGTCGTTTGTTGCTTTGATCGGTACGACTTTCAGAGCATCCTTGTTTTCGATGTAGTATGCGTAGCCGAAGTAACCAAGGGCACCCTTATCTCCCTTTACACCTTGAACCAAAACATTGTCATCTTCGCTGGCTTGATAGTCGGTGCGGCTCGCGCCTTCTTCACCATTAATTGCAAGAGTGAAGTAGTCGAAGGTTCCTGAGTCGGTACCGGCACCGTAAAGCTTGATCGGCTCGTTCGGGAATCCCGCTCGAACTTCTGACCAATTCGCGACTTTGCTACCCGGCATCCAAATTTTGTTCAGTTCTTCAACCGTGAGGTAGTCAACAAAGGAGTTTTCGGGGTTGACAACAACCGTCAAACCATCGTAGGCAACCGGAATTTCAATGAATTCGATTCCTGCTTCTTTGAGCTTTGCGGCTTCCTCGTCCTTGATGGGTCGTGAAGCCATGGCCATGTCCAGTTCGCCACCAATGAATTTCTTCATCCCGCCACCCGTGCCGGATGTACCAACAGTTACGCTGACATCGGGCTGAGCAGCATTAAATTCTTCGGCAACAGCTTCGAGGATTGGAGTTACTGTGCTGCTACCATCGATAGCGATTGTTCCGGACAATTTCTCAGTTGTGCCAGTCGATGTAGTGGGATTTGTTCCCGCTGGAGGAGTCGTTTGTGAGCAAGCGATTACGACGCTAGCAACGAGTGCGCTTAAGCCGGCGTAGCCGGCGATTTTTGCCAATTTCATGAGATAGCCTCTTGTTTCGAATTCAAGTTACAAAGCAACTGTTAACATATCGTTAACAAAGGGTCCTCGGGATACGAATTGTTAAGAAAATTTTTCAAGAACGGCAAACGCAATTGCGATGTCTCTTTCGTGGCTTATTGAAAGGTGGATTTTGTGATGCTCTGGGTCAAACTCAGGGTGGTGGATGGTGACCTCGGGGGCTGACCCAACATTGTTGATAACTTCAACTTGATGCCATTTGTTGAGATAGGGCAGACATTTTTTGATCGCCTCTTTTGAAGCCCAACGTCCGGCGAGATATTCGACGGTGATCGTCCGTTGCTGCTCGTTTGCAGAAAGAATTCGGTCAATAAACTCTGGCTTTTCCATTGCGGAGGCTATCCGTTGAAGTGAGACTACGTCTGTTCCAACCGCAATAATCACTGATTTGCCTCGTGCAAGACTTCGGCAAGATCGACAATGTTGATTGCCTCTGTACTGATTTGTTTGATGCTGGCATCAAGCATGATTCGGCAGAATGGGCACGACACCGCTACTGTCTTCGCCCCTGTCGCGATTAACTCCTCAGCGCGGCGGTTGCCTGGTCTTTGATCGGGTTCTTCTTCCATCCACATTCTTCCTCCACCAGCTCCGCAACAAAGCGTTTTCTTGCCATGGTTCTCGGGCTCGGCAAGAACCCTCGCGTGGCTCCCTTCGGTGGAAAGTTCTCGAAGGAGAAGCGGAACAGATGAATCAAGATTTGACTTTTGTCCAACGAGTTTTCGAGGATCGTCCGAAATGTTATTGACACGTGCAAGGTAACAAGGATCATGATAGGTGATTGCGCCACCTTGCGGCGTTGCGGCTTTCAACCGATTTTGTTCAACGAGTTGTGCGAGTAGCTCCGTGTGATGAACCACCTGTAAATCGGCAAGCTCAAAATCTGAATACTCATTTTTAAGTGTATTGAGGCAGTGTGGGCAAGCAGTTACAACCTTTGATACACCGTATTTTTTGAATGCGGCAGCATTGATTTCCGCCTGAGATTGAAATGTTGCTTCGTCGCCAATCCGCCGAGCGGGATCGCCAGTGCACGATTCTTCTTCACCCAGACATGCGAAAGAGATGCCCGCTTTTTGCATAAGTTGAGCGAATGCTTTGGTTGTCCGGATTGCGGCGGGATCAGTTGCGCCAGCGCAACCCACCCAGAAAAGGTACTCGAACGGCTTATTGTCGCGGGCCAAGGGAATATTTAGCCCTGCCATCCACTGCTCGCGCTCAGGTGGCGCCTGACCCCAGGCTGAGCCGGTTCCGGCAATTTGCTTAAGGGGAAGAGTGGCTGTTCCTGTGAGCAACCCTTCACTGACAAGATTTCGGCGGGCATCAACAATCAGATCAACATGGCGGATGAGAACAGGACAAGCTTCGACACAGGCGTTACAGGTTGTGCACGCCCAAAGGGCTTCTTCGCTGATTGCCGCTTGAATGGTTTCACCGGTTCGGAGGGCACGATGTGTATCTTGTACAACTTGCTTGGGATTAAGGATCTTGCCCGAGTTATATGCAGGGCAGACCTCGGTGCATCGTCCGCAAGACATACAAGCATCGAGAGAGAGTAAATGCCAACGGGAATAGTCTCGGGCGACTGCTGCGCCGATCGGTTCTCCTGATTCGAGCTCCTTTGCCGAGACAGTCGGAAGCTTGCCCATCGGTTGCTCTTCATGTCCAGCGGCCGTGAGAGTAGCGAAAATGATATGTTTGATGCGCATCTGGGGCAAAAAGGCAAAGAAACACCAGACCCAAACCATATGCTGCCACCAGAGCGCAATGTAGCCTCGGGGATTCAATGCTGGGAAAAGCTGGGCAATCGCATAACCAACAAAGCTGAAATGATCCCAAGGTTGTGGATCAGCAGATATGCGAGCAGCTTCGAGAACATAGCCGCTTACACCAAGGATGAGGAGCAAATAGAGAGTTGCAAAATCTTGCCACGTTGTCGTAATCGGATTCTTACTTCGATTGAGTTTCCCAGTTTCGGGGTCGGGGATTGGTTGGCCCTGTTCTCGAACGAGCCTGTAGCGGCGATTAAGTGCCCAAACGATGCCCGCAATAAACAGCAGTCCGAGGGCATCAAAAGTGGTTTCGTAGATTAAATAGTAGTTGCCTTTATGAAAATTGGGGATTCCGATCATTGGCCCGTAGGAAGAAATGGCAAGCAAAGTGGTTGCAACAAACAGACTCAAGAATCCATAAAAAATCAGAAGGTGCAGAGGTGCCCCTTCTCTAGGTCGACTGCCCATGACCTTTCGTTGGGCGATCACGTAAGTCAATACACTGCCAACGTAATTTGGCTTCCATGTTATTTTTTTGCCTCGCATCCAGAATCGAGCTTGACCAACGATTTGCCATATCATGATCGCGATACTGGCGAAAGTAAGAATATAAAAGACGGCCTTCGGAAGAGGGCCATCCATAAAAAGAAACTCGTGTCGAGTGGGTTCCACTGAAGGTTATTTTGGCGGAAACAAGCTTCAAGATGCTTGAGTAGCTTTAAACAAGCTTGACGGCCTTGTCAGCGCGGTTGAATTCTGTTGCCGCATCGATTATTGGCATGATGTTGAGTAAGTCTCGATTCTGATTGAGAAAATCAAGCAACTGCCGATGTGATTTTTGATCAACTGACCGCGATCCACTCCCGATACCATCAAATGCGAAGACAATCCAAGATGGGCTCTGAATTGCCTGGCGGGCGATTTGGGCAAGTTGAGAGCCATTGAGGTCGGAAGGATCGATAACCTTGAGATGGTTAGCCGAGCCGAAGTTTGCTTGATTTAAACCGGGTATTCCGGTTCTGATCACAGAGTATGTACTTCTGAGGGTTGGCGTATAGTCGTTTGAATCCGCGCAAATTGCCCGACCAAGTGGCAATCCGACGGAGCACTCTGGTTGATTCGCAAAGAGGTCTTCGATAAGATCATTTGCTTCACTCAAATCATCAAGTACCATTTCGGTTGTCCAAGCGGGAAGGCTCCCGTCGGGTAGTGCGGCAGCAAGAAGTGAACCGTTGCCGATTTCGTGACCCTTTGCTTGGGCATTGCGCCAGGCAGGATAGTGATCAAGCAATGTTGAAGGCTCGGCGTAAAAGGTACCTGTAAGATTGAAGTCAATGAGGTCAGGCAGGGCGGTCTCGACATGGCACAATTGAGTCCCGTCGTAAGTGAGTGACACCGTTCCTCGTTGAAGTTTCATGCCCTTTAACCTACTGTACGCGAAAGGTGTTAATTTTGCAAGAATATTTATGTGCCTCGGGTGTCGCCAAACAGGTTAATCTGAAGCCGAGGGGCAAGTCTATATCCAGTTCTTTCGCATATCGGAACAAGGAGTCTGAGTCTGTGATTAATGGTATCGCTATCTCGCCCTTCTGGCATGAGGAACACATTCGTTAGCGGGACGGGCGCGGAACAATATTTTTCGACTTCCGAGATCATATTTTGGACTTCTTCGATCGAGTTTGGCTCCTCTGGCTTGACAACAAATTTCAGTTGATAAGAGTGTTCTTCGATCAATTTGGCTATGATATCGGGCTGAAATCGGGTTTTTTCGTGCCGATTACGCCAATCTCCGGGAGTTTCTGGGGGAGGAAGTGAGTGCGCGGGCTTCGGACTAATGCTCATAAAGACTTCGGGCAATGTTCGGTAAATAGTTCCGGCGGTTTCCATTGTGATCGCGTGACCATTCTGTTGAAGCGCGTTCACCAGATCGACGATTGGATCGAATAGCATCGGTTCTCCGCCGGTTAACACGACGTGGTTGTTGCCGAACTCTTTTGCTTGTTGTGCAAGCGATTCGACACTGATTGTTGGGCCCTCAGGATTCCAAGATGCGTACGGCGTATCACACCAGACACAGCGGAGATTGCAGCCTGATGTGCGAATAAATGTTGAGGGAACGCCAAGATGAAGACCTTCACCCTGAACACTGCTGAATGTTTCACTGATGCGAAGGCTGCTCATCTTAAAAGTGCGGGGTCTATGAGCCCAAGATCAGCGAATGCTTTGATTCTGATGAGGCAACTATCGCAATGTTCGCATGGACGATTTTCGAGTGGGTCGTAGCACGAGTGGGTATTGGCATAGTCGACACCAAGTGCAAGACCCTTTTCAATGATTTGTGGTTTTGTCAGGTTAATAAGGGGTGCGTGAATGGTGAGATTGTTTCCTTCGACTCCCGCTTTGGTTGCAAGTCGGGCAAGCGTCTGAAAGGCATTAATATATTCTGGTCGGCAATCGGGATAGCCGCTGTAATCCACGGCATTGACGCCAACAAAGATATCGTTAGCATGACGAGTTTCGGCATAGGCGAGCGCAAGACTGAGCATTACAGTGTTTCGGGCGGGCACATATGTGACTGGAATCTCTTCAGTTGGACTATCTTTTGGAACTTCGATATTGTCAGTTAGCGCGCTTCCGCCGAAAGCGGTCAAGTCAACATCAATGATTTTGTGTTCGGCTACTCCGTTTGTTTTTGCGATGCGGTTTGCCGCTTCGAGTTCGATGGCGTGGCGCTGACCGTATTGGATCGTGAGGCAGAAAGCGTCAAACCCCTGAGACTGAGCGATCGCAAGGCAAGTAGCGGAATCCAGTCCGCCGCTGAGGAGAATAACGGCATTCTTTGCCATGGGGAAGAATCTGAAGGTACCAGGCTAGTTGGCACTTCATGGGGAACCTGGTCGTCTAAGATGTTGTGATTTCAGGTTTATTAGCGGTCGTCATGATGCAACCTTCCGGAGTTTTTCCATTTGCGGCACCGAGGATTCGTCCCGACGGAACGCAAGATATTGTTTTTGTGAGGGATGTACGCGATAAAGGGACTGTTTTGGGTCAAGGTGATCTCATTACTCTTTTGCCGCGAAAGGGCGGTTGCATTTTTGTTTCTGTCGGCTCACCATCACGTCTCCTTGCTTTTGATACGGATGGTAAGCAATTAACCGAATATTCAAAACTCGGATATGGCTCTATTGGCCGACCAGCCGTTGATCCTAGCGGGAATTCAGCCATTGCGGAATTTGTTGGCGAATTTGAATCGGAACTCTGGCGGTTTCCATTGAATGGAAAAGGTCCAGCAACTTTAATTACATCAATCAATAAAGGGACCGGTGTCGCTTCACCTTCATTTGAAATGGATGCCAAAAATATTTGGCTCAAGATTGGTGGTGAATGGAATTTTCTAGAATTGGCGACAGGAATAACAGAAAGGGTGAATATGAAGCCGTTGATGGATGAGCTTCCTAAGGGTGCAGATGTTATTGAAGTGCGACCCTCTCATTCAGTACCTAAGCTTGTTGCCGTCACTGTCGAGATCACTGCGCAATCATCAATGCGATGGATTATGGTGTGGGATCGTCAATCTGGTCGAGTGAGTCGCATGAATCCGTTTGGCACTAATTCAAGTTCCGTGGATTGGTCGCGGGATGGTCGCTATGTATTGTTTACAGCGACCGAAACCGAAACAAAACGGAAAACATTGATGGCGGCGAATCCTTCGGGCGGTGATCCTCAAGTGATATCGGTTATTCGAGATGCGGGACAGTAGAGAAAACTCTTTTGATTCTCGGCTAGAATGGCGGCATGAGCTTGCCATATGACCGCATTTACAATTTTTCTGCTGGACCAGGGGCAATCGTCGTTCCTGTACTGGAAGAAGCCCGCGACAATATGCTGAATTGGAAGGGGTCGGGGGTTGGGGTGATGGAAATGAGTCACCGGGGCAAGCACTATGAAAAGATAGCCGCGGAAGCCGACTCCTATTGTCGACAACTTTTGGGCGTCCCTGACAATTATAAAGTGTTGTTTTTGCAAGGTGGCGCCAGTTTGCAGTTTACGATGCTTGCGATGAACTTTTTAGATGGGGGATCTGCTGATTATTTGCGAACGGGAACATGGGGCGAAAAAGCAGTTTCTTCGGCTAAATTGCACGGAACGGTGAATTTGGCCCACGATGCGAAGTCATCAAATTACGATGTTGCAGGCTTCGATCTTGGCAACTATTCTGACAACGCCAATTACGTTCACTTTACGACAAATGAAACCATTCAGGGTGTTGATTTCTTAGGTGATCCGCCGGCCGATGGCAAAGACTGGATCTGCGACATGAGTTCCTGCATTGCGAGTCGCCCCTTTGACGTCAGTCGATACGCAATGATCTACGCTGGCGCGCAAAAAAATTTGGGGCCGAGCGGTGTTGCCCTTGTGATTATTCGGGACGACATGCTTGAAAAAGTGCCCGATGGATTGCCCCCCATGCTGGATTATAAAGTTATGGTTGAAAACGAATGGATGTACAACACTCCAAATACCTGGGGCGTGTATTTGATGAGCCTGGTTTTCAAGCATTGGATCGATTTTGGTGGTCTAGACGCAGTTGGAAAGTACAACGAGGAAAAAGCGTCGCACATCTATACCGCGATTGACAGCTCAAATGGATTCTTCAAGGTTCATGCTCAGCCGCAAAACCGATCGTTGATGAACATCTCGTTTACTTTGCCGGATGAGGATTTAACGCAGAAATTCTTGGCTGACAGTAAAGGGGCTGGTTTCCACGAATTGAAGGGCCACCGTTCGGTCGGTGGCTGTCGGGCGAGCATTTATAACGCATTTCCACGTGAGGGATGCGTTGAATTGGGCAAATTCATGCAAGATTTTGCGAAGTCGAACGGCTGAATTTTCAACCTCGGCAAAATTGACACGTAGTGAAATCTGAGGGGCGGTGCGATTCGTCCCAATAATCCCTTGAGAGCTGAGAACATTTGGCGCAACCCGCTTCGTCGCACCCAGTACAGATAGATTCAAACCAGGCAACTGCAGTTGTCTCTTTGACGAGCCACGTCGCACATCTAAAACCTCTCACCGGTATTCGCGCGTTAGCGGCACTGTGGGTTGTATTGGTTCATATTGATTCGCTGCATTCCGCTTCTGCCGGTTCAAAAGCGGGTGATTTCATTCGGGAATATTCAATTTTGCCCGTTGTTTTCTTTTTCATTTTGTCAGGATTCATCTTGTCTGTGGTTTACATTCCACGCGTAGAAGAATGTGGTTTTGCGGTTCCAGCACAAAAAAAATACGCTTGGTCAAGGGCCGCACGGATTGTTCCTCTCTATTTATTTTCATTGATTCCAGGGCTGGTTTTTGGTTTGCTCTGGGTGAGCAATCAAAACGTACCTTGGCCATTGATGGGTGACATGGCTCCAAACTCAGCTTGGCTCGGGGTGAACGGATGGGGATTCAATGTGTTTTTGCGCAGTAATGTTCCGGCGTGGACTCTAACGGCAGAACTAATTTTTTACATCATGTTTCCATGGCTGATGAGCCGCGTTCTGAAATGGGATCGAGAGAAGTGCTTGTCAGTTCTGTTTGCATCACTTTTTGGATATTTGATGATTCAGCTTGGGCTGGGATTGATGCAAATGATCGGTACGGAATCAATTGCCAAGATTGGCAGCGGAATTGGCCATTTTGGTTCTCCCATTTTTGTGCCGACATTTGTTGCAGGCGTTTTACTGGGTCTTGCGTGGATACGCGGTTGGATTCCCGAGCGGATTTTGAGTGGCACGACATGGATTTATTGCGGTCTTGTGCTGAGTATCGTATTTTTGACTCAAGTCATGCATGCGGTATTGCCACCTTCGCTCGTTACTGGCTTGCTGGCTCCAGTCTTTTGCTTAGTGGTTCTGGCAGGTGCGGGGTCGCGTGGCCTGTTTAATAAAATAATTTCGCACCCCGTGATGCAGAGTTTGGGAGCGGCAAGTTATGCGATTTATATAACGCACTGGCCGGTCAAGGGGATTATGCAGTTCTATCTCGAAGGCACAGTCTTGAGCTCGATGCAGATTGGCTTACTGACTTTTTCGGTTGTGATGATAGTTGGGTACGCAAGTCACTGGTGGATTGAGAAACCCGTCCATCGCTGGCTCGTAAATCGCGTTTCGGCATAGTTCATCGTTCACCCGGAAGAACGATTCCCCGCATGATAACGTTTTGCGCCATCAGAAAAACAATTAGCGTAGGCAAAGCGGCGATGGTTACCGCAGCCATAACGACCGATTTTGGTGCCGAAAGTTGAAGCTGATAGATGAAGACCATAAGGGTCCACATTTCCCGGTTTTGGGCTACTAGAAATGCATAGATGAATGCGCCGTAGGAGCCCATAAATGCGAGGAGGGCAAGATATCCGAAAACGGGCTTACTGAGTGGAAAGGCAAGTTTCAACATCATTTTCCATTCAGGTGCGCCATCAATTTGACCTGACTCAAAAATTTCTTGTGGCAGGGAATCAAAAAATCCTTTGAGGAGAAAGATCATGTAGCCGGATGCTGCAGCGGGCAATACGAGAGCGGCAAATGTATTAAGGAGGTGAAGATCCTTGAGAAGAAGGAATGAGGGAATCATTGCGACTTCGGCGGGAAAGGCCATGGTGGCAAGTAGAAAAAGCAATATTTTGCCCGTGGCTTTCATCGGATAGCGACTGAGGGCATAAGCCGCGATCGGATTGACGGTGAGCTGAATCAGGATGGTCAGCAAACAGAAAATAATCGTGTTTGCGACGGCACGACCATTGATCAGAATGTAATCCAGAACGTAGACATAGTTGCGCCAGGTGAAGTCAGACTTGATTATCTGTGAATGAGTAGCTAAGTAATGAGAATCGAAACTGGCTAGGGGAAGAGTATCGGTGATTTTGACTTCAGGATTTCCACTCGTAGCAACCCAGTTGCGCCATTGATTTTCGATAGTGCCGTTTTCTTTGAAGGGAGCAGGAAGGCCCTTAGAGTAAAACTCCTTCTCAATCGGGAGATTCTGATTGGTGAGGCGAGCCTGAGAGAAATCGGGGGTGTCTTTGCCCAGTGGCGTTTTGAAAGTGACACTTTTTGGGACATCGCCAAGTTGATTTTTATACTTCGTTCGAAGGAATTCTTGGTACAGTCGGTTTGCTGAAATTGGTACGCGAAATTCGGCCGGAAGTTGCTTTTTGAACTCGATCCAGTCGGCCCATTTTTGGTCGTTTTTAGGATTCCATGTTGGATCGTCGAGCCTCTCAGACGGAGGCGTTATTTGCTGGAAGGCACCATTAAATTCGGTGAATGCAGCGTTCACCTCATCGACGGACTTATATTTGGTTTTGAGCCACAGTTGCCATTTTGAGTTGAGACGGCTTGTGACGTTGGTCGAAGGAGTCGTGAATCCAGCGATCCATTGATCGGGTGGTAGTTGGGCAAGAAAGTCCTCGTACTCTTGGAGCGTCGCGGGATTAGCGGGATCGGTGTATTTGGCGTTATTCATCCAGCTGGCATTGCCAGCATATTTATCATCAATGTATTTGACTTCGAGTTCGTTCTGGTCACTCCAGTAAGCAGGAATGAGTTTATTGTCGTTTTGGTCAGTTGTGCCTTTGAAACCGGTTGTGAGCATTGTAACAAATGGATAAAGGGTCGTAATTGCCCCGATAACCAGAATCAAATAAACCACTGTCATGGCAATACGGGCGCGAGGGCGTTTGCGTCCAACTTTGCCGACAAGTGACATGGATTTGAGTTTAGTCGATATTGAGCTAGGAACGATACGGTCGGAAAAATGGCGAATCAGGATAGACTGGAACTGAGATGTCAGTCGGTCGATTTATGCTGGTTTTACACTCGCACATGCCCTATGTGTTGAGCCATGGAAAATCTCCGCATGGCACGGATTGGCTATTTGAAGGAGCGGTCGAATGTTATCTACCTCTCATAGACGTTTTGGAGCGTTTTCGCCAGCAAGGCGTAAAGCCGAGATGGACGGTCAATATCACGCCGATTTTGGCTGAGCAGTTAGATGATCCAGCTTTTAAGGCGGGATTTATTGAGTATTGCGAAGAAAAAGTTGAATATGCTCGTCAAGATCGGGAGCTGTTCGAACAACAGGGAGAACTTTGGCTGACGGGGCTAGCTGCGATGTGGGAACGCTACTTTAGTAAGGCGATATTGCAGTTTAAACATCAATGTGGGCAGTCAATAACAGGAAGTTTTAGAAGTTTTTATGAAGATGGTTTGATTGAGCTGATAACTTGCGGAGCAACACACGGATACTTTCCACTTGCGGGTACGGATGAATCGGTTCAGGCCCAAGTGAAACTTGCGGTTTCGTCGCATGAGAAGCGTTTTGGAGCAAAGCCAAGAGGAATTTGGTTACCCGAATGTGCTTACCGACCGGGATACGCTTGGAAGGCTCCGGCCGGAGACGACGAGGCGGTTTGGGAAAGAAAAGGGGTTGAACAGTTTTTGCAGGAGAATGGACTTGAGTATTTCTATGTAGACAGCCACATGATTCGCGGGGGCGAACCACTGGGAACTTATTGGCAAAAATTCCCGCAATTAGCAGAGCTATTTTCGAGGAGTAAGAGTTTGTTTTCTCCGCCGGATGAATATCGCAGTGAGTATGAGCATTATTTGATTCCGGAAGGGATTACGGTATTTGCACGCGATCCTCAAAGTACAGTGAAAGTTTGGTCGGGGGAAGTTGGGTATCCGGGGAACGAGTATTACTTAGAATTTCATAAGCAGCAGTATCCGGGTCGACATCGCTATTGGCGGATCAGTCCGGATAAGGCCGATTTAGGCGCAAAACAAACATATGATCCCTGGAAAGCTCACGAATTAATTGCAAATCACGCAGAGGACTTTTTGAGCATTGTGAAGTCAACTCTGGCTGATTATAAGGGAAAAGCGAACCGAGAAGGAACCCTTGTCGCGATGTATGACACTGAGCTTTTTGGTCACTGGTGGTGGGAGGGTCCCGAATTTCTTTATGAGTTGGGCGTTCGGATGGCGACCGATCCGGACATCCAGATGGCCAGCGGTGGAGATGTCATTGACCAGGATCCAGCGCGGCACATGATTCATTTGCCCGAAGGGAGCTGGGGGGAAGGGGGGTATCACAATGTTTGGCTAAATGAAGACAATCACTGGACTTGGGAGAAGCTGTATCCAGCCCAAAAGTGGATGCGTCATTTGGCTCGTTTGGGCACAACAGGACTTGCGAAAGAGATTGCAGAGCAGGCTGCGCGGGAATTACTTTTGGCTGAAGCAAGTGACTGGCAATTTCTGATTTCAACCTTCTCGGCTCGCGATTATTCTGAAGCGCGATTTACTGACCATATTGACCGATTTAGCCGTTTGGCTGAAATGGCGGAACGCGTTCATGAGGGTGGGATGTTGAATGAAGAAGAACATGAGTTTTTAGAGGATTGTCAGGTGAAAGATGCGCCTTTCCCGGAAATCGATTTGAACTATTGGGCACAACTAGAACACCCACTGATGCCGCCTGAGGCCTATCAATCATGACCAAGATCAAACCAATTAGGTTCTCCGTCTCGTCTAATCAACGAATGCAAAAGTTGACCGGAATGATTGTCCTTGCCTCAATGGCCCTAGGATTGTCTGGATGTCAGAAGCCAGACAGCGAATTAGCGGAGATAAATTCGGGAAAAATATCAACTGAAGCAGGTCAATCCGACAAGCCGCTGGAGCCACCATCTACAACTGAGCCCCCAGAAGTTACTCCTGAAGCAGCTCATGCGGAAAATGTCAAGAACAAAATCAAGGCGCTCGGAACTCCGGACACAGAAGCGCTGAAAATTGATGTAAATGCGGAGACGTGGAAAGATGCCGAGCCTGCTCCTGTGCCTGTAGCTTCGACATTAGGAAATAAGATCGACGACGGTCTATCAAGTTTGCCCCCGACTTTTGCTTTAGTTGGGCTAGAAATTGTTGATCGCGGTGCTGTCTTGAAGTCAATTCCAAAAGTGAAGATTCAGGATCAAAAGAATTTTTCGATCGAATACACTTCTCCGGAAAGTCGCGGTTCGACTAATTCCTTGACCGCAAACGGAACAGAACGAGTTGTTTTTCAAGATGGAAAAGTCTCAAAGTTGGCGCCTTTTGAAGAAAGGGAAACCCGTGTTAAATTGAGTCGAACGGAGATCGAAAAGTTTGCTAAAGATATGCCCGCTGAAGGTTTCCGCTATTTTTCTCACGGAGATCGACCCTGGAGTGCCTTTATCGCAGGGCTGCAAGACTCAAAGAATAACTTCGATGTAAAGATAACCGAGATGGATGCTAATCCAGTTGGGGAGAAGCGGAAATTTTATCGTTTGATTGCCAAATCGACAAAGGGAACTCCTTTGGAGCTAGAACTCGTTGTCGATTCTAAGCGAAATGTGCCTGTTGTGTTCCGATCTCATTCTAAGTATGCTGATGGCCAGAGTCGACAAATGCTATGGACTGCAAGTTGGAGCTTTGGTGGGAACTTTGAAAAAGACGAATTCAAGATTCCGATGCAGAAAAAGTAAATTTAACTAGGCACCCGGTAAATTTTCTGTTACGGTCAGGGACTGCCGTACGTCTTCCCTTGGAAGGTACAGAAGATGGTAACGGCAGTAACAATTGCGACAAGTTTGGTGTTGGGGCAAAACACTTTGAGCCTAAAGAAGGTCAAAGCGCTAGATGGAATAAGGGCAGTAGCATTGGCGGCTTCTCCGAAAGATTCCCGGTTTATCGCGTGTTTGGAAAATTCTCAGGTGAGAATTATGGATGCAGGGGGCAAAATTGCATCCGTCAACCTGATAGGGCATGCTCAGCCGGCTTATGCAGCGGCGTTTTCGCCCGACGGGAAATATGTTTTGACGGGTGATGAACAGGCAAAGATTTTTCTGTGGGACGCGAAGACGGGCAAAAAACTCCGAGAATTTCCACGTGAAAAAGGGCATACACGCGGAATCCAATCAATCACTTACAAGGCAGACGGAAAGCAATTCATTAGCGTTGGCAAAGACGATGCGATTTGTCTGTGGAATGTCAGTGGTGGAAATCCTCTAGCCAAAGTGGTGGGCGAACCCGCGAACTATTACGGAGCGTTTTTCACAAAAGCGGGTTCAGTTTTTGCGGGAACGCAAGCTGAAGGTTTGCGACTACTTGCACCTAAAACACTGCAGCCGGTTCTAAAGTTGACTTTGCCGGGAGGGCAAGGTGCCAACGGATTTGCAATGAATCGCCTCGCAACCCGAGGCATAACGTGTGGTCGTGACGGCATGGTCACCGTTTTTGACCTTGTTAACCGAAGTCGGTTGAAATCGATGCCAGGTCATACAGATTTTGTAACCGGAGCAGATTTCACGCCGAATGGTCGTTATGCTGCGACGAGTGCAATCGATGGAACAGTTCGCGTTTGGGATATGAGCTTTTACAAAGAGGTTGTTCAACTTGACAACCGGAGTTATGTTGGCTCGCCGATCTCATTTACCGGCGACGGCAAGTATTTGCTCAGTACAAATTCGTTTGATACAGTTGAAATTCACATTGTCTCGCCCGCCCAGCCAGAAATTGTTAAGAAGGGAAAAAAATAACCACTTCAGCCAGGGTCATTTGCATGTGAAATGACCCTGGACTAAACTTAATTTTCTTCAATGAGATATTCAGCTATGAGTTGCGCGGTATCTCGTAGTGCTTCCATGTGAGTTCGCTCGTAGCCGTGGGAGGTGTCCACGCCAGGGCCAATGAGACTAACTCGTGCCGTTCCGCCACTGCGCCAGTATGCACTTCCATCTGAACCGTAATATGGATAGATGTCTCGCTTCAGTTCAATGTTTGCTCGCGCAGCAATGTCGGTGAGTTTGGAGTTCAATTCTTTGCTATAGGGGCCAGAACTATCCTTGATGCAGAGGGAGCAATTATATTCACTGCCATTTTGACCCTTCCCAACAACGGCCATATCTACGACGAGATATTCGTGTAGATCATTGGGGAGGCTATCCATTCCGCCGTGTCCGACCTCTTCAAAGTTGCTGATCAAGGCATGGGTTCGTTGTGCGGGACTGACTCCGGCATCATAGAGGGCCTTGAGAGCGGCTATGAGGCATGCGACACAGGCCTTATCATCCAGAAATCGTGAGCGGATGAACCCAGATTCATTTCTTTCAAATTTTGGATCGATGTAAATGTAGTCACCGACTTCGATTCCGAGAGATCGAGTTTCTTCTGCCGAACTGGTTCGATCGTCGATCCTGATTTCTAAATTTTGAGCGGTTCTTGCAACCGTGGGTGCTTCTTTATTGACATGACCAGCACCATTTTCTAAAACAACGCTGCCCCGAATTCCCGTTCCAGACTGGGTTTGGATGGTAACACCTTCACTTTCCACTGTCGGCATCATCAAACCTCCAATTGGAGTTGCCCGGATTCGCCCGCTCGATTTTATTTCGGCAACCATGAGGCCGAGTGTGTCGATGTGTGCGGTGAGAGCACGTGGTTTATCATCTTGTAATCCCGGATAATGGGCGATAAGTGCACCTTTTGGCGTGACAAACGTAGTTGCCCCAATGCTTTCCAACTCGTTTTGAACGAATGAAATAGCCCAAGCGGTGTCTCCGGTTGGGCTCGGAGTATTGATGAGATCTTGGAGAACCGTGGTTAGGTAATCGGTGTCAATTTGAAACCGGGGCATGAGCTTTATTTTAACCCTTTAGGTTGCTAAGTTTCTTTATATTTTGAAGCAGGCAGTTAAGCTCCCAACTGATCGGGATTGAGCCCCGCAAGTTCTGGCAGGATAAAGATTCCATCTTTTCGGATCAGAACATCATCAAACCAAACCTCTCCACCGCCATATTCTGGTCGTTGAATATTGACGATATCCCAGTGAATTGAACTGACATTTCCATTTCCACCGGGACCCGTGTATGCATTGCCCGGAGTTAAGTGGAATGAGCCAGCGATCTTCTCATCAAACAGGGTGTCTCGCATGGGATGAAAAACATGGGGGTTGTAGCCGAGGCTCCATTCACCAAAGTAACGCCCGCCTTCGTCGGTATCGAGAATGTTGTTCAGTTCTTCAGTCATTGCGCCAGCGGACGCATCTACGATTTTGCCGTTTTTGACTTCAAATCGAATATCTTTAAAATCTTTGCCTTGATAGAGACTGATTGTGTTGTATTGAACAGTTCCGTTGACGGATTCTTTTACCGGACATGAGAAGCACTCACCGTCGGGGATATTCCGCTTTCCGTGGCATGAAACAGAACCAATATCTTTTATGCTGAAACTGAGGTCGGTGCCGGGGCCAATAAGCTTGACTCGGTCAGTTTTGTTCATCAATTCGACGAGTGGCTTTGCCGCTTGCTCCATCTTTTTATAGTCTAATGTGCAGACTTTGAAGTAAAAATCCTCGAAGAGCGACGTTGGCATATTGGCCATTTGCGCCATGCTTGGACTCGGCCAGCGGAGAGCCGCCCATTTGGTGTGAGGTACACGTTGTCCAAAGACAACTGGAGTGGCGTACAGTTTTTGCCACATTTTTGAAGTTTCGCCCGGGAGATCGCTCATGTCGCTGACATTGTGTGATCCGCGAAGAGCGATGTATGCCGTCATGTGCTTCATTTCGTGGAGTTCGATTTCTGCAATAAGCTTTGCATTCGATTCGGTCATTCCATGCATCATTTGTCGGCGAGTTGCGCCAGTTTCTAGCCGCAGAACCACATTTGCACCAGTCGATTGAGCAACGCGCATAAGTTCGGCAACACATTCCTCTGGAATGTCGGAAGCATGGATAAGGAGGTTATCATCAGGGCCGAGTTCTGTGGAGTGTGTGCAAAGCATTTCTGCAAGTTGAGTTACGCGCGGGTCAAGCATGTTTTGACTTTACCGGGTCTTGGCGGAGGATTATGGATATTGGACTGGTATCCTTTTTCATGTCCGGTGCGGGCTCGATGAGTCGCGATGAAGTTCTAACCTTCCGCCAAATCGATTGACCCCGGAATAAAAACGGAGACATGTTCTTCAAAAAGGAATTTAACAGTGAGAAACGAAATAAATCGGAGCCGCAGTCGCTCCCCCCGAACCGTAAGTAGCCGACCGCCCCGAAGCACAAGTAGCAGCGCCCCTAAGCAGGGTCGATCACGAGGTCCATCTGAGATAGAAATCATTGTCAACTCGGCAAATCGCGAAACACGTATTGCGTTGCTGGAGGATGGCAAGTTGATGGAGTACCGTGTCGAGCGGGAAGAGCGAGTCGTTGGATCCATCTTTAAAGGCATCGTCCAGAACGTACTTCCTGGAATGGATGCGGCCTTCGTTGATATCGGACTTGAGCGGAATGCCTTTCTTTACGTTGGCGATATTGTTCCTGAAGAAGGCGATGATACAAGTCCAGCCAGCGTTAAGCGGAGTGAATTGCGGCGCCGTAAAATCAAGGAATTGATCAAACCGGGTCAGGAGCTGATGGTTCAGGTAACCAAAGGGCCAAGAGGAACAAAGGGAGCACGGGTCACGACGCGAATTAGTTTGCCAGGTCGATACGTTGTATTGGTTCCCGAAGGCGGACACCTCGGCGTAAGTCGTAAAGTCGAAGATCGCCGCGAACGAGAACGGCTTCGTAAGATTGGTGAAAAGGTATTGCCGGAATCGTTTGGTTTGATTATGCGAACCGAATGTGAGGGCAGAACGGAAGCTGAACTAAGAGCAGATATTCAGTTTTTGGAGCAGCTTTGGAAGCAAGTTTTAGAGGCCGCAAAGAAGCTTCGCGCTCCGTGCGTGGTTCACCGCGACCAAACATTGCTTTATCGCACGATTCGAGATGTGTTTGGCGATGAAATTGATCGGTTGGTTATTGACGACCCTGATGAATACGAAAAGGTATCTCTCGTCGCGAGCATGGTTGCACCCAAACTGAAAGACAAGATTTTCCTTTACGACAAAGATGAGCCAGTTTTTGATCATTACAAGATCGAAAAAGACCTTGACGATCTAATGGAGCATCACGTGCGGTTGAAAGCGGGTGGTTACCTTGTTATTGACCAGATGGAAGCCTTGACCGCGATTGACATCAATACCGGCAAACAGGTTGGAACTAAGAGCCTGAATGACACGATTTTAAAGACGAACATGGAAGCGGCAGATGAGGTTTGCCGTCAGCTTAGACTGCGAGACATGGGTGGCATTATTGTTATAGACTTCATCGATATGGAAGATGAAGCTGACAAGAAGAAGCTAATGGACCACTTCCAGAAAAGTCTGGAACGGGATCGCGCTCGAACGCGGGTTGGGAAGATATCTAGCCTCGGTTTGATTGAAATTACGCGAAAGCGAACGGGCGAAAGTGTTACGGAGTTGATCACTTCGGTTTGTCCGACTTGTGAAGGTAGGGCACGCATTCCAAGCGTTGACACCATTAGTTTGTGGATCGAACGCGAAATGCGACGTCGGGTTGCCGAGCCTGGCAATGCTTTCTATGTACAGTGTCATCCCGCAGTTGTCGAGAACCTGATTGGTGCCGATGGCGAAGCAATCGAAGAACTAGAGCACGAACTTCATCGAGGACTCTACTTACGAGCAAACTTTGACTTTGAAATCGACGAATTTGAAGTGAAGGGTGGTTCGATTGAGGAGTTTGACGAACAGTTGATGGGCTTCCGTCGCACGCAGGTTTTGGAATGCAATGTGCGATCTTCTCACGTCCCGGGCGTAACGCGCGCAATTGGATGGACGGACAAAGGATTCTATATTGAATTGCTGGATGGCCACGATTTAGTCGGTAGTCGAGTGAAAGTCGTGCTCCAAGATATTCGCCGCGCATTTGCGGTTGCAGATGTTGTGATTCCGGGCAAAGGTGCTCTCCGCGGTTAAGCGGAGGGCGGCACGGGAATTACATCTGTCCCCATGTAACGTTGTAGGGGCTCGGGAATGAGTACGGAACCGTCAGGCTGACGATGGGTTTCAAGCAGGGCAACCATAAGTCTCGGAACTGCGAGACCTGAACCGTTGAGAATATGGACAAATTCAGGCGCCGCGCCGGGTTCTGGTCGGAACCGTATGTTTGCTCGGCGGGACTGAAATGCTTCGAAATTCGTGCAGGAACTGACTTCGAGATAGCGGTCTTCGCCCGGTGCCCATACTTCAAGATCGTAGCATTTGCAGCCTTTGTCGCCCATATCACCAGCACTCAGTAAGAGGACGCGGTAATGGAGTCCAAGGGCTTGTAAGATGTCTTCGGCGTCGGTAACGAGTTCTTCGAGATGTTCGTAACTGTGCTCGGGTCGCACGAATTTGACGAGTTCAATTTTGTCAAATTGGTGCATCCGGAGAATTCCGCGTGTATCCCGACCAGCTGCTCCAGCTTCCTTGCGGAAACATGGCGTGTATGCCGCGAACTTGACGGGGAGTTGCCAGTGCTCCAAAATTTCATCCCTCAGAATGTTTGTCACGGGGACTTCGGCAGTTGGAACGAGCCAGAGGTCTTCGTCGGCCTGATAGAGGTCTTCGGCAAATTTGGGGAGGTTGCCAGTTCCGACAAGGCTTTCTGTTAGCACGACGGCTGGGGGATAAACCTCGGAGTAGGAGTTATTTTCGACTTGGAAGTCGAGCATGAAATTGATTAGTGAGCGGACGAGCTTGGCACCCCAGCCGGTGTAAACAACAAATCCGGATCCGCTGATTTTTGCCCCGGCAGCGAAATCAATGAGGTTGAGGTCATCGGCGATATCTTGATGGGGCTTAAATTCACCTTCGGGTTTAGTTCCCCATTGGCGGACTTCGACGTTATCTTCCGGAGTTAGTCCATCAGGAGTTGTGTCATGGGGCATGTTTGGGAATTTGAGTTCCAAATCATGTAGTTCGTCTTCGAGTTCTTTAACTCGTGGCTCAAGTGCTTTGATCGCATCTTTGAGCTCACCAGTTTGAGCCTTTGCCGTATTGGCGGATTCTAAATCGCCTTGGGCCATCAGTTGACCAATGGATTTACTAATTTTGTTGGATTCAGCTTGTTTAACTTCGAGTTCTTGAATCGTGGCCCGCCATTCTGAGTCGATGCGCAGAAATTCGTCGACGGGAGCTTCAATACCTTTTCTCAGGGCACCTGCTCGCACGAGGTCAGGATTTTCGCGAATAAGTTTCCGATCCAACATGGTGGACTAGAATGTACCTGTGTAGGCTGGTTTGGCCCACGGCGCGGTCATTCTTGTTCGTCGGACTGATCCATTCGCTCGACTGGATAGAAGCCAATACGGGTAATTCGCGTTTTTGCCGCTTGTTCAACTCTGAGGCGTCCGATTTCGAGCTCGACGGTGTCTCCGAGCTTCGGAGTCCGATCAATTTTATCGACGATAATTCCCGCGAGCGTTTCGGTTGTGTACTCGGGATCAGAGTCATTGTCGAGTTCAAGAAAATCGATGAGTTCGTCGTATCGAATGTCCGGGCGAATGCTAAGTCGGCCCGGGCTCGTCCGTTCGATAGCAGGACGTTCGCTTTCGAGTCGATCTTCCATGTCACCAAACACTTCTTCGATAACATCCTCAAGAGTCACGAGACCTTGGGTTCCACCATATTCATCTTGAACGATAACGATTTGCGACTTGGTTTCGCGCATGATTTCGATAAGGCGATTGAGTGTTAGACTTTCGGGGACATAGACGGTGGGGCGAGCTATATCGCGTAAGTTGAAATCAGGGTCGTCGAGGTGGATTGTGATGTCGTGGAGGTAGGCAATTCCTATAATGTCGTCGATATCGCCTTCGCAGACGGGGATTCGACTATTCGGGATGTGCTTAATCTGATCAAGCACTTGTTGGCGGTTGAGGTTGGCATCAAGCCACTTAATATCGAGCCGGTGGAGCATTGCATCTTCAGCATCGAGTTCATCGAGTCTAAGCGCTTTGGCAATGAAATCTGCATGATCTTCGTGAAGCCCACCCGATTCTTCACCCGCTTTTATGAAGAAGTGAAGTTCTTCACGAGAAATAGCCGCGCCGTCTGCCCCCATCGGAATGCGGAGGAGTTTTAAGATGAACTCCCCTGCTTTTTGGAGGAGCCACGCAATCGGTTTGATCGCGAGTGTGAGTATGCGGATTGGTCCGGCGGCTGCTCTTAGGAATGTTTCGGGATATTGGAGGGCCAAATATTTCGGAACAAGCTCTCCGAGGATGACCATGGGAAAGGTGATGATAATGAGAGAGACAATAGTAACGGCGAATGGAGGCAATGCCTGAAGAGGCTTTGCTAGCATTGTTGTCAACCAGTCTTCAAGAAGCGCCCCGATCCCAATTCCAAGTATGGTAATCCAGACTTGTATGGCCGCGACACTACTGCTTTGATCTTTGACGAGCAGCAGAGCGAGCTTATCGAATGGGTTTCCTTTTTTTGCGGCCGATTCAAGTCGGCTGATCCGGCTAGATACGATTGCATATTCGGCGGCGACGAAGAAACCGGCAAAGAGTACGAGGAATAGACCGACAAAGAGGGTGATAATGTCGTTCATGGCATTAAAGCCATGAGCCGAAATCGGGAACTATTCCATAACGGAACTGGGTCGTCGCTCATGTGCGGTCTGTATTGTATCAGAAAACCGAATTTTGGTCTCATTTGGCTAAACTGGGGAGGTGAAATTTAGTGGTGTCTTGCCAGCCTGTGTCACGCCATTTGATGAAAACGGTCAGATTGATGGCGTGAGCCTGGCTCGATTGATCACATATTTTAAGGCGTGCGGATGTTCAGGCGTAGTGGTTGCGGGCACAAATGGGGAGGGGCCAAGTCTAAGCGCGGTTGAGAAACGCGATCTTGTTCGGCTGGCGGTTTCGCTTTCCGATGGACTTCCGGTGATTTTGGGGATTGCGACTCCAAGCCTTCCCGAGGCGACTTGGCTTAGCGAGCAAGCAGGAAAATCGGGGGCCGCGGGAATTTTGGTGATGGCACCAGGCTATTTCAGAAATGCAACGGAACGGGGAGTTGTTAGCTGGATGTTGGAACTGGCATCAGCAAGCCCGGTTCCGATGATTGCGTATAACTACCCGAAGTTTACGGGCTTTACGTTCACAGACTCGGTCGTCGCAGAACTTGCTCGGCATTCAAACATCGTTGGATTCAAGGATAGTAGTGGTGATCGCGACAATTTGAAGATGTTCCGTCAGGCAGCCCCGGAAGTTGACTTACTGGTAGGCGATGAGACGATTCTGGTGGATGCTCTTCAGGCGGGCTGGCAGGGATCAATCAGTGGCGCAGCGAATTTAATACCGCATTGGTTGGTGAAGATTGTTGACGCTTTCAAAATTGATGTGAATAAAGGGGAGATTGCCTTTGAAGTGATCAAACCGGTGATAAATGAGATACGACAAGGCTCGCAGCCAGCGGCGAATAAAGCAGTTTTGGCGCAGTGGGGGCTGATATCTTTACCTGATGTACGATTACCTCTGGAAGTGGGAGATGGAATGGCATTAACGGCGATCATTCAAGATCGGCTTGGAATGAAGTCGGAGAACTTGGGAATCCCCTAGCGCAATTACGAGGTTTAAAAAAAACTGGTGAATATACTTAATACTAGTAATTATACTAGGTGTAACAGTAATTCTAACAGGGAACAAGACTGGTGTTGATCCCCACAGATCACAAAAACGGAAACCTATGGAGTGGTGCCCGGATCGGTGGGATTCACGGAGGAAACACGAATGTCTTTTCGCATCAACTCAAACATTGCCGCCATGGGCGCGCTTCGGAACCTCGGCATTAACGGCCAACAATTCAATCAGTCGATCAATCGACTCTCAACTGGTATGCGCATCAATAGCGCCGCAGACGATCCATCCGGATTGATCCGCAGCGAAAATTTCCGCGCACAAATTTCTGGCGTCGATCAAGCGATCCAAAATAACCAAGACGCGATCAACTATGCCAAGACGGCCGAAGGGGCACTTGACGAAATTGCTCGCTTGCTTCGAGAAGGTCGCCAACTTGCGGTTGCCAGTGGTAACACGGCAGTTTTGGATGCTAATCAGATTCAAGCAAACCAAAATCAATGGAATTTGATGGTCAATTCGATCAACCGCATTGCTACCGAAACACAATTTGGTCAAAAGCGACTTCTTGATGGATCGAGCGGTGTCAATGCAAGCGTTGTAAATCTTGCGAACATCAAAAGCATCAACTTTAGCGGTGTGTTCAATGGTCAGTCGGTAACAACAAATGGCGCAATTGATGTGAATATCACCACGGCAGCAGTCAAAGCGTCGGCTACGGCTACTCGCACGGTTGTAGCCGCTGATATTCCAGCTTATCTTGGAACCGCTGTTGGAACAGCCGCAGGTCAATTCTCAATCAATGGATCCACAATTCAGGTTTCTGCTACCGATACTTGGGGTGACGTGGTTGCTCGAATAAACGAGCGAAGCAGTCAAACCGGAGTTGTTGCCGAAGCGGTCTATTCTGGTGGTGCAGGTTCAATCAAATTGACGAGCACTGCATTTGGAACAACAGGCGACTTTGTTGTCTCGGACAGCGGCGTGCTTCAATCGGCCGCAGGATTGATTGATACGGGTGCGGCAGTTATTCCGGGATATGTCACTCGGGGCGTTAACGCCGTCGCTGACATCACTGCCGGAGGACAAACCGTCACGATGACCGGTGGTCAGTTCGGAAACGATGGACTAACACTTGCCGACACTGACGGAAACGTCGTCAAACTTCAAAGCTCGGCGGGGGTGGCTAACTTGACCGGTGCAGGATATGTCCAAGTTGGTTCGGCGCAGTTCCAAACTGGCGGTAATGCTGGCCAACGAGCAACTTTGAGCATCGGTAGCTTCTTGAGCTCGGCTCTGAATATTGATGGTCTTGATTTGACATCGGCTAACGGTGTGACCACGGCAATTACTCAAATGGAAACCGCGATCAGCGACTTGAGTAAGAAACGCGGTGATATTGGGTCGTTCATGCGAAACGTTCTTGAAAGCAATGTTCGATCACTCGGGATTGCCAAAGAAAATCTCAGTGCCACTGAGTCTTCAATCCGAGACGTTGACATTGCAGAAGAAATGACTAATTACACCAAGCTGCAGATTCTCCAACAAAGCGGTTTGAGCGTCCTCGCTCAGGCTAACCAAGCACCCCAAGGTGTATTGAGCTTGCTGAGAGGATAATAATGCAGTGAAATACGAACCGCCTTATAACGTGAAAAGACCGCCCGGGATACTCCACCCGGGCAGTCTTTTATTTATTTTAAGCTAGACTTTTACCGGATGGTTGTGCGCTATGTTGCGACGGAATTGGAAATGCTCGCTTTAGGGCGCGAGCTGTCGGAATCGTGGAAAATAGGGGATATTGTTTTATTGACCGGTGACCTTGGGGCGGGGAAAACAACCTTGGTGCGCGGAGTGATGGAGGGATTATATTGGGAAGGAGCTGTTAGATCACCGACATTTAATTTGATGCAGGTTTATCCGACTCGGATACCAGTTGTTCATGCTGATTTGTATCGTGTGGCGAATGCGGCGGGAATTGGTTTGGAAGAGTACTTTGAAGATCATTTGTGTTTGATTGAATGGCCGGATCGGCTGGAGAGCTTGGTCGATTTTGATGAGTGTTGGCAAGTAAAGATCGACTTTGCGGACGACGGTCGTTTAGTTTCGATCTGTTCACCTGAATTGTAGTTGCAAAATATTCTAATTGAAGCTATGCTCATCGTGAAAATGAAAAGCTCTTCACAATTACTCGGAGCGGCCCTTGCCTTGTTAACAGTTGGTGGGACAGTAGGTGCTTCTGCGATTAATAATCAGCAATTGACCTTGGCGGATACAGCAAGTCATTTAGTCAAACTCGAAACCAAGGACGAAATTTATTATATTTCGGCGAGTGACATTGACTATATTTACGCACCGGTTGATGAAAACGGAACCCATCACGTTGAGGTTGCTTCCAACAATCCAATATCAGGTGAGCAGACGAAACTCATTGAGGCGACGGTAACAAAGCAAGTTTTGGCTGATTTTGTCTCGGAAGCAAACAAATACCGAAAGTAGAACTTGTACGGGTCGATTGGACTCATATCCAATCGACCCAAGTTAGAATTTAGTAGTGCCAGTCTAGGTCGCCGGCATCTTTTGCGTGCTTCATGATGAAGTCGCGGCGGGGTTCAACTTTGTCACCCATAAGGCGGCTAAACATTTGCTCAACATCGCTATCGAATTCCTTTTCGTAACCAACTTTGACGAGTCGGCGTGATTCCGGATTCATGGTTGTTTCTTCGAGCTCATCGGCGTTCATTTCACCCAGACCTTTGAATCGGGTGACGGTGACGTTTTTGCGTTTGAGATCTTTCATGATCGCATCCCGTTCTTCTTCGTCCATCGCGTAAAACCGTTCGTCTTTTCCGGCGCGGATCACGAAGAGTGGTGGTTGGGCGAAGTAAAGGTTGCCGCATGTGATAAGGGGCTTCATGTATCGATAGAAGAATGTGAGAAGCAGAGTGCGGATGTGTTCGCCATCAACGTCAGCATCAGTCATGATGATGATTTTGTGGTAGCGGAGTTTATCGATGTTAAAGTGCTCGCTGGATCCTTTTTCATCGGCGGGTTGTTCGCCAGATTCGTCGCTTCCGGTGCGTGACGTGTGAATGTCAACGCCCGCTCCGAGAGCGGCAATGAGTGATTTGATTTCTTCGTTGTCGAGGGCTTTGTCAATACGAGCTCTTTCGACATTGAGGATTTTTCCTCTGAGAGGAAGGAGTGCCTGGGTCATGCGGTCGCGGGCTTGTTTAACCGTTCCACCAGCAGAGTCACCTTCAACGATAAAGAGTTCGCAGTCGGCGGCGTTGCGGCTGACGCAGTCACTGAGTTTTCCGGGCAAGCCGAAAGCTTCCATAGCGGAAGATCGTTTAACGGCCTCGGCTGCTTTACGGGCAGCTTCACGCGCTTGCTGCGCGAGTTGGGCTTTTTCAACAATTCGCTTGGCGACAGCGGGATTTTCTTCGAGGTAGGTGCTGAGTCCATCACCGACCAGTGAGTTTGTCGCTCCTTGGACTTCGGGGGTGACGAGTTTGACTTTGTCTTGGGAGTTGTAGCTCGGGTTTTGGATTTTGAGAGAGATAACCGCGGTGACGCCTTCGGCAGCATCATCGGCGGTGAAGTTGCGATCCTTCTCCTTAAGAAGGTTCATTCGCCGTGCATAACTGTTGATGACTCGGGTGAGGGCCTGTCCAAATCCTGAAACGTGGGTACCACCGTCGGGCTGATGAATGTTGTTACAGTAGGCAAGGGTGTTCGTGTGGAAGCCAGTGTTGTATTGAAGGGCAACTTCCAGCTCCATGTCTTCTCGGACGCGGTGGAAATAGATCGGTTTATGAATAACGGTTTCGGATTCGTTTACGTCTTCAACCAATTGAACAATTCCTCGCTCGAAGTAATAAACTTCTTTAGGTTCTTCGGAACCTTCGATTTCGAGGGAGAAAGTTACGCTGGGGTTGAGATAGGCTAGTTCTTTGAGGCGACGCCGGATGATTGTGGGGTCATGCTCTACAGTTGTGAGAGCGGTTGGGTCGGGTTTCCAATGCTGCTTAGTACCGGTCTTAGTTGATTTACCGACGACTTCGACTTCAGTAACAGGTACCCCAGCTTCAAATCGTTGTTGGAAAACTTTGCCCAGTTGTTGGACAGTGGTGACCATCCATTCGGAGAGTGCGTTTGTACATGATATTCCGACGCCGTGAAGTCCCCCAGATACTTTATAGCCGCCGCCTTCGCCGAATTTACCACCGGCGTGGAGTTTTGTCATAACGACGGTGAGCGCGGAGATTCCTTCTTTTTCATGAAGGCCCGTGGGAATACCGCGACCATTGTCCTCGGTGCTTATTGATCCATCTTTGTAGAGGATGACTTCGATATTGTCGGCATGTCCCGCCATTGCTTCATCAACGCCGTTATCGAGTGCTTCCCGGAACATTTGGTGAAGACCCTTTTTGCCGTTATCGCCGACATACATACCGGGTCGTTTGCGGACAGCCTCAAGTCCTTCGAGAACGGTGATACTGCTTGCGTCGTACGTCGTCTCAACCTTTTTGGTGAGTTTGTCGTCGGCGGTTGCTTCTCTTGAACTCACAACTTGATCTTGGTGATCAGCGGGAGTCTCGTTTACATTCTCTTCAGGTTTTTCGCTCATGGATTACGATCCGTTTCTTCGGGGCTTTATGCCAGGTTGAAATGAACCTAAATTTTACCTGGAAATGGTGCCCAATGAAGGGACGAACTAGAAGCAGTTGGAGATGCTATTTGTCCCCAAGTAATTTAACATTCCTAATCGACAGCTTTCCAACGTGCAGTGCGGGCAAAACCGGATTTTCCCTTCAAAATTTTCTCTAAAGTGGTGCCTTCCATCGTGCGGGTGATGGAGGTTTTTTTCCATACAGTGAAAAATCCTAGGCCACCCCGAGCGATTGTGATTGGCATGGCAACTTCGTAATTTTGTTTTAGGTTGAGTTCCATTCCGTTGACAAGAATAGTGCGGATTCTTGCATCGGGTGCCGCCGATTTGGAGAATGAAACTTCGAGACCGGAAACTTGAAGGAAGCTTGGGTTAGGAGTGGGATACAAATTGACTGATCGCTCAAGGGCGAGCTTAATTTGCTCTCCGGTAAGAGTTACGATAGAAATTTCGTCTGTCCCAAACTTGAGATAAGTGCTGAGATCGCCTTTCCCTTCATTTTCAAGCATTGCGGCGGGAATCCAGGCAATATCTGTTCCGGCTACGGCACGCATTTCGTCAGCGATGGATTGTCCGGGGCCAAACGATTCAGTATCCGGCCCGCCAAAAGCTGAGGCGACCAGTGCAACAAGAATCACAGCGGCGAACGAGGTGCGCATTTTTTTAGGTGTGAGCAAAAAATCCTTGCTCATTCATCATATTGGATGTTTGAGCAAGGATTTTGTTATCCCTGTCGGGACTTTTTTGTCTTTTTGTAAAGGATTGAGCTTAGAAGTTGGTGTCAATACCCATTGAACGAGCAGTTCCAGCAACAATTTTAAGCGCTTCTTCCACATCGTCGGTATTCAAATCAGGCATTTTCATTTTTGCAACTTCGATAGCCTTATCTTTTGTTAAGATGCCAACAGATTCTTTGCTGGGGTTGCTACTGCCTTTGCTGAGGCCCATTGCTTTGAGAATGAGTGCGCTCATCAAAGGTTCTTTAACAACGAATGTGTAGGAACGATCTTCAAAAACGGTGATTTCAACGGGGAGTTTGTATCCCATTGACTTTGCGGTCATTTCGTTGAATTTTTTGAGAAACTCCATCATGTTGATCCCGGCTTGACCGAGAGCAGGGCCGACTGGAGGGGCAGGATTTCCTTTTCCTGCGTCGATGTTCAACTTGATAACAGAACTGACTTTTTTTGCCATGGCAATTTCCTTAATGAGTCCGCTGCAGGGGCCGTTAACTGTGGAAGCGTCAGTTTGGTCGCCAAAATGCGGGGTCGCGAAGGTGAATTATGACGCTGGTTTGCTTAAGATCGCGGGACCCTCGCTATACTTTGGGCTATGGCGACGCTTTTTACCAAAATCATCAATCGAGAAATACCCGCAACAATTGTTTATGAGGATGATCATGTGGTTGCATTTCGAGATATTGAGCCGCAAGCTCCGGTTCACATTGTTATTGTGACTAGGGCAGAAATTTCTGGTTTAGCCGAGGTTCCACTCAATGGTGATCACCAGTTTATTTTGAACGCGGCGAGACTGATTGCGGAGCAGGAAGGGCTCGGAGATGGATATCGTTTGGTGATTAATCAAGGTGAGCATGGCCGGCAGACGGTTCCGCATTTGCACGCTCATTTGCTGGGTGGTGCTAAGTTAGGCGGGTTTGGAGTGGAAGGAACCGACCATTGAGAAGATTTATGGCTGTGTCAAACTGGGAGACGATACGGAGCAACGATGCCTGAGATTCAATTAAACATTCCGGCGATTGGTGAGGGACTGCAAGAAGCGAGAGTGGTGGCACTTTTGAAGCAACCGGGAGATTTTATAGCCCGCGATGAAGCAATTTATCAAATGGAAACGGATAAGGCTGTTATGGATGTTGAATCATCGGTATCGGGCCGAGTTGTGCGTTGGTTAGCCAGTGCTGATGATGTGCTTTCAATTGGCGCACCAATTCTCGTCGTAGACACCGCCGACGAGGTTTCGAGTGAATCTGCAGCTCCGGTCGAATCATCTGAGTCGATTGCTGAAGTACCGGCAAGTGATGGGATCGTGAGTCTCCGGATTCCGGCAATCGGTGAGGGGTTGCAGGAAGCTCGCCTGGTTGCAATTCTCAAGAACGTTGGCGATGCTGTGAAACGCGACGATGCGGTTTATCAAATCGAAACAGATAAGGCGGTTATGGATGTTGAATGTCCATATGAGGGTGAGGTTGTGGAATGGCTAGCGGCAGTTGACGATGTATTGCCAATAGGGGCGGAAGTTGCTCGATTCAGGACAAATGATCAGGTGGCGGGGAGTGCTCCGGCTGCTGCTCAAGCATCGAGTCAGAGGATAGCCCCTCAGACATCACCAGCCGTCCAAGCAAGTGGATCGAGGCGCCGTGACGTGCCTCCTAGAACACTGGCATATGCCAAAGAGAAAGGTCTCACAAACGAACAGATTGAATTGATTCCATCAGCGGGAAGCAAGCTGATGCCGGCGGATATTGATGCCTATTTGGCTGGTGGTTCAAAGGCATCGACCACGCCAAGCCGAGGTAAGAATTTTTCAGAAGTGGCGATGGGCGGCAAGCAGCGCGTGCTGGCGAGCCGATTGCAGCGCAGTAATCAGATCGTTGTGCCGGGAATGATGTCCATTGTTGTTGACTGGGGCAAGATTGAAGAACTGCGCGAAGAGACCAAGGCGAACGGTGGTGAGTTTCAGCCGAGCGCATTTACTTACCTTGCTTATGCTGTAGCCAAGGCGGCGGCGGCTCATCCGATTATGCGGTCTACCCTTGTTGGGGATTCCACAATCCGAACCTATGATCATTTGCAGCTTGGAATTGCGGTTGCTTTGCCAGGTGATGAACTTGTGGTAGCAGTTGTTCGCGATTCCGATACCTTGGGATGGGTTGAATTTGCGACTTCGACAAGAGCGCGAATTAACGAGGCCAGGGAAGGAAAAGATCAAGCGGATGAATCGGTGACCCTAAGTATTACAAATATGGCGGGCCATGGAATTCGGGAAGCGATGGCGGTCGTTGTTCCGCCAGGAGTAGCAACAATTTTCTTGGGTGAAGCTTATAACGGTTTATCGAATGAAGTTGCTGGTGAGTTCAAGGTGATGCGATGCGCCAACGTGGGGATCACGATTGATCACCGAATTATCAACGGCGTTGGGGGAGCGGAATTTTTGAATGCTATTCGAGACAATGTTGCCAATATTAGGGAGCTTTGTTCTTGAAGCCAGTCATCGGAATTACGGCGAGCATAATGGCTGTTGAAGGCTCCCGTCCACATGAACGATTGTATGTAAACCGAGATTACGCTACGCGGGTGATTGAAGCGGGCGGAGTGCCATTTTTGATTCCGCCAGGAGCCGATCCTGAATCTATCGCAGGTGTGATTGATGGACTCGTTATTCCTGGTGGAGGTGACTTTGATGCGTCGCTTTGGGGCGATGAATTACATCCGGAAGCGGTTCCCGAGAATCGGCAACGCACCGATGCCGAGATCGCTTTGTTTCGAGCTTTGAACCCAGAAACGCCGGTTTTAGGGATTTGTTACGGTTGTCAATTCATGAATGTGATGCATGGAGGAACTCTGGATCAACATATTCCGGACCGACTTGGCCATAACGAGCATAGCGGCGAAGTTATGCAAGAGTATCTTGTTGAACCTGAAACTCGGCTTGCGAGCATTGTTGGAGACTCGGCGAGTGGAAAGAGTTCTCACCATCAGGCAGTTGGTCGATTGGGAGATGGACTTCAGATTTCCGCTCGACATGCGGATGGCACAGTTGAAGCGATTGAAAGCACTTCGGGACGTTGGTTTTTGGGCCTTCAGTGGCATCCTGAGCGGTCGCACGTAGAAGAATCAGCAAAGCTTTTCGATGCATTTATGGATGCGGTTAGGGAAGCTAAGGCGGCGCGAGTTTGAAGGTATTGATAAACGGGGCAGAGCACGAACTGGGTGAGTTAGCGGGTTCAATTATTCATCAAGATGGTGATCGCGTGAGAGTGGTCACAGTTGATGGAATTAAGTCCGCCGTTGTTGTTCGGAAAGGCGATAAGACGTTCGTTTCAGTTGATGGGCGAGTGTTCGAGGTTGAAAAATATTCCGCTTCGCGAAGTCGAGTTGGCGTTTCTGGAAGTGGTGAAGGTCGAGCTCCAATGCCGGGTCAAATCGTTGAAATCTTAGTTGGAAATGGGGATTCAGTGACTGAAGGTCAAACATTGATCGTTTTGGAAGCGATGAAAATGCAGCAACCGATCAAGGCGGATTTTGATGGAGTAGTGGCGGAAATGAGCATTAAGGTGGGTGATCAGGTGAACGATGGTCAGTTGCTCGTGAAGGTTTTGAAGCCAAATGAGTGATATTTTAAGAATTATTGAGGTTGGACCTCGAGATGGGTTGCAGAATGAAAAGGTGCCGGTTTCGACAGAAATCAAGGCTCAGTTTGTGCGTGCTCTTGCTCAAGCCGGATTAAGGGAGATTGAAGTCACGAGTTTTGTTCACCCTAAATGGGTTCCTCAACTCGCCGATGCACGGGAGTTATTGGGAGTTTTGGGGAGGTTTGAGGAGTTTTGGGGAGGTTTAGGGAGTATTCGGGTGTCTGCATTGGTTCCGAATGAGAAGGGGCTGGAGGGCGCGATCGATTTGGGAGTTCCGGCGATTGCGGTTTTTACGGGTGCAAGTGAAGCCTTTGTTCAGAAAAATATAAATATGTCGATTGAGGAATCTTTGGAGAATTTTCAGCGGGTCATAAAACGTTACCGAGAGGCAATTCCATCGGGCTTTGTGCGGGGTTATTTGAGCATGATTGTTGAGTGTCCGGTTTCTGGCCCGGTTGACCCATCGAAAGTTGCGGCACTGACGCAAAGGCTATTTGAAATTGGTTGCGACGAAGTCAGTTTGGGCGAGACCATTGGAGTTGCAGTTCCGAAAGATGTGAATCGTGTCGCGGATGCGATTATCAATGAGACTGATCAATCAAAAATTGTTTGGCATTTTCATGATACGCGTGGAACTGCGATTGCCAATGTTGCGGCGATGCTTGATCGCGGATACCGAGCATTTGATTCAAGTGCGGGTGGCTTAGGCGGTTGTCCTTATGCTCCTGGAGCAGGTGGAAATCTGGCTACTGAGGACTTGATTTATTTTGCGGAGCGAAACGGAATCTCTACCGGTTTGGATCTGGTGGGAGTTGCGGAGGCGAGTCTTCCGGTGTTGGCGGCTCTTGGCCGGTCCCCAATTGCGAAGAGTCAGTTGGCGGTATTGGCGGCTTGTAAGTCGCCTTAGCATAGGCTCCGTAAGCGGTCATGGCAAGGGCTATGACTGTAACACCCCAAGTCGCGACTTTTTCATCTTTTGCGAGCTTAAATTCTTTCCAGTTCACGATGAGGGCGGTTAGTCCGATTGGAACAAGGGCAGGTAACGGAATTCTTGTAAGGAGTACGAGGAAAAGATAGATGATGAGTACGGGGACAAGCCAGATTGCGGTTTGTTTTGCGCGCATCCCGTAGCGGAACATTGCGGCGAAGAACATTGCGCTGATGAAAAGATCAGCAGGTCCAACGTATCCGATATCGCTGATTGCGATCGGCGCTTGGGGAATTCCGGGTGTAGCGACTCGGACTTCGGGAACTCGGAGGCCGATGTTGCCAATGATTTCAGGGTTTTCTGCAGCGATTCGGGCTTGAGGTGTGAATGGCGTGAGAATAAGCAACGCATCCATACCGGCGAGGAAAATCGCGATTGGGAGAAGCATGTTTTTCTCCCGGATGAGAATTGAAACTAAAACTCCGAGTCCGAGAGTCCAAAACAGCATGCCGAGTTGCATAAAATTTTGGAGAATGAGACCGGTTAGAGGATCGACCCGCACTTGACGCAGGAAAACGAATGATCCGGCATGGAGAACGACTCCTGTGAGCAGAAGGATCCATGCTTGAGGTGGCTTCCAGTCAAAAGCGGATCCACAAAACAGCCCAACGAACGGGATGATGATGAAAATTGAGGTTGTGAGAATGCTTGCGACCATCGCGGGAGTTGGCGGCAAGGTGATGAAGGCAAGGGCGGTTCGGAGGATAAACAGTAAGGCAACCGAGCCGAAGTACCAAAGAAGTGGCTTATTGGGTTTCCAGGTGTTGGTTGTTTCGGAGTTAGCGGACATGCGTTGTCTCTGGCTCTTCAATGCCTAATGTTTGATTGTAGACGTTTATGATTCGATCGACCATGCGAGAAATTGTATGTTCTCGATAAGTGCCGAGGGCACATGCACTTAATCGTTGGGCGAAATGAGGATCGCTGATGACTTTTTGAGCGGCAGCAGCCAGTTCTTCGGCGGAACTGGAAGTGATGATTCCATTTTCGCCGTCGATGACGGTGTCGTCGGCACCCCCCCCGCCGACGAGAACGCAGGGTAATCCGTATGACATTGCTTCTTGGATGACGAGCCCTTGGGTTTCGGTTTGGGAAGCGAATATGAATAGATCGGCGGCGGAGTAGTAAGTGCCGATCTGATCGCGTTCGATAAATCCCCAGAATTTAACTTTGTCGCCTATTCCGAGATCGCGGGCGAGTCTTCGGTAAGTTTCTCTGGCGGGTCCATCTCCGACGATCCAGAGGCGTAGGTTGGGGTTTTCAGGAATTAGCCGGGCGATAGAGTGAATGATGATGTCGATGTTTTTTTCGACAGCGATCCGACCGCAATAGAGGGCAATGACGCGGTCTTGATTAGTTTTTAGGATTGTGCGAGATGTATCACGAGGCGTTACGATTGGGTCGGGCACACCAGTTGGGATGACGGTGATGGGGCGGTTGATTTGGTGTCGGCTGAGCCACTCTTTACTGAATTTGCTGGGCGTGATGACGTGTTGGACACGGTTGTAGTAGTAGTTTGTGTGTTTGGCGCTTTTGTAGCGGAGGAATCGGTTGGGGAAGAGGGGGATGTAGTGGGTGTATTTGTCGTAAATGGTGTGATAGGTTGAGACAATGGGGATTCCGTGTGATTCAGCCCAGCGCAGTCCAACAAAGCCAACTGTGAATGGTGTGTGGGTATGAATGAGGTCAAACTTATGCGCTCTGAACTCAGGCAAAAGGGGATAGAAAGGAGGGAGGCTGAGAGGGTAGCCCTTGGCAAACGGGGTGTATAGGGCGAAGAAACGGTGAGTGTTGGGGTCTTGATCGCGATGGCCGGGGTATCCGGAGGTGAACAAGTGGACGGAGTGTCCGCGTTCGCGAAGACCATCGATGAGGGCATCGATGCTTACGCTTACTCCATTCAGGATTGGCAAGGCACTATCGGAGAAGATAGCGATGTTCAGCGGCTTGCCGGTCACACAGATTATTATTCCTCAGGAAGGCGTCCGTGTTCTTCCACAAATTTCACAATGCCGCTGAGTCGGAAGCGGCGTTGACCACCTTTTGTTCGGTGGTGTCCGAGCCATCCACGATTGGTGTAGCGACGTACGGTTGCGGGGCAGACTCCGAGAAGTCGGGATGCTTCTTCGAGAGTTAATTCTGGATTGAGCAGTCTTCTAATAAGGTCTTCGCGGGTTTCTTTGAAATCGCCTTGATAGTATTTGCTGGTTACGGAGTCGGTAAAGAATGTGCCGAGGAACTCTATGTTCTTGGGGAGATTTTCGAGAATGAACTTGAGGTCTTCGTCGAGAACGGGTTCATTTTCTGAGACTGCAGCTTTGCGTGGTCGAGGTGCGCTGAGCTTGGTTTTTCGGAACTTTGAACCTTGGCTAGAGGACGAATTTTTGGCTACACCGTTTGTGGTGGCTTTCTTAGGTTTTTCTTCAAAAGCATTCTCAATATAGGCCAGCGGGTCAAATTCCTTTGTGGGCATAGTCGCCTTCGTATATTACACAAATCAAATGGGGTGGAAAGACCTTTCGCTAGAGGATCAGCATAGAATCACCAAAAGAAAGGAATCGATACCGTAAATTTACTGCCTCTTTGTAGGCTGATTGAATAATTTCGGGGGTTGCGAGGGCGGAGATCATAAGGAGCATGGAAGTCCTGGGCATGTGGAAGTTGGTGAACATTCCGTCTACTATTTTGAAATTGTAACCGGGCGTGATAAAAATTTTGGAGACCGTTTTTCCGGCAGAGAGTTGTCGTTTTCCGGTGGCAAAGGTTTCGAGAGTTCGGACTGTTGTTGTGCCGACCGCAATAATGCGCCCGCGACATTCGGCTACCATTTTAGCGGTGATCGGAGGAATTTCGCAGTATTCCCCATGCATGTGGTGGTCTTCGATACGGTCGGCTTGGATGGGCCGAAACGTGTCGAGACCGACATGGAGGGTGACTTCAGCGGTCTGAATTCCTTTTTGGACTAATTGTTCTAAAAAATCTTTGGTGAAGTGGAGCCCAGCGGTTGGGGCGGCGGCGGAACCTTCGTGCTGGGCGACGACGGTTTGGTATCGCTCTCGATTTGAGAGATGGGTGTGGATGTATGGAGGAAGCGGTGCCAGTCCGATTTCATTGAGCGTTTCGCGCCATCCCTCTTGTTGTTCGAAGGTGATGTATCTTTGACCGGCTTCTGATTCGCCGGTAACTGTGGCCGTGAGTTCTTGCTCGAAGTTGATTTGCGTACCGATGGGTAAACGTTTCGCGGGTTTGAGAAGGCAGAGGAACGTTCCGGGTTCAGTTTCCTTGATGAGGAGGGCTTCGACTTGGGCTCCGGTTGATTTTTGACCGAAGAGTCTTAATGCTGACACTCGGGTGTTGTTCATGATGAGGAGGTCGCCGGGTTGGAGGAGTTCGAGGGCATCTCGAAATTGGCGGTGATGGGTTGTGCCGCTGGCTCTATCGAAGTGGAGCAACCGGCTTCCATCGCGGTTTTGGAGTGGTTCTTGAGCGATGAGCTCGGTGGGAAGGTCGTAGTCGAGGTCGTCTATGTTCATAGGTAGTCGAGAATTTGGGTTAATGCGGAGATTCTTCCGGGAGCAGGGGGTTCGTCGCGATCGATGAGGAGGGCATCCCATCCGAAGGAGCGAGCACCATGAATATCGGCCATGGGGTCATCGCCGATATGAAGCACTTTATCAGTGTCAAGGCAGTTTTGGGCCACTTGAAAGAGTTCGGGGTCTGGTTTTTCGACTCCTTCTTCGAGGCTGGCGATGATTTTGTGGAAATACGGTGTGATGCCGAGAAGTTGGCATGTGCGGTGGAGGCTGACATCCCAGTTGGAGAGCATGATGATGGGAAGGTTTCTGCTTTTTAGTTGTTCGAGGATTTGGATGGTGTCGGGGTAGAGGGTGAACACGGTTGACTGGGGGCCGAAGATGTAGTTGTCGGCGGCTTGGACGAGTTTGGGAAGTTGATCGAGGGGGAGATTGAGTCGGATCATCCAGTCTTCTCCGAGCTGTCGCCAGAATTCATCGCAAACTTCGCGGGATCGTTGGAGGTTGAGTTGTTGGAATTCTCCCCATCTTGATTGGAGCATGCGGCCGTAGGTTTCGGCGGCGACTTGGGGATCGGGGAGCGGGATTCCGCTGATGGTTGCGGCGGCGAGGACAGTTTTGACGGGATCCCATTTGACATCAATGAGAGTTCCGGCGGCGTCGAAACTGATGGCCTCGTATTTCATCTTTTTGCTGACGATACCGGGAGTCGGTACCCCGGTGTGAGACTGATTTGGAGATGTGCAGATTGTTAAGAGATTGTTGGCTAATGGTGTTGATGCAACGCGGAATCTGCCAAAACGTCCTAACTTTACGAGGAGAATCGAACCTTGATGCAGAAAATGCAGTATTACGGGTAGAGATTTCTCTGAAAGGAATTGATTGATATGATGCTCAAACGAATTGGTCTGTTGGTTTTAACGGTGGCTGCGATGGGCGCAGTTGCCTCGACTCAGGAAGCGGTAAAGCTCCGCTTGAACGTCAAGGAAGGCGATGTGATGACAACGAAGATGTCGATCAACGTTGATTTTCAAGGAACTCCGATCACAGTCACGGGTAAAAACGTAATGACGGTGAAGTCGGTTAAGGATGGCAAGTTTGTCATTGAAAACGCTTCGAAGGAAACGGTTCTTGATATTGGCGGTGGCCAGACGATGGAGCAGCCGGATTCTACAGTTTTGACAACTCAGAATGAGTTGGGTCAGATTTTGGCTTTGGAAGGCGATGAAGTCACTCCTGAAGCAGCTCGGATGGCAACGGCGTTCAATGTTCAGTTTCCAGACTTGGGCGTTAAAGTCGGCGACAAGTTTGAGAAGGTTTTGGAAGCCGATGCCAAGCTTGGTACGCGCAAGATGACTTTGAAGTATGAAGTCACGGAACGTAAAGAGTGGAAGGGCTACGACGTTCTGGTTTTGAAGGTTGATCAATCGGAAGATGGCGATATGCCGATTTCGATGGTTGGGACAGTTTCGTTGAATGTGAAAACTGGTTTGCCAGTTTTGATGGATTTTGCGTTTAAGAACATGCCGGCACAGGGCATGAGCTTTGACGGAACGTATCACTCCGAAGCGGTTAAGTAAGCCTGGTTGAAGATTAGTGATGACCGCGAGAGTTTTTCTCGCGGTCATTTTATTTTTGAATGAATGTGTCGTAGACTTGACGAGGAAACTGAATATGCAAGCGAAACGACTTTTTTCCTTTTTTGCAGGGTGTTTTTTGGTTATGGGGGTGCATGCCGTCCCGGATGATGGATTTGTTCATCGGCTCACTTTGACGGAAGGGGATAAGTTTGAGTTCGAAACTTTGCAGTTTGTAGAGACGAAAGAGATTCGGTACCGAGTTCATAGTAGGAATTTTTTGAACGTTTTGTCGGCGGTTGGGGATGAGTATTCGTTGGAGACGGTGAATCGAGACTTGGTGTTTGCGATTGAAGGGGGGCGGGATACATATTTGCCTTCCACGACGACGACGGTTCGACAGCGTTCAGACGGCAAAGTATTGGAAATTAAGAACGATTTGTCAGCGGATGCAGGTCGTTTTGCAAAGAATCCGAACAATTTTCGATATCCCTTGACTCCGGTTGGGGTTGGAGGACATTGGGACAATTTGGTTCCGGCTGATCCGGCGTTGGGGACTCCTGAGACGATTATTCGGTATGTCGTATCTGGGCGCAAAATGTGGCGGGGTTTTGATGTGTTGGTTGTGGATTTTATGAATGATTCTTCGATTGAGACGCCGATGCCGATGCGGGGCACGACTTATATTGATGGGGCCACGGGTTTATCTGTTTATACGGAAGCGTATTTTGAGAATCATACGAAGGGTGAGGCGATGAGGTCTTCGTTTAGGATGCAGATTAAATCGTAGTCGTGCTTCAAGGTTCATGAAATTTCCATAAAGTTTTTATACGGGGAGAACTGATGGCCTTTTATTTTGCGTCTGGCTGAGGAAGAGGTTTTGATGAAGATGAGTGTTCGACTTGGATGGATTGGTGTGATGTCCTTTGGTTTGGTTGCTTGCACTTTTGCTCAGCAAGCAATTCCCACTGTGAAATTAAGCGTTAGTTCCAAAGTGCGCTATGTCTATGATTGTTCATACCGGACGATTTGGAATCGGGAAAATGGGCCAGCGGATAGCATGGTTTCGCGTTCTGGGAGTTTGGCGGTGAAGGTTGATGGACTGAAGAATGGGGTGTATGGATTCAAGACTTCCCTTTCTGGTTGGCGGACGGTGGCCGAGACTTATCGTGAGGGAAATGATTTGATTGCTAAATCGAGGGAGAGTGATCGGGTTCTTTCGGGCCGAGTCAATGTGGCTGGTCAAATCCTCAGCAAATACAAGGCTGATGATTGGCGGTCGGCGATGTCGGTTTTTTTGCCATTGCCAGGTAAGTCGGTGAAATTAGGAGATCGCTGGACGGCGGTGTTGCCGGTGGCACCGGGCACTTATTCGAGCAATCGGAAGGTGGTTTATGAAGTTTTTGATCGGCAGAAATTTGGTAAACGCGATGTTTTGTCGATCCAGTTTACGAGCGAACCTACGATTGGAATGTCGGAGGTGATTTCGGGGGATCTATTGCTTGATATTCGCACGGGGATGATTGTGCGATCTAATATGAAGAATCTTTTCGAGGCTGGTGGACAACGGGTTCGTGTTGATGTGAAAATGCAGATTCGTCAATGAGTGAATATTTTTGACGTTGGGGTGTTGATTTGGTGACATGCACGGCAGCCGAATTTTGAGAATCATGCGAAGGGTGAGGCGATGCGGTCTTCGTTTAGGATGCAAATCAAGCGATAGTTTTCTGTCAATAAATTTGGATTTTCTGATTTCGGATAGAATTCTGGGATGATTAGAAAGACATGTGTTCTCTTAGGTTTGGTTTGCGCTTTGGGTGCCTCAGCGTCGATTCAGGAGGCAACTCAACTTCGTTTAAATTTTGACCTTGGTCAGAAAATGACGTACTCTTTGACGAGTATTACGGATGTGGACGGGCCCGATCCTGACGTCGACCCCGACGTGGAGATCATTAGCAAAATGAAAATATCCAGCCTCTTTGATATGGTGGTTAAGGAGAAGACTGCTGATCAAATCAAGGTATCTGTGACTTATCGAAACATTGTTACTGAAATGGGAGATTATAAACTTCAAAACCCAAAAAATATTAGTTTTTTACAGACCCAAAGTTACCGCGGAAAAGTTCTGGCCGTTGATTCAAAGGAGTTTTCGGCGAGCCAAATCGCAGCCATGAATACGACTTCGTTTGAATATCCCGAAAAGGCGGTCAAACTCGGTGACGAATGGGTTGTAAAAACGAAAGCCGATGCTGCAAATGGTATTCCAGCGATGCATATTGTGTATCAAATTATTGAGCGAAGCGATTGGAATGGACACGATTCCTATACGATCAAGTTATTTCAGGATCCTTCCATTAAAGGTGATTTTAAGATTACCGGTACATTGATTGTCGATATAAAATCGGGCATGACGTTGCAGTCAGATTCGGTTATTGTAAATAAAGTCGAAGATTCCACGGCGACAGTTGAGACTCATTTGAAGTTGGTTGAGTAGATTTGTTCTCACCCAGGTTCGGGCTCTTTACTTTGATTTAGGAGTGTTGATTTGGTGGCATGCGCGGCAGCGGGCTTCGTAGCTTTCGGTTGCTCCGATGAGGACGATGGGGTCGTTCCACTTAGCGGGTTTGCCGTTGATGATGCGCTGGGTGTGGCTGGCGGGGCGACCGCACTTCATGCAGATTGCGCGGAGTTTGATGACTTCATCGGCGGCGGAGAGGAGTTCGGCCATGGGGCCGAACGGTTGGCGACGGAAATCTTGATCGAGCCCGGCGACCACGACTTCTTTGCCGATGTCGGAGAGGTAGATGAGGTAATCGACGATGGATTTGTCGAAGAATTGGACTTCTTCGATGCAGATGACATCGGAGTCTTTTTCGATGAGTTTTGCGAGATCGCTGGCTTGTTTGACGGGGATGCTGGGGTGCTTGACGCCCATGTGGGTGACGACGTGCTCTTCGTCGTAGCGGTCATCAATTGCGGGTTTGAATACTTGAACTTTCTTTTTGGCGTAGAGGGCTCGGCGGGCTCGGCGGATGAGTTCTTCGGACTTACCAGCGTACATGCTGCCGCAAATGACGATGAGTTGGCCACATTTTTTCATTCGATCGGGTCTCCGGCGGAGTCGTTTTCGAGGTCGGATTCAAACATTTCTTCGAGTTCTTCGCTCATATCGTCGTCGGTGGCTCGGCCCATTTCTTTGATGAAGTGCCGCATTTGACTGGTTGATTCTGGCTGATTCATGTCTTCGAGTTCGTCGGCGATGGCGTCGATTCGGTCATCTTCGGATCGTAATCGGCGAAACTTACTGACGAGTTTTTGGTGGTTTTTGGCTCCACAGTGGGGGCACGGTTCATTTTGGGGGTCTTCGGTGATGCTGAGAAGGAGTTCAAATTTCTTGTTGCATGTGAGGCAACGGAACTCGTAGATCGGCATTTCGGTGTCATAGTACCGGGCGAAAACGTTAGCATTGCGCGGTACAATGGGAGGATCATGAAAATCTGATTCACTCGTGCAAGGGCCTTAGTTTTGTTGAGAAGTAGTTGTTCGCCCTTGTTGTTGTGCCGCTTTGGTGCGAGTGATCATGATTTTGGATCCCTAATCGGTGGGATGTATCATTTGGCTTGACACCCTTGACCCGTTGATTGAACAGAAGAGGCGTTATGTCAGAAGAAGAAAAGATTAAGAGAGATAAGAATCATTTTAAGGTGAACACCGAGGATCGTGAGCGGGTGCTCATGGTTTTTGTTAATCCGGAAGCCGAGGAAGATGCGTATGTTGAGGCCGAGCTTGAAGGCTTGATTGATGCGGCGGGTGGTGAACCGGTCGGGATGATTAGGCAACGTGTGGAACGCCGGATGAAGGCGACCTACATTGGCAAAGGCAAAGTTGAAGAAGTTGCGGCAATGGCATCCGAATTGGGTGCGGACGCAGTGGTATTTGACTGTGAGCTTTCTGGGATTCACATTAAGAACCTGGAGGAGCGCATGGCGATGCGCGTGATTGATCGCACGCAATTGATTTTGGATATCTTTGCAGGTCGTGCACGGACGCGAGAAGGTCAGTTGCAGGTTGAGCTTGCTCAGTACTCTTACCGCCTGCCCCGCTTGATGAGCGTTTATACGAAATTTGAACGCCAGCGCGGGGGGATTGGGATGAGAGGTCCGGGTGAAACGAAGCTGGAAAGTGACCGGCGCATGGTTCGTGATCGGATTGGCAAATTGAAGAAGGATATTGAGGTTGTCAAACAACATCGAACGCTTCAGCGGGATAGTCGACGTGATCAGCCGTATCCGATGGTTGCGATCGTAGGCTATACGAGTGCGGGGAAATCAACTTTGATGAACCGCATGGCAGAGACTGATGTTTTGGTTGACGCAATGCCATTTGCGACGCTTGACCCGACTACACGGTTGATTGACTTGCCGGACGGGTATCGCTTCTTTTTGAGTGATACGGTTGGATTTATTCGCAACTTGCCGACGTTGTTGGTTGCGGCTTTCCGGGCGACGCTTGAAGAGCTTTTGTTTGCGGATTTGCTGTTGCACGTTGTGGATGTGAGCAATGTGGAATGGGAGATGCAACTTGAATCAGTTTTGCAAACAATTGATTCTTTGGGTGCGGACAAGGTTCCGGTACTGACCGTTTTCAACAAGATTGATGCGGCGGTTGATCCGGTGATGGTTCGTCGGATGGCGAGCGAGCATCCGGATTCGGTGGCGATCAGCGCTTTGACGGGTGAAGGCATGGCTGACCTTTTGGAAATGATCAAAGGGTTGGTGAGCGACCGTCTCAGTATTATCAAGGTTCTGGTTCCTTATTCCGAGACAAATTTGGTGGAGCGGGCCTATGATTACGGTCGAGTTTTGCTGAAAGAGTATCGCGATGATGGAATTTATCTGGAAGCAGAGGTTGTTCCTGAACACCGAGGGAAGCTTGAAGCGTTCTTATTAGAAGAGTGATGCGATTAGGCGATTGGATCCAGCAAGCAGCCGATGAGCTGACCCAAGCGGGGGTTGATTCTCCCCGCTTGGATGCTCAGGTTTTGGCGGCCCACGCTTTGGGTCAAGATCGGAGTTGGGTTTTGGCTCACCCGGAAGAGACAGTTGTTGGGGATTGTTTGCAGGGTCTTTTGCTCCGGCGGAAGAATCGTGAGCCGCTGGCCTATATTGTGGGAGAGCGAGAGTTTTATGGTCGCCGGTTTTTTGTTGATCCGGATGTTTTGGTGCCGAGGCAAGAGACCGAATTTTTGGTTGAGCGGGCAAAGCTTTGGATGAACGGGGTTGATGACTGGTCGATTTTGGATGTGGGGACGGGGAGTGGATGTATTGGGATTACTCTTGCCTTGGAGTGTCCGGGGAGTGCGGTGACTTTGCTGGACAAGTCGGCGAATGCTTTGCGGGTAGCGAATAAGAATGCGGATGCTTTGGGGGCACGCGTTGATTTTGTGCATTCGGATTTGTTTAAGTGGTTGCCGAAACGCCGGTTTAGGATGGTGGTTAGTAACCCCCCTTACGTTGCGCACCGGGATGACTTGCCACCAGAAGTTCGTGATTTTGAGCCGCCAGATGCGCTTTTTGCCGAGGCGGACGGCTTGGCGATGTACAGACGGTTGGCGGCAGAAACTTTTGCGGCGACGCGATGCGAGGTTTTGATCGTGGAGATTGGTCAGGGGCAGGAAGGCGAGGTGGAGGCGGTTTTTAGTGAATATGGGTGGCAGATGGCGGATGCGATGTGCGATTTGAACCGAATTGTGCGAACTTTGACCTTCATTCCGGCTGAAGTCACGACTCTGTGATCGTGCCTGTTATAATTTGAGTTGCATGGAAATTGTGGTTCCGGCTGATTTTGAATACCTCTACGTCCAGAATGAGGAACGCCCGGTCGTAAAAATTCCGAATGAAGTTTTGCGGAAGAAGGCGGCTCCGATTGAGAAAGTGACGAAACGTCATGTTAAATTGGCGGAGAACTTGGTTCGGATCATGAAAGAGGCGAACGGTGTAGGGATAGCCGCGCCGCAGGTTGGGGTCAGCGAGCGGATTATTGTGATTGCGCCGGAGCGGAAGCCGATTGTTTTGGTGAATCCAACGATTGTTGAAAAGAGTGGATCGCAGATTGGTGAGGAGGGTTGTCTTAGTATTCCGGGGCTCTATGGGGATGTCGAGCGATTTATGTCGATCTCGGTGGAAGCCTATGACATTAAGGGTCGGCCGATTGATTACGATATGGAAGGGTATGCGGCGGTGATTGTTCAGCACGAGATTGATCACTTGGACGGGGTTTTGTTTATTGATAAGGTGGATGAAAAGACTTTGCATTGGCAAGATCCGAATCCGGAGAATCGATAATTTTGCGAATTGTTTATTTTGGTACGGCCGATTTTGCGGTGCCGGCTTTGCGGGCGGTGGCGGACCATGTGACTTTGGTTGTGAGTCAGCCGGATCGTCCGAAAGGGCGAGGTTTGAAAATGCAGGCTTCCCCGGTGAAGGCAGTGGCTTTGGAATTGGGGATTCAAGTGGAGACTCCAGAAAAATCCCGGTCACCGGAGTTTAGGGAAATTTTGGAAGCGGAGAATGCGGATATTTTTCTGGTTGCGGCGTACGGGCAGATTTTGAGTCAAGCAGTTTTGGATATTCCTCGCTGTGGGTGCATTAATTTGCATGGATCGATTTTGCCGAAATGGCGCGGGGCGGCTCCGATACAGCGGGCAATTGAGGCAGGTGATTTGGAGACAGGGGTGACCTTGATGCAGATGGATCGGGGGATGGATACGGGCGATATTATTGCGATTGATCGGATTCCGATTGGGGCAGATGAGACGGCGGGTGATTTATTTGGAAAGTTAGCGGATTTGGCAGGCGAGATGGCTCGGGAGTGGATGCCGAAGATTGCTGCGGGTGACTATGAGCGTGTGCCTCAAGATGGAGAATTAGCGAGGATGGCCCCGAAAGTGGAGAAATCGGAAGCGGAGATTACGGCTGATTTGGATTTGCGGATGGCTTATGATCGATTTCGGGCATTTTCACCTTTTCCGGGGGCATTTGCGGTGGGTGATCTTGGTCAGATTAAGTTGCACCGGGTTCGTCCGGTGGACGGAGTTGAGGGGGTTCCGGGGACGTTGATTGATGCGCCGGGAGAGATTATTGTGGCGGTTCAAGGTGGAGGATTGAGACTTGAGGAGTTTCAGTTGGAAGGTCGGAAGCGGGTTTTGGCATCGGAGTTTTTGAATGGGGCACGGTTGAGCCCGGGAATGCGTTTTTTACGATAGGAAATCAATCACAATGAGTTTTGAGATTTTGACGGAGAAACGAACGAACGTATGAAGAAGCAGAATGCGAAGCGCTTTATCATCTGGGGGTTAGCGATTGCTGTTCTCATGATTGGATTCCAGTTTTGGAAGAACTTCTCTGAGGATCCCGATTTGGGTGATTTTGACTCGGTGGGTCATATCATTGCTTTAGAGCGTGATGGTTCTCGCGGGAAGGTGGTGATGTTTGATGAGGCGGGGAATCGGATTGATGCGCCTAAGCCGGCAAAGTCGGAATATGATGATCGGGAGATTAGCTGGAGTGTGGATGGTCAGCGCGTTTTTACGAGTAGTAACCGGGATTCGAGTGCTTATTCTGTGTATCGTTGGAATCCAGCGAAATCGAAGATTGAGCGGCGTTCTTTGGGCTCGATTAGTCAGGGTGCACCTTGGTTTGGCCCTTACGGTGACCCGGATGCGAAGCAGTATGGCTTGATTCAAGCCGGGGGTCAGATTTTGGCTCTGGAGATTAAGACAGGCGCGACGGGGACGGTTTTGCCGCCTTCAGCGGATCGCGTTGCTTCGGAGGGTGAAGGTTCGACTTCGAGCATGGATATGTATAGTAAGTTTGGGGACAGTTTTGTTAAAGCTCGGTTTGCGGGTGGGAAGGATCGCGTGATCGGTTTGATGCGCAATGATGAGGGGAATACCCTGGTTTATCACCCGATGGTTTTGAATGAGAATGGTCAGCCGGAGCGTCCGGCGGAACTTTATCGGGCGGCGAGGATCAATTTTGATGTTGATCAGAAGGGGGTTGCGGCTGTCTTAGTGGCGGGATTCCAGTTTCCGCCTGAATCAGAAATTCCGGCGGAGTTTGTGAAAGACGGTAAGGTGACGCCTCCCTTTATGGATGGGATTTTTAAGTTAGCGATTGGCGCGGATTTGAAGCCGGTGGTTGAGCCGGTTGCGTTTATTCCGGTTGGGGCGCGTGAGACTTTTGTTGATTTGGCGGTTTCGCCGGATGGAACGAAGATCGCGGTTGTGATCGGGGAGAATTTGCCGACGGGTGGTTATGAATCGCGGGCGATGGTTGTGATGCCGTTTGAAGCGCAGGGGAGCCAGAAAATGACTCCGATTATTCAGGGAGCGGTTTCTTCGCCGAGTTGGTCGGCAGATGGCACGCAGATCACTTACTTGAAGACGACGGGATCGGATACGGATGTTTATCGGGCCAATGCGGATGGTTCGACCGAATTGAAGTTGACGAATGGTGGTAACTGGTCAAGCCCGCTCTTTAGTCCTCAGTTGCCGAAGTAAGTTTTTGAAGAATTGAGGTTGTAGATCGTCCGGTCAAGAAAGGGAGAATGATGACTTCTCCTCCGTATGACCGGACGATTTTTGTTTCGGGAAGTTGTTCGGGGGTGTAGTCGCCGCCTTTGACGTGGATATCGGGTTTGAGGGTGGCGATGAGGTTTTCCGGGGTCTGTTCGCTGAAGCTGAGGACGTAGTCGACGCATCGGAGGGCGGCAATGATGGCCATGCGGTCTTCGAGGGGATTAATGGGCCGGTCGGGGGCTTTGTTGAGGGAGCGGACACTGTCATCGGAATTGAGGGCAACCACGAGGAGGTCGCCGAGGTCTTTTGCTTGTTGGAGGTATTGAACGTGTCCGGCGTGGAGGATATCGAAAACCCCGTTGGTGAAGACGAGTTTTTTGTTTTCTCGTTCTTTTTGAATCTGGCTGAGGGTTTTTTGATTCATTGGTCTAAAAGAGAGTGGGCGAGATTGGTGACTTTGGTGAGGTCGGTGGATTGAGAATTTTGGAGTTGTCCGTAGGGACAGGATCGGTGGGGTTTGGTGAGGGTGTAAAGGCCGAGGCAAGGGGTGCCTAGTCCGGAGGCGATATGGATGCTGCCGGTGTCTCCGGCGATGTGGAGATCGGCGCGGTTAAGGAGGGCGATGAGCTCGGCGACGTTGGTTTTTCCAATGAGACTGGTTGGTCTTGATTTGGTGAGGGCGAGGACTTCGGTGACGGCGGGTTCGTCGGCTATGGTGCCGATGAATGCGACGGTTGCTTTGCTTGCGAGCGAATCAGTGAGGGCGGCGAAGTTTTCGGCGGGCCATCGTTTTGAGGCCCAGCCGGCTCCGGCGTGGCATATCACAAGTTTTTTGGAGGGATCGAAATCGGCGAGGAGGTTGTTGACTGATTGGTCTGATTCAGGAGTGGGAGTGAGACCGAAATCGGTGAGGGTTGCGCCTCCGGCGGCGCGGGCGACATCGACGTATTGGTCAACGACGTGGATTGAGGTGGGGGCAGGAATGACGGGTTGAGTGAAAAATCGGGCTCCTTCACGTTGCCAGTGGTAACCGAGTTTTCGTTTGGAGTTTGAGTAGGCGATGGGGATGGCTGACTTCAGGAGACCTTGGAGGTCGAAGGCGACATCGAATTCGCCGAGGCCTTGGACGGATTTTTTCCAGGTTTTCCAGTCTTTTTCGAGAATGACAACTTGGTTGATGTGTTTGCAAGCGCGGGGGACATCAGCGAAGCGTTTATCACAGATCCATATGATTTCTGAGTCGGGGAATGCGTGGCGTAGTGATCCGGCGGCGGGGAGGGAGCAAGCGACGTCGCCGAGGGCACTTAATCGACTAATAAGGAAGCGGATCGGCGTCCTCCGAGATAAGGTTGGGCGGCGCGGATGATTTCTTCGGCGGTGATGTTGTCGGGGTCGGGGCCGGGTCTGATGATGGAAACATTGTTACCGAAGGGACGATAGCGGTTGGGGTCGGTTTTTCCGAAAATGGTGACGGCGGGGGTGCCGTAAGCAGATGCGGCGTGGGCGGTGCCGGTATCGGCGGAGATGTGGAGCTTGGCGTTGGCGACGAGATCGAGGGCGCGTTCGAGATTGAGCTGACCGACGAGGTTGGTGACGCCTTCGGTGTAGACCGGATCATCGCCAGGACCGCCGATTGCGGTGACTTGATGTCCTTGGGAGATGAGTTCTTTGGCGACTTGGTGCCAGCGGTTTTGGGAGAGCTTTTTGTGCGGGTGCCCGGAGCCGGTTTGGATAATGATTTGGTTGTTGGGGATTTCATGCACGGGGGGCATGA
>Ga0209066_10000213_pt1 | contig 88073 bp, 79 predicted proteins | sample All_14_2_FD_187198 | JGI IMG/M metagenome (GOLD analysis project Ga0209066, IMG submission 187198) | Freshwater microbial communities in response to fracking from Pennsylvania, USA - Allegheny Zone_MetaG_DW_15 (SPAdes) (version 2) ...
GCGGTTGCGCTTCTGCGGGCTCGGGCTCGGGCTCGGGCTCGGGTGCGGACGCGGACGTCTCCAGCGACAGCATCAGGCGTGTGAGCTCGTCGATGTCGGGCACAGCGACTGTCACGGGAGTCGCGTCAGTAGTGACGGCGACGCGGCGGGGTTCGTCGGGTTGATCGAGTGATTCGGGCTCGAGTGCCGGACGAGCAACGGCGGGCGCAACAGTGGGCACCGGCGTGGCCGGCGCCACCACCGGCTCGGTCTCGACCTCAGGAACGACAGGCTCCTGCGCAGGCTGCGCAGCGAACGCCGCGCGGATGCTGTCGTCCTCGGCAAGGTACTTCGCTTCACCCTCGGTGTCGGCCACCACCCGCGGAAAGCGCGAGCGACGCACCGCCCGCCGGTACCGCACGACAGATGCGATCACATAGACCGCCAGCAACACGAGGACCAGCGCCAGGGCCCCGATGATGTAGTAGCGCTCGTCCATCCGAGCCTCAGTCCATGCTGTCGAGGATCCGATAGAGCAGGCCAAGGAGCACGGCCTTCACGCTCTCCTTGTCGCGCGCATCGACCGGCAGCAGAGGAATGGCGTCTTCCAGCGCGATCGCGGCCCGGACCTGCCGGAGCGTCTTGATGTCCGTAGCGGGAACCTTGTTGGCAGCCACCACGAACGGCACGTCGGACATGCTCCTGAAGAACGAGATCATCGATCTCGCATCCTCGAACGACTCGGGATCCTCGGCATCCACGAGCAGCACGAAGCCGAGCATACCCTCGGAGAGCGTCTCCCACATGAACGAGAACCGCTCCTGGCCCGGAGTGCCGAACAGGTACAGCACCACGTCATCTGAGACCGTGATGCGGCCGAAGTCCATGGCAACGGTGGTCTCACCGCTCCCCTCGTTCGCCGACTCGCTGATCTGGCGCTCTGTGGAGAGCACCGTGATCTCGCTGACCGACTTTATGAAGGTCGTCTTGCCCGCGTTGAACGGACCAGTGATGACGACTTTGACCGACTGCATGCGTGCTCCGTCCCTTGTCAGAGGTCCTCGACGCCCTTGATGATCTTCTCCAGCAGTTCCCGGTCGACGGCCTGGTCGATCCGCAACCTCGTGGCCTCACCCGGTTCGGGGATGGAATTCACCGTAGCGACCGGCCGGGCGCGACCGCTTCCACCCCCTGTGAGCGCCGTGAGCTCGTCTCCGAGTCCATCGCCCAGTCCGGCCCCGCCGTCGAATTCGGCGAGGAAGGAGTCGGTGGAGATGTACTCACCGGGCTCATCGGCGGCACCGAAATCGGTGCCCGATGAGATGATGCCGGCCGACTGCTCGGCGAGCCCGTCGGCGGGAGCGCTCAGCGATTCCAACAGCGAATCGAGGTCGACGTCGGCGCTTTCGGCGGAGACGTCTTGCGTGGGCGGCGCGGGCTCCGGCTCCGGCACATACCCCGGTGTGGACTCGATCACCGACTCGACGGAGACCTCAGCGGCGGTCTCGACAACGGGTTCGGATACGACTTCGAGCCCCGGTTCGGGCACCGCCGGTTCGAAGAACGAGTAATCGGACTCGAGCGCGGACATCGGCTCGCGGCTTTCGCTTACCGGCTCTGGTTCGAGAAGCTCCGCGGGGTACTCGCCTAGGCCGAGCGTGCGAAGGTCGGTCTCGAAGTCGCCCGTCGGGTTGAACCCCTCGGGGAGGGGCGCCGGCTCGAGGGGCACTGTCTCAGCCACGGGCGGTGCGGGGATCTCGGCGAGATCGGCCAGCGAGATGGCGCCAAGGTCGGCGAAGGGCGCCTCAAGGTCTTCGGGCTCACCGGCCGAGGCCGTAGGTTCGTCCAGCGGGGCCACGACGGGCTCAGGCTCAAGCTCCGCGTCGACCTCTGGCGGCAGCATGGATTCCGTCCACTGGTCCAGCACGTCGGGGACGAACGCCACGCCTTGCTCATCGAACGCCGCGGGCTCGACGGGCGTCACGATCGCCGAGGGGGCCTCAGATTCTGCCTCCGGCGCTGGTGTCCCCTGTGGATGGAGCACCGCTTCCATCATCTCGGTGAACACGGCCATGTCATCCTCGTTGGGAGACTCCGCTCCCACCGACAGGAACTCAGGGACCTCGTGGTCCTGCTCGATCTCCTGCGCCACGGCCTCGCCGACCGATGTCTCAGAGGCGACCCCGGCCGCGACCTCAGGCTGGAGCTCGACTTCAGGCCCCGCCTCCGCCGCGACTGCCGGCTCAGGCTCGGCCTCGACCGCCGCAGCGGCAGCGGCCTGAGCCTGCGCCCGTTCGCGCTTGGCCTCTCGGGCGGCGCGCTCAGCGCGCAGCCGCTCGACCTCCTCGTCGGACGGGACCTCGAGGAGGCCCGCTGAGAACAGCCCGTAGATGACGCGAGCGACCTCGAAGTCGGTGCTGCGTATCTCAAGCGCCAGATCGCGGACCGAGCGGGTGCCGTCGATGAGCAGCAGCAGGTTCCACTCCACCGGCTTGAGGGAGATCTCGAAGGTCCCCTCGCCCGGCGCGGTCGCCATCTTGAAGACCATGTCCGCCGATGGGACCTTCTTCTTGATGCGGTTCCACTCCTCGAGGCGGCGACTCCCCTCCATCACGATGTTCTCAACGGAGACGGAAAGCCCGATATCCTCGTGCGCCACCTCGGGCAACGTCTCGAAGTCGAAGTCGCCCTCGTCCCAACGCATGATGTCGAAGATCGTGTCCTCGATCTGCTCCTGCACGAACGACTCGAGCACCTGCTGGGTGATGTAGCCCTCGCTCACCAGTATCTCGCCGAGCCGGCGCGTACCGCCCTCGGCATCGTGGATCTCGAGCGCGCGCTTAAGCGCGGCGGGCGTGATGCGCTGTGCGCTGACGAGGCGCTCACCCAGAAGCTCGTGCCGCCAGTTCGACTGAGCGAAGAACACATCGCCGTCACGGAACCAGATACTACCCTCGGTATCCGGGCGGACGATACGCAGCACACCGGTCTTCCCGCTCAGTTGAACGAGCTGGAAGACGTCCGGAAGACTGAAGTCTTTGAGGTTGCCGCGTAGTGCCATCTGTTGGAACCGTCACTCCCCCGTGAAGCATCGTCTCGTGTGGGGACGCGGACCAGGATCAGCCGAGTATCTGGCCGATGCGGTCAGCGGTCGCTTTCATGTCGTACAGGACCAGACCGAGCTTGGCGCTCGGCTCGGCCATCGCGGTGAGCACCGCGCGGCTGCCGGCCGCGATGAGCAGCACGTAGCCGTTCTCCCCCTCGATGAACACCTGCGAAAGGTGACCGCGGCCGAGCTCGGCGGCAGCGCGCTCGCCAAGGCCGAGGATCGCGGCGGACATCGCACCCACGCGGTCGGCCTGCATGCCCGCGGGCAGCGCCGAGGCCATCGTGAAGCCATCCAGGCTCACGAGCGCAGCCGCCTGGATGTCGCCATCCTCTCGCATGAGGTCATCGAGCGCCTGCGCGAGCGACTCCTCGCGCGAGAGCTGCCGTGTCGTGGTCTGCGGCCTCACCTGTGCGACGGGGGCCGGCGCGGCGACCACGGCGGCTGGCGCCGGAGCGGGTTGCGCCACGGGGGCGGGCGCCGGAGCGGCCGACACGGGCGCCGGAGCGGGAGCCGCCTGGGGCGTCACAGGAACAACGACCGGCGCACCGAGCAGATCGTCGTCCTCGAACGACTCGTCATCGGTGTCGCTGATGAAGTAGTCGCCGATGCCCTTGTCCACCATCGTGTCGTCACCTCCGGAAGCGGTAGTCAGACAGGCCGGATGTCTGGATGGCGTGCGCAAGCAGACCCGACCTGGGGCTAGCAGTCCCAGTCTCTCACGTCACCGGAGGCGAAACAACCGTGAAAAGGCAGGTCGCGGGCGTTAGACGACCACTCGCATGACTTCCTCGATGGACGTAAGGCCCGCGAGGACTTTGGAGAAGCCGTCGTCGCGCAGAGTGAGCATCCCCTCGGCGACGGCGATGCGCGCGATCTCATCGCCGGAGGCGTGGTTCACGCACGCGCGTTCGATGTCCTCGGTCACAGACATGACCTCGTGGATGCCCATCCGACCCTTGTAGCCGATGTTGTTGCACTTCTTGCACCCCACCGCACGATAGAGCCTCGGCGGACGGCCCGGCGTGTACGGGAAACCGATGCGCTCGAGCGCCGCCTCGTCCGGCGTGTACTCCTCGCGACACTCCTTGCACAGGCGGCGCGCGAGGCGCTGCGCCAGCACGCAGTTGATGGCCGAGGCCGACAGGAACGGCTCCACGCCCATCTCGGTGAGGCGCGTGAGTGCCGAAGGGGCGTCGTTGGTGTGCAGCGTAGAGAGCACGAGGTGGCCGGTCAGCGCCGCCTCGATGGCGATGGTGGCGGTCTCCTTGTCACGGATCTCACCGATCATGACGACGTCGGGGTCCTGACGGAGGATCGACCGGAGCGCCGCCGCGAACGTGAGCCCGGCCTTCTCGTGCACCTGGACCTGCGAGAGTCCTTCCAGGCGGTACTCGACCGGGTCCTCGACGGTAATGAGGTTCACGGTGGGCTTGGTGGTCTTGTTGATGGCAGCGTACAGCGTGGTCGACTTACCCGAGCCCGTGGGGCCGGTGACGAGCAGGGCGCCGTACGGACGGCTGATCGCCTCCATCACGCGCTCCATCGGCTGCTCAAGGAAGCCGAGGTCTTCGAGCGACATCATGATCGCGTCCTTGCGCAGCAGCCGCATGACCGACATCTCGCCATGGACCGTTGGAAGGATGGCGACACGGAAGTCGACGGACTTACCGTCGAGCACCACGCCGAAACGGCCGTCTTGCGGGATACGCCGCTCGGCGATGTCCATGGAGCACTGGATCTTGAGGCGGCTGATCAACTGACGATGGACCTTCTTCGGGCTGCGCATGATCTCCTGGCACACACCGTCTATGCGGTATCGCACCCGGATGTCCCGCTCCCCCGGCTCGATGTAGATGTCACCCGCGCCCTGCCGGATCGCCTCGGTCACGATGTGGTTCAGGATCCGCGCGACCGGCGCCTCTTCGTCGCCCGCGCCTTCGTCCTCGTCCGTGATGTCGACGGAGACGCTCTCCAGGTTGCCCACCATGTCTTCGACGTTGGTCTGCATGGTGGCGAGGCGCTCGATCGATGAGTCGAGATCGCTCTCGGCGGCCACAACGGGCTTGATGTCGTAGCCGGTGACGATCCGCAGATCATCGATCGCGAAGATGTTCGCGGGATCGGCCATCGCCACGACGAGCTCATCGTCCTGGATGCGGATAGGCAGCACGCTGTGACGCCTCGCGATATCGATGGAGATCATCGTTGCGGCGTTCGCGTCGATGTCGATGGCGCCGAGGTCGACGAATGCGAGTCCCATGCTGTCTGCCACGGCGCGGGCGAACGTGACCTCGTCGGTCACCTTCTGGTCGATCAGCGTCGCGCACAGTGACCGGCCGTTGGACTCGGCCAGCGCGCAATCGAGCTGCTCCTGGGTGATCAGGCCGCCCTGGACGAGCACGCGGCCGAGCCTCTTGCCCGATGCCGCCGTCACAGCGAGCCCCCCTCGACGGGAGCGGACTGCCCCGCCAGAGCAGCCGAGGCGGCCGCCCGCATCACATCACGCGGGGCACGTGTCTGGCCGTTGGCGTCGCCCATCCAGATGTCGATCGCCAGCGCACCCTGCGCCACAAGCATCCCAAGACCGCATACGGCCTGCGCTCCGGCGGATCGCGCCGCACGGATCAGCGCGGTGTCCGGTCGCTGATACACCATGTCGTAAACGAGCTGGCCCTCACGGACCCACTCTCCGGGGATGGGGCTTGGATCATCCACACCCATACCCACCGGCGTGGCGTTGATGATGAGGTCACCCTCGCGCACGGCAGAAGCGGACGCAGCGTCAAGATGCAGCGCCTCCGCGGCCACACCACGGAGGCTGCCGCTCACGCGGTCGAGAAGCACCTCGGCGCGCTCGAGGTCCCTGTTTACGATGGTGATCCTGCCAGCCCGTGCCAGGATGCACGCGGTGACCGCCGCCCCGGCGGCACCACCCGCGCCGATGACCACCACCGCGCGGCCTGCGGGATCGAAGCCCGCGTCGTTCTGCAGCGACTCGAGCAGGCCACGACCGTCGGTGTTGTAGCCGATGAGCTGGCCGTCAACGCAGTGCACGGTGTTCACGGCGCCGGCAAGCTGAGCGAGCGTGGCGGTCTCGTCGCAGAGGCTAAGCATCGTCTGCTTGTGCGGCATGGTCACGTTGAAGCCCACGAACGGCAGCGTGCGCGCTGCCTCGGTGAACGCGAGAAGCGCCCGGTTGTCGGGAACGCCGAGCGGGATGCACGCCCAGTTCAGGCCGAGGGATTCGTAGGCGGCGTTGTGCATCACGGGTGAGAGCGACTGCGCGATCGGCCACCCGATCACGGCGGTCGGCCGCGTTCGTCCGTTGATGATCACCCGCCGCTCCCCCTTTCCGTGCCCGCTACGCCTCCGGGCGTCTGCCTGCCATTATGCGCCGTTCCAGCGCTCGAAGCACCCTGGTGTGCCCCATATCGGACGGCGTCAGCGGCTCCACGAGCACGGTGCGCACACCCGCGAACCTGCCGCCAAGGATATCGGTGAAGATCTGATCGCCCACCATCGCACACTCGGACCTATCCGCGTTCAGCAGCCGCGCCGCACGCCATATCCCGAACGGCAGAGGCTTGGCTGACTTGGGTATCACCGGCAGCCCCAGCGCCTCGGCACGATCGTGGATGTCGTCATGCCAGTTGTTCGACACCAGGCACGCACGGAACCCGGCCGGCTCGAGCGAAGCGATCCACTCACGGATCTCCGGGATGACCTCGGTCGAGTGATGGGGCGACACGGTGTTGTCCACGTCCAGCAGAAGCACCGTGATCCCCTCGGCGCGCAGGGCATCGAGGTCGAGTGCGGTCACATGGCTGACATAGTGGTGAGGTCGCAGCAGCTCGATCGCTCCTTAGTGGTCGGGCACGCCGTCGTGGTCGTGGTCGTGGTCGACCTCTTCGAGCTCGTCCGCATGCACGGCATCGAGACGCTCGAGCTCGGCCTGCACCGCAGCATCCAGGTCCTCGCGGCCCGCCCTGCGCAAGATGTCCCCGAGTATGGGATACCACTGGTGCTGCTGCAGGGGGTCGAGCCACTCCACGTCGTCATCGAGCGCACGCTCCGCGGTGCGTGCCGCAGCCGCCAGGCCTTCGCCGTAGAGGTACTGCATCTGAGCGAGATTGGAGAGGGTAAGCCCCGAACGCGGATTGGCCTCGACGCCGCGCTCGGCCATCGCAAGCGCGTCAGCGATCCTGTCGTTGTCGGCCAGGATCCACGACCCGACGGGGTAGGCTTGTGTCTGCTGCGGATCCAGGGCCACCACCAGGGAGATCGAACTCAACATGTAGCGCTGCTCGCCGAGCGACACCCCGGAGTAGTACCCATGCATCACGGGATGGATCCTGTTCCACAAGGCTGCGGCCGCGAACGTCTTGATACCGGTGAGATACGACGAGGCGGCTCGGCCGACGGCCTCGGCCGTCTGTGCACCCGAGGACTCCGGAACGAGCGCGTCAGCGGCCGCCTGGCCCCCAAGGACCAGTACCAGCCCTATCGCCAGGACGCCGAGCGCGATCCTGTCTCTGAACGCGCCCATCAGAGGTCTCTCCGCCCGAAGAGCCAGACCGCGGCGGACAGTGCGATCGCGACGAAGCCCACGAACACAACGAGCATGCTCAGCACGTACAGCGCGGGTACGCCCGTGCCATGGGCTACCGGATTGACGATGTTGAAGGTGTCCAGCGACGGATAGAACGGCCTCAGTGCAAGCGCGCCCTCGCCGCCGATGAGCGTCGAGCGGGAGTGCCCCACGAACAGGACAGCAAGCGCCGCGGTCACCACAACGACCGGACCCGCTACCGCTGAGATGGCGACTGCGAACGCGGAGAGCACGCCCATCTCCAGCCATACAGCGAGAGCACCCTGCCAGAGGCGCCACATCGGATCACCATACCGGGCGAGCGCGATGACCTGCTGCACACCGGTGAAGGCGGCGATGGCGCCCCCCGTCACGATGAGGACCCCGAGCCACGAGCCGACAAGGTACTCGCCCCGGCTGACGCCCTTGGCAAGCACGTTGTAGACGGTGCGGCGTTCCACCTCGGAGGGAACGCGATTGGCCGCGAGAGACAGGGTGAGCACGAGTGCCGTGACGAACGAGAGCGCGAGCGCGACCTCCCGGTACACCGCATCCTCGATCCCCAACCCGTAGCTCGGCAACGACGGGATCGCCATCGCAAGGACCGCAGCGAACACCAGCACGACATACACCACCTTGCGGCGGAGGCTGTCGGTCACGACCGCAAGCGCGATCGGCCAGATGCGCGTCATCATCGATCCTCACCTCCTTCGGCGGTGGCGGCAAGGAGCCTGGCGAAGTAGTCCTCCAGCGAGTCGCGCACCGGCGTGACCGAGACGACGCGCCCGCCCGCGTCATCGACGGCGTCGATGACCGCGCGAACGGCCTCATCGGCCACCGAGAACACCGAGATGCCGCCCGTGACGGCGACGTCGCCGGCGAGTCCGGCCACCGGCGCGGGCAGACCGCCATCGAGACCCCGCACCCGAATGGACGTCCGCCCTTCCACGTTCAACAACGCGTCGAGATCGCCCTCGGCGGCCACACGACCCGCATTCATGATCGTGACGTCGTCACACACGGCCTCGACCTCTGAGAGCTGGTGGGATGAAAGCAGCACCGTCACACAGGCATCGCGCAACTCGAGCATGAGGTTGCGGACATCGCGCTGACCCACAGGGTCGAGACCGGAGGCTGGCTCGTCGAGCACCACGACCTCGGGCTCGTTGATAAGCGCCTGCGCGATGCCGAGTCGCTGCAGCATGCCGCGCGAGAACGCGTCGAGCGTGGTCTTCTCACGACCCTGCAGCCCCACGCGCTCCATGAGCGCCGTTGTGCGCGGCGTGATCTCATCACGCGGGACACCGGCCAGCTGCGCATACAACCTGAGCGCCTGCGCGGCTCGTAGATGCTGTGGGAAATACGGCTGTTCGGGCATGAACCCCACCCGGCGCCGACCCCCTGGCCGCGTGGAGTCCTCTCCAAGGATCCGGAACTCGCCGCCGGTGGGGCGCACGAGGCCGAGCAGCATCTTGATCGTGGTGGTCTTGCCGGCGCCGTTCGGGCCGAGCAGACCATGGATGGTGCCGTGGGCGACGCTGATGTCCACGCCACGCACCGCGTCACGCTGCGGTGCGGCGACGATGGGCTTGTACCGCTTGTGCGCAGCCCGTATGAGGATCGCAGGACCGTTGCCCTCGCTCATGGTCAGGGGGTCACCTCTCTCGACTTCTCCTTGGCGATCAGGAACTCCTCGTAGGTCTCGCAGAAGGTGTGCGAGCCGTCGGTGCCGGTGAGCACGTAGTACAGGTACTTCGTCTCGGCAGGCGCGGCGGCGGCCTGTAGCGATGCCAGCCCCGGGCTTGCGATCGGTCCGGGCGGCAGGCCCCCGTACTTGTAGGTATTGTACGGGCTCTCGATGGTCAGGTCGCTGTTGAGCAACCGCGGGCGGTTCTTCTTGATCACGTACTCGATCGTGGCGTCGATCTCGAGCTTCATGCCGATACGGAGGCGGTTGTGGATGACCGATGAGACCAGAGGACGCTCCTCGGCCAGGCGGGATTCGCGCTCGATCATCGAGGCGAGCGTGACGAGCTCGTGCATGCCCATCTCCCCCGCCGCTGACAGGTCGACCGTAGCGAACTCCTGGTCGAACTGCACGAGCATCATCTCGATCACGTCGGCGGCCGTTGCGCCCTCGACGATCCGGTACGTCTTGGGGAAGAGGTAGCCTTCGAGCGAGCCCTCGTGAACGGCCTCGAGGTACGGATGGTCATCCTGGAACCCGGCGGCGCCGCCGAGGGCCAGCGCACGGAACTCATCGGCGGATATGCCGGTCTCGGCCTCGATCCGCTCCGCGATGCGCTCGACCGTGAAGCCCTCGGGTATGGTGACCGTGGTGTACGCGATCGGTGGTCCTGCGAGCAGCCGCTCGACCAGATCGTCGTGGTCCATGCGCGTGGTGAGGTCGTACACGCCGGGTCGGAGCGTGCCGTCCACGCCGTCGACGCGTGCCCGAAGACGGAACATGGCCGCGTTCTCGATGACACCCGCATCGACGAGGACCGCGGCGATGGACGCCGTGTCGGCCCCTGCCGGGATCTCCACCTGGACGGGCTCACCGGCCGTGACCGCCGTCTGCGGGACGAAGAACACGCGCCATACGCCGAAGGCGGGGACGCAGAGCACGAGCACGGCCGCCACAAACAGCACCACCGCCACGCGGGTACGCCGGCGTGACCCCTGGTCCGCCGACCGGACTCCTCGTGCCGATAGCGGCCGCCACCGGGACATCCCGGCCTCGCCGCGTTCCCCGGTCATCGCTCCTCCTGCGTGCCGTTCCGCTGAGCGTCAAGCCAGCCCTGCAAGATGATCGCGGCGGCGACCTTGTCCACCGAACCGCGTTGTTCCTTCTCGCTCATGCCGGACGCGGACATCATCCGTCGCGCCTCCTCGCTCGACAGACGCTCATCAGCGTACTCGACGGGCAGTCCGGCGGCCGCTGCAAGCCTTACGGCCACGGCGCGCACGTCGGCAGCCTGGGGACCTTCCTCGCCCGACAGCGTGAGCGGGAGTCCCACTACGAGACACTCCGACTCGTAGTCCTCGGCAAGACGCACGAACGGTGTCGCGTCGCCCGCCAGCAACCTCGCGTCGAGCACGGTCAGGGGGGATGCGATCCGACCCGAGGGGTCGGACACGGCCACCCCGACCCGCACCGAGCCGATGTCGAGCCCGAGCACGCGCATGCCGCTAGCCTATGCCGAGTGTGGTACGCGCCTGCGCGAGTGCCGCGTCGATGCCTGACGCGTCCTTGCCGCCGGCCTGTGCCATCTCCGGACGGCCACCGCCCCCGCCCTTCACGGACGGCGCGATCGCCCGGATCAGCGCCCCCGCATCGAACCCTCCCGCGACGGCTGCGGGTGTCCCGGCAGCAAGCAGCAGCGGCGCGCCCGACTCGGGGTCGGCCGTTGCGAGCACCACGGCTCCCGAGTCGCCAAGCTTGGAGCGCAGCAGGTCCCACGCACCACGGAGTTCGGTCGAGGTCACGTCGGGGATGCGTGCCACGATGACCGGGTAGCCCACATCGGCCGCATCCCCCACGAGTGAAGCGGGGTCGAATCCGGTCATGTGGCTCCGCGCCCGCTGTGCCGCACTCTCCAGCTCCTTCACGCGTCGAGCCAGAGTGGCGGCGCGCTCGGAAACGTCGAACCTGCTCACCTTGAGCGCCGCGGCGGTCTCGGCAAGCTCGCTCTCCACCCGCTCGAGGTACGCGAGCGCGTCGAAGCTCGTGACCGCCTCGATGCGGCGCAGATTCGCGCCCACGCTGCCCTCGGACACGATCTTGACCAGCCCGATCTCGCTCGAGCGACCCACGTGCGTGCCGCCGCAGAGCTCCTTGCTGAAGTTGCCGACCTCGAGCACACGGACGATCTCGCCGTACTTCTCGCCGAACAGCGCGGTCACGCCCATCTCGCGCGCGGTGGCAAGCGACGTCTCGTAGTTCAGGACGGCGTGGTTCTCCATGATCTTGTGGTTGGCCATCTCCTCGATGCGCCGAAGCTGCTCGGAGGTGACCGCCTCGAAGTGCGTGAAGTCGAAGCGCAGCCGCTCGGGCGCCACGAGCGAGCCCGACTGCCGCACGTGGTCGCCGAGGATGCGCCTGAGCGCCCAGTGCAGGATGTGCGTGGCGGTGTGGTTGCGCCGGATGCGCTCACGGCGGAGCGAGTCGATCGCGGCATGCACGGTGTCGCCCACGCCCAGTGCGCCGGACTCGAGCGTCCCGACATGCGCCACCACGCCCGGCACCGCGAAGCGCGTGTCGCTCACCGCGAAGCGAGCGCCGCCGGCCGACAGCACACCCGTATCGCCGACCTGCCCGCCCTGCTCGGCATAAAACGGCGTGGCGGCAAGCGCGATCTCGCCCTCCTGTCCGGCCTCGATACGCTCGACCGGCTCGCCACCGACCACGATACCGACGATCGTGCTATCGGCCTCATCATGCGCATAGCCGAGGAACTCGGTCGCCCCGGCTTCACGCGCGATGCTGTCGAAGGCGCTGCCGAACGACCACGACTCGTCCTTCACCGCGGCACGCCCGCGTTCGCGCTGCGCCTCCATAGCGGCCTCGAACGCGTCCTTGTCGACCTCGAGGCCCGACTCGGCCGCGATCTCGGTGGTGAGTTCGTACGGGAAGCCGTACGTGTCGTGGAGCGTGAATGCCTCGGTGCCGTCGAGCACGGCGGCGCCCTCGGCGCGCGTACGCTCGATCGCCGTCGTCAGGAACGCGAGCCCCTGGCGCAGCGTCGCACTGAACCGTTCCTCCTCGGAGGCGACGATGCCGCGGATGAGCTCGGCATTGTCGGCAAGCTCGGGATACGGCGTTCCCCAACGCCCGATCACGGTATCGACGAGCTTCACCATGAAGGCGTCCTCGACGCCGAGCAACCTCCCGTGGCGGATGGCGCGACGGAGCAGGCGGCGGAGCACGTAGCCCCTGCCCTCGTTGCCGGGGAGCACGCCGTCGGCGATCAGGAACGCCACGGCACGTGCGTGGTCGGCGAGGATGCGGAGCGACACGTCGGTCTTCTCCCCCGCGCCGAGAGCCACACCCGAAAGCCCCTCGCCGATCGCGACGAGCACGCGCAGGTCATCGGTCTCGAAGTTCGTGTGCACGCCCTGCATGATGGCCGCCACGCGCTCGAGGCCCATGCCGGTGTCGATGTTCTTCTTCGGCAGCGGCTCCAGCGTACCGTCTTCCTGGCGGTCGTACTGCATGAACACGAGGTTCCAGTACTCCACGTACCGATCGCAGTCACACCCTGGCGCGCATGTGTCGAGACCGCAGCCCACTCCGGGCCCCTGATCGTAATAGAGCTCCGAGCACGGCCCGCACGGGCCTGTGGGACCGGCGGACCAGAAGTTGTCCTTGGCGCCCATGCGCACGATGCGATCGGCGGGGACGCCGACCTCGTCGCGCCACACGGCCTCAGCCTCGTCATCGTCCTCGTAGATCGAGAACCAGAGCCGGTCAGGGTCCATGCCGAGGACCTGCGTGGAGAACTCGTAGGCCCAGGCGCACGCCTCGCTCTTGAAGTAATCACCGAAACTGAAGTTGCCGAGCATCTCGAAGAAGCTGTGATGCCTCCCCGTCGTGCCGATGATGTCGATGTCGGTGGTGCGCGCGCACTTCTGGCACGTGGTGGCGCGCGTCACGCCGATGTCCCGGGCGCCGAGGAAGACCGGCTTGAACTGCACCATGCCGGCCGATGTGAGCAGGAGCGACGGGTCGTCCGGGACCAGCGAGGACGAGGGCAGCCGCTTGCAGCCCTTGCTCTCGAAGAACGACAGGAAGCTCTCTCTGATCTCGGCGGACTTCACGTGTGTGCGCTCCTTGGATGATCCCGACGCCGCTCAGGCGTCGTCTGACGTATCGGCATTCCCGCGAGCCTCGGCCGCAGACGGCCCATCGCCGTCGATGGCATGCCGTGCGGGCTCTGGCCCGTCATCCCCATCGTCGGACCTGGCGCGGAAGAAGGCGCCGCCCTCCGAGGTGAGTTTGGACTCGGTGTACTTCTCGAAGTAGTAGACGAACAGACCCTTGCCGATGGCCGCCACCGGGATACCGAGCAGGAGGCCCGCGAAACCGAACAGCGTGCTACCGGCAAGCAGCGAGAATATCACCAGCAGCGGGTGCAGGTCGACATTCTCGGCCATGACGCGCGGCTGCACGAAGTACTCGGTCACCTGCTGTGCCCCCAGGCACACGGCCACTGCCCCGAGGATGTGCAGCGGACTCACGAACGCCGCCGCGATACCCGCGATCGCCGCCGTGAGCGTGGGGCCGATCCACGGGATGAAGTTCAAGATCAGCGCCAGGAGCCCGATGACGAGCGAGTACGGGACCCCGATGAGGAACAACCCGACGGTCACGATCACGCCGGTCACGAGCGAGATGGTGAACTGCCCGCGCAGGTATCCGCCGAGCACCCGCGAAACGGTGGACGTCACGATAGCGGCCTCGTCCCGGCGCTTCGGGCCAGCCAGCAAGAGGATCTCCTTGTTGATGGCTGGCAGGTCCTTCAGCAGCCAGAATCCGACGACGAGCGCGAGCACCGTGGTGAGCAACGACGAGAGCGCCGAGCCACCGACGCTGAAGATCTCCTTGGCGAGCAGCGGGGACCACTCGGCCGACTGGCGGGTGATCGTGTCCTGCAGGTTGAAAAGCGCATCCTCGAGCCATGGGGGCACGATCAGCGCCTCATACGTGCCCTGCAGCTCGAAGAAGAGCTCGCTCGCGCGCCCGTAGTAGCCGGGGAACGCCACGACGAACTCGCGCACCTGGACCACGAGCGCCGGGACGAGGAAGCCGAGCGCGACGCCGAGCACAGCGAAGCTGATCAGGTAGCACACGCCAACGGCGAGGCCACGCGACAGACCGCGACGCTCGAGGAGCGCGACCGGCCCACGGAACATGAACAGGATGATGATGGCGAGCGCGAACGGCACGAGCGCCGAGGCGATCCTTCCGAGCAGCCAGCCGGCGGCGGTGAGCAGGACGCCGATCCCCACGAGCGACCACGTGATCGTGAACGTGCGCGACCAGCGGTCCCTTGGCTCCGGACGCAGCAAGGTCGTCATCTAGACCTCCTCGAGGATGATGTGCTCGCGAAGCGACCGGAGCGTCCGTCGCAGGAGCCGGGAGACCTGCATCTGTGAGATGCCGAGCATCGCGGCGATCTCCGTCTGCGTCAGGCCCTGGAAGAAGCGCAGGTACAAGACCCGCTGCTCGAGTGGGGCCAGATGCTTGAGCCCCTCGGAGAGCGTGGTGCGGTCGTCGACGAGCGCCATGAGCTGATCATCTTCACCGACGTACTCGAGAATGCTGAACGAGTCGCTCCCCTCGGGGTTGCGGTCAGTCTCAAGCGAGACGAAGTTGTACGCTTCGGAAGTCTCGAGCGCCTCAAGAACGTCTTCGGTGGTGACCTCAAGGTAGTCGGCGATCTCCAGGATCGAGGGAGAGCGCTGCTCGCGCTGAGTGAGCGCGTCGATCGCCTGGTTCACGCGGAACGAGAGCTCCTGCAGACGCCGGGGCACCCTGATGGCCCAGCCCTTGTCGCGGAAGTACCGCTTGAGCTCACCGACGATCGTGGGTGTGGCGTAGGTGGTGAACTCAACCTCACGGTCGATGTCGAAGCGGTCGATGGCCTTGATCAGCCCGATCGTGCCCACCTGGATGAGGTCGTCGATGGGTTCGCCGCGATTGCGGAACCTGCTCGCAAGGTATTTCACCAGGTTGAGGTACATGGTGATGAGCTCGTCGCGAGACTCCTCGTCACCATGCTCGTGATAGTGGACGAACAGCTCGCGCGTGCGGGCCTTGTCCCAGACGAGCCGTCGCTCCTGTCGGCGCTGGGTCCTAGGCACCGGTCTCTCCCGCTGGTGCCGCTGCCCGGCGACACAGGCGCAGCGTGCACCCCTCAGACGCGTGTCCGATCTCGAACTCGTCGCAGACCGACCGCAAGATGAACTCGGCGTATCCCTCCGAGGCGCCGGTCTCGCCCGTGTCCGGCGCCGGCATCGGGCCGACCTCCACCTGCAGGGCGTCGGCGGATACCGTGAACACGAACGTAACCTCGGCCGATTCGCCGAGACGCTCGCTCGCGTATACGAACGCCTCCTCGGCGCCGATCCGGACGTCGTCGACCTCGTCGAACGACATCCCGATCCTGCTCGCCAACTCGGCGGCCGTCATCCTGACCGTCTTGGCGTATTCGCCCCGGGCAGGCACGGTGAGCGTGATGCGGTCACTAGCCATGCGTCCTCCTTCGATGAGACCACCGGTGCGGGCTCATCGCTTGCCGAACGAGCGAAGCGCGCGTGCGATGCCCTGCGCCGCCGTGTTGACGGGGGACCTGATGAAGTCGCTGGCGCTGGAGACGGCGTCGCCGACCTCCTCCGCCTGCGTCACGATCGCATCGAGCCTGAGGAGCTCGGCGTTGGCGGCGTCAACGGTCACGTCCGCCTTCTCCAGCAGCGGCACCAGCCGCACGCGAACGTCTTCCACCGCGGTCTGGATGCCGCGCACCGCCTTGATGATGACGACAAACGCATACAGTGCGACGAGCGTGAGCACGAGGGCCGCCGCAGTGAGCGCGATACCGAGAGCTTCCGAGGTGTCCACGATGCGCCCCTTACGATGCCTCCGAACGTACCCGCCCAGTGTAGCAAACGCCGAGGTCGCGACCTATTCCTCTTCGGCGCCCGGCGTCTCACCGCGTGGCCGGTAGTACCGCTTGCCGACGAGCCCATCAGGGAGGTACTGCTGGTCGACCCTGGCGTCGGGGAAGTCATGCGGGTACAGGTAGGCGGGATACCGCTCCGCACCTGGGCGATGGCGGTCACGGAGGTGGTCGGGGACGTACTCGGCCGACTCCTCGCGCACGTCGCGCAGCGCCTCGTCGATAGCGAGGTAAGCGGCGTTGCTCTTGGGCGCGAGCGCAAGATAGACCGCCGCGTGCGCCAGGTTGATCCGCGCCTCCGGCCAGCCGATCGACTCGGCGGCCTTGAACGCCGCATGTGCGACGAGCAGTGCCTGCGGGTCGGCCATGCCCACGTCTTCAGAGGCGAAGATGAGCATGCGCCGCGCTATGAACTTCGGGTCCTCTCCTCCGGCGACCATCCGCGCGAGCCAGTAGACCGCGGCATCCGGATCACTGCCCCGCATCGACTTGATGAACGCCGAGATGATGTCGTAATGCGCGTCGCCCGCGCGATCGTACGGCACCGCACGCAACGCGGTGGCCCGGGCGACGAGATCGGCGTCGACGAGCGGGGGCTCGGGAGCGGCCGTGTCCGGGGCATCGTCGGACCCCGGACCTGCCTCCGCGCCCGCGATCTGCGCGGCCAGCTCCAGAGTCGTGAGCGCGACTCGGGCGTCGCCCCCGGCAAGCGTCACGATACGGTCGAGCGCGTCGGGTGCAAGCGCGACGGTCCCGCCGAGTCCACGCTCCGCATCCACGAGCGCTCGCTCGACGATCGCGCGGATGTCGTCATCGGCCAGCGGCGCGAACTCCACCACGCGCGAGCGGCTGATCAGTGGCGCGTTCACCTCGAAGAACGGGTTCTCGGTCGTCGCGCCGATGAGGACGATCAGGCGGTCTTCGACCGCGTGCAGCAGTGCGTCTTGCTGCGACTTGTTGAAGCGGTGGATCTCATCGATGAACAGCACCGTCCGGCGGCCGGTCATCTTCAGCCGTTCACGGGCGCCTTCGATCACCTCGCGGACGTCCTTCACTCCGGCGTTGACCGCCGACAGCTCGACGACGTGCGCTTTGGTCATCCCGGCGATGAGCCGTGCGAGACTGGTCTTGCCGGTGCCAGCGGGGCCGTAAAGGATGAGCGAGGAGAGCGCGTCGATCTCGATCGCGGTGCGGAGCACCGTGCCCGGACCCACAGCCTCGGCCTGTCCGACGAACTCGTCGAGCGTGCGTGGCCGCATCCGCGCCGCAAGCGGCGCGCTTCGCTCGATGCGGTCCTCGGCAGCCTCGTCGAACAGGTCGCGCATCACTAGCGTGTCACGCGCTCCACTTCGCGCTCGAGGACACCGCGCTCCACGTAGCCCTTCCACTGCCAGGTGATGAATGAGCCACGGTCGACGATGAGCACGTGCGGCGTGCTCTGGACGCCGAGCTCGGCTGCGTACATCGTCGCAGCCTCAGCGACCTTGGGATCGCCGCCGCCGCTCACGTCGAAGGTCACGAGATCGATGAGGCCGCGGTACTGCTCGATAACCGCGTCCACCTCGGCGCGCAGGTCCTTGGTGACGATCTGTCCCTTGTCGTAGAACAGGATGAGCATCGGCCGACGTGCGTCGAGCTTCTCCTGGAACGCGTACGGGGTGACCGTGGTGGTGAACGACGGGAATGGCGTGGGTGTCGTCTCATCCACGTTGAGGGAGCGGTCGGTCACGTACGCCGGCTCCACCGGCTCCGGTGCGGGAGCCGGAGCTGCCGCGGCGTCCGTTTCCGGCGCGGCGTCGGTGGCGGCCTCCTCGCCTCCCCCACACCCCACGAGTGCGAATGCGAGCACTGCTACGACGAAGGCTACGACTATTCTGCGCATCTACTTCCTCCACCCGTCAGGGTATGGTCGAACCCCGCCCTGCGTGGTCGGCCGGGTGAACCTGCCGAAGCAGGTGGGTGCCCGCACCACAAGTCCGCGCTTCCCCGAAGGGATACCACTCGCTTGCGAGATGTAAGGCTCCCGGCAAAGAAGTGTTGGCTCAACCGCTGACGCCGGGTCCACGCAAGGCAAGGCACCATCATGGTAGCACCCCCGGCGGTCATGCGCATCAGGGCCGCTTCTCCGGCGAGTCACATCCGCGATCACGGGTGTCGCCGCCCTGAGCCGCCAAGAGCCGGCAGCTCAGCAGCCGGTGAGCCCACACGAATCCCGCCGAGAGCGTGACGCTCACCACCGTTGCGGCCACCGCCACCCTCGGCTCCTTGAGCCGGTCCCACACCGCTGTGACCACGACACCGATGAGCGAGACCGCGCCAATGGTGCGCGTCCACCGCCCGTAGCCCTCTGATGTGAGGTCCCACTTGTAGGCCGTCCCCACAGCCATGAACGCGATGCATGAGACCGCCACCACCGCTGACGCGAGGTAGACCGGTGACATGGCATCACCCCCCTCTAGTCGGTCTTGAGGTGCACCTCCCGCAGCTGACGCTGGCTCACGACATCCGGCGCACCCGTGAGCGGATCGGCGCCGGAGGAGGTCTTCGGGAACGCGATGACGTCGCGGATCGAATGTGCGCCAGCGAGCAGCATCACGAGCCGGTCGAGGCCAAGCGCGATGCCGCCGTGCGGAGGCGCGCCGAACGAGAGCGCCTCGAGGAGGAACCCGAACTGGCTGCGGGCTTCCTCGGCGGACAATCCGATGCGCTCGAGCACACGCAGCTGGAGATCGGCGTTGTGGATGCGCAGCGTGCCACCGCCGATCTCGTACCCGTTCATGATGAGGTCGTAGCTGTACGAGCCCACGGAGAGGGGCTCGGACTCCAGCCTGTCCACATGCTCCTCGCGAGGCATGGTGAACGGGTGGTGGTTGGCGGCGTAGCGCTCCTCTTCGGCGTCGTACTTGAACATCGGGAAGTCCACGACCCACAGCACGTCGAAGCCTGTGCGTTCGACTCCCAGTTCGTCAGCCATCTTCAGGCGCAGCACACCGAGGACCTCCTCGGCCACGTCGCGCGCGTCGGCGATCATGAGCACGAGGTCGCCGGCCTCCACCTGCAGCGCTTCGCGCAGCCCGGCCATCTCGGCCTCGGTGAAGAACTTCGCGATCGGCGAACGGACCTCGCCCTCCGAAGTGAACGCCGCCCACGCCAGGCCCTTGGCCCCCGCGTCGAGCGCGACCTGGTTGAGTGCGTCGATCCTGCCACGGCTCCAGTCGCCGGCACCCTTCGCGTTGATGCCCTTGATGACACCGCCGCCGCCGAGCGCTCCGGCGAACACTTTGAACTCTGACGCCGCGAAGACTCCGGACAGATCGGCGAGCTCCATGCCGAAGCGGGTGTCGGGCCGATCGGAGCCATACCGGGACATGGCCTCGGCGTACGGCATCCGGCGCAAGGGCACCTGGAGGTCGACGGACGCCTCCTTCATCACCTCGTGCATGACGTCTTCCATCATGGACAGCACGTCGTCCTCGGTGACGAACGACATCTCGATGTCCACCTGCGTGAACTCGGGCTGACGATCGGCTCGGAGGTCCTCGTCGCGGAAGCAGCGCGCGATCTGGTAGTAGCGCTCGATGCCCGCCACCATGAACAGCTGCTTGAACAGCTGCGGAGACTGCGGGAGCGCGTAGAACTTGCCCGCGCTCATGCGGCTCGGAACGATGAAGTCGCGCGCGCCTTCGGGGGTGGACTTGCCGAGGATCGGCGTCTCCACCTCCATGAAGCCGTGCCCTTCGAGCGAGCGGCGAAAGCGCTGCACCACACGGTCGCGGAGTGCGAGCGCGGCGAACACCTCCGGGCGGCGGATGTCGAGGTACCGGTAACGCATCCGGGTGACCTCGTCGGTGTCGATGCCGGGCTCGATCTCGAACGGCGGCGTCTCGCTCGTGTTGAGCACGGTCGCCTCGGTGATGATGACCTCCACCTCGCCCGTCGCCATGTTCGGGTTCTCGGTGCCCTCGGGCCGACGGCGGACGGTGCCGGTCAACGTCACGACCCATTCGGGACGCACGCGTTCCGCCGTGATGAACGCCTCACCGGACGCATCCGGATCGAACGTGCACTGGATGATGCCGCTGCGGTCCCGAAGGTCGACGAAGATGAGGCCCCCGTGGTCGCGGCGTTTCGCCACCCATCCGGCAAGCGTGACGGTCGACCCTACATCGGTCGACGACAGTGCTCCTGCGACGTGCGAGCGGATCGAGTGTCGTGCGTCGAACATCTAGTCCGTCCCCTCTTCACCGAGCGCGGCAATGACATCGGCAGTGGCCGAGTCGAGCGCGAGGCGCTTCTCCTCTTTCGTTGACATGTCACGAAGCGTGACCTCACCGGCGGCAAGCTCCTCGGGCCCGACGATCACGACAAGACGTGCGCCGAGCCGGTCGGCCTGCTTGAACTGCGACTTGAGGCTGCGCGCCTGGTGGTCGAGCTCGGCGGCCACCCCGGCGTCACGCAGGCGCTGCGACAGCGCGAACACCTCGGCGGTGACAGAATCGTCCACGCGCGCGACGAACACCTCGGCGCGTGGCACCGCAGGGATCTGCACACCTGCCGCCTCGAGCGCCAGCAACGTGCGCTCGAACCCGAGCGCGAACCCGAGTCCGGGCGTGGCCGGCCCGCCGTACTCCTGCATCAGCCGGTCGTACCGCCCGCCCCCGCCGATCGCGTTCTGCGAGCCGAGGCCGGCGTCGACCTGCACTTCGAAGACCGTACGCGTGTAGTAGTCGAGCCCCCGCACGAGCGTGGAGTCCTCGATGTACGGGATGTCGAGCGCATCGAGGTGCGCCTTGACCGCCGCGTAATGGGTCGCGCACTCCTCACAGAGTTCGTCGCGCAGCAGGGGCGCCCCGGCCATGACCTCGCGGCACGCGGGATCCTTGCAGTCGAACGCCCTGAGCGGATTGGTGTCGGCCCGGCGGCTGCACTCATCGCACAGATCGGCCGCGTGACCGCGGATGAACGACGCGATGGTGTCGCGATACGCGGGGCGGCACGCCTCATCACCCATCGAGTTCAGGAGCAGTCGCATGTTGGTGGAAGGGATGCCAAGCGACTCGAAGTACCGCCAGAACACCGTGATGACCTCCGCGTCAGCGGTCGGCTCCGGAGCGCCGAGGCACTCGATGCCGATCTGCCAGAACTGCCGCATGCGGCCCTTCTGCGGACGCTCGTACCGGAACATCGGCCCGGCGTAGTAGAGCTTGGCCTGCGCGCCGTTGGCGGTGAGGTTGTGTTCGAGGGAGGCCCGGACCACGCTCGCGGTGCCCTCGGGTCGCAGCGTGATCGAGCGGCCGCCCTTGTCCTCGAACGTGTACATCTCCTTGGAGACGATGTCCGTGGCTTCGCCGATGCCGCGCGTGAACACGTCGGTATGCTCGAAGAGCGGTGTGTAGACCGGCTCGTAGCCGTACAAGGCGAACAGCTCCTGGGCGACACGCTGGAGGTGCTCCCAGGCTCGTGCCACGTCCGGCAGCATGTCGGAGGTGCCCTTTGGTGCGCGTGCGTTCACAGGGAAGGCCTTTCAGGTGGTGTTTGCGTGGAATGCGATACCCGAGTGTAGCCCATGAGGCGTCGAGCGGCTACGCGCTGCGGAGTCAGCCTGTGTGCGTCGTTCGCCGGCTCCCGGAGTCGGTAACGCTCACGCGCGCGCTGCCGCGCCCTCGGCGATGCGGGCACGCACCCGACGCCACAACAGCACGCCGGCGACCACTGCCGCGACCTCGACGATATGCTTGGCCGCGATCGCGGGGCCAAGATCGGCCCACGAGGCGCCGAGGTCGTGCGTGTTGAACGTGATCACGCGCGGGATGCCACCAACGATCACCCAGGCGAGCGCGATGTTGGCGAACTTCGTGAGCGTAGGATACGCCCGGGTCAGGAGACCCAGATCGTCACCGCCGCCTGCTACGGCCCGCTTCTCGAGCGCCCACATGATCGCGGCGGCGGAGATCAGAGTGGCGGTCGCCACATCGTGGAAGTAGTTGTTCATGATGATGAGGATGTCGAGGACGGTAGGCATCGCGGACTCTCCTTGGCTTGTTGGACTCAACGCATGGTACACCAGGCCCGGGACGGCGTTGCGGTCACGCTCTCGGGAAGAACGGGTTCACCCGACGCTCGCGCCCGATGGTGGTCTCAGGTCCGTGGCCGGGATGTACGCGGGTGTCGTCGGGCAAGGACGCCAGACGGGCGATCGACCGTCGCATCGCGGGCATGTCCCCGCCCGGGAAGTCGGTCCTTCCGATGCTCCCCGCGAAGAGCGTGTCGCCGCTCAGCAGGTGCCCTCCTCCGAACAGACAGATCGAGCCCGGCGTATGTCCGGGTGTGTGCAGCACCTCGAGCGCCACGCTACCGGCCTCGATGGTGTCACCGTCGACCAGCACGCGGTCCGCCGCCGGCGCCGTGACGTCGAAGCCGAACATCGCCCCGCCCGTCCCCACAGGGCTGGTGAGCCCCTCGGCATCTGCGCCGTGCACGACGAGCGGCGCGCCGGTGGTCTCGCACACCTCGTGCGCGGCCCCGATGTGGTCGAAATGTCCATGCGTGAGCACCACAGCCGCGACCCTCGCTCCATCGAGTGCGCCGAGGATCGCCCCCGGCTCACCGGCCGGGTCGATCACCAGGGCGGGGCCACCGGCGCCGTCGTCCACGATCCAGCAGTTGGTGTCCAGTGGGCCGAGCGTCAGTCGGTGTATCCGCATGCCGCCCCTCCCCGCTTCCGGGAGCTGTCGGGCAGCGTGCGGCGTGCGTCGAACACACCATCCACGCCCCGGACTGTGGCAAGCACCTTCTGCAGCTGGTCCATACTGCCCAGCTCGAAGAGGAAGCGCAGGTACGCCACACCCTGGCGGTCGGTCGAGATGGCCGCCGAGAGCACGTTCACCCCCGCATCGGCGAGCGCGATCGAGACGTCTTGCAGCAACCGCGTGCGGTCGAGCGCCTCGATGAGGATCTCGACCTGGTAGGTCGTCTTGGCCTCGGCATCCCACTCGACCTCGAGGATGCGCTCGGGGCTCGACGACACGAGCTCGCAGGCGTTGGGGCAGTCCTCACGGTGCACCGACACGCCCCTGCCCCGCGTGACAAACCCGACGATGGGGTCGCCCGGCACCGGGTTGCAGCAGTGCGCCAGACGGATGAGCACGTCATCGATGCCCTTGACCCTGACACCGGTGCCGCTGCGCCGCCGTGGCTGCTGGGTCATGATCGGCCGCGGTTCAGGCTCGGGCTCCTCGGGAACGACGGCGTGTCCGTCCTTGGCGAGCGCCTTGATGAGCTTGGTCACGACCGCCTTGGGACTCTGCTTCCCGGCCCCGATGGAGGCGAGGAGGTCCTCGCCCTCCTGCAGGTTCATGTCCTTCGCGATGACATCGAGCGCCTTGGCTACCGTGTTCGCGCTCACGTGCATCCCCTGTTTGCGCAGGATGCGGCCGAGCTCCTCCTTGCCCTTCGCCAGGTCGTCCTCGCGGCTGGCTCGGGAGAAGTAACTGCGGATCTTGCTTCGCGCCGAGGATGTCCGCACGATGTTGAGCCAGTCGCGGCTCGGCCATGAGTTCTTGTTGGTGAGGATCTCGATGCGATCGCCCATCTGGAGCTCGTAGTCGAGCGTGACGATCGACCCGTTGATCTTCGCGCCCACACAGTGATGCCCCACCTCGGTGTGGATCGCATAGGCGAAGTCGATGGGAGTGGAACCGCGCCGGAGCGACACCACGTCGCCCTTGGGAGTGAAGACGAACACCTCGTCCTCGAAGAGGTCGATCTTGAGCGCCTCCATGAACTCGCGCGGGTCCTTGAGCTCGGTCTGCCATTCGAGCATCTGGCGCAGCCACGCGAGCCGCTCATCGAACGCCTCGTCGGCGCGACAGCCCTCCTTGTACCGCCAGTGGGCGGCGATACCGTACTCCGCGGTGCGGTGCATCTCCTCGGTACGGATCTGGATCTCGAGCGGGCGCCCGGCGGGCCCGATGACGGTGGTATGCAGCGATTGGTACATGTTGAACTTCGGCATCGCAACGTAGTCTTTGAAGCGCCCGGGGACCGGCTTCCAGATGGAGTGCACGGTGCCGAGTGCGCCGTAGACGTCCTTCACCGAGTCCACGATCACCCTGAGCGCGATGAGGTCGTAGATCTCCGAGAAGTCCTTCCCGCGATGCGTCATCTTCTGGTAGATGCTGTACAGATGCTTCGGCCGTCCCGCGATCTCGCTTGTGATGCCCACCGCCTCGAGCTCGCCCGAGAGCGTGTCGATCACCTGGTGCAGGTAGGCTTCACGCGCGGTACGACTCTCCGCCACCATCTTCTGGATCTGCGCGAACTTGCGCGGTTCGAGGTAGTAGAACGCCAGGTCCTCGAGTTCCCACTTGATGCTTGAGATGCCGAGGCGATGCGCGAGCGGCGCGTAGATCTCCATCGTCTCGATCGCCTTGCGATGCTGCTTCTCCTCCGGCAGCGCGGCCAGCGTGCGCATGTTGTGCAGCCGGTCGGCGAGCTTGATGAGGATGACGCGGATGTCCTTGGCCATCGCGATGAGCATCTTGCGGAGGTTGTTCGCCTGCGCCTCGGCAAGCGATGAGAACTTGATGCGACCCAGCTTGGTGACGCCGTCCACGAGCACAGCGACCTCGTCGCCGAACCGCTCGCGGATCTCCTTCAGGCTCACCGCGCTGTCTTCGACCACATCGTGCAGGATCGCGGCTTCGATCGTGGCGGTGTCGAGGTTGAGCCCGGCGAGGATCATCGCGACCTCGAGCGGGTGGATGATGAACGGCTCGCCGCTCTTGCGCATCTGGCCGGCGTGGTGCTCGAGCGCGAAGGCGTACGCGTCCTCGACCCCTCGCAGGTCCGCCGAGGGATTGTACGAGCGTATCTGGGCCTCGAGGCCCTCGAGCGTCACGGACACGTGCGGACCCTCCTGATAGGCGCACCCGCCCCGCGGTGCAGCGGGGTACGGGCGGACGTGCGGTGCGGGTTCATCGTAGTGTAGGCAGGATAGGCCGGTCGAACGCGTGCAGCAACTCATCGGCCGCCGCCTCGAACGCCCGGGTGCGGAACACCTCGAAGTCGGCGAGCTCGTCGAGGCCCTCGGCGTAGCGCACCGAGTCCGCGAGATCGAGCTTCCCCTCGGGCGCCGGCATCATCGTGAGGCGTCGGTACGCCCCCGCCCCCTCCCCCGAGACCAGGCCGAGTTCCCGGAAGACGCCGATGCCCGTGGACACGCCCCGGTCGTTGAGCGCCGACCGACCGCGCCGGCGCTTCACACGCTCGGCAAGATCGGCGTTGGTGATCTCGATAGCGCCATCGGAGTCCGCGGCAAGGTCCCTGAGGGTGAGATACAGAGCCCCGAGGTCGTCGCGTGAGGGCGCCGACGACTCGAGGATCATGCGGTTGAGGCGCGCGTCCTTCTCGCCGAAGAGCAGGTGCACCGTGGCCGGTCGGCCATCGCGACCGCCACGACCGCACAGCTGATTGAACTCCACCTCGCCCATCGGCAGGTGATAGAGCGCCACATGGCGTACGTCTCCGATGTTCACGCCCTCGCCGAAGGCGCTCGTGGCGACCACGACCGTGATGTCGCCGCCCCGGAACGCACGCTCGACCGCATGACGCGCCTCGCGGGTCATGCCGCCGTTGTAGAAGACCGCGCGATGCGTGAGGTCGGGCAGCCGCGTACGAATCTGCCGCGCGAGCTTCACCGACACGTCGCGGCTGTTCACGTACACGATCACCTTCTCGCCTCTCGCGGCGATGCCCGCGATGTACGCGACCTTGTCCTCGATGCCGCGGCGGTCGGCGATCGCGAGGTTGTCGCGTACGGCTGGATCGAGCACGAGTGCCTCGGTCCCCAGGTCGGCTACGATCGCCGCCGCGACCTCGTCGGGCGCGGTGGCGGTAACGGCAAGGACGGTCGGAGCACCGAGCGCTTCGACCGCGCGACCCAGACGTGCGTAGGCAGGCCTGTGGCCGGTCCGAGCCAGACCCACGTGGTGCGCCTCGTCGACCACAAGGAAGCCCACGCGACCCGCAGCGGCGAATCGAGGCGCATGATGGTCGAGGAACTCCGGCGTCGTGAGCACCACGTCGAGCGAGCCCTCTGCAAGCGCCGTGAACGCGGTATCACGAGCGGATGCTGACGTCTCGCCTGTGACAGTCGCGACGGCACAGCCGATCTCGGCGAACCGCTCCTCGAGTGCGTACGCCTGATCGGCGACGAGCGCACGCAGCGGATAGACGAACACGGAGGCGCGACCATGCGCGATCGCCTCACGCGCCGCGTGCAGGTGGAAGATGAGCGACTTGCCGCGTCCGGTGGCCATGACCGCGAGCGTGGAACGGCCCGCGCTCAGGTGCGCGAGCGCCTCGGCCTGCGCCGCATGCAGCTCCCGTTCGCCGATGAAGTGCCGAACGAGCGCAGCGTCGAGGTCCCCGGATGTCAGCGCCGCGAGCTCGACCCTGCGCTCCGTCGCACGACGCGCGGCCTCGGCATCCGGGCCGACGTCCGCGGCGCGGCGTTCGAGCAGCACGTTCACGCCGAGGCTCTCTCCCTCAGCGCCACCGGTGATGTCCGCGACCTCGACGTCGTACTCCACGCCCGCGTCCAGCGACGGCGCAAGCTCGGCGGCAAGCCGCTTGTTGAGGAAGCCGACCTGGTCACCGAGCGGATCGTACAGCGCGCAGGCGTTGGCGTCGTACTCGTTGTGCGGCTGCCGCTCCAAGCGCAGCGGCACGCCGGGCTCGAGTCGGGCGACCACCTGCTGACGACCCTCGAACGTGACCCCGGCGAGCTTGGTATGGAAGCGCTCGGCATCCCCGATACCCGCGTACTCCCCGCGTGCGACGATCTCCTCGGCATGCTCGAACAAGTCGTCGATCAGATCGGCCGCGGCCGACTCTCCTGATGTGCGCAGCCGGACGTCGCGCACGAGCAGCTGGATGCGCTCCACGCCCCGCCACTGGTCGGATTCCAGCTCGAACGCCAGATCCACAGCGGATTCGACATCCACGAGCGTTCCCACCGACGGACAGCGGAAGGCGATCGAAGGAACAGCGGCAACGCCGTCGTACGCGGTGAAGCGCAGGTGATCCTCCGTCTTGCCGACCCGCTTCCGGCCGTTCATGAACACGCCGTAGGCGCCGAGAAGCGGCCGACGGTTGGCGAAGCCGAACGGGCCCAGCAGCGAGAGCTCGGCGGCAAGCTCCCGCGACAGTGCATCGAGCGGCACCTCGGCGTCGATGTCGATGCCGGCCGCGAACGCCTCGTCTGGAAGCGTGGCGAACCGCTCCCGGAGCGCGGCACGGAAGTCGTCGAGCCGTGCGGCGGGAAGCGTCGCACCCACTGCCATCGCGTGACCGCCGAACCGGATGAGCATGTCACCGAGCGCCGCCACCGCCTGGTACAGGTCGACGCCGGGCACACTGCGCCCCGAGCCCTGAGCCTCATCCCCGTCGACGCAGAACACGAGAGCAGGCACGCCGAAGCGATTCACAAGCCGGGAGGCGACGATGCCCCGCACGCCCTCATGCCAGTCGGGACCAGCAACGACGAGCACCCTGTCACCGGGGCGGTACACCCGTGCCGCCTCGGTGAGCGCGAGCTCGAGCAGGTCCGCCTCGGCCGCCTGGCGCAGCCGGTTGTGCTCATCAAGGGCGTTCGCGAGGGCAGCAGCCTCCACGGGGTCCGACGAGCGCAGGAGCCCCAGAGCGATGGCGGGATCAGCCATGCGGCCCGCGGCGTTCAGGCGGGGGGCGAGGCCAAACGCCACCTGCTCGGACGTGAGCGTGGCGGTGTCCACGCCTGCGACGGTGGCGAGCGCCGCGAGTCCGGGGCGCGGCCCCCGACGCAGTGACGCCAGCCCGTCGGCAACGAGCGCCCGGTTCGCGCCGGTGAGCGGCACGAGGTCCGCCACTGTGCCGAGCATCGCGAGATCGGTGAGCGTGCGCCAGACATCGGGTCTGCCGAGCCGCTCCCCCACCGCCCGGACCAGCGCCAGCGCGACCCCGGCGCCCGCAAGGGGCGGCGCGCCTTCGGCGAGCTTGGGATCGGCCACCGGCACGCCCACAGGGACCCCGGGACCCGGTTCGTGATGGTCGGTGATCACGGTGTCGATGCCGCGTGCGCGCAACATCTCGACCTCGGCCGCGTTCGATATGCCACAGTCGACGGTGACGACGAGGGCGGGGCCCATGCCGATGACCCGCTCCAGCGCCGCCTCGGAGAGCCCGTACCCCTCCGTGAAGCGGTGCGGGACGGTCGCATCCACCGTGGCGCCGAGGGCCGCAAGGCCGAGCGCGGCGGTCGCTGCCGCCGAGATGCCGTCAAGGTCGAAATCGCCGAAGACGACGATGCGCTCGCCGCCCTCGATCGCACGGACGACCCGATCCGCCGCATCGGCCATGCCAGGGATATCCGTGGTCGCGGGCCAGTCGCGCTCCAGGGATGGCTCGAGGAACGCACGGACCCCCGCCGGTGTGTCGATACCGCGCGAGAGCAGGATGCGGGTGGTGATGAGCGAGAGTCCCGTCTCGGCCGCGAGCCGCCTGACGATGGCATCGTCGACAGACACGACATCCCATCGACGGTGGCATGCGGGGGCGTGGTCAGAGGTCATATGACCATTGTAGCGGCAGGGGCCGACACCGTCGCGGTGCCGACCCCTGCTTTTCGCTGAATGCCGCACACCGGTCGATGACCGGCACACGACGCTACTTGGAAGCCTGTGCCTCGTACTTGCGCTTGAGAGCCTGGAACTTCGGCTCACGCTCTTTCCACAGTGCGTAAAGCGGACTCGCAAGCCCCACGGTGGAGTACGCGGCCGCGATCAGGCCGATCGCCATCGCGAACGCGAAGTCCTGCAGGGTCTCACCGCCGAAGAACAGCAGCGCGAGGACCGGGATCACCTGGATGAGGCCCGTGTTCAGCCAGCGCATCGCCACCTGGTTGATGGACTCGTTGGTCATGTCCATGAAGCTCATCTTGGTGAGACCAGCCGCGTTCTCACGGATGCGGTGGAACACGACGATCGTGTCATAGAGCGAGTAGCCGAGGATCGTGAGCACGGCGGCGATGGTGTTCGGGGTGACCTCGCGGCCCGAGATCGCATACACGCCGAGCACGATGACCATGTCGTGCAGCAACGCAAGCACCGCGGTGAACGACATCTTGTACTCGAAGCGTATCGAGATGTACACGAGGATCGCCGCGAGTGACACGACGAGCGCCAACAGCGACGCGTCGGTCACGTTCTTGCCCCAGCCCGGACCGATCGTCGTGACGTTGGCATCCTGATCCGGCAGACCGAGCGACTCGGCCACCTGCGCGAACGCAGCCTGCGCCTTGGCGGTGTCGGACTCGGCGGTACGCACGATGTAGCTGCCATCGTCGGTGGGCTGGATCGTGGCGTTGGCGGTGTCGGGCACTCCCGCCTCCTCGAGCGCGGTCCGCACCTGCTCGGTGGTCACATCGTTGGCGCCCGTCAGCATCATCGAGGTGCCGCCCTCGAAGTCGACACCGAACGTCAGGCCCTTGAACAGCAGGGCGACGATGCTCAGGGCGACAAGCGCACCCGAAAGCGCGAAGAAGTACTTACGCTTGCCCATGAAGTCGAATCGTGTCTTAGCCACGGGTACCGCCCCCTTTCACGCCCCAGAAGGCTGGCGCCTTCGACATCGTCCCTTCTGCAAGCATGCGGGTCACCGGTCCCGTGAACAGCAAGGCCGCGATCAGGTCGACGACGATGCCGATGATCAGCGTGAACGCGAAGCCGCGGACCGGGCCTATAGCAAGTGCGTACAGCGCGACAGCCGAGACCAGAGTGACGACATCGGCGTCGATCGACGTCATGATCGCGTGCCGGACCGCGGACTTGGCGGCGCTGCGATGGGTCTTGCCCGTCTCGATCTCTTCTTTCAGGCGCTCGAAGATGAGGATCGAGGTGTCTGCCGCCACACCGATGCCGAGGATGAGACCCGCGATACCCGGCAGCGTGAGCGCGAATGCGTTCATCCGTGACAGGATTCCCAGCGTGCCCATCATGAGCACGCCGTAGGCGAGCAGCGACACGACGCTCACGAGGCCGAGTCCGCGGTAGTAGGCGATCATGAAGAGCGCCACCAGCGCGACACCCACAAGGCCGGCGATGAGGCCCTGGTTGAGCGACTCCTTGCCGAGCGTAGGCCCGACCACACGCGCCTCGTCGATGCCGACCTGTGCGGGCATGGCGCCCGACTGCAGGACCGCCGCGAGGCCCTTGGCCTCGTCTACGGTGAAGCTGCCGGTGATGAGCGTGTTGCCGTCCAGGATGGCAGTCTGGACCGCGGGCGCCGACTTGGCATAGCCGTCGAGCACGATCATGACCTGGCTCTGTGTCGCGGCCAGCCTGCTGGTGACCTCGCCCCAGACCTGCGAACCTTGTTGGTCCATCTCTACCGACACCGCCGGGTTGCCACGTTCGTCGGTCACCACGCGGGCGTCGGTGATGACCTCGCCGGTCATGAACGCTTCATACGAGCCCTCATCGAGCTTGGGCAGCGACGTGGTCTCGCCCGACTGCTCCGCATCGAGCTGCTGGCCGATGAGGTCGATCGTGGCGGTATCAGTGACGCTGGCGAGGTCGACGAACTCGAGCTTGCCGGGCTCACCGAGGAGCTTGAGCGCATCCTCGGCGTTCTGAACGCCTGGCAGCTGGATCAGGAACGCGTTCTGACCCTGTCGCTGGACGGAGGCCTCACTCACGCCGAACCCGTTCACGCGCTCCACGAGGATCGTCTCCACGCGGGCGATGGTGTCCTCGGTGAGCTCTGAGCCACTCAGCGGTTCGGCGGTCAACGTGACCGACAGACCGCCCTTGATGTCGAGGCCCTGCGTGATCTTCTCCTCGATGGGCCAGAACTGCCACGCGGAGAGCGCCAGCAGCGCCGCCAGCGCCACGAGGGCGAGGGTGTTCGTTGGCTTGAACTTCATCTGGTCAGTCCGTCTCCTCTGTATCGAGCCCCACAGGGCAAGCTACGACTGTTCCTTGGATGCTACCGCGGAGCGATCGAATTCCACGACCACACCAGGCGCGACCTCAAGGCCGACCCGGTTGCCGTCGATCGTGCGCACCGTTCCGAACACGCCGCCGATGGTTATCACGCGATCGCCCTCTTCGAGCGACGCGATCAGCGCCATGTGCTCCTTCTGACGCTTCTGCTGCGGCCTGATCATCAGCAGGTAGAACGCACCGAAGATGACCACAAGCGAGATGATCTGCCCGTATTGCTCCATGACCCGGACCTCCAGACGCCCAGACGAACGTCGCGCGCCTCACAGGCGCGCACGCATCAACGCATGATAGCACCACAGTGCGGCGGGTTGACCACCCACTCCCGCAGCTCACCGAACGCGCGCCCGCACAAGGTGTTCCGGCATCGGTCAGTAGTCGTCGTGTCCGGGACCCGAGCGCCACGCCGCAAGGAAGGCCGCGTACCGGCCCTCGCTGATGGCCTCCCGCGCCTGACGCGCGAGATCGATCAGCACGTGCAGGTTGTGGATCGAGAGCAGCGTCGAAGCGAGCATCTCCTTGGCGATGACCAGGTGCCTGATGTACGCGCGTGAGTAGGTGGCGCATACGGGACATGCACACGAGTCATCGAGCGGACCGAAGTCGCGGGCGTACTTCGCGTTCTTGAGGTTCATCCGGCCCTCGGACGAGAATGCGGTGCCCGTTCGCGCGGTACGCGTGGGAAGCACGCAGTCGAAAAGGTCCACGCCGAGCCCGATGGCTTCCAGCATCGTGGTGGGGTTGCCTACGCCCATCAGGTACCGTGGCCTGTCCACCGGGAGAAGACGCGTCACCGGCGCCAGGCTCTCCAGCATCAGGTCGTGCGGCTCACCGACCGAGTAACCGCCGATCCCGTAGCCCGGGAAGCCGATCTCGGCAAGCCGTGCCACGCTCTCCGTCCGCAGGTCCTCGAACACGCCCCCTTGTACGATGCCGAAGAGGGCCTGGTCCTCGCGCACATGGGCGGCCTTGCACCGCGCCGCCCACTCGGCCGATCGCCGGACCGCCGTGGCCACGAACTCCTTCTCGGCCGGATATGGCGGGCACTGATCGAGCTGCATGATGATGTCCGCACCAAGGTCCTCCTGGATGCGCATGTTGTCCTCGGGCGTCCAGAAGTGCTTCGCGCCATCGATGATGGAGCGGAATTCGACGCCGTCGTCCGTGAGCCGCAACGTGTCAGCCAGGCTGAACACCTGGAATCCGCCCGAATCGGTGAGGATGGGGCCGTCCCACGCCATGAAGCGGTGCAGACCGCCGGCCTCCCGGACCAGGTCGGAACCAGGACGCAGGGACAGGTGGTACGTGTTGGCCAGCACCACGTGCGCGCCGATCTGACGCAGCTGATCGGGGGTCACGCCCTTGACGGTGGCGCGTGTCCCCACCGGCATGAACATCGGGGTCGGCACCTCGCCATGCGGCGTGGAGAACACGCCAGCGCGCGCCGAAGTGACGGTGTCGGTGGCCTGAAGGTGGAACTTGAAGTGTGTCATGGGCAGATTCTACCAGCAGTTGCGGGTATGCTTCTGTGGATGAACCAGCGTCCCCTCGCGCGCGTCATAGAGAGGTGAAGATGGTCACTCATGCCATGAGCGACCCCGAACTGGTGGCAGCCGCCGCGGCTGGCGACCAGGCGGCGTACGCCAGCCTGGTGAAGGCCCACGTGGACACCGTGTACGCGCACGCCTTGCGCTTCTTCGGCAACGCACACACGGCGGAAGACGCCACGCAGGAGGTGTTCCTCAAGGTGTACCGCAGCCTCGGGAGCTTCGACGGCAGGGCCCGGTTCAGCACCTGGCTCTATCGCGTCACGCGCAACGTCTGCCTGGACATGATCCGAGCGGGCAAGCGCACCCCGCTCCCGGTCGACCCCGTGACGCTCGAGCCGCTGTCGCAGGCGGACTTCGCCGACGACATCGCGTTCACCGAGGCGCTCGAGACGGCGCTTCGGGCGCTCCCCCCTGAGGAGCGTGAGGCGCTCAACGCCGTCACACTGTTCGGGCTCTCCTACGCCGAGGCCGGACACACGCTCGGCGTGCCTGACGGGACCGTGAAGTCGCGGGTGTTCCGTGCACGGCGCGCCCTCGCGAGCCTCCTCCGGGACGCGGAAGGAGGTGTGTCCGATGGACTGCCGACGCGCGGCTGAGATCATCTCCGGCGCCAGAGACGGCGAGCAAGTCCCCGCCGCTGAGGTCGTACAGGCGCAGCAGCACTGCGCGGGATGTGCCGAGTGTGCGGCTTTGCTCGCGACGATACGCCGCATGGATGCCGTACCGTCGGCGCAGGCGCCCGCAGCGCTCGTCGAGCGCATCCTGGCCGCCGCGCAGGCTGAAGCGGACGCACGGCTCGACGCACAGGCCGCCGCAGAGCGCACCGCGCCGGCCTCCGGCATACTCGCGCCGCTCACGGCCGCAAGGCCGCGTACGCAGCGGCAGAGGCCGGCCTGGTGGCAGCCGAGATTCACCGCCTACGCCACGGCAGCCGTCGTCGTGCTTGTCGTGAGCGCCGCATCGACGTACACCCTGGTGCAAATGACACGACCGATGAGCCCCGCCCCGGCCGAGGATTCGATGCAGGTCGCGTCCCCCGAGATGTTCGCGACCGATGAGGCCGCCGGGGCAGCCGACGCCTCGGCACCGGCCGCGGCGGAGGACGCCCGGGCGCTCAGCGCGCCCGCTCCCGCATACGTGGCCTGGGACGGTTGGGTATGGATGAGAGTCGACGGACCGGCGCCATCGCCCTCGGACCTCGCCACGGCCGGAACGACCGTCAGCGATCTGGGCGAGCCGGGCGGCCCCGTGGATCGCACGGTACTGACCGCCACATCCGACAGAGCAGCCATATACGTGCAGGCGGCGGACGGCACGCTGATGCGCTTCACGCGTGTGGTGCGGACCCTCGGCATGCGCGAGTATGCGCTCGCAGCCGACGGATCACTGGCGACGTTCGGTGCCTGGCCGTCACTGCCGCCCGTGTACGCCACACCGACAGCCGATGACGGCTCGCCGACGTTCGTGCGGCAGGGCTTCGAGGACCGCAGCCTGGACATCTACGTCCCGGTGGGCACCGACGCGACACGCGGATTCGCACTCGCCCCGGGCACACCGCAAGGAGATCCGGCCGCCGGAAACCCCTACTGGACGTGGTGGGAGCCGGTCGACTAGGTCGCGCCCCGCCGCACTAGACGATCAGCATCGCATCGCCGAAGGACAAGAACCGGTACCGTTCGGTACGCGCGGTGTCATAGGCGCGCATCACAAGGTCGCGCCCTGCGAACGCGCTCACCATCATCAACAACGTCGAGCGGGGGATGTGGAAGTTCGTGAGCAGCATGTCCACGGCACCGAACGCGAACCCGGGTAGGATGAAGAGGTCAGTGGCGCCCTCGGCCGCCTCCACCAGCCCGGTCTGCTCGTTGTACGCGCTCTCGAGCGCGCGCACCGATGTGGTGCCGACCGCGACCACCCGACTGCCGCGCGCGCGAGCGTCGTTGACCGCGCGAGCCGTGACGTCGGGCACCCGATAATGCTCGGTGTGCATCACGTGGTCCGCAGGGTCTCCCTCCGACACGGGGCGGAACGTGTCCAGCCCCACGTCGAGCTCCACGGTCGCGAGGTGCACCCCCGCACGCTGCGCCTGCTCGAGCAACTCCTCGGTGAAGTGAAGGCCGGCCGTCGGGGCGGCCACGCTGTGTTCGTCGGTGGCGTACACCGTCTGATACTCGTCGGGGTCGCGGAGCGGCTCCGTGATGTAGGGCGGCAACGGCATCTCACCAAGCCGGTGCACGGCCTCGAGGAAGCTGCCGGATGACGTGGTGAACTGGATGAGGCGGGCGCCGGACTCCTCGACGAGCCCTACGACAAGACCGGTAAGCTCCCCATCGCCGAACACGACCCTGGCGCCCGGCTTGAGACGACGACCGGGCTTCACGAGGCACTCCCAGGTGTCGCCGTACTCCTTGCGGAGCAGCAGGACCTCCACAGCGCCGCCGGTCTCGTCCTTGGCGCCGTGCAGACGCGCCGGCAGCACCCGGGTCTCATTGACGACCAGCACATCACCGGGATCCAGGTACTCGAGCACGTCCCCGAAGGAGCGATGGTCGATCTGACCGCTCGCGCGATCCACCACCATCAGGCGGCACGCATCGCGGGGTTCGGCCGGGCGCTGGGCGATCAGCCCACTCGGCAACTCGTAGTCGAAATCGTCGGTTCTCACCTGCAGCGCCTCCCGGCTCGTGTCCTGTGGCGAAGTGTAACGCAGCCGCGACCCGCTATCCGCAACCTGGGCCGTCGGGGGACCCTTCGGCCGGTGTCGCCTCGCGAGCCGCGATGCGCGCCGCCTTGCGCTCCGCCCGCTCACGTTCGGCCTCGAGGGCGCTCGGTCCGCACCCGCAGTAGTTCTGGCGGTACATGCCGAGCTCGCGGGACCGTCGCGTCGCGTCGGGATACCGCTCCCGGAAGTCCGTCGGCAGGAAGCGCACGCCGTGCTCGGCACACGCCCGCTCCCCCTCCTCGAGGATAGAATCCGGATCCTGGTAGGGGCTCACCGTGAGCGTGGTCGCGACCGCCTCGTAACCGCCGCGCGCCGCCTCGGCCGCGACCATGCCGATGCGCAGCCTGTAGCAGGCCCGGCAGCGTGCGGTGCGATCGTCCCCGGCGTCGGCCACCGCCTCCGCCCAGAGCACGGGGTCATACGGCACCTCGACCACGCGGATATGCGCGTCATCGGCATAGGACAGCAGCGTGTCCCGTCGGCGTCCATACTCCTGCGCGGGGTGGATGTTCGGATTGGCGAAACAGACGTCCACCGCCGATTCGGCCGCCAGCGCATCGTACGGCTCAAGCAGGCATGGCCCGCAGCATGCATGGAGCAGGATCCTCACCGAGAAACGCCTCCAGGTGGTCGGTCGCACCTCGCAGTGTACCGCGCCCGTCGACCGCCTCGCTCAGCCGATGAACGCCGAGCCAAGCGTGATGACGCCGAAAAGCACGAAGATCACACCCGACACCTGCGAGATCAGGTGACACGGCAGCCGGGAGCCAAGATACGCGCCAACGATGATGGCCACGAGGTCGGCAAACAGGAAGCCGAGGGCCGATCCCGCCCATACGCCGAGGCCGGTCGTGAGCGTGCCGCCCGCGGGTGCGGTGAGCCCCGATCCCAGGGCGCCCAGGGCACGCAGCGAGGCGGCGGGATCGGCCGCGACCGACATCGTCATCAGCTGTGTCTTGTCGCCCAGCTCGCCGAGGAAGAGTGCCGAGGCGACGGTAAGGACCGGGCCGAAGCTGCGCGTCGGGACCTCACAGCCCTCGTCCTCATCGGCAGGCTGGCGTAGTGATGCGATGCCGAATCCGATGAACAGCAGGCCCGCGGCGATCGCCACGAGCCGCATCGGCAACAACGCACCGAGCGCGCCTCCCACGAGGACGGCGAGCGCCTGGAGCACGATGATGGCAAGGGCGGCGCCCACCACCACCTGGACGGGGCGATAGCGTGCCGCGAACGCGACCAGCAGCAACTGGCTCTTGTCCCCTAGCTCGGCTAGACCCACCAGTACGAACGCGATGAGGGCAGCGACACCCACGGCTACTGGTCGACGCTCCCCGCCTGGGCTCTTGTCCGTTCGCGCACCAGCACGGCCACCAGCAGCAGCACGGCCGCCACGAACGCGCCGATCAGGTAGGGCAGCATCCCGCCGCCGTCGCCACCGTCAGCCGTCGGGGCCGATGCCGCTCCGCGCGTCCAACTCGCCTCGATCACGTACGACTCACCGGATGCGACACGACGCCGCTCCAGCGGATGCAGCGTCTCCCCCGCCTCGTTCATCTGCACATCGCCCGCACGCGGCGGCGCGAGCTCGATCGCCGACGCGCCGGACTCGGCCACCACCGACGCACTCAACTGCACCTCGTCACCGGGATTCGTCCAGGTCATGGTCGACGACAGACGATCGCCCTCGATCCGTGCGGGCGCCAGCGCGATCTCCAGCTGCCCCACGTAGACCTGCTCGAGCGTCATAGTGTAGACATCCATGTCCCCGACCTGCTCGACGGTCGTCTCGCGCATGGGGTCATCGGCCGGGTCACCGCCGAGGATCTCGCCCGCCCACAACAGCGTGGCGCCGTGCGGCACGGGGACCTCCACGGTCTGCGGAAGCGCCTCAGCGGAGTCGATCACCACGTTGACGACCGCGAGCGCGCCGGTCGGTCCGCCGGCGGGCGACAACTGGATCTGATACTCGATGACACGGGCGTGCGCGACAGCGGGGACTGCGATCACGAGCAGGAGCGCGAGCACCAATGCGAGACGGATGCGGGACATCGATCGACCTCCAGGACGGGAGTGAACGGTCATTGTAGCGCAGGCGGGACGCAAGACCCGACTATCCCGCCGTCGAGGGCCGAGCGGCTGTCACCGTGTTGACCATCAGCAGCGCGCGCGTCATCGGGCCCACGCCGCCGGGCACCGGCGTGATCGCCGAGGCTATCGGCTCAACGGCCGCGAAGTCGACATCGCCGACCATCCCCTCGTCGGTCCGGTTGATGCCAACGTCGATGACCACCGCACCAGGCTTGACGTAGCTGGCGTCGATCATCTTGGGACGGCCGATCGCGGCCACCAGCAGGTCCGCTTCGCGGCACACAGCGGCAAGATCGCGCGTACGCGAGTGGCACACGGTGACGGTCGCGTTCGCCTCGAGCAGCAGCAACGCCATCGGCTTGCCCACGATCGTGGACCGTCCTACGACGACAGCATGCATGCCGGTGGGGTCGATGTCGTACGCGCGCAGCATCTCCATGACGCCCGCCGGTGTGCACGCGCGGAAGCCGTCCAGGCCGCGGACGAGCCTGCCCAGGCTCTCGGGATGGAAGCCGTCGACGTCCTTGGCGGGAGCGATACGCGCGATCACCGACTCGGGATCGAGGTGTGCCGGAAGCGGCATCTGCACGAGGATGCCATGGACCGCCTCATCGGAGTTCAGGGCGTCGATGAGTGCGTCGAGGTCCTCCTGCGTCGTATCGGCGGGCAGCCGGTGGTCCCGGCTCTCGATGCCTACCTCGGCGCAGTCGCGCTCCTTCATGCGCACGTACGATGCCGAGGCCGGGTCGTCACCCACCAGCACTACCGCAAGGCACGGGCTGACACCTTCGGCCTGAAGCCCCTTCACCGCCTGTGCCGCACGTTCGCGCACCTCGGCTGCCAGCTTCACTCCGTCGATGATCGTGGCCATGGGCCGAACCGCCTCTCTTCGCTGTGCGGGTAACGCCCGACAGTGTACCCGAGACCCGCGTGGCGCGACACTACGGTACGGGCCGCGCCTTCACGAACCGCAACACGTCGCGGAAGCTGTCGGTGCCTGCGGTGCCAAGCGCCTCGTAGACCACCGACTCCGCGGTTGTCACGACCACGCCCGCCATCCGCAGTCGATCGAGCGCGATGGTGTGATCGAGTGAGCGCCTTGAGCAGACCGCATCAGCGGCCACGTGCACGGTGTGACCCGAGCGAACGAGCCCGAGCGCGGTCTGCGTGACGCAGATGTGCGTCTCCATGCCGGCGAGCACCACCGTGCGCCGCCCCGTCTCCTCGAGGCGGGCGACGAACCCATCATCCCGAGTCGCATCGAACGTCAGCTTGTCCACAGGCGTGTAGGCGCCGACAGCCTCGCGCACCGGCGCGACCGTCTCGCCCAGCGCCACGGGATTCTGGCGCGTGACGATCACCGGTATGCCGAGCCGGCCGGCCGTCTGCACGAGCAGCACCGTGGCTCCCGTCACCGGGTCGCGCGCCTCCATCGCACCGGCGAGCGACTCCTGCATGTCGATGACGACCAGGACCGTGTCGCCAATCCCCGCGACGCCACGCGCCGCGCGATCGTACTCCACTCCGTGCACGACGCCTCCCTCACATGTGATCCCGCGGGACTCGCCACCGACCGGCGCGGTCCGGAGTGGACCGCCCGTCGGCACCTGGTCGCTTCCCGTCGGCTTCGTCCATCGCACGCCGTCGAGCGGCGCACGTCTCCTGCTATGCTTCCGGCACCATCGTCCGCTGCGGATGGGTACCTACCGTAGAGAGTACCCATCCGACCACCACGAAGGAGGACCACATGTCCGATGCACCGATCCTCGGGCCCCTGAACCTCGTCGCCGATTTCGACGCCGCAGGCGACTTCGAGAAGAAGCACACCCCGTACATCGTGGCCGAGCAGGTCGACGGCGCGTACAGGCTCACCGTGACCGTGGGCCACGAGGTCACCCACCCCAACCAGCCCGACCACTGGATCGGCTGGATCGAGCTCTACGTGGGCGACGCGACCGTTGCGCGCTTCGATCTGGCACCCGTCGTCACGACCCCGGTCGTGTCCGTACTGTTGAGCGTGGAGCCGGGCACCGTGGTGCGCGCTGTCGAGCACTGCAACCTGCACGGTCTGTGGGCCTACGAGGTCACGCTCTGACCCGACACTGTGATCAGCGATGACAGGGTCCGCTCCTCACCGGAGCGGACCCTGTGTCGTTACTGACGTGGAAGCCAGCCGACCTTCCAGGACCCCTCGACCTGCTCGATGCGCCACCACTCACCCGGCTCCTCGATGACCACCTCGTCGTCGCCGGACGTCACCCGATACACGACGCGAACGTACGCAAGCCCCTCGGCCACCACGCGCTCCTCGAGCACCCGCGCCCCCCGATACACTTCGGCGGCATCCTCCCACTCGAGCGCCCACGTGTCGAAGTCGGCAGGCGGGGAGCATCCGTACGTCTCCCAGACGGCGTCGGAGTCACCGGTGGCCACCGCTTGCATGTGCTCATCGAACGCGTCAGCGGGGGTCCTGCCGAGTGAGTCCTCAAGCGGCAGTGCGGGATCCGCCACTGGCGCGTCGGGCGCGCCCGTACCGGCGTCCGGAGCGACTGCACTGTCGACCTCGACCCCGGTCGACCCGGACGACGCATCGCCGTCAGCGCTGCCGCCCCCACATCCGCCCAGCGCCAGGACCATCGCGAGCCCGACGAGCGCCACCGACACACGGGCCCTGTTGCTATCCATCGGTGTCACCGGCCCGCGCCGCGGTCTCGCGCTCACGCTTCAGGTGTCCCAGCACGCCGAGTGCCGTGCCGATGACGACGATCCCGATACCGATCGCCGCACCGAGCAGCACCTGAGGGTCATCGAACATGTCGCCGCCCCCCTTCCGCCTCGTATGCGCGCCACCACCGGTCTGCTGGCCGGAGGCGATGCGCCCTAGAACAGTCCGTCCTGCCGCGCCGGCTCTTCCGGGACAGGCACACCGAGGTGCTCGTACGCACGCGGGGTCGCCTGACGCCCCTTCGGCGTGCGCGCGAGGAAGCCCAACTGCAGCAGGAACGGTTCATATACGTCCTCGAGCGTGTCGGGCTCCTCACTCACGGCCGCCGCGAGCGTGTTCAGTCCGACGGGCCTACCGCTGAAGGTCTGAGTGAGCGCTTCGAGTATCGCGATGTCCATCCGATCGAGCCCCACGTGATCGACATGGAAGAACGCGAGCGCCTCGGCGGCGATGTCCTCGGTGATGCGGCCGTCGTATCGCACCTGCGCGTAGTCACGCACACGCTTCAGGAGCCGGTTCGCCAGACGCGGCGTTCCACGTCCCCGACGAGCGATCTCCTCGGCCCCCTCGTCCTCGATCGGCACCCCGAGGATGCCCGCCGAGCGGCGCACGATCGACGCGAGCTCCTCGATCGTGTAGTAGTCCAGGCGGAACGCCATTCCGAACCGGTCACGCAGCGGGCCCGTCAGAAGCCCCGTGCGCGTCGTGGCTCCGATCAAGGTGAACGGCGGCAGGTCGAGCCTGAGCGACCGGGCGGCCGGCCCCTTGCCGATGACGATGTCGATGGAGTAGTCCTCCATCGCGGGATACAGCACCTCCTCCACCGCACGGTTCAACCGGTGGATCTCATCGATGAACAGCACATCCCTGGGTTCAAGATTGGTGAGGATCGCAGCCAGATCGCCGGCCCTCTCGATAGCGGGACCGCTCGTCTGCCGCATCTGGACCCCGAGCTCCGAAGCCACCACGCCGGCCAGCGTGGTCTTGCCGAGGCCCGGTGGGCCGGACAGCAGCAGATGATCGAGTGCCTCGTCACGGACGCGTGCCGCGTCGATGAGCACGCCGAGGTTCTCCTTCACACGACCCTGGCCAAGATACTCATCGAGACGCCGGGGTCGCAGGCTGCGGTCGATCTCCAGGTCGTCCTCGGTGTACTCCGCTGAGACGAGGCGCTCCTCGTCGGACGTGTACTCCTCACTCTCCCATACGGTGCTCACGAGACGGCCCCATCATCCGCGGACGGCGTCGGGGTCACCGACGAGTCGCCCCCGAACCCACCATCCGTCTCGTCGCTCCGAACGTCATCGACCGGATCGGCGCCCTCAGCGGGATATGCCCATGCCGCGACGCGTGCCGCGACCAGCAACGCGATCCACGCACCGAAGGCGATCCCCGGTGCGAACAAGAGCGTCACGACTCCCGCAAGCGACTCGAGACCCGCCGAGCCGCCCCAGTACTCGGCAAGCGGGATGGCAGCGGCAGCCTCCCCGATCGCCACCACCCACAACGCGCCGAGGAGCAGGGCAGTGCGTCGGCCGGGCCGCCTGGCCAGGGTGAGACCCACCACCAGCAGCCCGAGCGCCGGCAAGAGCACCAGCAGTCCCAGGACAGCGGCGGACCCGTCACCCGCGAACCGTATGAGAGCCACCACCACCCCGAACGCGACGGCCTGCCCTGCGGGGGCCCACGCCGACAGCAGCACCCGGCTCACCGGTCCGCGATCGGCGAACACCCACATCCCGATCAGCATAGGCAGGATGAGCAGCGCAGCGAGTGACGGCAGGATCAGCGCGCCCGGCTTCCACACGAGCACAAGCAGCGTCGTTGCGATCGCGATCTGCATCAGCGGCGCCGCGACCGCCAGCCGTCGTCTGGTCTCCCGTTCCATCACATGCTCCCTCCGAGGCGCCTGAGCGCGTAGCGCAGCAGCGCCTGGGCGTCGCCCGGTCCATCGTAGCCTTTGAGTGCGACCGCGATCTCCGCGGCACTGAATCCCATCGCCGCCAGGGCGTCCGCGGCCTCGGCACTCCCGCTGCCGGAGCCGGAGCCGGCCTGCCGCACGTCGGTACCCAGATCGCCAAGACGGTCCTTGAGTTCGATGATGAGCCGCTGCGCTGTCTTCTTGCCGATGCCCGGGACGGTCGCGATGAGCGCGTCATCCTCCCTGAGAATGGCCTCCCTCAGTGCCGCCGGACTGAGTGCCGAGAGCACCGAGAGCGCGACTTTGGGCCCGACCCCGCTCACGGCGATCAACTTCTCGAAGAGCTCCTGCTCCTCCAGATTCTCGAAGCCGTAGAGTGACAGCTCGTCCTCCCTGACCTGGAGGTGCGTGAACACGGTGACCTCGTCACCGATGGCTGGAAGATGCGCAAGCGCACCGGTGGCCATAGAGACGCGCAGACCGAGTCCGCCGACATCGATGACACACGCTGTCGCGGATCTAGCGGTAAGCCGCCCTGTCACCTGGGCGATCACCCGACACGCTCCCCTGCACGGGTGATCCGCATGTTCACGTGCGTGATCGCCGCCGCCAGCGCATCGGCCGCGTGATCGGGTTCCGGTATCTGCGGAAGATCCAGTATCGCGCGGACCATGTACTGCACCTGCTCCTTGTCGGCGCTTCCGTTCCCGACGGTCGAGAGCTTGATCTCACCCGGTCCGTACTCGCCGACTTCCATACCCGCGACTGCGAGCAGGGCCACACCGCGGGCCTGGCCGGTGGCGAACGCCGTCCTGGCGTTGGCCGAGAAGTACACGTTCTCGATGCCGCAGCCGGTGGGCCGGTACCGCCGGATGACCCTGGCGATGCCGTCGTGGATCTCCGCGAGACGATCGGCGACAGGGGTGTGAGGGTCCGTCGCGATGCACCCATAGGCGAGGCACCGCAGCGAACTGCCGCGTTGCTCCACGACACCCCACCCGGTGTTCTTCAGACCGGGGTCGATTCCCAGAACGATCACGCGGACTCCCCACAGGCGGCAATCGAACATATGTTCAGTCTAGCGTGCGGGTCCGACATGGTAAAGCCAGGCGAACCGGCCGCCGTTGCGGGAACCGTCACTCCTCGAGAGCCGCGGCGATCTCGTCGGTCAGCTCCATCGTGTGATAGACGCTCTGGACGTCGTCCGACTCCTCGAGCCTGTCCACGAGGCGCAGCACCTTCTTCGCGTCCTCGATCGACACCGCTACCGGCGTGGTCGGCTCCATGACGAGCTCGGCGCCCTTCACCGGCACCCCGGCGGCCTCGAGCGCGGTCTTCACGGGCATCACGTCGGCTGGCGCGGTGTAGACCACGAAGCCGTCTTCGACGGTCTCGAGATCCTCGCCACCGGCGTCCGCAACAAGCAGCATGAGCTCGTCCTCGTCGGGAGCACCCGCGGCATCCACGGTGATCTCGCCTCGGCGTTCGAACTGGAACGCCACAGAGCCCGTCGCGCCGAGGTTGCCGCCAGCCCGCGTGAACGCGGCGCGGACATCGGCGGCGGTGCGGTTGCGGTTGTCGGTCAGCGCCTCCACGTAGATGGCCACGCCGGCCGGTCCGTAGCCCTCGTACACGACCTCTTCGAAGCTGGCCGCGTCGGCGCCTGCGCCGAACGCTTTGCTGATCGCCGTCTCGATCTTGTCCTTCGGCAGGGAGTACGACTTGGCCTTGGCGATCGCGGCCGCCAGGGACGCGTTGTTCTCGGGGTTCGGGTCTCCGCCGGTCTTGGCGGCGACCGTGATGATGCGCGAGAGCTTGGAGAACAGCACAGCGCGCTTCGCGTCGACCGCGGCCTTGCGGTGCTTGGTGGTCGCCCACTTGGAGTGTCCGGACATCGCGGGTCCCTTCTACTGCGCTGCGATGATCTGTTCGACGAAGAACCGGTGCACCCGGGGGTCACCGGTGAGTTCCGGGTGGAACGTGGTAGCCAACATCCGGCCCTCGCGTGCGGCGACGATGCGCCCGTCGTGCTCGGCGAGCACCTCGACATCTTCACCAACGCTCTCGATGTACGGCGCGCGGATGAAGACGCCTGGATACGGGTCCTCTATGTGCCGGAAGCGCAACGGCGCCTCGAACGAGTCGACCTGCCGACCGTACGCGTTCCGCTGGACGACGACGTCCATGAGACCCAGAGGCTCCTGGTCGGGACGCGCGTCACCGATCTCCCGAGCCATCAGGATCGCGCCTGCGCACGTGCCCCACACGGCCATCCCAGCAGCCGACCGGTCACGGATCGCCTCGTAGAAGCCGTATGTCCGCATCAGCTTCGCGATGGCCGTCGACTCGCCGCCGGGGATGACGAGCCCGTCGATCCCGTCCATCTGCTGAGGAAGACGCACCGCGACCGTCGACGCACCGAGCGCCTCGAGCACCAGGATATGCTCCCTGAACGCGCCCTGGAGCGCGAGGACGCCGACGCGCACGACTACCAGCCCCGCTCCTGCATACGCTCGGCGTCGGGGATGTCCGAGATGTTGATGCCCACCATCGCCTCGCCAAGATCGCGCGAGACACGGGCGATGATGTCCGGGTCGTTGTAGTGCGTGGTGGCTTCCACGATGGCCTTGGCGCGCTTGGCCGGATCGCCGCTCTTGAAGATGCCGCTGCCGACGAACACCCCGTCACAGCCCAGCTGCATCATGAGTGCGGCGTCCGCCGGCGTGGCGATGCCGCCCGCGGAGAAGTTCACAACAGGGAGCGTGCCGTGCTCATGCACCCACTTCACCAACTCGTACGGCGCCTGCAGGTCCTTGGCCGCGCCGAACAGCTGCTCTTCGCGTAGCCCCGCCACCCATGCGATCTCGTCGAGCATGGTCCGCATGTGACGGACCGCTTCGACGACGTTGCCGGTCCCCGGCTCGCCCTTGGTGCGGATCATGGCCGCACCCTCACCGAGACGACGGAGCGCCTCGCCAAGGTTGCGGGCACCACACACGAAGGGGACCTTGAAGTCCCACTTGTTCACGTGATACTCGTCGTCGGCCGGGGTGAGTACCTCGGACTCGTCGATGTAGTCGACACCGAGCGATTCCAGGATCTGCGCCTCGACGAAATGCCCGATGCGGCACTTGGCCATGACGGGGATGGAGACGGACCCAACGATGGCCTCCACGATCGTGGGATCGGCCATGCGCGCGACGCCACCAGCCGCGCGGATGTCGGCCGGCACCCGCTCGAGCGCCATGACGGCGACCGCGCCCGCGTCCTCGGCGATCTTGGCCTGCTCGGGAGTGACGACATCCATGATGACGCCGCCCTTGAGCATCTCGGCGAGGCCGGTCTTGACGCGGAGGGTACCCGTGGTCGCTTGTTCGCTCATCTGATGCGCTCGCTCCTCAGTGAAGAAGGGTACGCCGCAGCGTCCCGATGGGGGTCATGGCCTACAGATTCTACCCGCGCACGCCCGCCCGAACAACCTCGGCATGCACGATTGCACACTACTTCATAGCGATGTTGACCGAGGTGTCCACGACCTGCAGCCACGTGTTGCCCGGTTGCAGCTTGATCTGCGTACCATCCTCGGCCTTGAAGACCGGCGGCGCGTCGGCGGTCCCCTCCCACGTGCCGTTGAACACCTGGCCGTCACGGAAGACGCTGGCGCGACCGTTGCCCACCAGTGTGATGTCGTAGGTGGTGCTGCCCACCTTGTCGCGGCTGGCCGCGGTGTACTTGGCCCACAGGATCACGACGTTGCGTGCGGAGACCTGCCGTCCGGTCGCCTTGTCGGTGAACGGGGTGCCGTTGTTCACGCGCAGATAGGTGTTCGACGCGCTATCGTAGTTCCAGGTGACCTTGTTGTATGAAGAGAACGGGATATCCACAGAGACGACCGGCGTGCCGGTCGTCAACTCCGACGGCTTGGCGAACGCGAGACCGGCGATCTGGGCGGTCGTGGCCATGCCACGGCGCTCCGCCTCGGCCCGCAGTTCCACGACGGACGTGTACAGGTTGTGCGGACGCGGACGATCGCTCGAGCGGGTGAACGGCTTGGTGATGCCGGCGTCCTCGCTCAGGTTGTCGACGCCGCTCGCGCGCACCTTCGCATTCACAGACGCGCTCGCGCCGGAGAAGCAGAACAGCGCCTTGTACTGTGGCACGATGTCCATGTCCGAGAGTCGCGCGGACCGCACCGGGCCGACCACCTCCGGCGCCTGGGAGTGGAACAGCGCGTTGAAACGCGTGATGCCGCCCTCGGTGACCGTCTCGTAGACCACATCGGCCGACTGCAGGTTCGTCTGCGGGCGGGCTTCACGTGAGTTCTCCACCTTGATCGAGACGACGCGGGCGGTGAGCGCTTCCGCAGATGGGGCCTCGAGGCCGGTCAGTGGCCACAACACCGGCTCCGGGGGCTTCTCGGCCGGCCGCTCGCCGATGGCGTCGGGCCAACTGGAGACGACTTCCGCCTCCTTGTCGCCGCAACCAGCTACACCGAACAGCACGAGCGACAGGACGACAAGCGTGGCGGTGATGCGTCGGGTCATCGATATTCCTCCTTAGGTTCGTGCTCAGCATAGGAATGCACGCGGGGCGGGGTCAATGCGGGCGTGTCTACCGTCATCGCCGTGTCACCCTTCACCCGCCCCCGAGCGGCGGGCGATCGATCACGCGCGCAGTGCATCGCGGACGTATACTCTTGAGGCAGACGATGGAGGACCGCTATGCCGTGCTACCTGCTCCACATCCTCGAGCAACAGGACCCCTGCGCGTATGAAGACCCCGACGTGAAGGACATCGTCGGAGGGCTTCCGCAGTTCTACTGCACCAAGTGCCAGCCACTGCGCCGTCTTGCGCCGAGCGAGGCCATGAAGTGCATCCAGCGAGAATCACCCTGCTGGACCATCGACCCCTGCGCCTGAGCGCGTCTCATCCACATCGGCCGGGGTCGACCCTCGCCTCGAGGCGCGCCAGACCAGCCACACGCCCACGACCACCATCGGCACGCTCAGGATCTGCCCCATCGTGAGCCCGCCGGTGATGAAGCCGAGCTGAAGATCGGGCTCACGGAACAGCTCGGCGATGATGCGGAACACGCCGTACAAGGCCATCATCGCACCGATCATGAAGCCGTCACCGCGCTTGCGCCTCGAGAGCAGCCACATCACCACGAACAGCACCAGCCCCTCGAGCGCAGCCTCGTAGAGCTGCGAGGGATGGCGGGGTAGACCGCCCGGCGCCCTTGGGAACACCATGCCCCACGGCGCGTCGGTGACACGACCCCACAGCTCACCGTTCACGAAGTTGGCGATGCGCCCGAACAGCAAGCCGAGTGGGGCGCCGACCGCGCCCATATCGAACAGCCGAAGCATCGGAACGCCCTTGCGCCTCGCGATCACCGCCCCGGCAAGCAGGATGCCGACGAGTCCGCCGTGGAACGACATGCCCCCGTCCCAGAAAGCGAGCATCGACAGCGGCTCCGACCAGTACGCGCCGACGCCGTAGAAGAGCACATAGCCGAGGCGGGCGCCGACGACCAGACCGACGACGGCGACGAGCACGATGTCGAGCAGGTCGTCGGTGGAAAGCCCGACATCCCATCGCCGGGCAAGGGAGCGCATCACGAGCGCAGCCAGTACGAATCCCACGACGTACGCCAGCCCGTACCAACGTACGGCCAACGGACCAAGCGAGAAGGCCACCGGATCGATGGCGGGGTACGCTATTGACCCGAGCACGTCACATCGCCTCCAGACGGGCGATCCGCTCGTCAAGCGGCGGGTGCGTGTTGAACAGTGCGTTCATCGCACCGCCCCGGGCCTTGAGGGGGTTCACGATGTAGAGCGACTCGGTCGCCTTGTTGGCGACTTTGAGGACGTTGCGATCCCCGCCGATCTTGCGAAGCGCACCAGCCAGCCCCGGAGGGTACCGCGTGAGCATGGCCGCGCTTGCGTCGGCGAGATACTCACGCTTACGGGAGATGGCGAGCTGGATCAGCGTGGCCGCGAGCGGTGCCAGCAGTGCGAGCACGATGGCGACGACCATGATGATCGCGCCGAACTGGCCCGAGTCGCGATCACGATCGCGGCCGCCCCACCAGAAGCTTCGGAGCATCCACTCGGAGATGAGGGTCACCGAACCCGCCAGGACGGCAGCGAGCGTCTGAAGGAGCGTATCGTAGTTCTTGATATGCGCCAGCTCGTGGGCGAGCACGCCCTCGAGCTCCTGACGGTTCATCATCTGCACGAGGCCGGTGGTCACGGCGATGGCGGCGTTCTCCGGGTTGCGCCCGGTCGCGAACGCGTTCGGGGCCGGGTCGTCGATCACATACGCACGCGGCACGGGAAGGCCCGCCGCGATCGCGAGCCCCTCCACCGTGTTCACGAGGTACGGCTCGATGGTGCGATCGACGGGCCGGGCGCGGCTCATCGACAGCACGATCTTGTCCGAGTACCAGTACGAGCCCCAGGACATGACGAACGCCACCACGAGCGCGAGGACGAGCCCGAGGTAGCCCCAGTCGGTCGCCTGACCGAACACGTATCCGATGAGCGCCACGAGCAGCACGAACACCCCGATGAGGGCAGCGCTCTTGAACTTGTTCGAAGATATCTGGTCGTACACGGTCTAGAACTGCACCTTCACCGCTTCGCGGGCCTCACCCTCGACCTCGAAGCCCTCCTCGGGCTGGAAGCCGAACATCCCGGCGAGCAGGTTCGAGGGGAACGTCTCGCGGGCCGTGTTGTAGGTCATGACGGCATCGTTGTAGAACTGCCGCGCGAACGCGATCTTCGACTCGGTCCCCGAAAGCTCTTCCTGCAGCATCATGAAGTTCTGGTTCGCCTTGAGGTCCGGGTAGCTCTCGGCCAGTGCGAACAGGCTCTTCAGCGTGCCCGTAAGGGCGTTCTCGGCCTGGCCGTGCTCGGCGACCGTCTGGGCGCCCATGGCGGCATTGCGAGCGGTGATGACCCTCTCGAGCGTCTCCTTCTCGTGCGCGGCGTACGCCTTCACGGTCTCGACCAGGTTGGGGATGAGGTCGTAACGGCGACGCAGTTGCACATCGATCTGCTGCCAGGCGTTCTTCACGCGGTTGCGCAGCGTGACCAGCCGGTTGTAGATGCCGATGACAGCCACGGCGACCACAACGACCAGCAGGCCCAGGCCTCCTACACACGGGAGAAGCCATCCCATCGCGTCATTCCTCCTTCGATCGCCCGCCGACCTCGCCGGCGCGTGCTCTGTCCGAAGATACCCCATCCACGGCGAACGATGCATCCTGCGGTACACTCAGCCGCGACCCACAACGGCATCACTGACACCGCGACGCAGACCGGCGACGCCCGCGCCGGACCCACTACCCACGAAAGGCACGGACTTGATCCCGATCCGAGATGAGAACCCGACCAGGTCCGTCCCCTGGATCACGATCGCGCTCATCGCCATCAACATCGGCGTGTTCCTCTATGAGAACACCCTGGATCCCCGTGCGCTCGAAGCGTTCTGGTACACGTGGTCTATCGTGCCCGCCCGCCTGCTCGCCGACCCATTCGCCCCGGCCGGCATCATCACCGTCTTCACGTCGATGTTCATGCATGCGGGATGGATCCACCTGATCGGCAACATGCTGTATCTCTGGATCTTCGGGAACAACATCGAAGACCGCCTCGGCCCGGTGCGATTCGTCATGTTCTACCTGGTCGCGGGCATGGTAGGGGCCTCGGCGCAGATCGTGACGGCTCCATCGTCGACCATACCGATGCTGGGCGCGAGCGGCGCGATCGCCGGCGTTCTTGGCGGGTACCTGCTGCTGTATCCCGGTGCCTCGATCGTCACGATCATCCCGGTGTTCTTCTTCATCGAGGTGGCCCGGGTGCCCGCATACCTGGTGATCGGCTTCTGGTTCGTATTGCAGCTCGGAAGCGGACTCGCCAGTCTTGGCACATCGGCGCCGGGCGGCACCGCATGGTTCGCTCACGTTGGCGGCTTCGTGACCGGGCTGATCCTCGCGCTGCCGGTCTGGTACACCACACGGCGGCGCAGGCCGAGGCGGTACCGCTGACCCGTCCGGCAGTACCGGAGAGCGGCTCGGATCAGTCGATCTCGGCGAGGAAGTCCTCTACACACTCGATGTGCGTCAACTGACGGCGGAAGTACTCGCAGTACGGCTCTGCCGCCTCTTCGCGTTCGCGCCGCACAGCGGCCTCACGACGACGGCGCTCGGCAGTGACGCCTCCGGCGTCCGGGCCGATCGACGGCCCTCCGGCGTCCTCCACCTCGTTCAACTGCCTGACGACCTCCATCGCGGCCGCGGCGATCACGTTCGGCGTTGGCAGGAGCGCTCGCAGCGTGGCTCCGCAGTGGGGGCATGAGAAGACGACCTCGACGGATTCCGCTCCGTGGAACACCACCGCGGTGACACTCTCCAGGCCCAGCTCGATGCGGCCATCGTTGGGACATATGAGCGCGAACTCCACCTGTGTCACCTCCATGTCATCCATCCGGATGATACCCCTGCGGGCGTGTTTGGCTGTGCTACCATCGCCGCATGCCTGAGGAGAGAAGCAAGCAAGACGCGTGCCCGCCGCGGGCGCGCTTCGTTCGGGGCCTGAAGCTCGGGCTCCCGATCTTCCTCGGGTACGCCCCCATCGGCGCGGCGTTCGGCATCGTCGCCCGTGGCCTGGGATTCACCCCCCTGCAGGCGGCGATCTGTTCGGGAACCGCGCTGGCGGGCGCAGGCCAGCTGATCGCACTGCAGCTGCTCGGTGCCGGCGCCGGCGCCGTGGCGGTGGTGTTCACCACAGCGATCGTGAACCTTCGCTACGTCCTGTTCGGAGCGGCGATGTCGCAGCACGTCACAGGTATGACGCTCCCCCATCAGGCGTTCCTGGCATTCACGCTCACCGATGAGACGTTCGCCGTGAACATCGACGACAGCCGACGCGGGACGGCGGACTTCGCATCGATGGCCGGCGTGGGTGTGATCGCGTGGACGGGCTGGGTCCTCGGCTCCGCCGCGGGGGCGCTGGCCGCGGGGGCGATCGGCGACCCCACGCGGTTCGGCGTGCAGTTCGCGATGCCCGCGATGTTCACAGCCCTCCTGGTGGCCCAGGCCGAGGATCGCACGCACGTGCTCACGGCGGTCGTAGCCGCGCTCTTCGCCATCGGACTCATGCTCATACTGCCAGACCCCTGGTACCTCATCGTGGCCCCTGTCCTCGCGGCCACGGTCGCAACGGTGGTGAGCCGATGAGCGGCCGGATCATCTGGGCGGTCATCATCGGCATGGCGGTCGTGAACTTCGCGATCCGATTCCCGTCCATCGCCATCCTCTCGCGCACGGAGCTACCAGCGTGGGCCAAGCGGTGGCTCTCGTACATCCCGGTGTCAGCGATGGCGACCCTCGTGGTCGGTGGTGTCATCCGCCCCGACGGTCAGTGGCTCGGACCGCTCGAGAATCCCTATCTCTGGGCGTCGGGGGTCACCGGACTGGTCTACTGGCGGTTCCGCAGCTTCCTCGGGGCCACCATCGTGGGAGTCGTCTGCTTCCTGGCGTTCACCGCACTGCTCGGCTAAACTCGCCAGGCAGGTAACGCTCATCCAGGGGAGGTCCCATGTCGCTCGTCCGTCCGTTCCGCGCACGCATCTACCGCCACGAACCGGGCGCCGACCTGAGCGCGCTGACCGCACCCCCCTATGATGTCGTCAGCCCCGCGGACCGCGAGGCCCTTCTCGCACGCGACCCGCACAACGTGGTCGCGCTCGAACTGCCCGATGGACCACTCGATCCCGGCGTGCCGGGCAACCGCTACGAGACCGGCGCCGCCACCTGGCAGCAGTGGTTCGACGAGGGCGTCCTCGTCGACGACGACGCCCCGGCGATCTACGTGGTCGAGCAGTCCTGGGAGCATGAGGGCCGACCGGTCCGGCGACGCGGCTTCGTCGCCGCCGTCCGCCTCCACCCGTTCTCTGACGGCGTCGTGCTGCCGCACGAGCGTACGCTTCCCAAGGCGATCGCGGACCGCCTGAACCTCACGCGGGCCACAGCGGCGAACCTGAGCCAGGTGTTCAGCCTGTTCTCTGATCCAGCTGGTGAGACCGACGCACTCTTCGATGCCGCCATCGCCGGTGAGCCCTCATGCCACGCGACCGATGCCGACGGCGTCGTGAGCCGCCTGTGGGCGATCACGGACCCCGAGACGATCGCGGCCGTGAGCGACATCATCGGCGACCGACCCGTCTTCATCGCGGATGGACACCATCGATACACCACCGCGCTCGCCTACCGTGACGAACGCCGTGAAGCCGACGCCGCGGCCGGCGTCACTCCCGTCGACCCGGCGTACGACTACGTCATGATGACGCTCGTGAACATGGACGATCCGGACCTCGTGGTGCTGCCCACACATCGCCTGGCGCGCGCGGAGGGCACCTTCGACGCCGAGGCGCTCTGGAGCGGGCTGGCCGAGCACTTCGACCTGACCGAGCTCACGGGCGCTCCCGCGCAGGCTCTCTCCGACGCCTCGCGAACGGCCTTCGCGGTGCGCACCGCCGACGGCACACTCCGGCTCGCCACGCTCAAGGCCGACGTGGACCCGGCCGCCGTCATCGCCGGCGAGCATTCCGATGCCTGGAAGCGTCTGGACGTGGCGGTTCTCCAGGAACTCATCCTGAAGCCGCTCTTCGGGATCGACCCCGACGTGCCGACGACCCTCGACCGGCTCGCGTTCGCCAAGAAGGAGTCCGACGCCCTGACCCATGACGCCGATGCCGCGTTCCTGCTGAATGCGACGCGCATGGACCAGCTTCGCGAAGTCGCGCTCGGCGGCGAGACCATGCCCCAGAAGACGACCTACTTCTATCCGAAGCTCGCTTCCGGTCTCTTGATGCGCTCCCTCGCATAGCCCCTCACGCCGGGGCACCTACACCAAGGCGGATCCCTCCGGGTCCGCCTTGGTCGTTCCTAGAGCCGCTCGGTCGGCGTCCGGACGCCGACCCCCGCCACCATGCGGTCGGTCAGCCGCGGGCACGCGTGACCGATGCGGCACGCGTCGCACCGAGGATCCACGGGCCTGCACGATTCTCGCCCGACCAGCCATGTCGCAAGATCGAGTACCCCAGGCGACTCGGGGCAGGCGCGTCGTGCCGCCTCGGCGACCGCCTCCGGCGTATCGATGTCGACCATGCCGGTGCGCAAGAACACGCGCCGCACGTGGACGTCGTACGCCACGCTCCCGCACTCCGTACCGGTCAATCGAACCCCGAAGTGACGCACGAGGATCTCGGCCGCCATGACCGCCTTCTTGGGACCGATGCCCTTGAACGCCCGCAACCGCGCCACGACCTCCACGAGCGGAGTGCCATCCGGCCATAGCGCCGCGGCGTCGCCGCCGTACTCGGCAAGCACACGCCGGGCCGCGTCGACGATCCAGCCCGGGAGCGTCTTGACGAAGCGGTGGAGCGCCGGAGCCTCCGCCACAGCCTCCGCCACCCGGCCGGGCTCCTCCACCATCCGCGCGAGATCGAAGTGGCCGAGGCGTCGCGCGAGCAGATGCGGCCCGGCCCACGCCCGCTCGGCCGGGACACCTTGTGTGAACAGCACGCCGATCAGGAACGCCTCCGGATGCGTCTTGATGAACGCATCGGCGGCAGGAACGTCGGTGAAGGCGCCACCTGTCTGTGCGGCGCCGAGCATGGCGAGCTCCTCGCCGTACGCGCGCAGCGCCGCCGCGGCGGCACGAGCCCCTACATCCGGGGGCCGTTCGTCAGGAAGAACACACACGTCGTGCAGACCTCTTTCGCTGCGGACGAACGATCGACCGTCGGGTCGAGCAGCAGCCACGGATCGGTGGAAAGACGGTGCGTCTCCCGATCACACTTGGAGTAGAGGCACGATAGCGGGCACTGTTCGTGGGGGTCGATGGCGTGCGCGCAGCGTTCGCGCATCTCGTCGTCGCATCCCCTCTTCGACCAGCAGGCCATCGCTCCACCTTTCACATGCAGTCTTCAGCAAGGGTACCCGATACCGGACCACCCGTCCCGGCACGTGGAGCTCAGAACGACACACGACCCGGGCGCCACAGCCTCCTGCCCCGCGCGACGGAGGTGGGCGCCCGGGCCCTGCGTCCCGCTCTAGAGTCGGCTCCGGAAGGAGCGGCTCGGAGTAGGCTCTACCTGCCCCTGGTACTTGCTGCCGAGCTCGGGTGAACCGTAAGGACGGTCGACCGGGGTGCTCATCTGCATGAACGAGATCTGCCCGATGGCCATGCCCGGCGTCAGCACGATCGGCAGATTGGCGACGTTGCTGAGTTCGAGCGTCAACGTGCCCACCCAGCCCGGATCCACATACCCGGCGGTGGAGTGGATCAGCAGACCGAGCCGGCCGAGGGACGACTTCCCCTCGAGCCGGGCGACGATATCGTCCGGCAGCTCGATGCGCTCGATCGTAGCGCCCAGGACGAACTCCCCCGGGTGAAGCACGAAGGGCTCACCAGCGGTCGCTTCGACCGGGTCCATCAACCCTACCTGCTCGACCGTGGGGTCGATGTAGGGGTACCGCGAGTTGCGGAACACCTGGAATCCCGAACCGAGGTGCAGGTCGATGCTCGAGGGCTGGATATCGCGTGGATCACATGGGTCCACCACGATCCTGCCTGCTGCCATCTGTTGTCGTATCGTCCTATCGGAGAGAACCACGCCGGCCCCGCCTACGCGCACTTGCTGTAGCCGCAGGCACGGCAGACGGCGCATCCGCTCTCGTGCTCGAGCGCGCCACCGCACTCCGGGCACGCACCTGCAAGGTTGACGAGGTCGTCCGTGTTCTTCGAGACCATCGTCGACGCCTGTCCGGTCTCCATCCACTCCAAGTAGTGTTCCATGGCGATACCCACCGCGTCGGCGCACGAGAGCACCTTGCCGCCCTGGGCCCATGCCGGGCTCGGGCACCGGATGCCGCGCAGGTGCTTCAGGATCGCCTGCGGATCGACCCCCGCACGCAGAGAGACCGAGATCATGCGAGACAGCGCCTCAGACTGGCTTGCGGCACAACCGCCGGACTTACCCATCTGCGTGAAGACCTCGCACAAGCCCTGTTCGTCGGAGTTGATCGTGACGTACAGGTTGCCGCAGCCGGTCTGGATCTTCTCGGTCCGGCCCATGGTGACCGACGGACGCGGACGAGGCTCGATCTCACCGCGACGCCCCGCGTCTGCGCTCTCCCCGCCCTTCGAGGTCTTGCCGGTGGAAAGGACCTGGTTCTCCTTGCTGCCGTCACGGTAGATCGTGACGCCCTTGACGCCGAGCTCGTGCGCGAGGTCGTAGACGTGCCGGACGTCCTCGATGGTCGCCTCGTTGCCGAAGTTGACCGTCTTGGACACCGCGTTGTCGGTCGACTTCTGGAACGCCGCTTGCATGCGAACGTGCCACTCCGGTGCGATGTCGTGCGCAGTGACGAAGACGTGCTGAACGCTGTCGGGTACGCCCTCGATACCATGCACGGAGCCGTGGTCGGCGATGAGAGCCATGAGCTCACGGCTGTAGAAGCCCTGCTTCACGGCCACATCCTCGAACAGCGGGTTGACCTCGACGAGCCTGTCGTTGTCCATGACGGTGCGTACGTACGAGACTGCGAACAGCGGCTCGATCCCCGATGAGCAGTTGGCGATGATCGAGAGCGTGCCCGTGGGTGCTATCGTCGTGACGGTCGCGTTGCGCAAACGCACACCCTCAGGCGTGTCGTAGATGGAGCCCTCCCAATTCGGGAAAACACCCCGCTCGTCAGCGAGCTTCATCGACGCGAGACGAGCCTCGGCCTGGATGAAGCCCATGACCTTCTCGCCGAGGGCGACAGCCTCGTCGGAGTCGTAGGCGACTCCCATCATGATGAGCATGTCCGCCCAGCCCATGACACCGAGACCGATCTTGCGGTTGCCCGCTACGAGCTCCGCGATCTTCTCGAGCGGATACTGGTTGACCTCGATCACGTCGTCCAGGAAGCGGACGCCCCTGTGGACGACATCGGCGAGCCGATCCCAGTCGACATCCGTGCCTGACTCCGTGTACCGCACGAACTTCGACAGATTGACCGACCCCAGGTTGCATGCCTCGTACGGAAGCAGCGGCTGCTCACCACACGGATTGGTCGACTCGATCTCGCCGAGCATCGGAGTGGGATTGTCGCGGTTCATGCGGTCGATGAAGATGATGCCCGGGTCGCCCGTGGCCCATGCCATCTCCACGATCAGGTCGTAGACCTCGCGCGCATCGAGCTCGCCAGCGGGCTCTCCGCTGCGGGGATTGCGCAGCTGGTACATGGTCTCCGCACGCACGGCGTCCATGAACTCCTCCGTGATAGCCACAGAGATGTTGAAGTTGGCGAAGTCACCGTCGAGCTTGCACTTCACGAACTCGACGATGTCCGGATGGTCTATACGCAGCACACCCATGTTGGCGCCCCGGCGTGTCCCGCCCTGCTTGACCGCCTCGGTCGCCTGGTTGAACACCCGCATGAACGAGATCGGTCCGCTGCTCACGCCCTGCGTTGACCGCACCTGATCGCCAGCCGGACGCAGACGCGAGAATGAGAACCCTGTGCCACCACCGGACTTGTGGATGATGGCGGTGTCACGAACGGCCCCGAAGATCGAGTCCATCGAGTCGGCGACCGGCAGCACGAAGCACGCCGAAAGCTGCTGCAGCTCGCGACCCGCGTTCATGAGCGTCGGCGAGTTCGGGAGGAACTCGAGCGAGGTCATGAGCTCGTAGAAGTCACGCGCGGTCTCGGCGACCTGCTCGGGTGATGCACCGAAGGAGGACTCGGCGGATGCGATGTTCTCGGCGACACGGATGAACATATCTGAGGGCTGCTCTATCGGCTGACCATCGTCGTCCTTCTTCAGATACCGCTTCTGCAGGACCTTGAGGCTGTTCGGCGACAGAGTCTCGTCGATCGTCCTCGAGTACGTGGTGGTGTCCTGCTCGGGCATCGTAGCTCCTCCTTGCGATCTTCAGACGTGAAATGCCACGGCGCTCATACACCCCCCGTGGCACAATATGTAGCGCTTTTAGATTCTAGCCGCCCAAGATATGGGGTGCAATGTGCAATGTCACCCGCCCGACGAACGGTCACCATCCGGTGGCGTCCGGAGGGTTGGGAGGCGCTCAAGGTCGGCGCGCGGCGACGAGCGCATCGCGCTTCCTTCCGGAACGACGAACGCCGCCCACGGGGGCGGCGTTCGGTTCACTTCGCAAGCGTACGTGGGGGCTAGACCGGCTCCACGCGCTGCACCTCGGGCACCTCTTCGCGCAGAACGCGCTCGACGCCGTTGGCCAGCGTCAGCTGCGACATCGGACACCCGCGGCACGCGCCCTGGAGCGCGACCTTCACAACACCGTCATCAGTGATCTCAACAAGCTCGACGTCGCCGCCATCGGCCTGCAGTGCAGGCCTGATCTTGTCGAGTGCTGCCTGAACGCGATCCTTCACGGGACACTCCTTCCACGGAACAGCCGGTGCGAGCCGGCATTCACGTCTCATCGACCCCGTCGAACCACGACTCCGCGGAACGACGTACCGGGCGATTCTAGCAGAAGTCGTGCCGTGTCCCCCGATGAGGACGTCATACGCACACATGTCCCCGGAAACGGGTCGAGCCGTCGGATGTGTTCAGCGACGTCCTACTCTCCCACGGACTACACCGCAGTACCATCGGCGCTGGAGGGCTTAACTTCCGAGTTCGGAAAGGGATCGGGTGTACCCCCTCCGCCATAGCCACTGAACACATCCGACGGCTCGCGACCGTCGAGTGTTGGAACACTCTTCTGCTGTCAATAGCACGCTCCGGGCGTTTCGCGCCCTGAGAGCTGCATAGCGAGTCAGAACATCTTGAATAGAAGATCAAGACCTCGGCCTATTAGTACCGCTCGGCTGAACACATTGCTGTGCTTATACCTGCGGCCTATCAACCTCGTAGTCTACGAGGGGCCTTACCTGGTTAACCCAGTGAGAGACCTCATCTTGAGATGGGCTTCCCGCTTAGATGCTTTCAGCGGTTATCCCGACCGAACGTAGCTACCCAGCAGTGCCGTTGGTCGACAACTGGTGCACCAGAGGTTCGTCCATCCCGGTCCTCTCGTACTAGGGACAGCCTCTCTCAAGTCTCTTACGCCCACGGAGGATAGGGACCGAACTGTCTCACGACGTTCTAAACCCAGCTCGCGTACCGCTTTAAATGGCGAACAGCCATACCCTTGGGACCTACTACAGCCCCAGGATGCGATGAGCCGACATCGAGGTGCCAAACCCTGCCGTCGATGTGGACTCTTGGGCAGGATCAGCCTGTTATCCCCGGAGTACCTTTTATCCGTTGAGCGACGGCCATTCCACTCTGAGCCGCCGGATCACTAGCACCGACTTTCGTCTCTGCTCGACTTGTAGGTCTCGCAGTCAAGCTCCCTTGTGCGCTTGCACTCTACGATCGATTGCCAACCGATCTGAGGGAACCTTACGCGCGCCTCCGTTACATTTTAGGAGGCGACCGCCCCAGTCAAACTACCCACCTGACACGGTCCCCTGCCCGGATCACGGTGCAGGGTTAGACCTCCAGCCTGTCGAGGGTGGTATTCCAAGGTTGGCTCCACCAAGGCTGGCGCCTCAGCTTCAAAGCCTCCCACCTATCCTCTACACGACAAACCAAAGATCAATGTCAAGCTGTAGTAAAGGTTCACGGGGTCTTTCCGTCCTTCCGCGGGGAATTCGCATCTTCACGAATAATGCAATTTCGCCGAGTCTACGGTTGAGACAGCGCCCAAATCGTTACGCCATTCGTGCAGGTCGGAACTTACCCGACAAGGAATTTCGCTACCTTAGGACCGTTATAGTTACGGCCGCCGTTTACTGGGGCTTAGATTCAGAGCTTCGCCTTGCGGCTGACCCCTCCTCGTAACCTTCCAGCACCGGGCAGGCGTCAGACCCTATACGTCGTCTTACGACTTTGCAGAGTCCTGTGTTTTTAGTAAACAGTCGCTTGGGCCGTTTCACTGCGGCCCCCGAATGCTCACATCGCGAAGATGATCACAAACCGGGGCGCTCCTTCTCCCGAAGTTACGGAGCCATTTTGCCGAGTTCCTTAACCGTAGTTCTCTCGATCACCTTGGTATTCTCTACCTGCCTACCTGTGTCGGTTTGGGGTACGGGCACCGACAGCACTCCCTAGAGGTTTTTCTTGAAAGCATGGGATCACTGACTTCACTCAATCGCTTCGTCATCAGCTCTCAGGCATATACAGGGCGGATTTGCCTACCCTGAACCCTACAGCCTTTCACGCGGACGTCCAGAACCGCGCTCAGCTACCCTTCTCCGTCACCCCATCGGTAATAACGCACTGCCAGTGGTACAGGAATATCTACCTGTTGTGCATCGACTACGCCTCGCGGCCTCGCCTTAGCTCCCGACTGACCCTGGGAGGATTAGCCTTGCCCAGGAACCCTTAGGCATACGGTGGAAGTGTTTCTCACACTTCTTTCGCTACTCATGCCAGCATTCTCTCTTCTGTACAGTCCACGGACGGTCATCCGCCCGCTTCGACCCGGTACAGAATGCTCCCCTACCACTCCACGTAAACGTGAAGTCCGCCGCTTCGGTATCATGCTTGAGCCCCGTGTATTGTCGGCGCGTGTCCACTTGACCAGTGAGCTATTACGCACTCTTTAAATGAATGGCTGCTTCTAAGCCAACATCCTGGTTGTCTGTGCAAACGCACATCCTTTGCCACTTAGCATGAATTTAGGGACCTTAGCGGGCGGTCTGGGCTGTTTCCCTCTCGACTACACAGCTTAGCCCACATAGTCTGACTCCCGGGTTCTGGAGTACCGGCATTCGGAGTTTGGCTGATTTCGGTAAGCGGTGAAGCCCCCTAGACCATCCAGTGCTCTACCACCGGAACTGAACACCCGAGGCTAGCCCTAAAGCTATTTCGGGGAGAACGAGATATCTCCAGGTTTGATTAGCCTTTCACTCCGATCCACAGGTCATCCCCTCCGTTTTCAACCGAAGTGGGTTCGGCCCTCCACGAGATCTTACTCCCGCTTCAGCCTGCCCATGGATAGATCACCTGGCTTCGCGTCTACCACATGCAACTGAACGCCCGTTTAAAGACTCGCTTTCGCTACGGCTCGCTTTCAGCTTAACCTTGCTGCATACGGTAACTCGCTGGCTCATTCTACAAAAGGCACGCCACTACCCTGCCGGCAAGCCGGCTTTCCAGGCTGTGACTGCTTGTAAGCACACGGTTTCAGGTACTATTTCACTCCCCTCTCGGGGTGCTTTTCACCTTTCCCTCACGGTACTGGTTCACTATCGGTCACTAGAGAGTATTTAGCCTTGGAGGGTGGTCCCCCCAGATTCCTACCGGATTTCACGTGTCCGGCAGTACTCGGGTGGTCATTTACGGAGGCGACAGAATTTCGCATACAGGGCTTTTACCTTCTGTGGCCGGCTTTTCCAAAACCGTTCCGCTACCCTGTCGCTTTGTAACTCCGCCGTAGGTCAGTGGCCCTACGATCATGACTCCCACAACCCCACGCGCAGCAACGCCCACAGGCTATACGCATACGCGGGTTTAGGCTCTTTCCCGTTCGCTCGCCACTACTAGGGAAATCTCGGTTGATTTCTCTTCCTCTGGGTACTTAGATGTTTCAGTTCCCCAGGTTGCCTCCTCATGCCCTATGTGTTCAGGCATGGGTAACTGGGCATGACCCCAGCTGGGTTTCCCCATTCGGACATCTCCGGATTGACGGTTGTGTGCACCTACCCGGAGCTTATCGCAGCTTGCCACGTCCTTCATCGGCTTCTAGTGCCAAGGCATTCACCGTGTGCCCTTAGTATCTTGATCTATACACTATTCGTGATTTTCGTTCTCGCTATGCAGCTATCAAGGTGCGAAACGCGCCCCAGGAGGACGCGCAGCTCAGGGCCTAAGCCCTGAAAACCGGATACTGTGAGATGCGATCGGACGCCAAACCAGATCGACACTTGGCTTCCAAGGCGGAGAGAAATGAATCTCAATCCGCCACCGGGTTCCGAAGACCCGGCGGTGCCTGTTAAGGCTCCCTAGAAAGGAGGTGATCCAGCCGCACCTTCCGGTACGGCTACCTTGTTACGACTTCACCCCCCTTACCCTCTACACCTTCGGCGCCTCCGTCCCTTGCGGGTTCGGCCAGCGACTTCGGGTGCGGACGACTCGGGTGGTGTGACGGGCGGTGTGTACAAGGCCCGGGAACGTATTCACCGCGGCATGCTGATCCGCGATTACTAGCAACTCCGACTTCACGGAGGCGAGTTGCAGCCTCCGATCCGAACTGGGGCCGGTTTTATGGGATTCGCTCCGCCTCGCGGCATCGCAGCCCATTGTACCGGCCATTGTAGCACGTGTGCAGCCCAGGACATAAGGGGCATGATGACTTGACGTCATCCCCACCTTCCTCCGGCTTGACGCCGGCAGTCTCCTATGAGTCCCCAACTTAATGCTGGCAACATAGGACAGGGGTTGCGCTCGTTGCGGGACTTAACCCAACATCTCACGACACGAGCTGACGACAGCCATGCACCACCTGTGCAGGGCCCTTGCGGACACGACGTTTCCGCCGTTTTTCCCTGCATGTCAAGCCCTGGTAAGGTTCTTCGCGTTGCGTCGAATTAAGCCACATGCTCCGCTGCTTGTGCGGGCCCCCGTCAATTCCTTTGAGTTTTAGCCTTGCGGCCGTACTCCCCAGGCGGGGCACTTAATGCGTTAGCTTCGGCACGGAGGGAGTCGATGACCCCCCACACCTAGTGCCCATCGTTTACGGCTAGGACTACCAGGGTATCTAATCCTGTTCGCTCCCCTAGCTTTCGCGCCTCAGCGTCAGTCGTGGCCCAGAAAGCCGCCTTCGCCACTGGTGTTCCTCCTGATATCTGCGCATTTCACCGCTACACCAGGAATTCCACTTTCCTCTACCAGACTCAAGCCTGCCAGTTTCAGATGCAAGCCGCGGGTTGAGCCCCCGGATTTCACACCTGACTTAACAAGCCGCCTACGCGCGCTTTACGCCCAATAAATCCGGATAACGCTTGCCCCATACGTATTACCGCGGCTGCTGGCACGTATTTAGCCGGGGCTTCTTCTGCAGGTACTGTCATTTTCATCCCTGCTGAAAGCGGTTTACGACCCGAGGGCCTTCATCCCGCACGCGGCGTTGCTGCGTCAGGCTTTCGCCCATTGCGCAAGATTCCCCACTGCTGCCTCCCGTAGGAGTCTGGGCCGTGTCTCAGTCCCAGTGTGGCCGATCAGCCTCTCAGCTCGGCTACCCATCGTCGCCTTGGTGGGCCGTTACCTCACCAACTAGCTAATGGGCCGCGGGGCCATCCCTCTCCGCCGGAGCTTTCCCGAGCGGACCATGCGGTCCGCAAGGAGTATCCGGTATTAGCGCCGATTTCTCGACGTTATCCCAGAGAGAAGGGCAGGTTCCCCACGTGTTACTCACCCGTTCGCCACTCGGTCTTCACCCGAAGGTTGGACCTCGTTCGACTTGCATGTGTTAAGCACGCCGCCAGCGTTCATCCTGAGCCAGGATCAAACTCTCCGTTGAAAGTGTTACAGACCGAAGCCTGTAGTACACGGAGCTTTCGGACCTGGCTGGTCCGGAATGGATCCACCTTATCCGGTAAGGAGGCCGGAATGGTTTGGATCCAAGATGTCGCATCGGTTTGACCTGTTGACTGGCCCTCTCGATGTGACGGGGTATTTTGTGTGGATTCTTCACGAATCCTTACTGGCTTGTCACAGTATCCGGTTTTCAAGGTTCAGGCGCAGCGAGGCGATACATTACCGATGTCGCTTCCCGCTGTCAATCGCTTTTCTCAACCGATTTCGGAGAGTTTCCCGCACGTCCCTTGAGATGCGAAACGCCCCCGCCGTTCTGGCCGGGGGCGTCGGTACCGTGCCGGTGTACCAGCACTGCTGGTCCGGCCCCGCTATCCGATCGCCCTCATGAAACCTAGTTCTTTCAAGACGTGCGCGCCTCCGACTTATCGGTACGAGCAGCTTGGATAAGTTACCACCCCCGCAAGGGGCATGCAAGGGGTGATCGGAAGGTTCTTCAGAAATTCTTCGCCGAGTGGCGTATCAGCCCGTGATCCGTGCGTAACGGCGCTTGCCCGCCTGCAGTACACGGCCCTCAAGAGCGCTCCGAGACACGTCGAAGACGCCGTCACTGAGGATCACCGGCTCGCCGTCGATCTTCACCGCACCCGCTGTGATGAGCCTGCGGGCCTCAGAGGTCGTGGGAGCGAGCCCGGCCTGCTTCATGACGGCTGGGAGATGGGCGGTATCGCCCTGCAGCTCCACCCGAACCTCAGGAACATCATCGGGAATCTCGTGACGCTTGAACACCGCGTCGAAGGCGGCCTCGGCATCCACTGCCGCCTGCGCATCATGATAGAGGGTGACGATCTCACGCCCAAGGCGTCGCTTCGCCGTATTGGGATGAAGCTCGCCTCCATCGAGGGCCGCCTCGATGGAGTCCAGCTCCTCCACCGACAACGACGTGCACAGACGGTAGTACTTCACCATCAGCTCGTCCGGTATGGACATGACCTTGCCGAACATCTCTTCAGATGGATCGGTGAGCCCGATGTAGTTCCCGTACGACTTGCTCATCTTCTGTACGCCGTCCGTGCCCTCAAGGAGCGGAAGCGTGAGGCACACCTGCGGCTCCATGCCGAGCTTCTCCATCAACTCGCGCCCGGCGAGGAGGTTGAAGAGCTGGTCGGTGCCGCCGAGCTCCACGTCAGCGGCTATGGCGACAGAGTCGTACGCCTGGGCCATCGGATAGAGCAACTCGTGGAGCGAGATCCCGATACCTTCGCGATACCGCTTCTGGAAGTCGTCCCGTTCCATGATGCGCGCGACGGTGAACTGACTGGTGAGCTTGAGGATGTCTGCGAACCCGAGCGGGCCGAGCCACTCCGAGTTGCGGCGCATGACCGTCTTGTCGGGATCGAGGATCTTGAACGCCTGCTCTATATATGTAGCAGCGTTCGCCTCGACCTGCTCGGGCGTGAGCGCTGGTCGTGTGGTGCTCCTGCCCGAGGGATCGCCGATGAGGGCCGTGAAGTCCCCGATGATGAGCACCACGGTGTGCCCCAGGTCCTGGAACTGGCGCAGCTTGCGCAGCGGTACCGCGTGCCCGAGATGCAGGTCGGGCGCTGTAGGATCCACACCGAGCTTGACCGTAAGGTGTCGCGCGCCGCGCAGCTTCTCCTCCAGGGCCTCGATCGGCACGATGTCCGCGACGCCGCTTGCGATGGTCTTCATCTGATCCTCGACTCCACGCACAGCCTCTGATCACGCATCCTCTCGGTGACGCCCTGTTACCGAACCGGCACAGCCCTGTCGTGGCCTGGCCCGACGATTGCAGGTCATACTAGCACGACCGACAGCGTCGCTTTGGCGCGTGCGGTAGAGTATCTGAAGGACACACACGCGGTGCGCCGTGCCTCGCCGGCTGCACGCACAGGGTGGGTTCACCCTGTCACGGATGCAAGGACACCATCACCTTATGAGTCGATACGACGACCAGAAGCCCAAGCCCAGACCCCGCCCACAGGCCCGCAAGCGCGCCGACAGCAGCACCTCCCGGCAGCGCTCGGACGCCGGTACGGCCCGGCAGCGTTCGGAAGCGCCGCGGTCCCGGCCCCGCTCTCAGGCGCCCCGGACAAGCGCGCGGACGACCGAGCCGACAAGCGCTTCGACACGCTCATCCCAGACCCGGCGTGAGGCCGGGCGCGCACGGACTGCCAGCGCGGGATCGGCGCGCGATCCACGACCCCGTGGCACGAGTGGAGCGGCCCGTGGTCAGCGGCCGGCACGCGCCCGCGGTGGGAGCTCGGCGCGCGGCGCACGCGCTCCCCTATCCAAGGGCCGGCGCGTCTGGCGCAGGGTGTGGCGCACGTCGCTCGTGATACTGGTGCTGCTGCTGCTCGCGGGCGGTATCGCGGGATGCATCGCATACGAGCGCATCACAGCCGACCTCCCGGACCTCTCCCAGGCAGCGGCGCCGCTTGCCGAGACGAGCGTCATCTATGACCGGGATGGCACGGTGCTCACCGAACTGCATGCGGAACAGAATCGCACGTACGTGCCGCTTGCCAGCATCCCTCAGCAGCTGCGGCAGGCGGTCATATCCACCGAGGACCAGAACTTCTACGAGCACAAGGGCGTCGATCCGTTCGGCATCGCCCGTGCGCTATGGGTGAACGTCACGCAAGGGAAGCACCATGGTGGCTCGACGATCACGCAGCAGTACGTGGTGAACGCGTTCATCGAGCGCGAGGACACGCTGACGCGGAAGGTCAAGGAGGCGATACTCGCCTACCAGCTCGAGTCGCAGTTCAGCAAAGACGAGATCCTCGAGAAGTACCTCAATACCATCTACTACGGGCATGGCGCGTACGGCGTCCAGGCCGCCTCCGTCACCTACTTCGGCAAGGACGTGGGCGCCCTCACCACCGCCGAGTGCGCGATGATCGCCGGCGTGATCAAGTCGCCGGGCAACTACTCGCCGAGAAACGATCCCGAGGCCGCCAAGAACCGACGGGACACCGTGCTCGGCCAGATGCTCTCCCTCGGTTACATCGACCAGACGACGCATGATGCCGCTGTGGCTGAGCCGTTCACGCTGGCCGCGCCAAAGGTCGAATCGACGGTCGCACCGTACTTCGTCGAGTGGGTGAAGCAGACGATCATCGACCAGTTCGGTCCCGACGCCGTCTACAAGGGCGGACTGCAGGTGTACACGACCATCTCACCCAAGGCGCAGGCGGCCGCCGAGAACGCGATCGCGTCTGTCCTTGACCGTCCTGACGACCCGTCCGCCGCCCTGGTCTCCATCGACCCCCGTACCGGCGAGGTGCTGGCACTTGTCGGTGGCAAGGACTTCAACACGCAACAGTTCAACGTCGCCGTGCAGGGTCCCCGGCAGCCGGGGTCTTCGTTCAAGCCCTTCGTGCTGGTGGCGGCCCTGGAGTCCGGGATATCCCCCGAGCAACCGTACGAGAGCGCCGCGGGGTCCTTCCCCATCCCCGGCGGGCAGACGTGGAAGGTGACCGGCTCGTCCGGCGGTGGCCCGATGCGGCTGCGCGTGGCGACCGAGAAGTCCATCAACTCCGTCTACGCGCAACTCATCCTCGAGGTGGGCGCGGACACGGTCGCCGAGACGGCCAAGGAGATGGGCATCACCACGCCCATCAAGGCAGTGCCGGCGATCGCGCTCGGCTCGCAGGAGGTCACGCCGCTTGAGATGGCCTCCGCGTACGGGACGCTCGCCAACAGCGGGACGCACGTTCCGGCTCACGGCATCACCAAGGTCGTGGCGCTGGACGGCGAGGTGCTGCTACAGGCCGACACGAACGGCACCGAGGTGATATCGCCGGCGGTGGCGTATCTCACGACTGACATCCTTAAAGGCGTGATCAGCCACGGCACCGGAACGGCAGCGAAGATCGGCCGCCCGGCAGCGGGTAAGACCGGCACGACCCAGGAGTATCGCGACGCGTGGTTCGTGGGCTACACGCCCGAGATGGTGACCTCGGTGTGGATGGGCCATGTCGAGGGCCAGGTGGAGATGACGAGCGTGCATGGCAAGAAGGTCACCGGCGGCTCGTTCCCGGCGCAGATCTGGGGAGCCTACATGAAGGCGGCGCTCGCCGACGTGAAGGCGACGGACTTCGTGAAGCCGAAGGGCATCACGTCGGCGACCATCTGCCTGGAGACCGGCCTCGTCGCCTCCGAGAACTGCACCACCACCGCGTCGGCGATGTTCCTGTCGAGCGACGTGCCCGAGCCATGTGAGCTCCACGCTCAGCCGACCGCGATCGACGTGCCGAACCTCATCGGGCTCCAGAAGGCCGACGCGATCGCGAAGCTGACAGAGCTTGGTCTGACCTCGACCATCGAGGAGCGGCCGGTGGCGGGCGTCCCGGCCGGGATGGTCGCGGACCAGTCGCCCAAGTTCGGAGGCCAGGTACCGCCTGGATCCCCGATCGGACTGATCGTCTCCTCGGGCCCACCGAAGTCGGAGCCGCCTGTGGCCGACTTCTCGGTCGAGCCAACCGCGGCCGTCGTCGGCGCACCGATGACGTTCGACGGCTCCGCATCGAGTGATCGAGACGGCACGATAGTGAAGTGGTACTGGGAGTTCGGCACGGGAACGAACGCCACCGCACTGGGCAAGAAGACCACGTATACGTTCCAGAGCGCAGGTACCTATACGGTCACGCTGTGGGTGACCGACGACGCGGGGCTGGTGGCAAGCCGCTCCCGGGAGATCGTGGTACGACAGCCCTAGTAGGCCGGCCGAGCAGCCTCACCGACACGCCGGGTCGCTTGAAGCGATCCGGCGTGTCCTATCTCAGCCCGCGGAAGAAATGCCCGCTTGTCGCAGGGGACGCCAGCGGCTCCGCGGGCGCGGGGCCACCCGTTCCCACGGAGTGGAGCGCCGACCGGAACGCGCGCACCACCTCGGTGGCGCGGATCGGGCCCTCGTCGGCGAAGTCGATACGCACAGCTGCGACCCCGGCCTCGACGATCTCGTCGAGAGCGCGCGACAGGTCGAGCGTGACGGAGTTGAGCACATGCGAGCGCCCGGAGGCGTCAGTGGTCACCGGGAACTCGTAGCCCTTCTGGTCACGCAGACGCCACCATCCCCGCCTGCGGGTGCACGTGCCGCACCTGCGCCCGCACGGCCCCGCCGCCATCAGCACGCACTGTTCGGTGACCATCACTTCGATACGCCCCCAGACGAGACAGCCAACCGGTATCGGCGATGCGCCCGCGACCTCGGCGATCTGGCGACCGCTCAACTCGGGTGACAACCAGGCGAAAGACGCGCCTGCACCGGCGAGCGCCTCGACGGAGTGCCGGTTCAGCAGATTGAGCGGCCAGTCGGCCTCGACCTCGCCGCGCGTGGCAGCGCTGGCGAACGAGCCGAGCTCGCCCGCGAGCACCGGTCCCCCGTCGGCCCAGGGTGCCACTTCCGAGAACTCGTCCGGCCAGATCACCCGGGGCAGCAGGGGGCGAATCCCTTCAGGGAGCGGATCGTGATCGTCACCGGGATACACGCGCAGCCACACGGCGTCGGCTCCGGCCTCGTGGCACGCGACCGCCGTCGGGAGGTCCCAGGCCGTGGCGACGATGCGCGGTGCCGAGGATGCGCGATGGCGACCCGGCGCAAGGGTCGGCGGCTTCGGATGTCGCCGACGGCGCTCCGCCCACGGCGCAAGCCGCCGCGCATCGAGCCGCTCGATGGCGGCCCTCCGGACAACGTGCAGCTGCGAGTAGCTGATCCCGGCGCCCGCATCGAGGTCCACCTGCCACGAATCGGGCGCGTAGCCGCTGCCGCCGAATCGGCCCACGTGCTCGATGACCTCATCCACCCCGATGGCCTTCGTGCGCGCCGGCTCAACGACAGCGCCATGGGCGGTTCCAACGACGCCCGCGGCACTCACCGACACCTCGAGCGGCTCCCCGACGCGCAGCCTGACCGACACCGCAGCGGGAACACGAAGGCGCTCGCTTATCGCGTCACCACTGAAGGTGCGCCGCGCCGCATCAAGGAGCGCCGCGTTCGCGACCCTGAAGACACGGTCGCCGGGTGCCACCGGCCGCTCGGCCACAAGCGAGACCGTTGTGCCGGCAGGGGCCACCAGCACGCGATCGGTACCGATGCGAAGCGCGCCGGCCGGCTGAGCGAAGTGACCGGAGCGGGTCCAGAACTGGAGCGTGTCAGCCGGGTCGAGCGCCCGGTCGAGTTGCACGTGGACCTGACCATCGGACATCCCGGTCACGCGACCGATGAGGACGCCCCTGTTGTTCGGGCGCGTGTAGCTCATCAGCGGTGCGCCGCGCTCACCAGTGAGGTATGAGTCGGTGAAGCCCCTGCTGAACGCCTCCTCCAGTCGCTCCCATTCCGAGGGGAGCACCTCGAACCCGTCAGGATCGGCAAGTGCGCGGTCGAGCGCGCTACGGTAGACGGAGGTCACGATCGCCACGTACTCGGGAGACTTCATGCGACCCTCGATCTTGAGCGCCGCAACGCCGGACGCCACGAGGGCGGGCAGCTGGGAAACGCCCGCCAGGTCCTTCGTGGAAAGCACGTGTCTGCCCGGGGTACCCACCACCGCTCCGGCTGCATCGAGGAGCTCGTACTGCAGCCGGCACGGCTGCGCACAGAGCCCCCGGTTCGCCGAGCGCTGACCGATGAGCGATGACATCAGGCACTGGCCCGAGTATGAGTAACACAGCGCCCCGTGGACGAAGGACTCCACCTCGATACCTGCCGCCGCGCACGCCGCGATGCCCTCCAGTGAGAGCTCCCTGGCAAGCGTCACCCGGCTCACGCCAAGTGCCGCCAGTGTGCGCACCCCGTCCGGGTTCATGGTGCCGATCTGCGTCGAGCCGTGCACGCGGACGTCCGGGAGCAGCTCCCGGAGCAGCTTCAGCATGCCCAGATCCTGCACGATCACGGCGTCGATGCCCGCAGCCCACGCCGCATCGACGAGCTCAAGGGCCGCGGCTACTTCGGAAGGCAGCACCACGATGTTGGCGGTAAGGTAGACCTTCGTGCCACGCAGGTGGGCGAACCGGACCCACTCGGACAGCGTCTCGATCTCGAAGTTGGCCGCTCCCCGGCGGGCGTTGAACGCACCCAGGCCAAGGTAGACCGCGTCGGCGCCGTTCATCACGGCCGCGACAAGAGCGTCCGGGCTTCCCGCGGGCGCCAGCAGTTCCACATGTCGCTTCTTGTCAGGCAACGCTTCCCTTTCAGGGAACCATGCGCGTCAAACGTACGTCTATGCACACGGTATACTGTTGTTTCCGTTCATCAGACCGAGTGCGCGACGTTCGCGCACGGAGCCATGATAGACCGTACGCTGGGAGGGAGTCCCGTGTCGAGACGTTCGAGGATACGGCGTCAGAAGCACACCCGTGTCGTTCCGTTCATAGCAGGCGTCCTCGCGTTCGCCATGCTCGGGACCATACTCGCGACCGGCGTTGCCGCGGCCGTCGGCGTCGGACTGGCCGACAGCTGGCTCGCCGATCTGCCGAGCATCGATGACAGCAACGCGTTCCAGGTCGCGCAGGCCACCAAGATCTACTCGGCGGACGGCGTGCTGCTCGCCAACCTGTACCTCGAGAACCGCCAGGTGGTCGAGCTGGATCAGATCTCACCCCACCTGCTGCACGCGGTCGTGGCGGTCGAAGACGAGCGGTTCTACGAGCACGATGGGGTCGACTACCCGGGCATCATCCGCGCGTTCGTCACCAACCTGACGTCGGACCGGCGCGAGGGTGCGTCGACCATCACGCAGCAGTACATCCGCAACACCATCCTCTCGGATGAGCGGTACGACATCAGCTACCGACGCAAGGCGCGCGAAGCGTGGCTCGCACTCGAGCTCGAACGTCGGCATGACAAGGACGAGATCCTCTCGATGTACATCAACACCGTCTATTACGGTGAGGGCGCGTACGGCGCGGAGTCGGCGGCGCTCACGTTCTTCAACAAGCACGCGAGCGAACTCACCATCGCGGAGGCGGCGCTCATCGCCGGTCTGCCGCAGTCCCCTATTCGCCTCAGCCCGTACGACAATCCGGACGGCGCGATAGCCCGCCGGCAGTGGGTGCTGTCCAAGATGCAGGAGCAGGGATACATCACGGCCGAGGAGGCCGAGGCCGCAAAGGCCGAGGGCCTCAAGCTCGGGCGCTCGGCCACCCTCGACGAGGGCGGCGTGTACGCGGCGCCGTACTTCGTGGCGCATGTGAAGAAGGTCCTCCAGGACCAGTACGGCACCGATCTGGTGTTCAAGGGCGGCCTGAGCGTGTACACCACGCTGGACACGAAGCTGCAGACATACGCCGAGGACGCCGTGCGCGGCATCCTCGACCGACCCGAGGACCCTGACTGCGCGCTCGTGGCCGTGGATCCGCGCACCGGCTACATCAAAGCCATGGTGGGTGGGCGCGACTGGGCCACCAACAAGTTCAACTTCGCCACACAGGCGCGGCGGCAGCCGGGCTCTTCGTTCAAGGTGTTCACACTCGTCACCGCCCTCGAGGAGGGCATGAGTCCCGACAGGCGACGCATCGACTCGTCTTCGCCCGCGGTGATCCGTACCGGCGGCACGCCGTGGAAGGTCGGCAACGCCGAGGGCGGCGGCGGTCGCGGATTCATCACGCTTCGTCAGGCCACGGTCGGTTCGGTCAACACGGCGTTCGCACGGCTGATCGCGGAGATGGGCGCCGAGAAGGTCGTCGACACCGCGCATCGCATGGGCGTGCGAAGCGACCTCGACCCCGTGCTGTCGATCACGCTCGGCAGCCAGGAGGTCACGCCACTCGAGATGGCCTCGGCGTTTGGAACGCTGGCAGCGGACGGCAAGCACTACGAGAACACACCGATCACCAAGATCGTGGGTCCGCAAGGTGAGACCCTCTACGAGGCGAAGCCCGAGGGCGAGCAGGCCATCACGCATTCGATCGCGTATGCGGCGACCCAGGTGCTCAAGGGCGTCATCTCGGGCGGCACCGCGACGCGGGCCCGGATCGGGCGTCCGGCGGCCGGGAAGACGGGCACGACCCAGGACTACCGCGACGCGTGGTTCGTGGGATACACGCCACAGCTCAGCTGCTCTGTCTGGATGGGCTACACCCCCGAGCGCCCGATGCGCAATGTGCATGGACGCAAGGTCTTCGGCGGCACGTTCCCCGCGCCGATCTGGGCGGCGTTCATGTCCAAGGCCCTCGAGGGCGAGCCTGTGATGGACTTCAACCCCGCACCCGCACCGCCGTACACGTGGAAGAAGGAGTGGGAGGTCCCCGAGTTCGCGGTTCCGTCCGTCGTCGGCCTGACGCAGGCCGCGGCGATCGCCGCGCTCGAGAAGGACGAGTACGAGTACGTGGTGACGAGCGCCTTCAGCGACACCGTGCCGGCCGGGCAGGTCATCTCGCAGACGCCAGCAGCCGGGACGAAGTCGGAACCCGCATCCACGGTCGTCACGATCGTGGTGTCGAAGGGCCCCGACCCCAACAAGCCGGTCACTCCACCGCCTCCACCACCGCCTCCGCCTCCGCCTCCGCCGGACCCGGAGCCGGAGCCGGAGCCGACATCCACGCCCTCGCCGTAGGCTGTGGAGCGGGTGGCACGCACGAGAGCCCCGACCGATCTGGTCGGGGCTCTCTTCTTGGCTCGACCTCGGTCAGGAGCGGCGGACCCGCACCATACCCGACGTGCAGAACACCTCGACCCCCTGGCTCTCGATGCGATCGAGCACGAGGTTCATGCCGAGGGCGTCCGAGCTCACGTGCCCGGCGATGACGAGGTTGAGATGCAGCTTCTCAGCGTGCTTGCGGTGCTCTTCCGAGTAATGCATGCCCACGAGCGTATCCACGCCGGCCGCCACGAGCTTGTCGAGCGCCTCGGTCGGCCCTTCGGTGCCGCCGGTCATATCCACCACACACGTGCCGCACCGCGCCGCCCCGCTCCCCTGCACCAGGATGGGGCCGTAGCCCTTCTTCGCGGCGTCCCCGTACTCAGGCACCGAGTGCAGGAGTTTGACGAGGTCGTCGAGCGTGCGCGGCGCCTCTGAATCGATGAGATCCTGCACGAAGCGGTTGACGTTGTTGTCGGCCGGTGTATGACAGGACATCGATGCCAGGCCGAGCAGTCGGGCGGCGTCTATGGCGCGATAGTGGTTCACCGGCATGATCTTGCGCCGGACCTCCTCGGCCCGCGGCGCGATCATCGCGTCGGCCACACCGATTCCGACGCCACGTGCCGCCCAGAGATCGGCCTGCATGTACATCACCCGGTGGAGGTTGGCGTAGCCGGGGCCCTCAGGGTGATGCGCGAACACCAGGTCGATCGGGGCTCCGCGCTCGCGGAGTCGGTCGGCCAGCACGACCTCCCCTACCTCCATGTCGATGCCTGTGATGAGGCCGCGCACCTCGAGGTCGGGGTCGCCCTCGCAGATCCGGGTGTCATCGTACGGATTGGTCAATCGCTCGGTGTCGAAGAACGGCTTCTCATCCTCAGCAAGCGCGTCATACTCCTTCTTCGCCGCGGCAAGCACGTGATCGATCTCGGAGCGCGTGCGTGCATCAGCCTCGATGCCCGCAGCGATGGCCGTGGTGTAGATGTCGGCAAGCTTCATGTGGTCTTCCTCTCATGCGTGCGTGTCGCGCGTTTCGGCGACCGCAGCCCCGGACGTGCTTTCGAAACATACGCGTTGTCCCTGACATAGAAGCGTAGCGGAAGCTCGTGCCCCGCGCTCAGTCCGATCCGGCCGCTCGTCGCCACGAGGGCATCGGGAACCGGCCGCCCCGCATAGACGGCAAGCTGCCCACCGAGAGGCATGCCGTTGCAGGTGAGGTCCACGCCGAGTGCGGAAGCCACCTTCCCGGGCCCGTTCGTCAGCTCCACCCCGGAACGACCGGCGCGGCGCTCCGACATCGCGGCGATACCGGTGATGGGCTCGATAGCGCGTATCAGCACCCCACCGGCGACGCCCTCAGGCTCGGAAACCAGGTTCAGCATGTGATGATTCCCGTAGGTGAAGTAGACGTACGCGTGGGCCGGAGGTCCGTACATCACCCGGTTGCGCGGGGTGATCCCCTTCGTCGCCGCGTGCGAGCCGGCGTCGTCGGCCCCGAGATACGCCTCGGCCTCCACGATCATCCCCGCTGTCAGCACACCGCCGATACGGCTGACAAGGATGCAGCCGAGCAGCTCCCGCGCGACCGTCGCTGCCGGACGCTCGAAGAACGACGCCCGTAGCGGCACCGCCGAGTCGAAGTCGAGCCCGCTCATCGCGCACTCCGCCATGCCGGCCACGACTCGCCACGCCTCACGATCGGTTCCGCTTCAGCCATGAGAGCAGCGTGTCGAGCGGCTGGGCGTTCAGCACCCCGGAAGGGGCGATCCATCCGCGACGGGCCGTGGCGATGCCCCAGCGCATGTGGCCGAACTGCATCGCCTCGTGGGCATCGGTATCGATCGCAACGCGCACGCCGGCCTTTCGGGCCATGCGCAGGTGCACATCGTTCAGGTCGAGTCTCTCCGGGTGTGCGTTGAGTTCGAGCACCGTGCCGGTCTCCGCGGCCTTCGCGATGATCGCCTCGATGTCGAGGTCGAAGGGATCGCGCCTGCCGAGCAACCGACCGGTCAGGTGGCCGATGATGTCCACATACGGGTTCTCCATCGCCGCCAGAACACGATTGGTCGCCTGCTCGCGAGACTGGCTGAAGCCGTGATGGAGCGACGCGATGCAGTAGTCAAACCGGGCAAGGAACTCGTCGGGGTAGTCGACCCCGCCCTCGTCATCGATGTTGAGCTCTATCGACTTCAGCAGCACCGGGCCGCCGTCATCGAGGGCGTTCAACGCGTCGATCCGCTCCCACTGCGCCTCGATCTGGGCGGGACTCAGTCCTCCCACCATGCGCAGTTCGTACGCGTGGTCACTGCACCCGAGATACTCGTAGCCGAGCTCCGCGGCCCGCGCCCGGTTCTGCTCGAGCGTCGACCGCCCGTCGGTCGCGACGGTGTGCGAGTGCAGGTCGCCGAGGATATCGGACTGTGTCACGAGTTCGGGGACCCGGCCGTCGAGCGCCAGCTCGATCTCACCCGTGTCCTCCCGGACCTCGGGCGGAACGAGCGCCATGCCGAGGGCGGCGTAGACGTCAGCCTCGGTGGCGCACGCCAACCGCTCACCCGTGTCCACCCGGAACACCCCGTACTCGCTCACTTTGAGGCCGCGGGACTTCGCGACCTCCCGCATATGGACGTTGTGCTCGGCCGAGCCTGTGAAGTACTGCAGCGCAGCGCCCCAGCACGCCGGCTCAACCACGCGCACGTCAGCCTGACGCCCCGACGTCGTCATCACGCTCGTCTTCGTCTCGCCGCTCGCGATGATGCCGGTCACGATGGGGAGCTCTCGTACCGCGGCCATCACCGCGCCCCCGTCTTCGGCCGCCACGAGGACGTCTATGTCGCCGACGGTCTCCTTCATGCGACGGATACTGCCGGCGTACGCGGCATCCACCACCCCCGGAAGTTCGCGCAGCTCCCCTGCCAGCTTCTCGGCCAGCGGCAGCGCATCGGCGAGCAGGATGCGTCCGGAGAACGCACGATACCGCTCGATCCCGGCGACGATGTTGTCCACGGTCTTAGGACCGAATCCGGCCAGCCCCGCAAGCCGTCCTTCGGCGATCGCTTCTTCAAGGTCGTCGATCGAGACGACAGCGAGATCATCGAACAGCGTCTTGGCCTTCTTGGGTCCCATTCCGGGGATACGGGTGAGCTCCACCACCGAGGCGGGCACACGCGCCGTGACCTCGGCCATCCCCGGGAACTCGCCGCTCTTGAGAAGCGACTCGATCGTAGCGGCGAGCTTGGCGCCGATGCCGGGGATCTCGGTCAGCCGTCCGGCAAGCGCGGTGGACATGATGTCCTCGTCCCACGCCCGGACCGCGTGTGCCGCCTTGTGGTAGCTGAGGAAGCGATACCGGTCTTCACCGGCGATCTCGAGCAGGTCGCCGAAGTCGTCGAGCGCGTTGGCGATGGCGGCATTGTCGTACGCGGGCATGTGCGGCTCCGGGGGTGCGGGGACTGTGCCGCCTCCGATGATACCCGAGCCTCAGTCGCCGAGGCGCTCCTCGAGCCAGGAGCTGTCCCGCACGAGCGCCTCGTGGGCGAGCGCGCGCTGCTCCTCCACGCGACCGGGAGCGGTACCGCCGAACGTGTCGCGGCGCGCGACGACCGCATCGATGTCGACCGCCAAGACGGCGTCATCGCCGAACGCTGGCGACGCGGCCCTCAGCTCCTCGAGCGTGAGGTCCTGGAGCGTCCTGCTCTCGCGCTCGCAGGCGAGCACGATCCTGCCCACGACCTCATGGGCCTCACGGAACGGCACCCCACGCGTGGCCAGGTGGTCAGCAAGGTCGGTAGCCGCCATGAAGCCGCCGAGCGCGCCTTCTCGCATGCGTTCGGCGTTGACCCGCATCGTGGAGAGCATACCCGCCATCGCCCTCAGTGATGCCGCGTACGTGTCCACGGCGTCGAACGCCGGCTCCTTGTCCTCCTGCATGTCCTTGTTGTACGCGAGCGGAAGGCCCTTGAGCGTCACCAGGAGTGCGGTGAGATCGCCGACCGCCCTGCCGGTCTTGCCGCGCACAAGCTCGGCGAAGTCCGGGTTCTTCTTCTGCGGCATGATGCTCGAGCCGGTAGACCACGCATCGTCGAGCGTCACGAACCCGAACTCGCCCGATGACCACAGGATGAGCTCCTCGGCCAGCCGGGACAGATGCACCATGCCGAGGGTGCAGGCGTATGTGAGATCGGCAAGGAAGTCGCGGTCGGACACGGCGTCGAGGGAGTTTGTCGAAACAGCCGCGAACCCCAGCTCGTGGGCGACCATCTGGCGGTCGATCGGGAACGTGGTACCCGCCAACGCGGCGCTGCCGAGCGGCAACACGTCTGCCGCCTTGTATGCGTGCTTCACGCGCTTGAAGTCGCGCGCGAGCATCCACGTGTACGCGAGCATGTGGTGCGCGAACAGCACGGGCTGTGCCCGCTGCAGGTGCGTGTATCCGGGCATCACGACCGTTGGGTGCGCACCGGCGAGCGTGAGCAGCGTCGCCCGCAGGTCGTTGACCGAACCCGCCAGTTCGAGCGCCATCCTCCTCGCGTGCAAGCGGGTGTCGGTCGCGACCTGGTCGTTGCGAGAGCGGGCTGTGTGCAGCCGCTTCCCGGCGTCACCGATCCGCCGCGTGAGTTCCGCCTCGATCGCCATGTGCACGTCCTCGTCGGCGATGTCGAAGACGAACGCGTCGGCTCCGATGTCCCTGAGGATCTCGAGCAGCCCCGATTCTATGGCGGTCGCATCGCTGACGGTGATGACACCCTGCCGGGCGAGCATGCGTGCGTGCGCGATCGAACCCGCGATGTCCTCGGCATAGAGCCGCTTGTCGACGGGAAGCGAGGCCCCGAACACCTGCTGGAACTCGCCGGGTGTGGCATCGAACCGGCCGCTCCAGGGCGTCTTGCCAGACTCAGTCATCGCCATCGCTCCGCTCCGACCGGGCGCTATCGGGCGCAGCGGCGCCGCTCCGCCTGCCCACGAAGTACCCGATCGCGAAGAACGCCGCGCTCGGCACGAAGAGCAGCACGATGATGCCGCCTATGATCAACAGCTCGGGCCCACCGGGAAGTCCGAACACAGCGACCTACACCTCGCCTTCCTTGCCCATCTTGCGGCGCTGACGTGCCCAGACCTTGACCGGAAGTCCGTGCAGCTCGATGAAGCCCTTGGCGGCCGCGTGGTCGAAGCTGTCTGACGCGTCGTAGGTGGCGAGATCGTAGTCGTAAAGCGAGTACGGGCTCCGGCGGCCGACGGTCACGCAGCTGCCCTTGAAGAACCGCAGCCGCACGTCACCGGTCACGAGCTGCTGGGTGGTCTCGATGAAGCCATCGAGCGCTTCCTTGAGCGGCGAGAACCACATGCCGTTGTAGACGAGCTCGGCCCACTTCTGCTCCACGCCGAGCTTGTAATGGAGCACCTCACGCTCGAGGCACAGGTCTTCGAGCGCCTTGTGTGCCGTGATGAGGGTGAGCGCGCCCGGGACCTCGTAGACCTCACGGCTCTTCACGCCGATCAGGCGATTCTCGATCATGTCGATCCGGCCGAACCCATGCTTGCCGGCCAGTTCGTTCATCGCGTTGATGATCTCGTGGAAGCTCTTGGGCTCCCCGTTCAGCGCGACCGGGATGCCCTTCTTGAAGCTGATCTCGGCGTACTCGGCCTCTTCGCAGCTGTTGCCGCGTGAATCGGCGGTGAGCGTATAGATGTCCGCGGGAGGTTCGGCCCACGGATCCTCCAGCACGCCGCACTCGATGGCGCGTCCCCAGAGGTTATCGTCGATCGAGTACGGGCTCTTCTTGGTGGTGGGCACCGGGATGCCCCGCTCGGCGGCCCAGTCCATCTCCTGCTCGCGCGTCTTGAGGTCCCATTCGCGCACGGGTGCGATGATCTCGAGGTCGGGATCGAGCGCCATGATGCCGACCTCGAAACGTACCTGGTCGTTGCCCTTGCCGGTGCACCCGTGTCCGATGTACCTCGCGCCGACGCGGTGCGCCTCTTCGACGAGGTGCTTGACGATGATCGGGCGGCTCATGGCGGAGAGCAGCGGATACTTGTTCTCATACAGCGCGTTGGCCTGGAGCGCACGCGAGAGGTACTCTTCGACATACTCCTCGCGCACGTCCTTGACGATCGATTCGACAGCACCGATCGTGAGCGCCTTCTGACGCACGAACTCGAGGTCCTGCCGCTCCTGGCCCACATCGATGGCCAGCGCGATGACATCCAGGTCATGGTTCTCCTGGATCCACTTGATGGCGACCGAGGTATCGAGTCCGCCGGAATATGCCAGAACGCACTTCTCTTTGCTCACGCGCTTCATCCTTCCTTCGATATGCGTGCCCTTAGCGCCGGCCGCGGAACTTCTCGAGCCCGGTGACGACCACCTCGGCCGCGTCGGCCCCCGGTGTGACGATGAGGATCGTGTCATCGCCGGCGATACTGCCGAGGATCGAGTCGATCTGCGCCGCGTCGAGAGCGGCTGCGACGCCCTGGCCACCGCCCGCGGTCGTCTTCACCAACACGAGCTGCTCCGACTGGATCACGTCTTCGACGAGCTCGGCGACCATCCGCTGCAGGTGGATGTCCTCGGCGAGCACGTAGACGCCCTCCGGGAGCTTGCGGAGCCCCATGTCGGCGATGTCGCGCGACACCGTGGCCTGGGTGCAGCTGTAGCCTGCAGCCTTGAGGTGGTCCACAAGGTCGCGCTGCGTCTTGATCCGCTCCCTGCGCACGATCGCCCTGATGGCGTCCTGTCGCTGACTGCGCTTGCGCATGCCCACTCCTTCCCTTCGTCCCTAAAGGACGAGCGACATCCAGGCACGCTGAGCGTGCAGCCTGTTCTCGGCCTCGTCGAACACCACGGAGCGGGTCGAATCGATGACCGACGGTGCGACCTCCTCGCCGCGATGCGCGGGCAGGCAGTGCATGAAGATGGCGTCCCCATCGGCCAGCGCCATGAGGTCGTCGTCGACCGTGTAGCCCGCGAAGTCCCGCAGCCGACGGTCGTGCTCCTCCTCCTGGCCCATCGAGGCCCAGGTGTCGGTGATGACCACGTCGGCGCCGGCGACCGCCGAACGCGGGTCGGTGCCGATGTCGATGGTGACCCCGGTGCCGTAGCGAGCGGCAAGCTCGCGCGCCTGCACGATGACGTCTTCCTGAGCCTCGTAGCCAACGGGTGTGGCGATCGAGACATCGAGTCCCGCGAGCGCGCCGGCCAGCAGGTAGGTGTGCGCCATGTTGTTGCCGTCACCCACGTACGCGAGCTTGAGACCCGCGAGCGCCCCCTTGTGCTGGCGGATAGTCAGCAGGTCGGCCAGGCCCTGGCAGGGGTGGTAGTCGTCTGTGAGCGCATTCACCACCGGGACCGACGCATGCTGGGCGACTTCTTCGACGTGGCTTTGCGCGAAGGTCCTGAGCACGATGATGTCTACGTACCGCTCGAGCACTTTGATGGTGTCGTGCACGGTCTCCTCGCGGGAGAACGCATCGTACGGCCCCATGACCACAGGGTGCACGCCGAGCTGTACACACCCGACCTCGAAGCTCACCCGCGTGCGCAACGACGGCTTCATGAAGATGAGGCCCGCCGCGGTGTTGCTGAACTGCGGCCAGGCCTCGGCCGGCTGTTCGGCAACGTCGAGCACGTGCGTGAGCTCCTCGGGCGTGAGCTCGGCCAGTGTGAGGAGATCGCGACCCTTGAACGTGTGCATCATATCCCTCCGAGGACGGATTCCAATGTATCGAGAAGTATAGCTATTTCGCGGTCGCTGCATACGAGCGGTGGCAGAAGGCGGACGGTCCGATCGCCGATGGCGTTGACGACGACTCCACGCTGCAGACACGACGAGGCGACGGCTTTCGCGTTCGGCTCCTCAAGCTCGACGGCCAGCATCAGCCCCCGGCCTCGGACCTCCGCGATCCCTCCAGTACGATCCCCGAGGGCGTGCAGCCCCCCGACGATCGTGGCTCCCGCCGAAAGCGCGTTGTCCCCGAGCGCCTCGCTCTCGAGCGCATCGAGCGTGGCGAGGGCCGCCGCACACACGACAGGCCCACCGCCGAAGGTGGATCCGTGGTCGCCCGGCGAGAACGCCTCGGCCGCGCTTCCCGACGCCATGACAGCGCCGATCGGCAGCCCGTTCGCGAGCGCCTTGGCGAGCGTGACCACATCCGGCCGAACGCCGTACCCCTGCCAGGCGAAGGGCGTACCCGTCCGGTAACAGCCACACTGCACTTCGTCGAAGATCAGCAGCACGTCACGCTCGTCACAGAGCGCGCGCACCGCCTTCAGGTACGCGGGGTCGCACGGATAGACGCCCCCCTCGCCCTGCACGGGCTCGAGCAAGACCGCGCACGTCCCGGCGGTGACCGCGGCGGCGAGCGCCTCGATGTCGTTCAGCGGGACGTGGGAGAATCCAGGCAGCAACGGCGCGAACGCGTCTTGCTTGGACGCCTGCCCCGTGGCCGAGAGCGACGCCATCGTCCTGCCGTGGAAACTCCGCTCGGCGCTTACCACCCCGAAGCAGTCGTCGCCACGGCGCGCCTTGCCCCAGCGGCGCGCAAGCTTGATGGCGCCTTCCACAGCCTCCGTGCCCGAGTTGCACAAGAAGCTCTTCCAGCCGCCGCCCCCGAGCCCGGAGAGGCGCTCGGCGAGCGCGGCCCGATGCTCGACATGGTAGAGGTTCGACACGTGCACGAGCGTGCCCATCTGGCGCGACACCGCCTCGGCGACCGCAGGATGCGCATGGCCGAGGTTGACCACGCCGATGCCCGACACGAAGTCGAGGTGCTCCCTGCCTTCGTCGTCGTACAACCGCATCCCCTCGCCCCGCTCGAACAGCACCGGCTGACGGGCGTACGTGGGCAGGTGATATGCGGCGTCGAGCGCCGCGATCTCGTCGAAGTGCGCGCCCACTAGAGCGTCACCTCGCCCTCGTACGCGGCGTACGTGGCGTCGTCGGCCAGACCGAGACTCGTGGTCTCACCCGTGATCATCGTGCCCACGCCCTCATTCGTGTAGATCTCGAGCAACAGCGCGTGCGGGATCGTGCCGTTCAGGATGTGGGCGCGCTCCACGCCTCTGCGTAGCGCGTGCACGCATGCGCCGACCTTCGGGATCATCCCCGAGGCGAGCGTACCGCCCGCGAGCATCGACTCGGCCTCGGAGAAGTCGAGCGCGCTGATGAGCGAACCCTTGTCAGCGAAGTCGGCATACAGTCCGTCCACGTCTGTGAGGAAGATGACCTTCTCGGCGCCGAGGGCCGAGGCGATCTCTCCGGCCACGAGGTCGGCATTGATGTTGAAGCTGCCGCCATCGTCGCCGGCCGCCACCGATGCGACCACCGGGATGAACCCGTCATCGATGAGGTTGCTCACCACCGTGGTGTCGATCGCGGTCACCTCGCCGACCCTGCCGAGGCGCTCGTCCTTCATGGTGGCGCGGATGAGGTTGCCGTCGTCGCCGGCGATCCCTACCGCCAGCCGGCCGTGCGCGTTGATCGCCGACACGAGGTCGCCGTTCACCTTGCCCACGAGGACCATGCGCACGAGCTCCATCGCCTCGGGCGTGGTGACACGCAGGCCATCCACGAACTCCACCGGCATCTCGAGGCGCTGCATGTACGCGGTTATCTCGGGGCCGCCGCCGTGCACGATGACGGGATTGATGCCCACAAGCTTCATCAGCACGATGTCGGCGGCCACGCTGTGGCGGAGCGCCTCGTCTGTCATCGCCGCGCCGCCGTACTTGATCACCACCGTGCGGCCCCACGCCCGCTTGATCCACGGAAGCGACTCCATCAGGATCGCCGCCTTGTCGTGCATATCCATGTCCGTGCCCCCGCTCATGACCGGTAGTCCCCGTTGATGCGGACGTAGTCGTAGCTGAGGTCACACGTCCAGACCGTGGCCTCGGCTTCGCCGATGTGCAGATCGACCAGGATCTCCACCTCGGGTTCGGACAACGCCTTGGCGGCCTCCTCCTCGTCGAACCCGGTCGCCGTGCCGTTCCTGCACATGACGATACCCGCGAACATGATCTCGAAGGCAGCCGGGTCGATATGCGCACCCGACTTGCCGAGGGCCATGGCCACACGACCCCAGTTGGCATCCTCGCCGAACAGTGCGCATTTCATCAGCGGCGAGTTGGCGATCGCGAAGGCCGCGAGCTCGGCGTCACGCTCACTGGCGGCGCCCCGGACCATGATCGTCACGAACTTCGTGGCTCCCTCACCGTCGCGCACCACCATCTGAGCGAGCGCCGTCGCGACCTCGGTTATCGCCGCGGTGACGGCCTCGTAGGCCACACTCCCGGGCACAAGATCCGCTCCTCCCTCGGCGCCGTTGGCCATGAGGATGCAGGTGTCGTTCGTGGATGTGTCGGAGTCCACCGTGATGCGATTGAACGAGCGGGCGACGGCCGCGCGGAGGATCGCGTCGCACGCATTGGGGGAAAGCGGCGCGTCGGTGGTGATGAACGCGAGCATGGTCGCCATGTTGGGCTGGATCATGCCGCTGCCCTTGGCCATGCCGCCGATGGTGAAGGTCCGTCCCTCGGCGGAGACCGTGACGGCCAGCTGCTTGGGGAAGGTGTCGGTGGTCATGATGGCCTCGGCGGCATCGTCATCGCTGCCCGAATCGAGCGCTTCGACAGCGGCGACAATGCCTGAGGTCACGCGGTCGGTGGGGAGCGGCACGCCGATGACGCCGGTCGAGCACACGGCGATCTCTCCAGCCGCACAATCGAGCGCGGCGGCAGCCGCATCGGCCATGGTGCGCGCGTCGGCCAGTCCGGGCCCACCCGTGCACGCGTTGGCGTTGCCAGCGTTCACCACGACGGCGCGAAGGGTCCCGCCCGACAGGTGCTCACGCGAGACGAGCACCGGTGGCGCCGCGGTGGCGCTCGTGGTGAAGACGCCGGCCGCTGAGCACGGCGCCGTCGCGGCGATCACGCAGACGTCACGCTTGCCAGAGCGCTTCAGTCCGGCGCTCACTCCGGCGGCCAAGAAGCCGCCCGGAGCGGTCACCCCGCCATCGGCGTGCCCGAACTCGAACATACCCTCCTGCATCACAGATCTCCCTCTTATACGACGGGAACGGGCGCGGTCAGGCCCGTGGTCTCATCAAAGCCGAGAGCCAGGTTGGCGCACTGCACCGCCTGACCCGCAGTGCCCTTGACCAGGTTGTCGATCGCACATGTGGCGACGAGCGTGCCGGAGCGCCCGTCGAACGCGAGTCCGATGTGCGCCCGATTCGACCCGCGCACATGGCCGGTGGCGGGTTGGGCCCCCGATGCGCAGACCGTCACGAACGGCTCGCCCGCATACGCCGCCTGGTAGACCGCGTGGATGTCGTCCAGTGACACGTCCCGGCCGACATGCAGGTAGACCGTTGACAGGAGTCCCCGGTCGAGGGGGGCCAGATGCGGCGTGAACACCACACACGCATCGGCAAGGCCAAGGTCTCCAAGCCCCTGCTCGATCTCAGGCGTGTGCCGATGCGAGGCTACCTTGTACGCGGCCGCGGACTCGGTCACGCTCACGTAGTGCGTGGTCTCGGAGAGACCGCGACCGGCGCCAGACACCCCGGATATGGCGTCGACTATCACGCGACCCGAGTGCACCAGCCCGGCACGCACCGCCGGAGCGGCCGCCAGGAGCGTGGCCGTGGGATAGCAGCCCGGGCACGCCACCAGCCTCGCACCCGGGAGCACGGTGCGCCAGAGCTCCGGCAGTCCGTAGACCGCCTCGGCGAGAAGCGCGGGCGCAGTGTGCTCGGCCTGGTACCAGCTCGAGAACACGCGGGGGTCACGGAGGCGGAAGTCGGCCGACGCGTCTATCACGACACGCCCCGCGGCCAGCAGCGACGGCACCACGGCCATCGCAGCGGTATGCGGTACGGCCAGGAACACGACCTCGGCCACGCTCGAGACCTCGTTGGCATCGTGCGCCGAGTAGGCGAGGTCGCACGACTGCAACGCCGGGTAGAGATCGCGCACGAACCGGCCTTCGTCACGCGCCGAGGTGACCGCGACGAGCTCGAACTCCGGGTGGCCCAGAAGCAGCCGGGTCAACTCGGCCCCGGCGTAGCCGGCACCCCCGATGATGGCTGCGGATATCACGGCGCGGTCCTCTCAGTCGCATGTGGAGAGGCCAGCATACGCTTGAATATGCTATTCCGCAACCGATATGCAATATTTGTATCGTATTGCCGTCCTATGAACCGATACGTTGGGTGTCAGGCGTCAGCCGCGCACCTCCGCACCCACAGCGCCGCACACCTTGCGAACGAGCTTCTCGTGCACGGGGCGGACGTCCTCGTCAGAGAGCGTCCGATCCGCCGCACGGTACGCGAGCGAGAACGCGAGGCTCTTCGTCCCGGCCGGAAGGCGACGCTCCCCTTCCGCAGCGGAGACGGGATCACGGTACACGTCGAACAGGCGCACAGACTCGAGCAGCGACCCGCCGGCGGACCTCATCGCCGCGGTCACGCGGTCGGCGGTGACGTCCTCGGCGACGACAAGCGCGAGGTCGAGCGTCACGGCCGGGAACCGCGGGATATCGGTGAACGCACGCGCTGTACGCGAGGCCGCCTTCACGAGCGCCGGTACCGACAACTCGAACACGGTCGCGGGACCGGTCGCATCGAACGCGTCGAGCACGTTCGCGCCGATCTCGCCGAGCCATCCGACCACATCGCCGCCGACTATGACCTCGGCGGTGCGGCCCGCCTGCAACCATGGACGCTCCGCCGCACGCACCGTCCAGCGACCCACGCCGAGCGACTCGAAGACCACTTCGAGCACACCCTTGCCGTCGAAGAAGTCGAGTGCGGGCGCCGGATCGTTCCACCCGGGGCGCGTCCACGAGCCGGCAAGCACGCCGGCCACCATCAACCGCTCCTTGGGTTGCTTGCGTCCTTCGGCCGTCACGAACGAGGTGCCCATCTCGTAGAGGTGGACGTCCGCGATCCCGCGGCGCTGGTTGTGCGACAGCGCGCGCAGAAGGCTCGGCACGAGGGTCCAGCGCATGACGGCCTGGTCCTCGGACATGGGATTGATCAACTCCACCAGCACCTCGTCTGGCGCGAGCTCCCACCCGAGCCGGTCGAGGTCCTTGCTGTCACCGAAGGAGTAGCCGATGTGCTCGTCCAGCCCCGCCGCGCGGAATGCCTGCCCGAGTGAGTCGCGGAACCGCTGTGCCGGCGTACGTCCACCAACACGGCCCCGCCCGCCCGGCCGTGTCGACGGGATGTTCTCGAGCCCGAAGAGCCGTGCTGCTTCCTCGATCAGGTCGATCTCACGCTCGAGATCAGGCCGGAACGTAGGGACGACGATATCGAGGGTCTCACCCTCTCCTGAGGCTTCGAGGCCGAGCGGCGTCAGCAGCCCTGCGATATCGGCCGTCGTGAGCGTGGTGCCGAGCAACGCGTTCACGCGTGAGGTGCGCAGCTCGATGTGTCGCGGGTCGGGCTTGCCGGGGTAGACATCGATGATCCCGGGCGCAACGGTGCCACCGGCCACCTCGGCGATGAGCGCCGCTGCTCGATCGGAGGCGCGGGCCGCGAGGTCCGGATCCACACCACGCTCGTAGCGGATCGAGGACTCGGACATCAGACCGAGGCGGCGGCTCGTGCGGCTGGTGGACGCGGGATCGAAGCAGGCCGACTCCAGCAGGATGTCCACGGTGCCCTCGGAGACCTCGGTAGCCTCGCCGCCCATCACGCCAGCGAGGGCGATCGCGCGCTCGTCATCGGCGATCACCAGTGCGTCGGACGCAAGCGTCCGGTCCTGCCCATCAAGCGTGCGGATGGTCTCCCCCGCCGCGGCGGCGCGAACGGTGATCGCGGCTACGCCGTCGCGCGTGGCGATGGCCGCAAGGTCGAAGGCGTGCAGCGGCTGTCCAAGCTCGAAGAGGATGAAGTTGGTCACGTCGACCACATTGTTCACCGGACGTGCACCCGCGGCCGCGACCCGATCAGCCAGCCACGCTGGCGAAGGCCCGATCTTCACACCGCGGATCACGCGGGCGGTATAGCGGGGACACAGACCGGGGTCGGCGATCTCGACGCTGACCGCGTCCGAGGCGGGCACGCCCTCCTCGACCGGGGCGCTCGCGGGAATCCGGTATGAGGCGCCCGTCACCGCGCCGACCTCGCGGGCCACACCCACCATCGAGAGGCAGTCCGGGCGGTTCGGCGTCACCTCGAGCTCCAGGACCGTGTCCGAGAGTCCGTAGTATGCCGCGAACGGCTGTCCCACGGGGGCGTCGGCTGGCAGTATGAGCAGGCCGCTCGCGTCCCCGCCGATCTCGAGCTCGGTCGCCGAGCACATCATCCCCTGCGACTCGAGTCCGCGCAGCTTCGCCCGCTTGATGGTCAGCCCGCCCGGCAGTGTGGTCCCCACACATGCAACGGGCACCTTGTCGCCAGCTACGAAGTTGGTGGCCCCGCAGACGATCTTGAGCGGCTCAGCGGCGCCGGCATCGACGCTGCAGTAGGAGAGTTTGTCAGCATCGGGGTGTGGCTGCTTGTCCAGCACCTGCCCCACCACGACACCCTCGAGCGCCGCCCCGAGCGTATGGACGGCCTCGACCTTCGTGCCGGTCATGTCAAGCCGGTCGCACAACTCCTCGACGGGCAGCGTGATATCGACGAGCTCCTTGAGCCATGTGAGCGATACGCGCATCGCGGTTCCTTCCTGATAAGACGGCCGGCCGTGCAGGCGGCCGGGCGTGTCTGGCGACCGCCTGGCCGAAGGGTGGATCAGAACTGGTGCAGGAAGCGGGTGTCGCCTTCGATGAAGTGCCGCAGATCGGGCACGCCGTACTTCAGTCCGGCGATCCGCTCGGCCCCCATCCCGAAGGCGAAGCCCGTGTACTTCTCGGGATCTATGCCCACATGCCTGAACACGTTGGGGTCGACCATCCCGCAGCCGAGGATCTCGAGCCACCCCTCGCCCCCGCAGGACCGGCAGCCGCTGCCGCCACAGATGCCGCACGACACATCGACCTCGGCCGATGGCTCTGTGAATGGGAAGAAGTGCGGACGCAGCCGTACCCGGCGGTCGGGTCCGAACATCTCACGCACGAAGTGCTCGAGCGTGCCCTTCAGGTCGCCGAAGGTGATGCCCTCGTCGACCACAAGCCCCTCGACCTGGGTGAACTGCGGCAGGTGGCTTGGGTCAGCGACGTCGCGACGGTACACCTTGCCCGGCACGATCACATAGATCGGCGGCTTCTGGGTCTCCATCACGTGCACCTGACCGGGGCTCGTATGCGTGCGGAGCAGCACATCGCTCTCGCCCTCCACGACCGCGCGGTCGCCGGAGAGGTCCTTGACGTAGAACGTGTCCTGGAGAGCGCGGGCGGGATGATCCGCAGGATGGTTCAGCGCGGTGAAGTTGTAGTAGTCGAGCTCTACCTCCGGCCCTTCAGCCACCCGGTATCCGA
>Ga0209066_10000214_pt1 | contig 87949 bp, 81 predicted proteins | sample All_14_2_FD_187198 | JGI IMG/M metagenome (GOLD analysis project Ga0209066, IMG submission 187198) | Freshwater microbial communities in response to fracking from Pennsylvania, USA - Allegheny Zone_MetaG_DW_15 (SPAdes) (version 2) ...
GCTTGCTGCTCAGACGCTTCAACTGGTCGAAGATGTGCGAACGCATCGGTGCCATACCCGCGCCACCGCCGACAAAGACCATCTCATTGTCTGTTTCGCGAGCGAAGAATTCACCGAACGGACCATATACCGTGACCTTGTCGCCCTTCTTGAGGTTGAACACCCACGATGACATCTTGCCCGGTGGGATATCGTCACGCCCCGGCGGGGGCGAAGCGACGCGGATATTGAACTTCACCACACCCTTCTCGCCGGGGTAGTTCGCCATCGAATAGGCGCGGATCGTGGTTTCGTCCACCCTGGACACGAAGCGCCACATATTGAACTTGTCCCAGTCGCCGCGGTATTCGTCCTGAATGTCGAAGTCCTTGTAGTTGACCACATGCGGCGGGCATTCGAGCTGCACATAGCCACCGGCGCGGAAGGCAACGTCCTCGCCTTCGGGCAGGCGCAGGGTAAGCTCCTTGATGAAGGTGGCGACGTTCGGGTTGGACTCGACCGTGCATTCCCACTTTTTCACGCCGAAAATCTCTTCCGGCACCTCGATCTTCATGTCCTGCTTGACCGGCGTCTGGCATGACAGGCGCCAGCCAGCCTTGGCCTCACGCTTGGTGAAATGCGACTCTTCGGTCGGCAGCATTTCGCCGCCGCCGGCTTCGACGATGCACTTGCACTGCGCACAGGTGCCGCCGCCGCCGCACGCGGACGACAGGAAGATGTTGTTGGCCGCCAGCGTCTGCAACAGCTTGCCCCCTGCCGGCACGACGACACTGCGCTCATCATTGATATTGATGGTCACATCGCCGCTGGAGACCAGCCGCGCACGCGCCATCAGGATGAAGACCACCAGCGCCAGCACAATGGCGGTGAACATCCCGATTGCGATGAAAATTTCCTGATTGTTCATCTGTTCGCCCCGTCCTTACAGCTGCACGCCCGAAAAGGACATGAAACCCAGCGACATCAGTCCGATGGTGATGAAAGTGATGCCCAAGCCCTGTAGCCCCGCTGGCACATCGCTGTACTTCAGCTTTTCACGGATGCCCGCCAGCAGCGCGATCGCCAGCGCCCATGACGCGCCGGAGCCGATGCCATACACCGTGCTTTCGGCCAGGTTGTAATCGCGCTCGACCATGAACAGCGAGCCCGCCATGATCGCGCAGTTCACCGTGATCAAGGGCAGGAACACGCCCAGCGCGTTGTAAAGGCTGGGCACGTACTTGTCGAGCAGCATCTCCAGAATCTGCACGATCGCCGCGATCACGCCGATGTAGGACAGCAGGCCGAGGAAGGACAGATCGACATCCGGCAGCCCCGCCCATGCCAGCGCACCTTCACGCAGCAGGTAGGTATAGATGAGGTTGTTGGCCGGGACGGTGATCGTCTGCACCACGACCACCGCGATACCAAGACCGATGGCGGTCTCGACCTTCTTCGAGATGGCGATGAAGGTGCACATCCCGAGGAAGAAGGCGAGCGCCATGTTCTCGATGAACACCGCCCGCACGAAAAGGCTCAGATAGTGCTCCATTTCAGTAGGCCTCCTTGGTGACGACCTGTGGTGCCATCTTGAACGCGGGCTTTTCGAGCTGCTCGGTGCGCCAACTGCGCAAGGCCCAGATCAGCAAACCGATCAGGAAGAAGGCGGAGGGCGGCAGCAGCAACAGGCCATTCGGGATGTACCAACCGCCGTCCTTGGCGAGCGCGATGATCTCGACACCGAACAACTTGCCGGCACCGAACAGCTCGCGAATCACGCCCAGCGTCATCAGCACCACGCTGTAGCCCAGACCATTGCCGATTCCGTCCATGAACGACAGCAGCGGCGGATTCTGCATGGCAAAAGCTTCAGCGCGCCCCATCACGATGCAGTTGGTGATGATGAGACCGACGAACACGGACAACTGCTTGGCCAGACTGAACGCGTAGGCGCGCAGGATCTGGTCGACCACGATCACCAGCGAAGCGATGATCACCATCTGCACGATCATCCGGATCGAGCCCGGAATCTGGGTGCGGATCATCGAGATGAACATGCTCGAGAACGCAGTGACCAAGGTCAGCGCGATGGACATCACCAGCGCCGTTTTCAGGTTCGACGTCACCGCGAGTGCCGAACAGATGCCGAGGATCTGCAAACCGATCGGGTTGTTGGCAAAGATCGGATTGAGCAGGACTTCCTTTACGGTGGGCTTGGACATGATCAGACCCCCTGAGTACGAAGTTTGGCGAGATAAGGCCCGAAGCCCTGCTCACCGAGCCAGAATTGCAGCAGTTTGTCGACGCCGTTGCTGGTCAGCGTGGCGCCGGCCAGCGCATCGACTTGATGCGTCGCTTCGGGATTTGCCGGATCGACGCCACCCTTGACGATGCGAATGGCGGGCTTGCCCTGCGCATCGAACAGCGTCTTGCCCGGCCACAGCGCCTTCCACTTCGGGTTGTCGACCTCTCCCCCCAGTCCCGGCGTCTCGGCATGCTGGTAGAAACCCAGCCCCACCACCGTATTGAGGTCGTTTTTCAGCGCCACGAAACCGTGCAGCGTGGACCACAGCCCATAGCCACGCACCGGCAGGATCAGGGATTCGAGCTTTCCATCCTGCTCGACCGTGTAGACGGTCGTGAAGCGCTCGCGACGCTTGATCAAGGCAATGTCGACCTCGCCGGGCAGCGCATCGGACAGTTTGGGGTCTCTCGCCGCCTTCAGCGGATCGAACAGGTTCGGATCATGGGCATCGGCATACTCGCCCGTCTCGAGGTCGATGACGCGCGCCTTGATGCGGCTGCCGAACAGGTCCTTGACCTCGCGCGCCGACATGTCGGCGTCGCCCAAGCCGGCGATGGACAGGATGCTGCGTTGCTTGTCGAGCTGACGGTTCTCGATCTGCACCGGCTTCAGCGACACCGCCGCGCCGGCGACGAAGACCGAGCTGACGAGACTGACCGTCAACGCCACCAGCAGTGTGCGGCTCGTCGATTCTTTCTTAGACATTGCGCGCAAGCCTCCGCTTGATGTTGGCCGCGATCACGAAGTGATCGATCAGCGGCGCACACAGGTTGGCGAACAGGATGGCGAGCATGATGCCCTCGGGGAAGGCCGGGTTGACCACCCGTACCAGTACGGTCATCACGCCGACCAACGCACCGAAGATCCACTTGCCGGTGTTGGTCATCGACGCCGACACCGGGTCGGTGGCCATGAACATCATGCCGAAGGCGAAGCCGCCCATCACGAGGTGCCAGTGCCAAGGCACGGCGAACATCGGGTTGGTGTCCGAGCCGATGGCGTTAAGCAGCAGGCTCATCCCCACCATGCCCAGGAACACGCCGGCGACGATTCGCCACGAGGCGATTTTCATCAACAGCAGCACCGCGCCGCCGATGAAGATGGCCAGCGTGCTGGTCTCACCGATCGAACCCTGGACCGTACCGAGAAAGGCACTCATCCAGTCGATGCCGTTGCCGACCACCGCCTCGACACCCCCCGAAGCGCCGAGCGACAGCATGGTCGCCCCGGTATAGCCATCGACCACCGTCCACACCGCGTCACCCGACATCTGTGCCGGATAGGCGAAATACAGGAAGGCACGGCCGGTCAGCGCCGGGTTGAGGAAGTTCTTGCCAGTGCCGCCGAAGACTTCCTTGCCGATCACCACGCCGAAACTGATGCCCAGCGCCACCTGCCACAGCGGGATGTCCGGCGGGCAGGTCAGGGCGAACAGTACCGAGGTGACGAAGAAGCCTTCGTTGACCTCATGGCGACGAATGGCGGCGAACAACACTTCCCAAAAACCACCGACGATGAAGGTCGTCAGGTAGATGGGCAGGAAATAGGTCGCCCCGTGCAGAAAGTTGGCCCACAGGCTGGCCGGATCCAGCCCCGCCATCGCGCTGGTCAGCGCAATGCGCCAGCCGTCCTGCGCCGCCATCAGCTCGGCGCTGCCGGCGAGAATGGTGTTGGCCTGGTAGCCCACGTTCCACATGCCGAAGAACATCGCCGGGAAGGTGCACAACCACACCGTGATCATCATGCGCTTGAGGTCGAGCCCGTCGCGCACATGCGAAGTCGTGCGAGTCACCATGCCCGGTTTAAACAGGGCGGTGTCGATGGCCTCGTACAGAGCATAGAACTGCTCGTACTTGCCACCCTTTTCGAAATGATGCTCGATGCTGTCGAGCCAGGAGCGCAGACCCATTCTCAACCCTCCTTCTCGATGCGTGTGAGGTTATCCCGCAGGATGGGACCGTATTCGTACTTGCCGGCACACACGTAGGTGCATAGCGCCAGGTCTTCTTCGTCCAACTCCAGACAGCCCAGCTTTTGTGCCATTTCGGTATCACCGACGATGAGCGAACGCAGCAACTGCGTCGGCAGAATGTCGAGCGGCATGACTTCTTCGTAGTTGCCGATCGGCACCATCGCGCGCGGGCTGCCGTTGGTAGTGGTGGTGAAGTCGAACAACTTGCCGGACGAAAGCTTGGAGATGTAGAGATTCATCACCGAATGCTTGTTGGCACCTGCACGCAGGTAATGCAGCATCTCGCGCTCAGTGCCTTCTTCCAGGCACGACACCTGCAAGTGGTAGCGCCCCAGATAGGCACATGCGCCGCGCGCCGTGCGGCCACCGAACACCGAACCCGAGATCACCCGCACCTTCTTGCCGGGCAGCAACTCGCCGGCCGTAAGCTCGTCCAGGTTGGCCCCCAGACGTGCGCGCACCAGACGCGGCTTGTCGACCATGGGACCGGCGATGGAAATGATTCGCTCTGTCCACAACCGACCGGTCGAAAACAGTTTGCCGATGGCGATGACATCCTGGTAGTTGAGATGCCACACCGATTTGTGTGCGTCGACCGGGTCAAGGAGATGAATGTGGGTGCCGGGCAGGCCAGCTGGATGCGGACCCGCGAAGGCTTCGGCGCTGACATTGGCCAAGCCCGAACACGGCACCTGCGTGCCTTCAGCATGGCAAACGATGACGCGCGCGATGCGCGCCAGCACCTTCAGTCCACGCGCGAAGTCGGCGCTGTGCTCGGCAATGACCACAGCGGGGTCGGCCGCCAGCGGGTGGGTGTCGATCGCCGTCACGAAAATCGAACTGGGCGTGGCATCGACCGCCGGAACCTTGCTGTAGGGACGCGTGCGGAGTGCCGTCCACAAGCCCGAATTGATCAGATTCTCACGCACTTGCTCATGGCCGAGGCGATCGACTTCCGCATCGGCATAGCGCGTAAACTCGACTGCGTCATCGCCCTCGAGGTCGATCACAACGGACTGCAGAACACGTTGCTCACCGCGGTGGATGGCGCTGATCGTGCCCGCTCCGGGCGCAGTGCACACCACCCCGGGCGTTTTCTTGTCGGAAAAAAGGACCTGACCCAGCTTCACCCGATCGCCGACCTGAACCGACATCGTCGGCTTCATGCCGTGATAGTCGAAGCCGATGACGGCCACGCTGCGCACCGGCCGACCGGCCTCGATACGTTGCGCGGGCGCGCCGGTAATGGGCAGGTCCAATCCGCGTCTGACTTTTATCATGCGTCTCTCGCCCAAACACTTGTGACATGGGCGGGGCACGCACAGGCCCACGAAAACACTCGTCCGTGGGCTTGCGACGCGCTCCCGCATCTACAAACCCGCGGATTATAAAAGATTGTTACCAACCGATCACAGTGATCGATTGATTGACGTGCACGTCATCCGTGTTATCCGCAATCTGCAAATGGACGACGACGCTTTCAAACACGCTCAAACACCCCGGCCGCACCCATGCCGGTACCGATGCACATGCTGATCATGCCGAAGCGCAAACCGGGGTTGCGCTGCATCGCCGACATCAGGGTTGCGGTGCGGATCGCGCCCGTCGCGCCAAGTGGATGGCCCAGCGCAATCGCACCGCCCAACGGGTTCACCGTGGCCGGATCCATCTCCAGCTGACGCATCACCGCCAGCGCTTGCGCGGCGAACGCCTCGTTGAGCTCGGTCCAGCCAATGTCGGCCAGACTCAGGCCAGCGCGCTGCAACGCGCGCGGAATCGCCTCGACCGGGCCAATGCCCATCACCTCGGGCGGCACACCGGCCACCGCGTAACTGGCAAAACGCGCGATCGGCTTGAGGTCATAACGCTTGACCGCCGCCTCGCTCATCAGTAGCACCGCCGCTGCACCATCGGACATTTGCGAGCTGTTGCCCGCCGTCACCGAACCCCGCGCGGCAAACACCGTCTTGAGCTTCGCCAATTTGTCGAGCGCCGAATCCAGCCGCGGTCCTTCATCCTGCGCCAGCACGTGCTCGACGACGCGCACCGTGCCGCCGTCCCCGGGCAAGTAAGACTTCACCCGATACGGCACGATCTCGGCTGAGAAATGCCCGGCAGCAGCAGCGGCGCAGGCGCGGTGGTGCGACTCGACCGCGAACGCGTCCTGATCCTCCCGGCTCACCTTCCACTGCGCCGCCACCCGCTCGGCCGTCAGGCCCATGCCATAAGCGATGTCGATATTCTCGGCGCGGGCGAAGATCTCCGGGTTGAGACTGACCTTGTTGCCGGTCATCTGCGGCATCGCGCTCATGCTCTCGGTGCCTGCGGCGATCATCACATCCGCCTCACCCAGCCGGATGCGATTCGCTGCATCCGCCACCGCCTGCAAGCCGGAGGCGCAGAAGCGGTTGATCGTGATACCCGGCACCGCATCGGGCAAACCGGCCAGCAACAAACCGATGCGCGACACGTTCATGCCTTGCTCGGCCTCGGGCATCGCGCAGCCGGTGATGACGTCGCCGATTTCGTTGACGTCGAGATTGGGCACCTTGGCGACGATCTCGCGGAGCACCCTGGCCAGCATGTCGTCCGGCCGAACGTGACGGAACGCACCATTGCGCCTCGCCACCGGCGTACGTACCGCGGCAACGACGTAGGCATCCTGAATCTGCTTGCTCATCGTCCCCTCTCCCTCAGTTGCGCAGCGGCTTGCCGGTTTCGAGCATGTGCGCGATGCGCTGCTGGGTCTTGTCGGTCTGCAGCAATTCGACGAACTGCGCACGCTCGACATCCAGAATCCACTGTTCGCTGACACGGCTGTTGCTATCGACCTCACCCCCACACAAGGCCGTTGCCGCCGCCTTGGCGACGCGGTAGTCGTGCGCCGAGATGAAGCCCCCTTCAGCCATGTTCACCAGCATCATTTCGCAGGTGGCAATGCCGTCGCGTCCCGCCACGACAACGGCGGAATTGGGGAGTGCCGGACGCCAGCCCGATTCCGCCATCGCCCTCGCACGACGGATTGCCGCGTAAAGAATCTCGTGGGCGTTGAACAGCACGTCATCCCCCGCACGGCCAAACCCCAGCTGGATCGCTTCCTGCGCACTTTTGGCGACAGTCGCCATCGCAATGGTCTGGAAGGCCGTCTGGACGTAGGGAAACACGTCACCCCCGGCAGCCCGCTGCGCCATGGCGTGCGCCTGCAATACGAACTCCTTGCTGCCGCCACCCGCCGGAATCAGCCCCACCCCGGCCTCCACCAGGCCAACATAGCTCTCCAGCGCGAACACGCGGTGCGCCGCATGCATGAGGAACTCGCAACCGCCCCCCAGCGCCATGCCCTGCACCGCAGCCACCACCGGCACCTGCGCCTGCTTGATCGCCATCGAGGTGCGCTGGAACTGCGCCACCCTTTTCTCGAGGAGTTCAAACTGCCCGGCGCGGCACGCCTCCCCCACCTGCTGCAGATTGGCCCCCACCGCAAACGGCGCTGGCTGCCAGATCACCAGGCCATCCAGATCGACCTCGGCACGCGCGATCGCTTCCAGCATGCCCTCCATCACCTCGCTGCCGATCGCATGCATCTTCGAAACGATCGACACGATGCCGATGCCTGCATCCTGGTCCGCACGCCGCCACAGGCGCACGCCGGCGTTCTCCCACAGCGTCTCGCCGCGATCGTCCGGCGCCTCGCCGAACACCCGATCCGGATACAGCTGGCGCCGATACACCGACAGGCTGGCGCGCGGCTTCAGCGCGTTGTCGGCGGCACTGAACGAAGCTGCGGCGGCATGCACACCGCCGCGCTCGAACACCCAGGGCGGCAAGGGCACGTTCGACATCGCACGGCCATGCTGGATGTCTTCCTGGATCATCTCCGCGACCTCGGGCCAGCCCGCAGCCTGCCAGGTCTCGAACGGTCCCTGCGCCCAGCCGAACCCCCAGCGCATGGCCAGATCCACGTCGCGCGCGTTGTCGGCGATGTCGCCCAGATGCACCGCACAGTAGTGGAACACATCGCGAAACAGGGCCCACAGGAACTGCGCTTGCGGATGTGGATGGGCCGCAAGCTGGGCGAATTTTTCCGCCGGGTCCTTCAGTTTCAGGATTGCTTCGACATCCGGGAAGACCTCGCCCCCGCTGTCACGGTAATCCTGCAGATGCAGGTCGAGCACCTGAATCTGCCTGCCCCGCTTGCGATAGATGCCGCACTGAGTCTTCTGGCCCAAGGCCCCCTTGGCGATCAGCGCCTTCAGCCAGTCCGGCGTCTTGAAATGCGCATGCCACGGATCGTTGGGCAAGGTCGCCTGCATCGTGCCGACGACATGCGCCAAGGTGTCCAGCCCCACCACGTCGCCGGTACGGAAGGTGGCGCTATTGGGGCGGCCAATGCGCGGGCCGGTCAGCAGATCCACCTCGTCGAAGGCCAAGCCGAGACGCTGCGTGTGATGCAGCACCGCCAGGACCGAAAACACGCCGACACGGTTGGCAACGAAGTTGGGCGTGTCCTTGGCGCGCACGATGTGCTTGCCGAGGCGGGTCGTCAGCCAGGCTTCCAGCGCATCGAGCAGCGCCGGGTCGGTATCGACGGTCGGAATCAACTCCACCAGCGGCATGTAGCGCGGCGGGTTGAAGAAGTGAAGACCGCAGAAACGGCCACGCACTTCGACCGGCATACCGGCCGCCAGCGCGTTGATCGACAGGCCCGAGGTGTTCGATGCGAACACGGCACCCGGCTTCAGGTGCGGTGCCACCTGAGCATAGAGATCGAGCTTCCACGCCATCTTCTCGGCGATGGCTTCGATGACCAGGTCGCACTCGCCCAGCCGCGCCAGGTCGTGGCCGTAATTGGCCGACTCGACGTGCTGGATGCGGTCCTGCGCGGCGAAGGGTGCCGGATCGAGCTTTTTCAGGCTGGCGAGCGCCTTGGCGACGATGCCGTTGGCGTCGCCCTCCTTGGCGGGCAGATCGAAGAGGATGACCGGCAGGTCGGCATTGGCACAGTGCGCAGCAATCTGCGCCCCCATGACCCCGGCACCGAGCACGGCGACTTTGCGGATGATGAGACGGCTCATGCGGTTCTCCGGATGCAGCACGCTGGCGGGGTCAGAAATGGTGGTTGTACTGCACCGAGAGCAGATCCGCGCTGACGTCGAAACGGCCCTTGATCTGCTGCAGCGGTGTCGTTCCACTATAGACAACACGCGCCGTCGCACCTTCCTCGAAGAAGATGTGGGCATAGCCGACATCGAGCGAAGCCTGCTTGCTGAAGCGGTACCGGGCGCCAATCGCCAGCCACGTCCGGTCAGTGTCGGGCAGCGTCATCGTCCGGTCCGCCGCCTCACGCACCGGGGCTTCGTCGAAAGCAATGCCGGCGCGCAGCTTCCACGCATCATTCATCTGGTAGCCTAGGCCCACGCCCACACGCCATGCGTCCTTGAAGTGGTAGGGAAGCTGCGGATGAGTGCCACCCCGCACGCTGATCGTGTCGACCGAACTCCAACCCGTCCAGGTCAGATCGGCCAGCACGTCCCACTTGGAATCCAGCACCTGATGCAGCGCAAGCGAGAACTGGTCCGGCGTATTCAGCTTGGCCTTGACATCGAACACCGCCGCGCCTTCGATCTCCTGTGTCCCGTCGAGGTCGAAGGCCATGGCCGAACGGTAGGTCAGGCCCACGCGCGTCGCCGGCGTAAGTTGCATGAGCACCCCTGCATTCCAGCCGATCGCCGTGTCATCGCCCTTGATGGTGACATTGCGCACGACGAACGCGGGAGACGACAGCCCCGTTGGCACCGGCGCTGCTTGCTGAAACTCCGTTTCGTTCTTGGCCACATTCAACCCGAAACCAACCGCAAACACATCGCTGACACGCAAGGCGACCGAAGGATTGATGTTGATCTGCTTGACCTCCGCGAAATCCCCGGAGAAGCGGCCGATGAAATCCTTGTCGAACTCCGTTTTGTTGCCAAACGAAGGGCTTACACCGAGCCCCACCGACAGCATTGGCGAAATGGAATACGCCCAATAAATGGCCGGGACGACGGACAGGCTACCGCCATCACCACCATTCGTGCCTTTCTCGAAAACGGTCGGACCCGGCAAGACCAGCGGGGCCGTGCCGCGATCGGAAAACTCAACGCTCCGATCCAGCAAAGTGACCGCACCCGTGATGTTATGCCCCTTGGGCAAGTGCAGCATCCCGGCCGGATTGAAATAAACCGTAGAGGCATCTTCGGCCGCCGCCGCAGCCCCCGCGAACGCATTGCCCGTCCCCGCGCCATTCTGATTCTGCAGCGCAAAACCCGCGGCCATCGCATGGCCTGTCAGCAATGCTGCGCTTGCCGCAGCCACCTCGATTGCCAGACGCTTGAGTTGCATGTTGTGTCCCCTCTCCTTGTCACGACCTGGGTGTGCAACGCTACAAAAAGACGCTACTCAACCTGCCGGCACCGGCCGTTTGCGTCCTTTGTCGTCGAGCGCAACATAGGTCAGCCGCGCCTCGGTCACCTTGACCACCACCGGGTTTTCCGGATCGCGCTCGGCAAAAACCTCAACATCGACCGTGATCGAAGTGCGTCCGACCGAGCTCACCTCGGCATAGAAGCTGACCAGATCGCCCACTGAAACCGGTTGCTTGAAACTGAAGGAATTGACCGCGACCGTCGTGACCCGCGAGCGCGCGCGACGCAAGGCCGGAATGGCGCCGGCGATGTCGACCATCGACATCACCCAGCCGCCGAAGACATCGCCCGCGGGATTGAGATCAGCCGGCATTGGCATGACGCGCAAGGCGGGTTGCTTGTCGTGGGGGAGTTCGGTGGCAAAGGCGGTGAGGTCGCTCATCGGGCGCTCCTGATCGAGGGTTTCATCATCACGGTCGGCCACGGCTCAGGCCTCGCCAATTCGGGTTTTCCCCAGACCTCGGGCAAACTGCAGCGGACCGCCGGTGTAAGGAGCAAAACCCGTACCGAAGATCACGCCCGCATCGGCCAGGTCGGCGTCGGCCACCACGCCCTCATGCACACAGCGTTCGGCCGCCGCCAGCAAGGGCGCCAGGATGCGCTCGGCAAGCTCGGGCCCCCAAACGCCAGCCTCGCCTTTCTGCGCCTTGCCATCGACCCAGCGGTAATAACCCTCGCCACTTTTCCGGCCCAGCTTGCCGGCTTCGACCAGGCGCAGCAGGCATTGCGGCGGGCTCGTCCCCTCGCCGGCCAGCGCCTTGCCAGCGGCCACCGCGATGTCGAGGCCGACGGTATCGACCAGTTCGACCGGCCCGATCGGCATGCCGAAACGCAGCAGCGCGGCATCGACCGTCTCGGGCGAGCGCCCTTCCTCCACGCACCGCAGCGCCTCCAGCATGTAGGGCCCCAGCACCGCATTGACGAGAAAGCCCGGCGCACTCTTGACCGGCAACGGCAGCTTGTCGATGGCACGCACGAAACCGGTGGCGCGGCGCAACACCTCAGCCTCGGTCGCCTCGCCCTGGACGACTTCCACCAAGGGCAACTGCGGCACCGGATTGAAGAAATGGATGCCGACCAGACGCGACGGGTTCTGTAGCACCGTAGCGATGTCTTCCAGACGCAGGCTGGAAGTATTGGTGGCGAGCACCGCATCGGGTTTGGCGCGGCGTTCGAGGTCGGCGAACACGCTGCGCTTGGCGTCGAGGTTCTCGACGATCGCCTCGATGATCAGGTCGGCACGCGCCACGCCCAGCCCCTGCGGATCAGGAATCAGCCGGTCCAGCGCAAACCGCTGCAGGCGTGCGTCCCCCTTCAGGCGGCGCTCGAACAACTGCGCCGCACGCTGGATGGCTGGGGCAATGCGCTCGACCGACTGGTCCTGCAGCGTCACCCACATGCCACGCAACGCGCACACCGCAGCGATGTCGCCGCCCATCACGCCGGCCCCGACCACATGCACATGCCTGGGCACGAAGTCACTGTCCTTGCCGAACGCCTTCAGCCGCTCCTGCAGGAAAAACACACGCACCAGGTTCTGGGTCGTGGGCGAAGCGAAGAGGGTCTCGATCGATGCCGGATCACCAGCCGCGACCGCCAGCGCATTGCCGGCGTGCTTTTCCCAGATGTCGATGAGGGCGTAAGGCGCGGGATAGTGATCGCGACTGACCTTGGTGGCTGTCTGCTTGCGCGCCTTGTCCGCCACCTTGCGGCGCAGCGGGCCGTTCATGGCGTAGCGCAAGGCGCGCTCGCGCAGCGACACAATCCGCGGCGGGGCGTCGGACAGCGCCATGATGCGCGCCGCCGACGCCATCACGCGCAGCGGCACGCAATCGTCCACCAGCCCGAGGCGCTTGGCCTTTTTCGCATCCACGCTCCTGCCGGTCAGCATCATGTCCAGCGCCGCCGCCGGGCCGATGGTCGCCGGCAGACGCATCATGCCGCCCCAGCCGGGCACGATCCCGAGCATGACTTCCGGCAGCGCCAGCTTGGTGCCGGGCTCATCCACCGCCAGTCGATAGCGGCACGCCAGCGCCAGTTCCAGCCCACCGCCCAGGCAGTGACCGCGAATCAGCGCCAGCGTCGGATAGCGCACCGCTGCCAGACGGTTGAACAGGCTCCAGCCACGCTCGACCAGGGCACGCGCGGCAGCCGGCGAATCGAGGCGGGTGAATTCCTCGATGTCGGCACCGGCAATGAAGCCGGCGGACTTGCCCGATGCGATCACCAGCGCCTTCGGCGAACGCTGATCCAGCACGTCCAGCACCTGCGCGAATTCGGCCATCGCCCCGGCCGACAAGGTGTTGGCCGCAGCGGCCGCGCAGTCCATCTCCAGCCAGGCCAGCCCGTCGTCGTCCCGGCGCAGCCGCCAGTGTTTCCAGTCCGCTTGCATCGCCTCGCTCATCACACGGCCTCCACCAACATCGCGCCCCCCTGCCCACCACCAATGCAGATCGAAGCCAGCCCACGCCTGCCGCCCGTGCGGCGCAACACGCGCAGCACATGCAGCACGATGCGCGCACCGCTGGCCCCCACCGGATGCCCCAGCGCCACCGCGCCGCCATCGACGTTCAGCCGTGCCAGATCCGGCGCACCGGGCGCCGATGCGACCCCCAGGTGCGTGCGGCAGTAGTCATCGTCGGCAAAAGCACGCAGGCACGCGATGACCTGGGCGGCGAAGGCCTCGTTCAGCTCCCAGGCGTCGAGGTCGTTCGGCGCCAGGCCGTGGCGCTGCAGGATGGGCATCGCGGCATGCACCGGCCCCAGCCCCATCTCCTCCGGCGCCAGGCCCGCCCACTGGCGATCGACGATGCGTCCGAGCGGCTGCAGACCGTGGCGCTCGACGGCTTCGGCCGAGGCCAGCAGCAGCCAGGCCGCGCCGTCGCTGATCTGCGAGCTGTTGCCCGGCGTGACACGGCCGTACTGCTTGTCGAAAAAAGGTTTGAGCTTGGCCAGCCCATCCATCGACGAATCACGACGCACGCCATCGTCAGCGGCGTACACCGTGCCGTCACGCCCGATCAGCGGCACGATCTCGTCGGCGTAATGGCCGGCGTCCTGCCCGGCGGCTACGCGGCGGTGGCTCTCAAGCGCAAAGGCGTCCATGTCTTCACGGCTGATGCCAAACTTGAACGCGAGATTTTCAGCCGTCTGCCCCATCAACTGACCGACGATGGGGTCGGTCAGACCTTTCATGATGCCGATCACCGGCGCCAGATGGCCCAGTCGCAACGACTTCAGTGCAAGCACTTTCTGTCCGAGGGTCTTCGCTGCGTACCAGTTGGCCAGCCAACGCACCATCGGCGCGGAGAACAGCAGCGGCGCGTGCGACAAGGCATCGACGCCCCCCGCCAGCACCAGGTTGGAACGGCCGCACTGGATGTTCGCCATCGCCGAATCCAGGGCCTGCATGCCCGAGGCGCAGTTGCGCATCACCGTCCAGCCGGGCACGGCATTGCCGCAGCCCATGCGCAGCGCGACCACCCGACCGATATTCACCTCATCCGCCGCGGGACTGGCGCAGCCCAGGATCACCTCGTCGAGCTGCTCGGGCGCGAAGGGCTGGCGCAGCAGCAAGGCCGTGCCGGCGGCAGTGGCCAGATCAGCCGCAGTCAACGGGCCGGGACCGGTTCGTGCCTTCAGGAAAGGCGTGCGCGCACCATCGACGACAAAGACATCACGACTCATACCGCCTCCAACACCGCTTTCAGACCGAAGTCGTGGGGGAAATCATCCACCCGGATGACCTTGTTCCGCAGCAGGTTGCGGCGCTCGACGATGTGATACTCGTCTTCGCTGATCACCCCTGCCTCACGCGCGTGGCGCCACACTTCATCGACATCGCCGTCCGTCATCAAGCCGGGCTTGAAGGTGCCGGCACGCAGCGCCTGCTTGAGCGCATCCTCGATCGGCTCGGCAGCGATCGTCGCCAGCAGCGCCGCCTCGAGCGCACCGACCGGCTGTTCGATGTCTTGCGGCACATGCACCTCGGCGGTCAGGCGGTCGCGCGTGGCCGACGGCGCGATCAGCAGCGCGGCAACCTCATGCCCCAACTTGTCGGACGGCACCACATAGGGACGTCCCAGCGGAAACACCACCAGACGGCGCAGCGCGAACGCAAACAGCCTGTTGGGAAAGTTCGCGATCACCCCTTCGAAGGCCAGCTGGATGCGGAACATGCAGTCCCAGATCGCCCAGTGCATCAAGGGCGCGTCAGCGGTCTGCCGCCCTTCTGCCTCGTAGCGCTTGAGCGTGGCGGTGGCGAGGTACATCAGCGACAGGATGTCGCCGAGGCGCGCGGACAGCTTTTCCTTGCGCTTCAACGCGCCGCCCATCGTGCCCATCGAGATATCGGCGATGAAGGCGAACGCCGCCGAAAAACGCGTCAGCTGCTGGTAGTAGCGCCGCGTTTCGGGCGCGACATCGATCGGGATCCTGACGAAGTGCGAACCGCTCAGCCCCATCACGATCGCCCGCGCAGCGTTCGTCACGGTGAAGCCGACGTGGCCCCACAACGCCTGGTCGAACGCGGCCTCGTCGTTGCGCTGTGCGGCCCCCATCTCGGCCAGCACGAAAGGGTGGCAGCGGATTGCGCCCTGGCCGAACAGGATCAGGCTGCGAGTGAGGATGTTGGCACCTTCGACCGTGATGCCCACCGGGATCTGCTGGTAGGCACGACCGAGAAAATTCTGCGGCCCCAGGCAGATACCCTTGCCACCGATCACGTCCATGCCGTCATTGACCACCTGACGCGCGCGCTCGGTGACGTGGTACTTGACGATCGCCGACACCACCGCCGGCTTTTCGCCCAGATCGATCGCACCGGCCGTCATCACGCGGGCCGCGTCGCACAGATAGGTGTTGGCACCGATGCGGGTTAGCGCTTCCTCCACCCCCTCGAAGCGGCCGATCGGGGTCTTGAACTGGTAGCGCACCCGGGCATAGGCCCCCACGCTGCGCGCGGTCAGTTTCTGCATGCCGACATTCGAGCCCGGCAACGAGATCGAGCGCCCGGCCGCCAGGCACTCCATCAGCATGCGCCAGCCCTGGCCTGCCCTCTGCGGCCCGCCGATGATGAACTCGAGCGGCATGAACACGTCCTGCCCGCGCACCGGACCGTTCATCCACACCGCATTGAGCGGGAAGTGGCGACGACCGATGTCGACACCCGGATGGTCGTGCGGCACCAGCGCGCAGGTGATGCCGACATCCTCCTCGCCCCCCAGCAAGCCATCGGGGTCATACAGACGGAAGGCGAGGCCGAACACGGTGCACACCGGGGCGAGCGTGATGTAGCGCTTGTCGAAGCTCACGCGCATCCCGAGCACTTCCTCACCCTGCCAGACGCCCCTGCACACCACGCCGGCATCGGGGATGGACGCAGCGTCCGAGCCCGCCCACGGGCTGGTCAGCGCAAACGCGGGAATCTCGCGGCCACTGGCCAGTCCGGGCAGGTAATGCTGCTTCTGCGCGGGCGTGCCGTAGTGCAGCAGCAGCTCGGCCGGCCCGAGCGAATTGGGCACCATCACGGTCACCGCCGGGGCCGACGAGCGTGTCGACAGCTTGGTGATGACTTGCGAGTGGGCATAGGCCGAGAAGCCTTTGCCGCCGTAGTCCTTGGGGATGATCATCCCCAGAAAACCCTTGTCCTTGATGTACTGCCAGACCTCTGGCGGCATGTCCTGGCGCTGGGTGCACTCCCAGTCCCGGGTCAGGCGACACAATTCCTCGACCTCGTTGTCGAGAAAGGACTGCTCCTCGGCGCTGAGTTTCGGCCACGGATAGCGATCGAAGGTGCGCCAGTCCGGGTCGCCACTGAACAACTCGCCCTCCCACCACACCGTGCCGGCTTCGAGCGCATCCCTCTCGGTTTGCGACATGGCTGGCAAGGCCTGGCGAAAAGCCTTGAAAATTGGCGCCGTCACCCACTGCCGTCGCCACGCATCGACGAGAAACACGCTCATCGCTCCGCCGTAGGCAAGCAGCGCCAGCAAGGTCAGCACCACCGGCCAGTCACCCGCCCACCCAATCGCAGCCAGCCACACCAGCCCCGCCAGCAACCAGGCAAAAAGTGGTGCGCGTCGATAGGCCAGCGCGGCGGCCCCGATCGGAAGGAAAATCAGAACGAACCAGAACATCACTGTCTCCTTGTCTGACGGGCGCAGTCGCCGCCGCACGCGGCACTTCCGGTAATTTGCTGTCAAGACTGGCCGATGGCAAGCAATCGGTTTGACTCCCTGCCACCCGGGCAACAGAATCCGGCGCTTATCGGCTTGAAACCCTGGAAACACCATGAGACGCGCCCCCGCTGCAGCCCTGCCTGGCCCCGAACCCACCGAACGCCGCGACTGGCAGACGCTGAAGAGCCTGTTCCCTTTCATCTGGGCGTACAAATGGCGCGTCATCTTCGCCCTCGGTTGCCTCGTCGCGGCCAAGGGCGCCAACGTCACGGTGCCCATCATCTTCAAGCACCTCATCGACGACCTGTCGGTGACGCGCGAACAGGCTTTCATCCTGGTGCCGGCGGCGCTGCTATTGGCTTATGGCGTGCTGCGCTTTTCCACCTCGCTGTTTACCGAATTGCGCGAAGTCGTCTTCGCCCGCGTCACCCAGCAGGCCGTGCGCGAGATTTCGCTGCGCGTGTTCCGCCACCTGCATGCGCTGTCACTGCGCTTCCACCTCGAACGCCAGACCGGCGGGCTGACGCGCGATATCGAACGCGGCACGCGCTCGATCGGCTCGCTGATCAGCTACACGCTGTATTCCATCCTCCCCACACTGATCGAGATCGGTCTTGTCATCGGCATCCTGCTGGTGAAATACGATGCGGTGTTTGCGCTGATCACGCTGACGGCGCTGGTGATCTATGTGGTCTTCACGGTCAAGGTCACCAACTGGCGCACCGCCCTGCGGCGCGAGGCGAATGAGCTCGACTCCGCAGCCAACGCGCGCGCCATCGACAGCCTGATCAACTTCGAGACGGTGAAGTACTTCAACAACGAGGACTTCGAAGCCCGCCGCTACGACGAACAACTGCAGAAATGGACCAAGGCCCAGGTCACCAACCAGTATTCGCTGTCGGCACTCAATGTCGGCCAGGCGGCCATCATCGCCGTCGCAGTCACGGCGATGATGTGGCAGGCTGCAGCGCGGGTGGCGACCGGGGAGATGACGATCGGCGACATCGTGCTGGTCAACGCCTTCCTGATCCAGCTCTACATTCCGCTCAATTTCCTCGGCGTGCTGTACCGCGAAATCCGTCAGTCACTGACCGACATCGAGCGCATGTTCGGCCTGATGCACCAGCATCGCGAGATCGCCGACGCGCCCGATGCGCTGGCGCTACCCGCCGGCCCGGCCACGGTGCGTTTCGAGAACGTCAGCTTTGCCTACGACGCCAAGCGCCCAATCCTGTTCGACGTCGACTTCGAGATTCCCGCCGGCAGCACGGTAGCCGTGGTCGGCCACTCCGGCTCGGGCAAGTCGACGCTGGCGCGCCTGCTGTATCGCTTCTACGACGTACAGGGCGGCGCGATCCGCGTCAATGGTCATGACCTGCGCCAGCTCAGCCAGGACAGCCTGCGCGCGGCGATCGGCATCGTCCCGCAAGACACGGTGCTGTTCAACGACACCCTGTTCTACAACATCCAGTACGGCCGCCCGACCGCCACCCGCGAAGAGGTCGAGGCCGCCGCCCGCGCCGCGCAACTGGAGGACTTCATCCGTCAACTGCCCGACGGTTACGACACGCGCGTCGGCGAACGCGGCTTGAAGCTGTCCGGCGGCGAGAAGCAGCGTGTGGCGATTGCCCGCGCCCTGTTGAAGAACCCGACCATCCTGATTTTCGACGAAGCCACCTCGGCGCTCGACTCCAAAACCGAGAAAGCCATCCAGGCCCAGATCGAGCGCGCCGCAGAGGGCCGTACCGCGCTGGTCATTGCGCACCGCCTGTCCACGATCATGGATGCCGACGAGATCATCGTGCTCGACGGCGGGCACATCGTCGAGCGCGGGCGCCATACGCCCTTGCTGGCCAAAGGGGGCGCGTATGCGCAGATGTGGTTGCTGCAACAGCAGGAAGAAGCTGCGGGCGAGGCGCCCGACTGATTCATGCCGCCATTCGCGACGCGCACTGGTTTGGGGCAGGCGCCATCCCGTAGAATCAATACCCGACCACTCCACTCCGCCCACCGATGGACGCCCACGGTTCCGTTCCGTTTCTGAGGGAAATCATCCTGTTCCTCGCCCTCGCGGGCGTGCTGATTCCCCTGCTCGGGCGCCTGCGCATCAATCCCGTGCTGGGCTTTCTGGCCATCGGCACGCTGGTCGGCCCGTATGGGCTGGCCTCGTTTGCCGCCGACTGGCCGTGGCTGTCGTGGTTGACCTTCGCCCGGCCGGAGGACGTCGAGTTCCTCGCCGAACTGGGCGTGATCTTCCTGATGTTCATGATCGGACTCGAAATGTCGGTCGTGCGGCTATGGTCCATGCGGCGACAGGTGTTTGGCCTGGGTGGGCTGCAGGTGTTGATCACCGCCGTTGCAATCGGGGCGCTGGCAGCGCAGTTCGGCAACACCGTCGAAGCGGCGGTCATCCTTGGCGTGGTGCTGGCCTTCTCATCGACGGCGATCGTCATGCAACTGCTGATCCAGCGTCGCGAACTCGGCACACCGCTCGGGCAGTCGGCCTTTTCCATCCTGTTGTTCCAGGACCTTGCCGTCGTTCCGCTGCTGGTCCTGATCAGCATCCTGGGCGCCAGCGCGGGCGAAGGCAGCTTCGGCATGTTGCTGGCCAGCGCGGCCATCAAAGGGGTGCTGACGGTCGCGGTCCTTTACCTGGTCGGCCGCCGCGTGGTGCGCCCGCTGTTCCACCAGATCGCGTCCGACCGCCAGCCCGACACCTTTACCGCCCTGACCTTGCTCACCACCCTTGGGGTTGCCGCACTGACGTACTCCGCTGGCTTGTCGATGGCGCTGGGTGCGTTGCTGGCAGGCCTGATCATCGCCGAGACCGAATTCCGCCACGAGGTGGAAATCACGATCGAGCCGTTCAAAGGCTTGCTGATGGGGCTGTTCTTCCTGTCGGTGGGGATGGGCATCGATCTGCGCGCGCTGATGGAGCAACCGGTCTGGATTCCGCTGTCGGTCATCGGCCTGCTGGCGCTCAAAGCCGTGATCGTCACGGTGTTGCTGCGCGTCTTTGGCCTGTCCTGGGGGCGGGCGACGGAGGGCGGGCTGCTGCTGGGCCAGGGCGGCGAATTCGCGTTCATCGTCATTGGCATGGCCTTGGCGACCGATCTGATCGCCCGTCCCGTCGGACAGTTCATGCTGATCGTCGTCGGCGTATCGATGCTGATCGCCCCGCTGGTGGCGCGGCTCGGGCAGAGCCTGGGTGATGCGCTCGACCGCCGCATCGTGCCCGAGCACCCGCTGGAAGATGCCGAGCTGGGCGAACTGAGCAACCACGTCATCATTGCCGGTTACGGTCGGGTCGGGCAGATGGTTGGCCAGATGCTGGCAGAACAGGGCGTGAGCTACGTTGCCATCGAACAGGACGCCAAGGCCCTGGCCGTACATCGCAAGGCCGGCTCGCCCCTGGTGTTCGGCGACGCCAGCCGGCCAGAGCTACTGCGCAAGCTGCACATCGAGCGCGCACGGGCCGTGGTGCTGACCATGGATCACACGGCCGCCGCCACCCATGCGGTACAGGGCATTCGGCGCATCATGCCGGACATCCGCATCATCGCCCGCTCGCGCGACGAGAAGCACGCGCTGCTGTTGCGCGAAGCCGGCGCATCGGTGGTCGTCCCGGAAACACTCGAATCCAGCCTGCAACTGGCGGGCTCCGTACTGGAAACGCTGGGTGTTCCGCCCGATGCGGCATCGCACATGATCGAGCAAGCCCGCGAACGCCGCATCATGGCGCTGCGCGACTGAGACGCGCATGATGCCCTCCCAAGCACTGACCAACGCCAGCAATCCGATCCGCAGCGTGAGCCCCCACCTTCCCCGCATCGCCCTGATCGCCACCGGCGGCACCATCGCCGGGACAGCAGGCTCGGCCACGGACACCGCCGGCTACACGGCCGGCCAGCTCGGCGCCGACGACCTGCTGGCGGCCGTGCCGCAAATCTCGGCCCTGGCGCAGGTTCGCGCCGAGCAGTTGTTCAACATCGACAGCAAGGACATGGGCCCGGCACATTGGCTGATCCTGCTGCGCCGCGTGCAGGCGCTGGTCGACGACCCAGGCGTCGACGGCGTCGTCATCACCCACGGCACCGACACGCTGGAAGAAACCGCTTACTTCCTGCACATCACGCTGGCCACCACCAAACCGGTGGTGATGACCGCCGCCATGCGCCCGGCCACGGCCTTGTCCGCAGACGGACCGCTGAATCTGTATCAGGCGGTGCAGCTGGCCTGCCGCCCGGCAGCGGGCCGTGCCGGCGTCCTGGCGGTGCTGGGCGATCGCATCCTGCCGGCCCTGCACATCAGCAAGCGCCATCCTTCGGCGGTCGATGCCTTCGCCTCCGCCGATGCCCTGACCATTCACGCGACGGACTTCCAGCTGCAGTCGCTCGCCCCGTATCGCTACAGCCGCGTCGCCCTGCCCGACAGCGTGCAGGCGCTGCCGCCGGTCGAGTTGCTGACGGTGAGTGCCGGCAGTTCACCGGCCTTGGCATCGGCGCTGACGCGGGCGCTGCGGCGGGCGAGCCTGCTGACCGGTTCGGCAGGTCTGGTGCTGGGCTTGCCGGGCAATGCCAGCCTGCCGGAAAGCTGGGAAGTGGCCATCCTGGATGAGCTGCCCCATTCGATGCCCGTCGTGCTGGCGAGCCGTTGCGGCGCCGGCGTCACCGCCCATCGCACCGACCTGCCCGGCAACTGGCTGCAAACCAGCACACTCGACCCGCTGAAAGCGCGCGTCAGGCTGATCGTCGGCCTGGGCGCGGGTCTGCGCGGTCTGCGCCTGAAACGCTGGTTCGAACGCGGCTGATCAGCATGTAGGACCCGGATTACAGACCCGGATCGCTGCCGCCACCGACCAGCGCAGCCTCAATCATGCGTCGCGTCAGATGCGGTGCGAAGCCCTCGATGAAGGCATACACATAGGCGCGCAACCACGCCCGTTTGCGCAGCCCGATGCGCGTCGTGCTCGACTCGAACAGATGCGCCGCATCCACCATGCCCAGCCGCCGGTCCTCTTCAGCGTTGTAAGCCATACGCGCCAGAATGCCGATGCCCAGGTCCATCTCCACGTACTTCTTGATCACGTCCGAATCGATGGCCGACAGCACCACGTTCGGCTTCAGCCCGCGCCCGAGAAAGGCCTTGTTGATCAGGCTGCGGCCGGTGAAGGCATCGTCGTAGGTAATCAGCGGATAGCGCGCGATCGCCTCCAGTGTCAGCGGCGACTCGCGCAGGATGGGATGACGCGGCGTGGCGACGATGCAGCGGTTCCACTGGTAGCAGGGCAGCATCACGAGGTCGTCGTAGTCGGCGATGGCCTCGGTCGCAATCGCGATGTCGGCGGTACCATCGAGCACCATTTCGCACACCTGTCGCGGGCTACCCTGGTGCAGCGACAGCTTGACCTGCGGATAGCGCCGCATGAAGTCACGGATCACCGCCGGCAACACGTAGCGCGCCTGGGTGTGGGTGGTGGCGATCGACAAGTCACCCACCCCTTCGTTGGCAAACTCGTCCCCCACCTGCTGCAGGTTGTCGAGGTCGCGCAGCACCCGTTCGGCAATCGCCAGCACTGCACGGCCTGGCTGGGTGACAGCAACCAAACGCTTGCCGTGGCGCTCAAAGATCTCGATACCCAATTCGGTCTCGAGCTGGCGGATCTGCTTGGACACACCAGGCTGGGAGGTAAACAAGGCATCGGCCGCTTCGGACACATTCAGGCCGCGGCGGGCCACTTCGTGGATGTAGCGTAGTTGCTGCAGGTTCATGATCGTTTTTTATAACTTTCAATTCTTAGAGTTTAACCCTGAAGCTCTTCTGAGCCCTAAGGCAAATCTCTACGATCGCGTCACTTCAAAAGCTTGGCGTCGCCAAGCCCCTCGACGAGAGACAGACCATGTACCAGTACGACGAATACGACCAGCGCATTGTCGATGAGCGTGTCGCCCAATTCGCCGACCAGACCCGCCGCTACCTCGCTGGGGAGTTGAGCGAAGACGAGTTCCGTCCGCTGCGCCTGCAGAACGGTCTTTACATTCAGCGCCACGCGCCGATGCTGCGCATCGCCGTGCCCTACGGCAACCTGAACTCGACACAGCTGCGCACGCTGGCCCACATCGCCCGCACGTACGACCGTGGCTATGGCCACTTCAGCACGCGCCAGAACCTGCAGCTCAACTGGCCCAAGCTCGAAGACGTGCCGCAGATCCTGTCGCTGCTTTCAGGCGTGCAAATGCACGCCATCCAGACCTCGGGCAACTGCATCCGCAACGTCACCGCCGACCCGTTCGCCGGCGTTGCCGCCGACGAGATTGTCGATCCGCGCCCGTGGTGCGAAATCGTCCGCCAATGGAGCACCTTCCACCCGGAATTCGCCTTCCTGCCGCGCAAGTTCAAGATTGCCGTCAATGGGGCGGAGCATGACCGCGCACTGATCCGCGCCCACGACATCGGCCTCGACCTGGTCCACAATGCGCAGGGCGAGCTGGGCTTCCGCGTGTTGGTGGGTGGCGGTCTGGGCCGCACGCCGATCATTGGCGAGGAAGTCGCCCCATTCGTGCCGTGGCAGCAAATCCTCAACTACTGCGACGCCGTGCTGCGGGTGTACAACCTGCACGGCCGCCGCGACAACGCCTACAAGGCGCGCATCAAGATCCTGGTGAAGGCGCTCGGCGTGGAAGAGTTCGCGCGTCAGGTCGAGGCTGAATTCGTCCATCTGAAGGACGGCCCGTCCACGCTCACCCAGGCCGAAATCGACCGCGTCGCACGCCGCTTCACCGACCCGGGACTGCCGGCGCTGCCCGCCGAAGACGCCGGCTACACCGAAAAGCTGAACACCGACGCCGCCTTTGCGCGCTGGGTGGGTCGCAACGTACGTGCGCATCGCGTGCCGGGCTACGCCAGCGTCGTGCTGTCGCTGAAGAAACATGGCATCGCGCCGGGCGACATCACGTCCGAGCAGCTCGAGACCGTCGCCGACATCGCCGACCGCTACGCCTTCGGCGAAGCGCGCAGCACGCACGAGCAGAACATCGTGCTCGCCAGTGTGCGCTTGAGCGACCTGTACGCCGTGTGGCAGCAAGCCCGCGAAGCCGGCTTGGCGACGGCCAACATCGGCCTGCTCACCGACATCATCGCCTGCCCGGGCGGCGACTTCTGTGCGCTGGCCAATGCCAAGTCGATCCCGATCGCGACCGCCATCCAGGCCCGCTTCGACGACCTCGACTACCTGCACGACATCGGCGACATCGAGATCAACATCTCCGGCTGCATGAACGCCTGCGGCCACCACCACGTCGGCCACATCGGCGTGCTCGGCGTCGATAAGAACGGCGAGGAGTGGTACCAAGTGACGATCGGCGGCGCGCAGGGCAACCAGGCGGCGCTGGGCAAGGTCATCGGCCCCTCGTTTGCCGCAGCCGAGATGCCCGACGTGATCACCTCGCTGATCAACAACTACATCGACAACCGTCACGACGACGAGCGTTTCATCGACACCGTGCGCCGCATTGGCGTGGACTCGTTCAAGACCCGTGTTTATGCCGAGCGCAGCGCCCGCCTCGAAGCCAAGGAGACCGCGAATGTCTGAGATCATCAAGAACGGCCAGATCCAGGCGGACGACTGGATCGTCGTGCGCCTGGCCGAAACCGACACGGCCGACGGCATCGAACTGCCCGCCGGTCGCGTGATCGTGCCGCTGGCGGTGTGGCAGGCGCGCCGCGACGAGTTGCTGCCCAAGGCCGAAGCCGGCGTGCTCGGCGTATGGCTGGCGGGTGACGCCGACCCCACCGAACTGGCAGCCGACTTGGCGAAGCTGCAACTCGTCGCCGTCGACTTCCCCAAGTTTGCCGACGGCCGCGGCTACTCCATCGCCGCCCTGCTGCGCACCCGCTTGGGCTATGGCGGCGAACTGCGCGCCATCGGCGACGTGCTGCGCGACCAGTTCTTCTTCATGCTGCGCTGCGGCTTCGACGTGCTGCTACCGCGCGAAGGCAAATACACCCGCGCCCAGCTCGAGGCCGCGCTCGCCAGCCTGAAGGACTTCTCCGAACCCTACCAAGGCGCGGTCGATCGCCCGGAACCGCTTTTCCGCCGCCAACCCCGCGGCCCGCTGCAAAAGGATGCCGCCTGATGAACGCCAGCGTATCGCTGCTGCGCCCGGCGGCCAGCAACCCGGCCACCCGCCCGGAACTGACCGACGCCCTGCGCGCCATCGTCGGTGCCAAGGCGGTCGCCGCCCTCGCCCAGTTGCGCGAAGCCGTGGCCGAGTTTGGTGCGAACGGCGAACTGACTTTCGCCAACAGTTTCGGTGCCGAAGACATGGTGCTGGCCGACCTCATCCTGTCGAACACACTGCCGATCGATATCTTCTCGCTCGACACCGGCCGCCTGCCGGCCGAGACCTACGCGCTGATGGGCGAAGTCGAGCAGCGCTACGACACCAAGCTCAAGGTCTATTTTCCCGACGCCAACGCGGTCGAAACCTTCGTCCGCAGCCACGGCATCAACGCTTTCTACGACTCGGTCGAATTGCGCAAGGCCTGCTGCGGCGTGCGCAAGATGGAACCGCTGCGCCGCGCGCTGGCGGGCAAAAAAGCCTGGATCACCGGCTTGCGTGCCGCCCAGTCCGTCACCCGCAGCGGCCTGCCGCTGCGCGAGTTCGACACCGCCAACGGCCTGGAGAAGTACAACCCGCTGTCGGACTGGACCGAGACCGAGGTCTGGGCCTATATCCGAATCAACGAGGTCCCCTACAACGCCCTACACGACCAGTTCTACCCCAGCATCGGCTGCGCACCCTGTACGCGCGCCATCGCCCTGGGTGAGGACGTGCGTGCCGGCCGCTGGTGGTGGGAAGACCCCGCCTCCAAGGAATGCGGCCTCCACGTCAAGAAAGGCTGAACGATGAACGGCAAGCACCCCGCCCAGGCCCCGCACAACGCTGCCGTCGGCGCTCACCGCCGCAGCCTGCAGCACCGTCTTGGCGCGCTGCGCGCTGGCCTGAAAGCCGCCCTACGCGCTTTCCGCACACACCCGATCAAGCATCCGCAACGGTAATTCCATCATGTCGACGCTGACCAAACAGACGCTGTCCCACCTCGACTGGCTCGAGGCCGAAGCCATCCACATCCTGCGCGAAGTTGCCGGCCAGTGCGCCAACCCGGTGCTGCTGTTCTCCGGCGGCAAGGATTCGATCTGCCTGCTGCGCCTGGCCGAGAAGGCCTTCCGCCCGGGCCGCTTCCCCTTCCCGCTGATGCACATCGACACCGGCCACAACTACAAGGAAGTAACCGACTTCCGCGACAAGCGCGCCACCGAGCTGGGCGAGCGCCTGATCGTGCGCTCGGTGGAAGACTCGATGGCGCGCGGCACCGTGGTGCTGAAGCACGCGGGCGAGTCGCGCAACAAGCATCAGTCGGTGACGCTGCTGGAGGCGATCGAGGAGTTCGGCTTCGACGCCTGCATCGGCGGCGCCCGCCGCGACGAGGAGAAGGCGCGCGCCAAGGAACGCATCATGAGCTTCCGCGACGAGTTCGGGCAGTGGGATCCGAAGAACCAGCGTCCGGAGCTGTGGAACCTGTACAACGCGCGCAGCCACAAGGGCGAGAACATCCGCGCCTTCCCGATCAGCAACTGGACCGAGCTCGACGTGTGGCAGTACATCCAGCGCGAGCAGCTGGAGTTGCCGTCGATCTATTTCGCACATGTGCGCCCGGTGGTGCGCAAGAGTGGACTTTTGCAGCCGGTGACGGAGCTGACGCCAGCCAAGGACGGCGACGTGGTCGAGGATGTGCTGGTGCGCTTCCGTACCGTGGGCGACATCACCTGCACGGCGCCAGTGGAATCCGACGCGGATACGGTGGAGAAGATCCTGGCCGAGACCGCCACCACCACGATCACCGAGCGCGGCGCGACCCGGATGGACGACCAGACCTCCGAGGCGTCGATGGAACAGCGCAAGAAGGAAGGCTATTTCTGACCCGCGCCCGCACACAGAGAATTGAAGGAATCATGACCATGTCCGCCCCCGAGAACCTGCCCGAGATCGACAACGGCCTGCTGCGCTTCCTCACCTGCGGCAGCGTCGATGACGGCAAGAGCACCCTGATCGGCCGCCTGTTGTTCGACACCAAGACCATCCTCGCCGACACCCTCAACGCCATCGAGAAGACTTCCGCCAAGCGCGGCATGAGCGCGGTCGACCTGTCGCTGCTCACCGACGGCCTGCAGGCCGAGCGCGAGCAAGGCATCACCATCGACGTCGCCTATCGCTACTTCTCCACCGGCCGGCGCAAGTACATCATCGCCGACGCCCCCGGCCACGAGCAGTACACCCGCAACATGGTGACCGCCGCGTCAACCGCCAACCTCGCCATCATCCTCATCGATGCGCGCAAGGGCGTGCTGACGCAGACCCGCCGCCACTCCTATCTCGCCAGCCTGGTCGGCATTCCGCACCTGCTCGTCGCGGTCAACAAGATGGACCTGGTCGGCTACGATCAAGCGGTGTTCGAACGCATCAAGACCGAATACCTCGAGTTCGCTGCCAAGCTGGGCATCCAGGACGTGCGCTTCATCCCGCTGTCGGCGCTCAACGGCGACATGATCGTCGACCGCGGCGATCGCCTCGACTGGTACAAGGGCCCGACGCTCCTCGATATCCTCGAGAGCGCCCCCGCCGCCCACACCGAACAGGCGGAAAACTTCCGCTTCCCGGTACAGTTCGTGTGCCGCCCGCAGGACTCCGCCAACCCGGAACTGCACGACTATCGCGGTTTCATGGGCCGGGTCGAGTCCGGCGAGATCGCGGTCGGCGATGCCGTCACCGTGCTGCCGTCGGGCGCGACCAGCTGCGTCAAACACATCGAACTTGGCGGCGAGCGCCTGCCGCGTGCCATCCACGAGCAGTCGGTGACGCTGCTGCTCGAGGACGAGATCGATATCTCGCGCGGCGACCTCATCGTCAAGTCCGCCGAGGCGCCCGAGCCCGTCAAGCAGATCGACGCCACCGTGTGCTGGCTGTCCGAGACGCCGCTGTCACCGGCACGTACCTATCTCGTTCGCCATACCACCCGCGAGGTGAAGGCCAAGGTCGCGAAGATCGACTACCGGCTGGACGTAAACACACTCGAGCAGGAAGCGTCGACCGGTCTGGCAATGAACGACATCGCCCGCGTCACGCTCAAGCTGGCGCAGCCCATCGTGGCCGACCGCTACGCCGACAACCGGGCGACGGGTGCGTTCATCATCATTGATGAGAGCACCAACAATACGGTGGGCGCAGGGATGATCGGCTAACTGCAAGGCCATCTTGAGCCCCTCCCGCTTTACACCCTCGAACGGCGTTACCGATAATCTCGGCAACGCCGTTTTTTAATGTAGCGCCATGTCTCTAGCTGCCATCGAACGCACCCGCCTCGACAAATGGTTGTGGGCTGCACGCTTCTTCAAGCATCGCACCGGTGCCACCGAGGCGGTCGATGGCGGCAAGGTGAAGCTGAACGGCATGTCAGTCAAACCGGCACGTGAAGTGAAGCCGGGCGACAGGCTCGACATCACGATCGGCGAGGAGACGCGCAGCGTGCGGGTGCGGGCGATTGCCGACAAACGCGGCTCAGCCAGCGTCGCACAGACCCTGTACGAGGAAACGGCGGAAAGTATTGCTGCACGAGAAGAGGCCCGCGATCTGCGCAAATTTGCAGCGACGCCGGGCGCAGACCTGCAGGGTCGCCCCACAAAACGCGACCGACGGCGAATCGACCGTTTCGGCGGGTTCTGAACGCCGACGTCCTGCCAGCAATACTCAAGCCATCGTCACAATCGGCGCAGCGAACACCGCCAACCAGACGGTCGCTGGCGCGGTCGCCTCGACACGGTGACGGCAAGCCGCGGGAATCGCCACCCAGTCGCCAGGCAGCAGGGGTAATCGCGTACCGTCAGCAAAATCGAGTTCCGCGCTCCCCTGCAGCAAGACCACCCACTCATCCTCGTCCTGCTCGTACCAGAATCCCGGCGGACTGGCGTGACCGTGAGAAACAATCCGTTCGACACGGCAATTCTCACCCGCAAACAGGGTCTCGAAATGCTCGTCCGGGCCAGCCGGCGGGAGCGCCGAATACAGGTTGCCGCGACGCAAAGTCGGGGCGGCACTCATCTCAGTCGAGCACCAGAGCCAGCGCCAGGGGCAGGAACACCACCGCGGCCAGGTTGCCGATCAACACCATCGACGCCACCTTGTCCGGCTCCTGCTGATAACGCTCGGCGAACATGAAATTCAGCACCGCCGGCGGCAAGGCGCCGAACACCAGCAACAAGGCCTGCTCGCGCACAGGCAACTCGACCAGTTGCAGCAAGCCCCACGCCAATGCCAATCCGATCAGCGGCCGGGCGAGTCCGCCGCCAAACACGCCGATTCCCAGCGCGCTGATGCGGGAATCCGCCAGCCGGACGCCCAAACCAAACAGCATCAGCGGGATCGAGATCTCGCCGAGCATCCGGATCGCGGTCAACAACGGTGGCCAGACTTCGAACTGGGTGAGGCTGACCGCAAGCCCCGCGAAGGTCGCCATCACCGACGGGACCTTCCACACCGTCAGCAAGCGGACGCGGTGATCGAGCAACCAGGCACCAAACGAAAAATGGATCAGGTTCGACACCATGAACAACACGACCATCGGTGCCAACGCCGTCTCGCCAAAGGCGAGTACCGCCAGCGGCAAGCCGAGGTTGCCACAGTTGTTGAACATCACTGGGGGTACCAGCGTTTTGGGCTCAATGCCGAACACCCTTGCCAGCGCCCATGCAATCAGGCCCGAGCCGACCACCATCAAGGTCGCCGCCACGATCAAGGGCAGATAGGCGCTGACATCAAACGCCTTGTTGGCCAACGCTGCAAAAACCAGCGCCGGCACAAACACGTCCATATTCAGCTTGTTCGCATGGGACAGATCCGGCTTGACGCGACGGCCGACAAAATAGCCGAGCGCCGTGATCGAAAAGAGCGGGAACAGGATTTCAACGATTCGAATCAACATGTAGGCAGCTCAAATACAGGATCAAAGCACGTAGCGCGCCAGATCCTCACGCTGCGCCAGCATGTCGAGCCGGCCATCCACATAAGCGGCGTCGACGATGACCGTGTCGATCGTGCCTTTGCCGGCTTCGAAGGAGACTTCCTCGAGCAGCTTTTCCATCACGGTGTAAAGGCGACGAGCGCCGATGTTCTCGGTCTTTTCGTTGACCTGGTAGGCGATCTCAGCCAGACGGCGGATGCCGTCGGCGGCGAATTCGAGCTTCACGCCGTCAGTCGCGAGCAAGGCCTCGTACTGGCGCGTCAGGCAGGCATCGGTACTCGTCAGGATGCGCGCGAAGTCTTCCACCGACAGAGACTCGAGCTCGACGCGAATCGGGAAACGACCCTGCAACTCGGGAATCAGGTCGGACGGCTTCGAAAGGTGAAAGGCGCCGCTGGCGATGAACAGGACGTGATCAGTCTTGATCATGCCGTACTTCGTGGAGATCGTCGTGCCTTCGACCAGCGGCAGCAGGTCGCGCTGCACACCCTGGCGGGACACATCTGCGCCATGGGCGTCGCTGCGCGTGGCAATCTTGTCCACCTCGTCGAGGAACACGATGCCGTTCTGTTCGACCGCGCGCACCGCCTCGAGCTTGATCTCCTCGTCGTTGATCATGCGCGCGGCCTCTTCATCGGCCAGCAGCTTCATCGCCTCGCGGATCTTGAGCTTGCGCTGCTTTTTCTTGCCGCCGCCCAGGTTCTGGAACATGCCCTGAATCTGCTGGGTCAGTTCCTCCATGCCGGGCGGGGCGAAGATCTCGGCCTGCATCGAGGGCGCGGCAACTTCGATGTCGATCTCCTTGTCATCGAGTTCGCCTTCGCGCAGCCTTTTGCGGAATTTCTGCCGGGTGGCGGAATCCTGCGCTGGCTCGGACTCGGCGTTGAAGCCAACTTGACGCGCCGGCGGCAGCAGGGCGTCGAGCACACGGTCCTCGGCGGCATCGAGCGCACGGTCGCGCACCGACTTCATCGCACGCTCGCGGCCATCCTTGATTGCGATTTCCATCAGGTCGCGGATGATGGTGTCCACATCGCGGCCGACGTAGCCGACTTCGGTGAACTTCGTCGCTTCGATCTTGATGAAGGGCGCATTTGCCAGGCGGGCCAGGCGGCGCGCGATCTCGGTCTTGCCGACCCCCGTCGGGCCGATCATGAGGATGTTCTTGGGCGTGATCTCGCTACGCAACGGCTCCTCGACCTGAGCCCGACGCCAACGATTGCGCAGCGCAATCGCTACAGCCTTCTTGGCCTTGTCTTGGCCGACGATGTGCTTGTCGAGTTCGGAGACGATCTCCGGCGGGGTCATCTGGGTCATGCGTTCAGCCTCAATCCAGCACTTCGATGGTGTGGTGATGATTGGTGTAGATGCACAGGTCACCGGCGATGGAGAGCGCCTTGGAGACGACTTCCTTCGGGTCGAGTTCGGTATTCTCGATCAGCGCGCGCGCTGCCGACTGGGCGTAGGCGCCGCCGCTGCCGATGGCGACGATGCCCTGCTCAGGCTCGAGCACATCACCGTTGCCGGTGATCACCAGCGAGTGCTCGCGGTCGGCGACCGCCAACATGGCTTCGAGCCGACGCAGCATGCGGTCGGTACGCCAATCCTTGGCCAGTTCCACTGCGCTGCGGAGCAGGTTGCCCTGATGTTTGTCGAGCTTGGCTTCGAAGCGCTCGAACAAGGTGAAAGCATCGGCGGTGCCACCGGCAAAACCGGCGAGGATCTGACCGTTGTAGAGGGTACGAACCTTGCGTGCGGATGCCTTGATGACGATATTGCCCAAGGTGACCTGGCCGTCCCCGCCGAGAGCGACACGATTGCCGCGCCGCACCGACAGGATGGTGGTGCCACGATATTGTTCCATGATGAGTCCTCGCTGGCCCCTGGCCAGCGCTGGTAGTGGGTTCAGTAACGCAGCGTGACGTGCGCGACCTGATCGACGCTCATGACCCGCAGCAAGGCTGCGACCATGGCATTGACGTTGAATAGGGTCACCAGTTTACCCTGCGCCTTCACCATCGCGAGAATGTTGAAGAGCAGCCCTGCGCAGACGAAATCGACACGGCGCAGTTGCGCACAATCCACCTTGAATTGATGTTGTTCCGTCGCGAGGCTGGCAAACCGCTTCAGCGCATCATTTGAAGCCCCGCACAATTCACCACTCAACTGGAAACTGCCTTCAGGAGCGGCCCGCCCCCGCGACTCGGACGGCTGCGACGCAGGCACCACGACACCCTTCCATGACGGCGGCGACTCTTCGAAGGTGATCGCGTAGTCGATGGCGAGGTTCTCGAACCGCGTCTGATCACCGGCGAATTGCAACAGTTCGAGCAGCAGCAGCCAGGTGTCTCGCCCCTCCGGCTGACCGACAACCGCACGCCTCGACAGTTCGTCGATGAGGGCCTCGACACTCGACAGACTGACCTTGATACGCTCGGCCGCCAACGTGTCGAGCAGACGCAACAACGCGCCGCATCCCGCATCCGCCACGCCACGCAGCTTACCGACATCGACACGAACCGCACCGTCACGCCGAGCGAGCATGGCAACCTGCTGCAACTGGGCTTCCGCCTGTGCGGACAAATTCCCGGATAGCCCGACCGTTGGCATGCGCTCTCCGGCCGGACGACTTGCCGCGGCGGACAGATCCACCCAAGGCGGCGGCGAGCGCTCGAAACGGGTCGCATAGTCGAGCACACGGGACTCGAATTGCTGACGCTGGCCGGTCAGGCGATACAGATCGAGCAACATCATCCACAGACCCTCGCCCGGGATCGCGCTGAAATCGTCGAGGGCAGCCACCAGCACCTGTTCGGCCGCGCCGACATCGTCATTGGCATAGAGAACGGCAGCCTCCTCGAAAACCGCGCCGACGCCTGCGCCAACCTCCTGCACCTCGACCTTGCTGGCAGCCTTGAAAAGGCCCGGCGCGCCGTCACCAATGGTGAAATCGAGTGCGGAAAGCTCGGTTGGCGGCGGAAGCACCGCTTCGCCCTCGACCGGCGAAACCGGCTCCACGGGCGTCGCGCCAACCACTGATTTCCGGCCGAAAAAGGAAAGTGCCACGCTGCGCTTTACCCCAAGTGTTCGATGCGGGCCTCAAGCCCAAATCAAAGGATAGCATTTCCCGCAATATGCCCGCGAATGCGAACACTGACGGCAATTACGTTTTGTAAATATCCGCATCAGCACGCACCACTGGACGGCTTCGCAAGCTCGGATAGAATGCTGCAATGCAACCAGAAAACCCCGTCGCGCAGACGCCACGGTCGGCTTTGCCGTCTCTGGCGTCTTCGTTCGTTTTGCCCGTCCGCGTCTACTATGAAGATACGGACGCAGCGGGCGTTGTGTATTACGCAAACTACCTGCGCTTCTGCGAACGTGCTCGCACCGAGTGGCTGCGTGCGCTTGGTGTCGAGCAGCAAGCGCTGATGCACTCGAGCGGCATCGCCTTCGTCGTGCGCTCGGTCAAGGCCGACTATCTTCAGCCTGCCCGCCTCGACGATTCGCTGCAAGTCATAAGCCACATCGGTTCGCTGCGTCGTGCCAGCCTGCAGTTCGACCAGGAAATCCGCCGTGATGGGCAACTTCTGTTTGCCGCCCAAGTCCTAATCGCCTGCATCGATCATCGCCGGCAAAAACCGGCCGCGATGCCAGCCCATCTGCACTCCCACTTCGAAAGCCTAGCATGACCGTCACTCACGATCTTTCCATTCTGAGCCTGATCAGCCAGGCCAGCGTGCTCGTCCAGCTCGTCATGGCGCTGCTCGCCACCTTGTCGCTGGTGTCTTGGTACTGGATCTTCCGCAAGTGGTTCCAGATCCGGGCGGCACGCGCGCAGACCGATACCTTCGAGCGCGACTTCTGGAGTGGCGGCGACCTCAACACGCTGTTCGAAGCCGCCACCCGCCACGAGACCGGCGGCATGGAACGCATCTTCGAAGCCGGCTACCGCGAGTACACCAAGCTGCGTGCCAAGGGGCACGACCACTCCGCCATCCTCGACGGCGCGCGCCGTGCAATGCGCGCGACCTACCAGCGCGAAGTGGATGACCTTGAAGCCCACCTCGCCTTCCTCGCCTCGGTCGGCTCGGTGTCGCCCTACATCGGCCTGCTCGGTACCGTGTGGGGGATCATGAACTCGTTCCGCGGCCTGTCCAGCGTCGGCTCGGCCACGCTGGCCCAGGTCGCCCCCGGCATCGCCGAAGCGCTCGTCGCCACCGCAATTGGCCTTTTCGCGGCGATCCCGGCCGTCGTCGCCTACAACCGCTTCGCGCATGACATCGATCGCCTCGGCATCCGCTTCGAAAGCTTCATCGAAGAGTTCTCCAACATCCTGCAGCGCAACCTGCGCTGACGGACACGGAGGCACACCATGCGTCAACGCCGTTTAATGAACCAGATCAACGTCGTGCCTTACATCGACGTGATGCTGGTGCTGCTGGTGATCTTCATGGTCACCGCGCCGATGATCCAGCAGGGCACCATCAGCGTACCGTCCGCCGGCGCAGGAACCCCACCGCCGCAGGCCGAAGCCATCTTTATCGAAGTCAAGGCTGACGGCGCGCTTGCACTGCGCCCGAGCACCAGTGGCACATCACGCGCGATTCGCAAGGATCAGCTCGACGTCGCGCTCAAGGATGCACTGGCGAAAAACCCGGAGCAGCCCTTCCTGGTCGCCGCCGACAGCAAGCTGGATTACCAGAAAGTGATCGACGTGCTCGAAGTCGCCCGTAGCGTCGGTGTGCGCAAGATCAGCCTCGTCACCCAAAGCTCCACCCCGAGGAAATGAGGGATCGCGCAGCACTGCCCCGCGAAGCGCCGGGCAAATGGCAATCCCTGGGTCTGACCCTGGCAGTCCACCTGGGGCTTTTTCTGTTCCTGTTCTTCGGCATCCGCTGGCAGAGCGCGCCACCGGCTGCGCTCGAAGTCAGCCTGGCCAGCGCCCCACGTGTTGCCGCACCCGCGCCAGCTCCGGACCCTGCGCCAAGGCCCGAACCCAAGCCAGAGCCCAAACCCGAACCCAGACCTGAGTCACCTCCGCCCCCCAAACCCGAACCGAAGCCTGAACCCAAGCCGGAGCCAGAGCCACCCAAGCCCGCGCCGGCGCCGAAACCCGAAATCGTGGCCAAGCCACCGGAGAAAAAACCCGAGCCCCCCAAGCCAGAACCGAAGCCCGAGCCAAAACCAACGCCGAAGCCCGAGCCTAAGCCGGAACCGAAGCCTCAACCCAAGCCGGAACCAAAACCGGAACCAAAACCCGAGCCCAAGCCTCAACCAAAACCGGAACCAAAGCCTCAGCCGAAGCCTGAGCCGAAACCGGTCCAGGATGATTACATGAAGCAACTGCTGAACCAGCAAACCCAGGCAGCGCAAAGCGCCCGCCTCGAGGGGATGCTGCGCCAGGAGGCGGCTCGCGCCGGAGCGCAAGGTGACATGGACAAGTACAAGCAGGCCATCGCGGCCAAGGTACGCGGCAATCTGCTGCGTCCGCCTGGCTTGACGGGAAACCCCGAGGCAACCTTCGAGGTCGATCAGCTACCGTCTGGCGAAGTGCTCAACCTGCGGCTCAAGCGCTCGTCCGGCGTTCCTGCGCTGGACGAAGCCATCGAACGTGCCATCCGGCGTTCGAGCCCGCTGCCGCTTCCGCCCAATCCGGGCCTCTTCCAGCGCACGCTGGAGTTCAAGTTCCGCCCGCTGGCAGAAGACTGACGCGCCTTATCTGCTTAATTAATCGATATAATCCGCGGCTGGAGTACCCCACATGACCCGAATCCTCACCGCTTTCCGCCTGCTGCTCGTCCTCGCCTTGGCCGGTTTTGCCTTGGGCGCACGTGCGCAGCTCTCGATCGAAATCACCGGCGCGGGCGCCTCGCGCTTCCCGGTCATCATCCCGATCTTCCAAAACGAAGGCCAGCTGCCAAACAGCGTGACCGACGTCGTGCGCGCCGACCTCGACCGCAGCGGTTTGTTCAGCCTGGTTGACCTCGGTCCGCTGGCGTTGCCCGAATCGGTCGTACCCGACCTGCCCGCCCTGCGCGGCCGCGGTGCCGATGCAGTGCTGACCGGCAGCGTCATCGCACAGGGCGGCGGGCGCTACGAGGTGCGTTTCCGCTTGTTCGACACGCAGACGCAGATGGAGCTCGGCGCCATGGCGCTGCCCATGATGGCGTCGCAAAACCGTCTCGTCGGCCATCGCATCGCCGACTTCGTCTACGAAAAGCTCACCGGCCAACCGGGCTACTTCTCGACCCGCATCGCCTACGTCATCAAGAGCGGCACCAACTTCGAACTGCAGGTCGCCGACGCCGACGGCATGAATGCCGCCACCGCGCTACGTTCACGCGAGCCGATCATCTCGCCGTCCTGGTCGCCGGACGGTCAGCGCCTGGCTTACGTGTCCTTCGAACAGAAGAAGCCGATCATCTACGTGCATACGCTCGCCACCGGCCAGCGTCGCGTCGTCGCCAACTTCAAGGGTTCCAACTCCGCACCCACCTGGGCACCGGATGGTAATCAGCTTGCCGTCGTGCTGACCAAAGATGGCCAGTCGCAACTCTACGTGCTCAATGCCGATGGCTCCGGCGTGCGTCGCCTGGCCAGTTCGTCCGGCATCGACACCGAGCCCTTCTGGGGCAACGACAGCAACATCTATTTCACCTCCGATCGCGGCGGCAGCCCGCAGATCTACCGTATTTCCGCTGGCGGCGGCAGTGCCCAGCGGGTGACCTTCGATGGCAGCTATAACGTCAGTCCGCGCCTGTCCGCGGATGGCACCCTGCTCGCCTTCATCACCCGCAACGCAGGTCGCTTCCAGGTGGCGGTGCAAGACCTCGCCACCCGCCAGACAACGATCCTCACCGATTCGGCGCGCGACGAATCGCCCAGCTTCGCTCCCAACGGCCGCATGATCCTCTACGCCACTGAAAGTGGCGGTCGGGGCGTACTGGCCGCGGTGTCGTCTGATGGGCGGATCAAGCAGCGCCTGACGGTGCAGGCCGCCGATGTCCGCGAGCCCGCCTGGGGTCCGCAGCCACGGTAATAAAAAAGCTGTAATCACTGCTGTCTTCAAACGAAAGAAAACGGAGCATCACCCATGAAAAAACTCGTCATCCCCGCCCTGCTGTCGCTCATCCTCGCCGCGTGCTCGAGCACCGGCACAGACAACGCTGCCACCAAGGTCGAAGACCGTTCGGGCGCCGGCGTGGCCACTGTGACCGCCGGTAGCGCATCGGGCTCGGGTATCGCCGCCCTGACCGACCCGAACAACATCCTGTCCAAGCGCAGCGTGTTCTTCGACTTCGACAGCTATGTCATCAAGTCCGAAGCCAAGCCGCTGGTCGAAGCGCACGCCCGCTTCCTGGTGCAGAACCCGCAGATGAAGATGCTCATCCAGGGCAACACCGACGAGCGCGGCAGCCGCGAATACAACCTGGCGCTGGGCCAGAAGCGTGCTGACGTCGTCAAGCAAGCGCTGATGCTGCTGGGCGCCAAGGAAGCGCAGATCGAGTCGGTCAGCCTGGGCGAAGAAAAGCCGCGTTGCGACGACGCCTCGGAAGCCTGCTACGCCGAAAACCGCCGTGGCGACATGCTGTACTCGGGCGAGTTCTAAGATGAAGCGCCTGCTGCCGCTGGCGGTGATGCTTGCCCTGTCATCGGTCGGACCCGCTCAAGCGGGTCTGTTCGGTGACGACGAGGCGCGTCGCCAGATCATCGATATGCGCCAGGATCTCGAAGGTCGGCTCGAAACCACCAGCCGTGGCCAACTCGAGCTCGCCAACCAGAACGAGCAGCTACGCGCCGAAGCAGCGCGTCTGCGCGGCCAGATCGAGCTGCTGATCAATGAGGTGGAAACCCTCAAGCAGCGGCAGCGGGACTTCTACGTCGACCTCGACACCCGTCTGCGCCAACTCGAAACCGCGGGTCCCGCCAGCACCCCCGCCGCCAGCGCCGATCCGGCTGCCGAGTCCGGCGAGTATGAAGCCGCGCTGACCCTGATGAAGGACGGCAAGCATCGCGAGGCGCTCACGGCCTTCGAGACCTTCGTCGCCAAGTATCCTGCCGGCAACTTCACGGCCGGTGCCCATTTCTGGGCAGGCAATGCCGCACTGCAACTCAAGGACATCAACGCCGCCAACAAGCACTTCAACACCGTGCTGACCAAGTGGCCCAACGACAACGTCGCCCCCGACGCCATGCTCGGGCTGGCCAACAGCCAGCAGTCCATTGGCGATGCAGCGACCTCACGCCGCACGCTTCAGGCACTCACCGAGCGCTACCCGCAGAGCAACGCCGCCCAGGTCGCCAAGCAGCGCCTCGGCAACGGCAAGCGCTGAGATCAAGGCGTGACAAACGCGACATCGACGGCGACAGCCGTCAAACTGCGCATCACCGAGATTTTTGCTTCAGTGCAGGGCGAGTCGACGCGCGTCGGCCTGCCCACTGTCTTCATACGTCTCACCGGCTGTCCGTTACGCTGCACCTGGTGCGACACCGCCTATGCGTTCACAGGCGGTGAATCGATGAGCGTCGACCAGGTCCTGGCCGAAGTTGCACACCATGGACTGCAGCACGTCTGCGTCACCGGCGGGGAACCGCTTTCGCAGAAGGCCAGCTTGGCGCTGATGAGCGCGCTGTGCGAGGCGGGCCACTCGGTATCGCTCGAAACCAGCGGCGCGCTCGATATCAGCGCCGTCGACCCGCGCGTATCACGCATCGTCGACCTGAAGGCACCCGGTTCGGGCGAAGTCGAACGCAATCTCTACTCAAACATCGCCCAGCTCACCGTTCACGATGAGCTCAAGATCGTGCTGGCCAACGCAGCCGACTACGATTGGGCAAAGCAGCAGATCCTTGAACACGGCATTGCCGAGCGCTGCACCGTGCTGCTGTCACCGGTCGCAGGTGAGCTCGAGCCTGCGCAGCTGGCAGAGTGGATCGTGCGCGACCGCCTGCCTGTGCGTTTCCAGTTGCAGCTGCACAAGGTGCTCTGGAACGACGCGCGCGGCCGCTGAAGCACACTGTAACGATCGCGCTCCACGCCTTCCGGACCTCTATTTTCGATGACCTCAGCCAAACGCGCCGTCGTCCTGCTGTCAGGCGGCCTTGACTCCGCGACCTGCCTTGCCATCGCCCGCGACATGGGCTTCGACACCTACGCCCTGTCGGTTGCCTACGGCCAACGTCATGCAGCCGAGCTGACGGCCTCGACGCGTGTCGCACAGGCGCTCGGTGCGCGAGAACATCGCTTGGCACGCGTCAACCTGGGGCAGTTCGGCGGATCTGCCCTGACCGACCCCGGCATTGCCGTGCCCGAAGATGAAGAGAACGCCGGCATCCCCGTCACTTACGTGCCTGCGCGCAACACAGTGATGCTGTCGATTGCACTGGCCTGGGCCGAAGTGCTCGGCGCAAACGACATCTTTGTCGGCGTGAACGCGGTGGATTACTCCGGCTACCCGGATTGCAGGCCGGAATTCATCCAGGCCTTCGAGACCATGGCCAACCTGGCCACCAAAGCGGGTGTCGAGGGTGCCCGCTTGCGCATCCATGCCCCACTGATCTCGCTCAGCAAGGGTGACATCATCCGTCGAGGGGTCGAACTGGGTGTCGACTACGGCATCACCGTGACCTGCTATCAAGCGGACGACGCCGGTCGCGCTTGCGGCCGCTGCGAAGCCTGCCGCTTGCGTGCCGCAGGCTTCGCGGCCGCCGGCGTACCCGACCCCACCCCTTATCAGTTGCGCAACGCATAGCATCCGACGGCACCATGGAAGAAACGATCGTTTCCGCCCCCACCATCGCCTGGCTGGCCTTCGCCATCGGCGCGGTGTTCGGACTCGTCGCCAATCGCACCCATTTCTGCACCATGGGCGCGGTATCGGACATCGTCAACATGGGCGACTGGGGTCGCATGCGGATGTGGGCCATCGCGGTCGCAGTTGCGATCCTGGGCACGGCCGCACTGCAACTGAACGGTCTTTTCGATGCATCCAAGTCAATCTACACCAGCAACAAGCTGACCTGGCTGTCGCACATCGTGGGTGGCCTCGCCTTCGGGGTCGGCATGACATTGGCTTCGGGCTGCGGCAGCAAGACGCTGATCCGCATCGGCGGTGGCAATCTGAAGTCGCTGGTTGTATTCGTCTTCCTCGGCCTCAGTGCCTACATGACGATCCGGGGCCTGTTCGCGGTCGGCCGGGTACGCTTTCTCGACACGGTCGCCATTGATCTTTCGCACGGTCAGGATGTGCCCGCCTTTCTCACCGCCAACGGCTTCGACCCGACCAGTGCCCTGATGCTGGCGGCCGGAGTGATCGGCGGGGCATTATTATTGTTTGCCCTTGCCGATCGGGAGGCACGCCGCGCCGACATTTGGCTGGGCGGCGCCATCATCGGCGCGACCGTGATCACAGCCTGGTATGTCTCGGGGCATGTCGGCCATGTCGCCGAGCATCCCGAAACCCTCGAGGAAGCCTTCATCGGAACCAACAGCGGACGCGCGGAATCGCTGACCTTCGTCGCTCCGGTGGCCTTCACGCTGGAACTGCTGATGCTGTGGAGCGACAGCAGCCGAATCGTCACCTTCGGCATCGCCAGTGCGCTTGGCGTTATCGTCGGTGCAGCCTTGCATGCGGTGCTATCAGGCAGTTTCCGCATCGAGGGCTTTCGCGACGCGCCCGACCTCGTGCGCCACATGGTGGGTGGCATCCTGATGGGCTTTGGCGGCGTCACCGCGCTTGGCTGCACAATCGGTCAAGGCATTACGGGCCTGTCCACCTTGGCGCTGGGATCAGCCATCACCACCGCTGCGATCATCGTCGGCTCGGCCATCACCATGAAAATCCAGTACTGGTTACTGATGCGAGAAACCTGAGCGCACACGAATCTAAATTCCTTCTTGACGCGAAGGCCATAGCCTCCTAGAATCTGGCCTCGCTTTTGGGTCGTTAGCTCAGCTGGTAGAGCAGCGGACTTTTAATCCGTTGGTCGCAGGTTCGAATCCCGCACGGCCTACCAAGACAACGTGAAGATGCCTCGGGCCCAGCCCGGGGCATTTTCATTTCAAGGTCAGATACAAATCCGACCGAGACATGCCGGCGCATCGACGATGCCCAGCACGGCATCCCGACCCGGTCCTGACGCCACCGGATCTGTTCAAGGCAGCGCGCCTCATCTGTAAAAAACGCGCAGCCCGTGCTCACGACGGTCACAATGAGCATGTAATCGTTCCATTTTTCGTGCGGTCTGCCCTTTTTCGCAGGCCCGGCCGGTCCGCCAGTTGCGCCACACGCGCAAGCCACCGGCCTGATGCTCGCCTGGCGGAGGCGCGCAAACCGCCGCCGCACACCAAGACATGCGCCGGCACAATGACAAGGAGCCTGAACATGGCCAAGGAAGAACTCATCGAAATGCACGGATCCGTTACCGAGGTCCTGCCCGACGGTCGTTACCGCGTCACGCTGGATAACGGTCACAACCTCATCGCCTACTCCGGCGGCAAGATGCGCAAGCACCACATCCGCATCATCGCCGGTGACAACGTCTCGCTCGAGATGTCGCCATACGACCTGAGCAAAGGCCGGATCACATTCCGCCACCTGCCAGGCCGCCCCGCCGGCACCGCCGCTGCACCGCCGCCGCGCCGTCGCTGAACACGTTCGCCCCCACAAAGCCCCTGCCGAGAACGCAGGGGCTTTTTTCGTTTACGGACCGCTTCACCGGCGAGCTCCGCAAGACAGCTCGCCTGAATGTATACATTAATAAGATAAAAACACCCTTTACGTAGATAAATTGGGCGTTTAGACTTTTATATGTATACATCAGGAAGCCACCATGCCTGAAACACCTACTCCCTCCAGCGAAGAAAACGCCTCCCAGACGGTACGCGCGCTGCTGCGCCTGCGCGAAATGATCCTCGATGGCGAGCTCTCCGCTGGAGAGCGAATTTCCGAGCCCGTCGTTGCCGAGCTGACCGGCATCTCGCGTACCCCCATCCGGACTGCATTGGTGCGCCTACAGGAAGAAGGACTACTCGAGCCGATTCGCTCGGGTGGATTCCGCGTGCGCGCCTTTTCGCTCGACGAGATTCGCGATGCGATCGAGATTCGCGGCACGATGGAAGGACTCGCCGCCCGACTGGCGGCCGAACGCGGCGTCTCGGCCGAACGGCTGGCCAGCCTGACGAGCTGTGTCGACGAGATCGACGCCGTGCTGGCGGACGACGGCGGCCTCAGTGACACGCGCTTCGCCGCCTACGTCGCCGGCAATGCCCGTTTTCACGAACTGCTCGAGCAGGCTTGCGACAGCGACGTGCTACGTCGCCAGCTCGACCGTGCCAAATCCCTGCCCTTCGCCTCCCCCAATGGTTTCCTGCGCGTGCAAGCCGTCGCCCCCGACGCCTTGAACACCTTGCGCATCGCCAATGCACAGCACCGCGCCTTGGTCGAGGCGCTGTCTGCGCGTGAGGGAAGCCGTGCGGAAGCCCTGATGCGCGAGCACGCGCGCATTGCACAACGCAACCTGCACGCCACCCTCGCCAACCCCGGCATCAAGGCGCTGATCCCGGGCGCCAGCCTGATCGTCGATAGCTGAACCACGCTGCCGGACAGCGGAACCGGCAGTGCAACGCATTCCATCCGCCCCCCACAACGAGAGGAGACATACCATGCGTCTGAAACAGACCCTGATCGCCACGGCCCTGCTCGGCCTCGCCCTGCCCGCCACTGCCCAGAACGAGCCGATCGTGCTCAAGCTGGCGCACTCCCTGCCGCCGATCTCGGCGGCCCACACCAAGTTCATCGTGCCCTGGTGCGAGAAGATCGAAGCCGCGTCGCAGCAGCGCCTGAAGTGCCAGATCTACCCGGCGATGTCACTCGGCGGCGCGCCGGCGCAGTTGTTCCAGCAGGTCCGCGATGGTGTGTCCGACATCACCTGGACCCTGCCTGGCTGGACCGCCGGCCGCTTCCCGGTATCGGAAGTGTTCGAGTTGCCCTTCTTCACCGCCGACCGCGAAGGCTCGTCGCGTGCGCTGTGGGATTTCGTGCAGAAGAATGCGATGAGCGAGTTCGCCGGGGTGAAGCCCATCGCCACCTGGGTGACGGGGCCTTACGTCTTCCACTTCCGCGACAAGGAAGTAAAGACACTGGCCGACCTGAAGGGCATGAAGGTGCGCGCCCCCTCGCGCCTGGGTAACAAGCTGCTCGCCTCGCTGGGTGCCGTACCGGTCGGCATGCCGGTGCCGCAAATGCCGGAAAGCCTCGCCAAGGGTGTGATCGAAGGTGCGCTGGTGCCGTGGGAAGTCGTGCCGCCGACCAAGACTCACGAACTGACCAAGTTCCACGCCGAGGTCGCCAACGAACGCACGATGACCGCCGCGACGATGATCTTCGTGATGAACCAGAAGAAGTACGACAGCCTGCCGGCGGACCTGAAGAAGGTCATCGACGACAACAGCGGACGCGACACCTCGGCCTGGGTGTCGGCCCAGTTTGCACCGTCCGATGTTGCAGCACGGGAGATGACGGTGGCGCGCGGCAACGCGGTGTATGCGATCCCGCAGGACGAGCTCGCCAAGTGGGGCGCCGCCAGCCGTGTCGTCACCGAAGAATGGATCAAGGAAGTCGCCGACGGCCAGCGCCTGCACGACGAAGCCCTTGCCCTCGTCAAACAGTATTCCAAATAAAATCCGGAGGAGAACCGAATGTTTCCGAAGAATGCCTGGTACGTCGCCTGTACGCCCGACGAAATCGATGACAAGCCGCTCGGCCGCATGATCTGCGGTGAACGGATCGTGTTCTACCGCGCGCAGGAAGGCGCCGCCGCCGCGGTGGAGGACTTCTGCCCGCACCGTGGCGCACCGCTGTCGCTGGGCCGCGTGGTCGAAGGCAAGCTGGTGTGCGGCTACCACGGCCTGGAAATGGGCTGCGACGGCAAGACCATCGCCATGCCCGGTCAGCGGGTGCGCGGCTTCCCCTGCATCCGCAGCTTTCCGGTCATCGAGCGCTACGGCTACATCTGGGTGTGGCCGGGCGACGCAGCGCAGGCCGACCCCGCCAAGCTGCCGCATCTGGCCTGGGCCGAGAGCCCCGACTGGGCCTTCGGTGGCGGTCGCTATCACATCCATTGCGACTACCGCCTGATGATCGACAACCTGATGGACCTGACGCACGAGAAGTACGTGCACGCCACCAGCATCGGCCAGAAGGAACTCGATGAGACCCAACCGGCCACCCGCGTCGACGGCGACACCGTCATCACCAGCCGCTTCATGGAAAGCGTGATGCCGCCGCCGTTCTGGCAAGCCGCGCTGCGCGGCAACAATCTGGCCGACGACGTGCCCTGCGATCGCTGGCAGATCTGCCGCTACACCGCGCCCGGCCAGATCCTGATCGACGTCGGCGTCGCGCATGCCGGCAAGGGCGGTTTCGACGCCGACCCCGCGTTCAAGGCGTCGGGCATCGTGGTTGACTTCATCACGCCCGAGACCGAGACCACCATGTGGTATTTCTGGGGTTTGGCGCGCAACTTCCAGCCGCGCGACAAGGCGCTCACCGCCAGCATCCGCGAAGCACAAGGCAAGGTCTTCGCCGAAGACCTGGAGATGCTCGAGTCGCAGCAGCGCAACCTGCTGACATGGCCCGAGCGCAAGCTGCTGAGCCTCAACACTGACGCCGGTGGCGTACAGGCCCGACGCATGCTGGACAAGATGATCGAGCAGGAACGCGACGCGGCCGCAGAAGCCAGCGCCTGATCTCCCCGCGGTGGATGACCCGGCGTCATCCACCCAGCCAGGAAGCCCCAACATGAAGACACCCACCCTTACCGTGCGCGTCGTGCGCAAGACGGCCGAAGCGACCGACATCGCCACCTTCGAACTGGTCGATGCCCAAGGTGACGCCCTGCCCCCCTTCTCTGCCGGCGCCCACATCGACGTGCATCTGCCCAACGGCCTGGTGCGCCAGTACTCGCTGTGCAACGACTCCGCCGAAACCCACCGCTACCTGATCGGCGTGCTTCGCGACCCGGCCTCGCGCGGGGGCTCGCAAGCCCTGCACGACCTCGTGAATGAAGGCGACATCCTGCAGATCAGCGCACCGAAGAACCATTTCCCGCTTGCCCACGAAGCCCGCCGCAGCCTGTTGCTGGCTGGCGGCATCGGCATCACCCCCATCCTGTGCATGGCCGAGCGCCTGGCCATCAGCGGCGCCGAATTCGACCTGCACTACTGCACACGTTCGCCCGCGCGCACGGCCTTCCGTAGCCGCATTCAGGGCTCAGCCTTCACCTCACGCGTGCATTTTCATTTCGACGATGGCGACGCGGCGCAAAAGCTCGACATCGCCGCGACGCTGGGCAAGGTGGAGGATGGCACGCATCTGTATGTCTGCGGCCCCAAGGGCTTCATGAACGCTGTGCTCGACACCGCCCGCGCCGCCGGCTGGCCCGAGGCACAACTGCATTACGAATTCTTCGCGGCCGATGTCGGCCCGTCGGACAGCGACGAAAGCTTCGAGGTCAAGCTTGCCAGCTCGGGCCGCGTCATCAAGGTCGAAAAGGACAAGACGATCATCACCGCGCTCGCCGCGGCCGGCGTGGAGATTCCGTTCTCCTGCGAACAAGGCGTGTGCGGCACCTGCCTGACCCGCGTGCTCGAAGGGGTGCCCGACCACAAGGACAACTATCTCACCCCGGAAGAGCAGGCGGCCAACGACCAACTCCTGCCGTGCTGTTCGCGCGCCAAAAGCCCGATGCTGGTACTGGATCTCTGACGTCATTCCATTTCCGGGAACATCTTTATGGCAGCATGGTCAGCCCAAGGCCTCGATGATTCGAGGCCAGCGTGGCCCCCTTAACTGCCTCTCACCGGGAGAAGAATATGAACGTACGCGATACCGATCTCTCCACGACCGAATTCGACAGCCTGCTGCCCGCCGCGCGCATGGATCGTCGCGGCTTCGTCACTACCGTCGCGGCAGCGGGTTTCGCCCTTGCCGTGCAGCCGGTCCAGGCCAGCACCGTGATCAGTACCGACGCTGCAGGCCTCGATGCCGGCAATGCCTCGGTCAAAGTCAGCGGCGGCGAACTGCCCATCTACTTCGCCCGCCCGGCACACGGCGACAAGCTGCCGGTCGTGCTGGTGGTCCAGGAGATCTTCGGCGTGCATGAGCACATCCGCGACGTCTGCCGCCGCCTGGCAAAACAGGGTTACCTGGCGATCGCGCCCGAGCTGTTCTTCCGCCAGGGTGATCCCACCAAGCTTGAGAATGTCGCAGACATCCTGTCTTCCATCGTATCCAAGGTGCCGGATGCACAGGTCATGGCTGACCTCGACGCCTGCGCTGACTGGGCGACCACCCGTGGTGGCGACGCAGCCCGCCTGGCGATCACCGGTTTTTGCTGGGGCGGGCGCATCACCTGGCTGTACGCCGCCCACAATCCCAAGCTGAAGGCAGGCGTCGCCTGGTACGGCCGCCTGGATGGCGCGCCCTCGGACAATCAGCCCAAACACCCGATCGATATCGCCGCGAATCTCAACGCGCCAGTGCTCGGTCTGTACGGTGGACAGGATCAAGGTATTCCGCTGGATGACGTGGAGGCCATGCGCGAGGCCATCAAATCAGCAGGCAAACCGAGCGAAATCGTCGTCTACCCCGACGCCCCGCATGCGTTCCACGCCGACTACCGCCCGACCTACCGCAAGGCCGATGCTGAAGACGGCTGGAAACGCCTTCTTGGATGGTTGTCGGCCCGAATCTGAGCAACGCGAGGCTCATCGACAAGGGTGACGACGGTCGCCGTCCTCACCCCACCGAACACCTCGGCACGAGCCACACCGGTGCCGGCCACCCAGCCGAAAGCAAGGCCACAGAGTGCCGCAAGCAGTGCGGACAACCATCTCCACCAGCGTCCCTTCATACCCCGTCCTTGCCCTGCATGCCGAAGTGCAAGGTTGGACGCAAGCGAACGCTCAGCGTTCCGAAGACGAATCAGTGGTTGCGCGCGCAGCCCGCTCACCCGCACGCAGCTCTTCCAGCAAGCGTGCCGCCACCAGACCATTCACCAAGCCGAATACCACCGCCGCCAACGCAAACACCGGCGTCAGGTAGAACACCCCATCGTGGGGCACCAGCCACAGGCGCGCCACCACCAATTGCGCGCCGATATGGGCAAAAGCGGCCAGGATGCTGTGACTGACCGGGCCAAACCAGCGTGCCGGCAGATGCATCGCCAGCCCCAGCACCAGCAAGCTGGCCAATGCGCCAGACACGCTCAGGAAGAAACCCGGCGCCAGAAACTGCCCCAGCAGCAGGCTGCCGGCAAGCACGCGCAACAAAGCAACCCACACGGCTTCACGCCAACCCCAGCGGGCCAGTACGATCAACGTGACGATATTGGCCAAGCCGGGCTTCACCCCTGGCAAGGGCAAGGGAATCGCCGCTTCGGCCACCGTCAGCACGATCGCCGCAGCAGCATGGCGCGCGATGCGGCGATCTTTCTCGGTGGGAACAAGTTCAATAGTTGAGCGAATCATAGTCGGCCCCGCGGCCACTCAGGCTGAGGCTGACCTCGTTCGGTGCACAGATGGCCACCGCGCCAGCCTGCGTCAGCCACCCTTGGCGCACGCAGTACTGCCGCGGCCCGGGGTCCGAAGCGACCCGGGCACGACCGGGTTCGACTTCGATGCGCGTGGTGCCGAGCGGCCCCGGCACGTCCAGCACACGCGGCGCCGACAGTTCAAGTTCGGCAACGACCTTGCCGCCAGCACGGACGATGGCTGTGTCAGGCCGCCCCCCTTGCCACAGGGACAACAGGGAATGGACACAGAGTGCAACTCCACCCACCACCACCCCCACATCACCCGGCCGCAGCAGGCTGCGCCAGGCGAGAGCACGCTTCACGACGCCTTGCCGTCGGCCTGCACGGCCTCGCGGTCGGCGGCCCGCCTCGCTGCCGAGCGGTGGCGAACAATCACACTGACCTGGTCACGAAAACAGCCGGCCAACCATTCTGCAAGATAGACCGACCGGTGTTGCCCCCCCGTACAGCCGATCGCGACCGTCAGGTAACTACGGTTGTCCCGCACGTAGGACGGCAGCCAGTTGGCGATGAACGTGCGGATATCCTCGGCCATGCGCCCGACCTCCGGAATCTGTCGCAGGAACTCGATCACAGGCTCATCGCGCCCGGTCAGCGGCCGCAGACGCGGGTCGTAATGCGGATTGGGCAGGCAGCGCACGTCGAACACGAGGTCCGCATCGAGCGGAATGCCGTACTTGAAGCCGAAGGACTCGAACATCAGCGTGAGTCCCTCACTTGCCTCGACATGAATGAAGTCCTTCACCCAAGCCCGCAGCGTATTGGGGTGCAGGTCGCTGGTGTCGATGCGATGCCCCAACTCGGCAATACTCGCCAAGGCTTCACGTTCGCGCTGAATCGCCTCCTCCACCGTCACCCCGTCACCCGCCAGCGGATGGCGGCGGCGGGTCTCGGAGAAACGCGCAATCAGGGCATCGTCACGCGCTTCGAGGAAAATGAAACGGAGATCCGTCACCGTTTCGCGCAGCACGTCCAATTGGCTCGGCAGGGCAGCGATGCTGGCACCCGAGCGCATATCCACCGCAACCGCCGCTCGCTTCCAGCCCGCACCACGCAAATGTGTCACCAACTGCGGCAGCATCGCCGCAGGCAGATTGTCGACGACGTAATATCCGGCATCTTCCAGCACGTTGAGGGCAATACTCTTGCCCGAACCGGACAGGCCGCTGATGAGTACGATCTGCATTGTTCCTCTGGAGTCCGAGACGGCGCGCACGCGCCGGTTGATTGACGACGAGAGACCTCGCCCTCAATTGTGGCGCTTGCGTCCCTCTCCGCGTTCGACCCACAGGTCGGCATTTTCGATCCCCAGCGGACGCGGATCGAACTCGGGCTGCAAGCGCCCCTTCGCCCGCTGGGCTTCGTAGTCCTTCAGCGCCAGCAACGCGGGTTTCTGGAGGACGAGGATGGCGACGATGTTGAGCCAAGCCATGACCCCGACCCCGATGTCACCCAAGCCCCAGGCCAGGTCGCTAGTACGCACGCAACCGTAAAGCGCAGAGCCGATCAAGGCGATACGCAGCACGAACATCAAACCGTCGGAACGAATGTTGCGCGTCAGGTACGCAAGATTCGTTTCTGCAATGTAGTAATACGCAAGCACCGTGGTAAAGGCGAAGAAGAACAGCGCCACCGCGACGAATATCGCCCCGAACCCCGGCAACACGGCCTCCATCGCTGCCTGCGTGAAGCCAGTCCCGGCAGAAATGTTGGCCAAGCCGGTGAATACCTGCACCCCATCCGGGCCGGTCACGTTGTAGGTGCCCGTGATCAGCACCATGAAGGCCGTCGCCGTGCACACGAACAGGGTATCGACATACACCGAAAAAGCTTGCACCAGCCCCTGCGCCGCGGGGTGACTGACCTCGGCCGCCGCCGCTGCGTGCGGCCCCGTGCCCTGCCCTGCCTCATTGGAGTACACGCCGCGCTTGACCCCCCACTGGATGGCCAGACCGATCATTGCGCCAAAGCCGGCCTCGACACCGAAAGCAGACGAAACGATCAACGAAATCACGCCCGGCAGTTTCTCGACGTTGAGGAGCACAACCACCGCAGCGGCCAGAATGTAGCCGAGCGCCATGAAGGGCACGACGATCTGCGTCACCTGCGCGATACGCCGCACGCCACCAAAGATGATCAGGCCCAGCAGGATGACGATGACCGTACCACTGACTGCCGGGTCAATTCCGAAGGCATTGTCCATCGCCGCGGCAATACTGTTGGTCTGCACGCCCGGCAATAGCAAGCCGCAAGCCAGGATCGTCGCCACCGCAAACACGATCGCGTAAACACGCCAACCCAGACCCTTCTCGATGTAATAGGCAGGGCCACCGCGGTACAACCCGTGGTGTTCAGTCTTGTAGATCTGGCCCAGTGCCGACTCGACATAAGCCGTCGCTGCACCGAGGAAAGCCACCATCCACATCCAGAACACTGCACCCGGCCCACCAAAACCGATCGCCGTCGCCACACCCGCGATGTTCCCTGTGCCGACGCGACCCGACAGCGCGATCGTCAGTGCCTGAAAGGACGACACACCGGCGGAAGAGCTTTTGCCCTGAAACATCTGGCGGATCATCTCGCCAATGTGACGGACCTGCATGAAACGGGTTCGAACCGAGAAGTACAGCCCTACGACGAGGCACAGATACACCAGCGCCGGACTCCACACCCAGCCGTTGATCCAATCCACTGCTGCTTGCATGCGCGTGCTTCCGAAATCATCGAAAGCGGGATTGTATCCGCTTGTTGCAACGCGTTCGCAAAACGTGAGCGGGTGGAACCCTGATCAGGCACTCAGCAAACCTCGAGATAATTCCCCGATCGCCGGGCCACACCCGCCCGCTCGAGCTCCTTCACCAGCCAGCCCGCAAGGGCATTCGGATCCAGGCCGAGAAAACGCCGGTTGGCTTCGCGATACAGCGGCGTTTCGTCGAGATGGCGCGGCAACTCTTCGAGCGCGATGCTGCGCACGTCGAGCAGCTTGAAGGTGACGCAGGCGCGAATCGCGTTGCGCGCCATGCGCGCGCCGTCGGCCTCGAAAGCCTGGAGGCGGGCAAAGGCACGCTCGAGCGCGTCGTCGAACTCGGCGAAGGGCGCGCCATGGCCGGGGATCACCACATCAACCGCGAGCCGGCCGATGCCTTCCAGCGTGCGCCGTGCCTCACCCAGCCCGTCGCCGGTACCGAGCACGTCGGCGAAAAGGATGCCGAAGCCGTCGCGCCACAGTGCATCACCGGACATCAGGATGCGGCGCTCGGCGTTGTAGTAGGCGAGCGCGTCCATGTCGTGGCCAGGCGCGGCGATCGCCTGCCATTCGAGTTCCCCGGCGACGAAGCGGTCGCCGGGCGCGAGCGTGGCATCGACCTGGAAGCGCTCGCCGGCCTGGGCCGCGGTACTCAGCAGCAGCGCCGCCTCGTCCCAGTGCGTGACGGCGCGCTCCATGCCGACCGGCACCGTGATGCGGCAGCCGAAGGCGCGCTGCACGCTGGCGTTGCCGCCGATGTGGTCGGAGTGCGAGTGGGTGTTGATCAGCCGCCCGAGCCGCCGTCCGTCGAGCGCGGCGCGCACCAGTGCCACCGTCTGCGCGGCGTGGCTGACATAGCCGGAATCGACCAATGCCGCTTCACCGCCGTCGAACAGCAACACGTTGTTGGCCGACAGCCAGCCGCGCTCGAAGACCTCGATGGTGTCGGGCAGACGGGGCTGCGGGCTCAATCGCTGCCCTCCCCAAGCTGCGCGGCGACGTTGGGCGGCAGCGGCGCAGGGGGCTCAAGCGTGTGTGAGGCAGCCGGTGGCGGCACCGGCACACCATTGATCTCTTCAGCCGTGCGACCACAGCCCAGACACACGCCCGAATCCCAATCGATCATGCACACGCCGACGCACAGTGCATCACTACTCATGCCCGCGTCTCCTGCGCGTGTGCTGCCTCAGCCAGCCATTCGCGGCGCTCGGACACAGCGGCCAGGATGCTGCGACGATCGTCGTCGTGGGTCCGACTCCAGCGCGTGATCTCCTCGATCGTGCGCTGGCAGCCTTCGCACCAGCCCGTATCCGGACTCATGCGACAAACATTGGTACAGGGGGAAGGAATACTCATTGCGACAGTCTCTGCAGGGAATGTGGACTGCGCGTCCATGCGCGCCGTCTCTCTATTGCGAAGCCCTGATTATGAACGAGTCCGCCGCGCGGCGTTCCCGATCAGGCGCAGGCAGCCTTGGCCCGTTTGGCCAGCACCGCGCGCGCCACGCGCGAGGCGGGCTCGCGGCCGAGCTGGGCACTGACCCAGGCCGCAGTGTTCACCAGCGCATCGAGGTCGATGCCGGTATCGATTCCGAGGCCGTTCAGCAACCAGACCACATCCTCGGTGGCGACGTTCCCCGCGGCGCCGGCCGCATAGGGACAGCCGCCCAGGCCGCCAACCGAGGCGTCGAACACCGCCACCCCCATCTGCAGCGAGGCATAGACATTCGCCACCGCCATCCCATAGGTGTCGTGGTAATGGCCGGCGAGCTTGTCGGCAGGCACACGCTTCGTCACCGCCTCCAGCATGCGCTGGATGCTCGCCGGCGTGCCGACGCCGATGGTGTCGCCGAGCGAGACCTCGTAGCAGCCCATGTTCATCAAGGTCGCAGCCACGTCGGCCACCGCCTGCGGCACGATCGCGCCCTCGTAGGGGCAGCCGACAACGCAGGAGACGTAGCCGCGCACGCGCACGCCGGCCGCATGCGCGGCCTCGGTGACCGGGCGGAAGCGCTCCAGCGACTCGGCGATCGAGCAGTTGATGTTCTTCTGGCTGAAGGACTCGGAGGCGGCGCCGAACACCGCGACCTCTCGTGCGCCGGCAGCGAGCGCGGCCTCGAAACCCTTGAGGTTGGGCGTGAGCACCGGGTAGGCGACGCCGGGCGCGGCGGCGGCGAGCACGCGCGGCAGCAACTCGGCGTTGTCGCCCATCTGCGGCACCCACTTGGGCGACACGAAGGAGGTGGTCTCGATCGCCTTCAGCCCGGCGCGCTCGAGACGGCGCACGAGTTCGAGCTTGGTGTCGGTGGAGACGAGCTGCTTTTCGTTCTGCAAACCGTCGCGGGGGCCCATTTCGACGATGCGGACGGTGGCGGGCAACTTGGATATGGTCATGGATGCGTCCTCAATGTCAGGCTGTCTGCGCCTCGTCCAGTCCCAGCTCTTCCTTCATTTTCTGGCGGATCTGGAATTTCTGGATCTTGCCGGTCACCGTCATCGGAAAGCTGTCGACGAAGCGGATGTAGCGCGGAATCTTGTAGTGCGCGATCTGACCCTGGCAATAGGCACGCACCTCGTCTTCAGAAAGGGACTCGCCTTCGCGCACGATGATCCAGGCGCACAGCTCCTCGCCGAACTTCTGGTCGGGGATGCCGACCACCTGCACGTCGAGCACCTTGGGATGGGCGTAGAGAAACTCCTCGATCTCGCGCGGATAGATGTTCTCGCCGCCGCGGATCACCATGTCCTTGATGCGGCCGACTATATTGCAGAAACCCTCGTCATCGATCACTGCGAGGTCGCCGGTGTGCATCCAGCCGCCGGCGTCGATCGCCTCTTTCGTCTTGGCCTCGTCGCCCCAGTAGCCGAGCATCACCGAGTAGCCGCGGGTGCATAGTTCGCCCGCCTGGCCGCGCGGCACGATACGGCCCTCGTTGTCGACGATCTTGACTTCCAGATGCGGCTGGACGCGGCCCACGGTGGACACGCGGCGATCGATCGGGTCATCGGTGCCGCTCTGGAAGCTCACCGGCGAGGTCTCGGTCATGCCGTAGGCGATCGTCACCTCGGCCATGTTCATCTTGCCGATCACCCGCTTCATGACCTCGATCGGGCACGGGCTGCCGGCCATGATGCCGGTGCGCAGGCTGGCGAGGTCGAACTCGGCGAAGCGCGGATGGTCGAGCGCGGCGATGAACATGGTCGGCACGCCGTAGAGGGCGGTGCATCTTTCCTGCGCCACGGTCTCCAGCACCGCCAGCGGCTCGAAGGCTTCGGCCGGGTAGACCATGGTGGCGCCGTGGGTCAGGCAGCCGAGGTTGCCCATCACCATGCCGAAGCAGTGGTACAGCGGCACCGGAATGCACAAGCGGTCGCCCGGCACGAGCTTGATCGCCTCGCCGACGAAGAAGCCGTTGTTGAGGATGTTGTGGTGCGACAGCGTCGCACCCTTGGGGTGGCCGGTGGTGCCGGAGGTGAACTGGATGTTGATCGGATCGTCGAACTGCAGCTTCTCGGACAGCACGGCGAGCGCGGTGATCTCCTCGCGGCTGGGGGCACGCAACAGCGCGTCGAAGTTGAGCATGCCCGGCGACTTGTCCGTGCCCATGCGGATCACCATCTCGAGCGAGGGCAACTTGTGGCTGCGCAGCAGGCCGGGCTCGCAGTGACCGAGCTCGGGCGCGAGGTCGGCAATCATCTCGAGATAGTTGCTGGTCTTGAAGGCCGGCGACAGCACCAGCGCGCGGCAGCCGACCTTGTTGAGCGCGTATTCGAGCTCGGAGCGGCGGTAGGCGGGGTTGATGTTCACCAGCACCAGCCCGGCCTTGGCGCTGGCGAACTGGGTCAGCGCCCACTCCATGGTGTTCTGCGACCAGATGCCGATGCGCTCGCCGGGCTGAAGGCCGAGGCGCATCAGGCCGCAGGCGAGCGCGTCGACCTTCAGCTTGAGCTGGGCGTAGGTCAGGCGCACATTCTGGTGGCGCACCACCAGCGCCTCGCGCCCGGCGTGGCGGGCGCAGGCCTCGTCGAAGAAGCGGCCGATGGTCTGGCCGATCAGCGGCTTGTCGGATGCGCCGTGGACGTAGCTCTGGTTACTGCTCATCGTGTTCCCTCTCCTCTCCATGCCGGGCGCGCCGGCTCTTGCGGCCGGATCGCACCCTCGGGCCCAAGCCCTTTGCAGCATTCTCGTTCGTGGCTTGCGGATCGCTCAGGCGGCGGCTTCGAACTCCACCAGCTCGGCGCCGTCGCCGACCTGGTCGCCGACGCCGAAGCGGAAGGCCTTCACCGTGCCGGCGGACGGGGCGGTGATGGTGTGCTCCATCTTCATCGCCTCCAGGATCAGCAGCGGCGCGCCCTTCTCCACCTTGGCGCCCGCAGCGGCGACCAGCGCGATGACCTTGCCCGGCATCGGCGCCAGCAGGCCGCCTTCGGCACCGCCGCCTTCACCGCCGTGGTGCAGCGGGTCGACCGCGGCCAGTTGCCAGGCGCGGCCCTTGGCGAAGACGTGGCGGCGGCCGGCGGCGGCGATCACAGTGGCGTCCATGCGCGTGCCGTCGAGTTCGACGCGCAGCAGGCCGCGCGCATTCAGCTCGCCGCGCGCCTCGACGCTGCGACCGTCCACGCTCAGCCGGTACGCGCCGGGCAGATAGGCGACTTCGACCGCGCGATCGGTCTCAGCAAAGCGGAACAGCAGGGTACGGCGCGCGGTGGCGTTCATGCGCCAGCCGTCGCGGGCGTGCCAGGGCGAGCGCGCATCCGCCGTGCGCTGGGCGCGCTTGTCGGCCAGCGCCGCCTCGCGCAGCAGCTCGGCGAGCGCGGCGATCTGCAGCACCTCGTCGGGCACGCCTTCCTCGGCCGGGAACAGATAGGCCTTCTCGCGCTCGATCAGGCCAGTGTCGAGGTCGGCGCCGGAGAACGCCGGGCAGGCGGTCAGGCGCGACAGGAACTCGATGTTGTTGGCCACCCCCACCACCCGGTAGTCGGCCAGCGCCTGCAGCATGCGGGCGAGCGCGCGGTCGCGGTTGATGTCCCACACGATCAGCTTGGCGATCATCGGGTCGTAGTGCGGGCTGATCTCGTCGCCTTCCTCGACGCCGGTGTCGACGCGCACGTGCAGGCTCTCGGCCGGCGGCGCCAGATGCACCAGCTTGCCGGTGGAGGGCAGGAAGCCCTTTGCCGGGTCCTCGGCGTAGATGCGCGCTTCGAGTGCATGACCGCGGATCTGCAGCTGCTCCTGTTCGAGCGGCAGCTTCTCGCCCGAGGCCACGCGCAGCTGCCACTCCACCAGATCCAACCCGGTGATCATTTCGGTGACCGGGTGCTCGACCTGCAGGCGGGTATTCATCTCCATGAAGTAGAAGGAGCCGTCCTGCGTGAAGCTTTCACTCGCGATGAATTCCACCGTACCGGCGCCGACGTAGCCCACCGCCTTGGCGGCATCGACCGCCGCCTTGCCCATCGCCGCGCGGCGCTCGAGCGTCATGCCGGGCGCGGGCGCTTCTTCCAGCACCTTCTGGTGGCGGCGCTGCACCGAGCAGTCGCGCTCGAACAGGTACACCACGTTGCCGTGGGTGTCGCCGAAGACCTGGATCTCGATGTGGCGCGGCTTGGTGATGTATTTCTCGACCAGCACGTGGTCGTCGCCGAAGCTGGAGCTGGCCTCGCGCTTGCAGGACGCGAGCAGGTCGATGAAGTCCTCGGACTTCTCCACCAGGCGCATGCCCTTGCCGCCGCCGCCGGCCGCGGCCTTGATCAGCACCGGGTAGCCGATGGCGTCGGCCTGCTGGTGCAGGTAGGCGGGTTCCTGGTCGTCGCCGTGGTAGCCGGGGGTGAGCGGCACGCCGGCCGCTTCCATCAGCTTCTTGGCCTCGGACTTCGAGCCCATGGCGCGGATCGCCGACACCGGCGGGCCGATGAAGACGATGCCTTCGCGCTCGCAGGCGTGGCAGAAGTCTTCGTTCTCGGACAGGAAACCGTAGCCGGGGTGGATGGCCTGGGCGCCGGTCTGCTTGGCCGCGGCGATGATCTTGTCGATCACCAGGTAGGACTCGCGCGCCGCCGCCGGGCCGATCAGCACAGCCTCGTCGGCCAGGCGCACATGGCGGGCGTTGGCGTCGGCCTCGGAATACACCGCGACGGTCTTGATGCCCATGCGGCGGGCGGTCTTGATGACGCGGCAGGCGATTTCCCCGCGATTGGCAATCAGGATCTTGTCGAACATGTCGTCTCCAGCTTCTTGTCGGAATTCAGTAATCTGTATTTGCGGTCTTTACGTGCATCACGGTGCGGGCAGCTCCGGTCGCAATCGCGGCCGGAACACGCGTCTCAGGAAGCGCCATAGCATCACGATCAGCGCCACCGCCAGCACCAGGAACACCACCAGCGCCAGCAGGAACCACAGCGGCTCCTGCAGCAACATCCACAGCCCACCGGCAAACAGCGCGTCCTCACCGAGCGAGGTGGTGACGTTGGTCACCGGCTCGGGCGAGGTGTTGATCGCCGCGCGCGCGCCCGCCTTGGCGAAGTGCGTGCCCGCCGCCAGCGTGCCGCCAGCCAGGGCTGCCGCCAGCTGCACCGCACCCGCCTGGTCGCCCATCACCGCAGCGGCCAGCGCCGCACCCGCCGGGATGCGGATGAAGGTATGCACCGCGTCCCACAGCGAATCGAACCAGGGCAGCTTGTCGGCGAAGAACTCGGCCAGCAGCATCACCCCGGACACCCCGAGCAGCAGCGGATGGGTCAGCACCTCCAGCCCGCCCGGCAACTGCACGCTGCCGAAGCGGCCAAGCGCGCCGAGCACGAACACCAGCGCATACAGTCGCAGCCCGCTCGCCCAACCCAGCCCGGCCGCCAGCGCGGCGAGCGAGGCCATGTCGAGTGGCACACCGCTCCAGTCGAGCAGCGCGGTGAGCTCGGTCGGCCAGCTGCTGATGGCGTAGGCGTCCATGGCGGTCTCCCCGGTCATGCAAACCCTTCAGCGCAGACTGCGGGTGCAGCGCGCGCCCCGTAAGCTGCTCAGCCCTGCGCGATCCACGCCGCCGGGCGCTTGTCGAGGAAGGCGGCCAGGCCTTCCTTGGCCTCGGGCGTGGCGCGCAGGCTGGCGATGCGGCGTGCGGTGTCTTCCACCAAGGCGTCGCTGACCGGCCGGTTGGCCACCGCACGGATCAGGTCTTTGGCCGCGGCCTGCGACTTCGGGCCGCCCTGCAGTAAGGCATCGACCACTTCCTTGACCTTCGCATCCAGTTCCTCGCCCGCCACCGCTTCGTGCGCGAGGCCGAGTTCGGCCGCGCGTGCCGCGTTGATGCGCTCGGCGGTCTGGAAGTAACGGTAGGCCTGGCGCTCGCCGATGGCACGGATCACATAGGGGCTTATCGCCGACGGGATGATCCCGAACTTGACCTCGGAAGTCGCAAACACCGCGCGGTCCCCCGCGATGCAGATGTCGCAGGCACTCGCCAGCCCCATGCCGCCGCCCAGCGCCGCGCCATGCACGCGTGCAATGGTGGGCTTGTTCATCTCGGCCAGGGTGCGCAGCATGCCGGCGAGCTTCATGGCGTCGGCGAAATTCTCCGCCTCGCTCGCCTCGCCCGCGGCCTTCATCCAGTTCAGGTCGGCGCCGGCGGAAAAACTCTTGCCCCGCCCGGCCAGCACGACCGCGCGCACCGTATCGTCGGCATCGAGCGCGATGCAGGCGGTGGTGAGGTCGGCGATCAGTTGCGCGTTGAAGGCGTTGTGTACGTCCGGACGGTTCATCCAGATCGTCGCCACGCCGGCTTCGCGGACGATTTCCAGGGTCTCGTAGCTCATCTCGTCCCCTTACATCCGGAACACGCCGAACTTGGTCGGCTGGATCGGCGCATTGAGCGCGGCCGACAAGCTCAGCCCCAGGATGCGCCGCGACTGCGCCGGATCGACCACGCCGTCGTCCCACATGCGCGCGGTGGCGTAGTAGGGATGGCCCTGGAACTCGTACTGGTCGCGGATGGGCGCCTTGAAGGCTTCTTCCTCTTCCTTGCTCCAGCTGCCGCCCTTGGCCTCGATGCCGTCGCGGCGCACCGTCGACAGCACGCTCGCGGCCTGCTCGCCGCCCATCACGCTGATGCGCGAGTTGGGCCACATCCACAGGAAACGCGGACTGTAGGCACGACCGCACATGCCGTAGTTACCGGCGCCGAAGCTGCCGCCGATCAGCATCGTGATCTTGGGGACCTGCACGGTGGCCACGGCCGTCACCATCTTGGCGCCGTCCTTGGCGATGCCGCCGTTCTCGTACTTGCGACCGACCATGAAGCCGGTGATGTTCTGCAGGAACAGCAGCGGAATGCCGCGCTGGCCGCACAGCTCGATGAAGTGCGCGCCCTTCTGCGCCGATTCGCCGAACAGGATGCCGTTGTTGGCGACGATGCCCACCGGGTAGCCGTGGAGCTGGGCGAAGCCGCACACCAGGGTGGTGCCGTAGCGCGCCTTGAACTCGTCGAAGCGCGAGCCATCGACCACGCGGGCGATGATCTCGCGCACGTCGAAGGGCTTGCGGGTGTCGCTGGGGATGATGCCGTAGATTTCTTCCGGGTCGTACAGCGGCGCCTCGCCCTGCCCGAGCGCCATGTTGATCGGCTTCGTGCGGTTGAGGTTGGACACGATGCGGCGCGCGATGTAGAGCGCGTGGGCGTCGTTCTCGGCCAAGTGGTCGGCCACGCCGGAAAGCCGCGTGTGCACATCGCCGCCACCCAGGTCTTCGGCGCTCACCACCTCGCCGGTCGCCGCCTTCACCAGCGGCGGGCCGCCGAGGAAGATGGTGCCCTGGTTCTTGACGATGACGGTCTCGTCCGACATTGCTGGCACATAGGCGCCACCTGCAGTGCACGAGCCCATCACCACCGCGACCTGTGGGATGCCCTTGGCCGACATGTTGGCCTGGTTGAAGAAGATGCGACCGAAGTGGTCGCGATCGGGGAAGACCTCGTCCTGTTTCGGCAGGAAGGCGCCACCCGAGTCGACCAGGTAGATGCAGGGCAGGTTGTTCTGCTCGGCGATCTCCTGCGCGCGCAGGTGCTTCTTGACCGTCATCGGGTAGTAGGTGCCGCCCTTCACCGTGGCATCGTTGGCCACGATCATGCATTCGACGCCCTGCACGCGGCCGATGCCGGTAATCACGCCGGCGCTCGGCGCCTCGTCGTCGTACATACCATAGGCCGCCATCTGGCCAACCTCAAGGAAGGGCGTGCCGGGGTCGAGCAGATGGCCGACGCGGTCGCGCGGCAGCAGCTTGCCGCGCGCGGTGTGCTTGGCACGCGCCGACTCGCCACCGCCGAGGCTGACCTGCGCGGCCTTGGCGCGCAGGTCCTCGACCTGGGCGCGCAGGCTGGCGGCGTTGGCCTGAAAGTCCTCGCTGCGGGTGTTGATGCTGGATTTGATTACGCTCATCGCAGACGCTCCGCTCAGCGGGTTTCGGAAAACAGCTCGCGGCCAATCAGCATGCGGCGAATCTCGCTGGTGCCGGCGCCGATCTCGTACAGCTTGGCGTCGCGCCACAGGCGGCCGACCGCATATTCATTGGTATAGCCCACGCCACCCAGGGCCTGGATCGCCTCGCCCGCCATCCAGGTCGCCTTCTCGGCGGTGTAGAGGATCACGCCGGCGGCATCCTTGCGCAGCGTGCGCGCATGATCGATGCGGTCGCAGGCCTGTCCCACGGCGTAGGCGTAGGCGCGGCAGGCGCTCCAGGTGGAGTACAGGTCGGCGATCTTGCCCTGCATCAGCTGGAACTCGCCGATCGGGGTGTCGAACTGCTTGCGCTCGTGCATGTAGGGCACGACTGCATCCATACACGCCGCCATGATGCCGAGCGGGCCGCCCGACAGCACCGCGCGCTCGTAGTCCAGGCCGGACATCAGCACCTGCACACCGCGGCCGATGTTGGCCTCACCGCCGAGCACGTTCTCGACCGGCACCTCGACGTCGTCGAAGAACAGCGGATAGGTGTTGGAGCCACGCATGCCGAGCTTGTCGAGGTGGGTGCCGTGGCTGAACCCTTTCATCCCCTTCTCGATGATGAAGGCGGTGATGCCCTTGGGGCCGGCGGCGAGGTCGGTCTTGGCATAGACCACCAGGACGTCGGCGTCGCCGCCATTGGTGATCCACATCTTGCTGCCATTGAGCACGAAATGGTCGCCCTTGCGGTCGGCGCGCAGCTTCATGCTCACCACGTCGGAACCGGCATTGGGTTCGGACATCGCCAGCGCACCGACGTGATCGCCCGAGATCAGCTTGGGCAAGTACTTCTGCTTCTGCGCCTCGGTGCCGTTGCGGCGGATCTGGTTGATGCACAGGTTCGAGTGCGCGCCGTAGGACAGGCCCACCGAGGCCGACGCGCGCGAGATCTCCTCCATCGCCACGATGTGGGCGAGGTAGCCCATGTCGGTGCCGCCGTACTCCTCGCTCACCGTCATGCCGTGCACGCCGAGGTCGCCGAGCTTCTTCCACAGGTCGGCGGGGAATTCGTTGACGCGGTCGATCTCCGCTGCGCGCGGCGCGATCTCCGCGGCGCAGAAGGCCTGCAGGGTGTCGCGCAGCGCGTCGATGGTCTCGCCGAGGTTGAAGTTCAGGCTGGGCACGTTCATGGGGTGTCTCCTTCTCGAGGTTGTGCTGGCGCGCCGGGCGGTGCGTGGAAAATCCATTATGGACGGCGCATGCGCGGGAATGGGGCGAGATTAAACGGGACGGTCGCCCGGCGAGTGCCATCGAGGTTGCAATTCGTGCCACACCGGCTAGGATTCCGGCACATGAAGATCCTCGCCCCATCGCCCGCCGAGCTCACCCGCGGCCGCGCCGCCACACCGATCGCCTTCATCCGCGCGATCGTCACCGGGTATCGGCTACGGGGCATGGATCCGGCCAGCGCGCTGGCACAGGCACAAATCCCGCCTGCACTGCTGGACGCCCCCGCCGCGCGCGTCACAGCCGCGCAGATGGAGCTGCTCTCCGGCGTGGCCATGCAGGCGCTCGACGACGAGGCGCTCGGCTGGTTCTCGCGCCGGCTCCCCTGGGGCAGCTACGGCATGCTGTGCCGCGCGTCGCTCAGCTCGCCAACGCTGGAGGTGGCGCTCAAGCGCTGGTGCCGCCACCATCGACTGCTCACCGAGGACATCGTGTTCGAACTGACCCAACGCGGGGGCATGGCCACGATCCACGTTACCGAATACGCCACGCTCGGCGAGCTACGCGAGTTCTGCCTCGTCAGCACCCTGCGCTACCTGCTCGGCTATGCCTGCTGGCTGGTCGACTCACGCATCGCGCTCACCGAGGCCGCCTTCCCCTTCCCCGCGCCGGCCCATGCCGACGCCTACGCCTACCTGTTCGCTGGCCCCACGCGCTTCTCCGCCGACGCCGCCAGCATCAGCTTCGACGCGCGCTACCTCGCGCTGCCGGTACGCCGCGACGAAAAGGCACTGCAGACCATGCTGCAGCGCGCGCTGCCGCTCACCGTGCTGCAATACCGCCGCGACCGCCTGCTGGTGCACAGCGTCGTCCAGTTGCTGGCCGCCCACCCCGCCGCCGCGCACACCGCGGAAGACGTGGCCGCGCAGCTCAACACCTCGGTGCGCACCCTGCACCGGCAGTTAAAGGAAGAAGGCGTGTCACTGCAGCGGCTGAAGAACGATGCGCGACGCGAGCACGCAATCAGGCTTCTGCTGCAGACGGGCAAGCCGGTGAAGCAGGTCGCGGCCGCGGTAGGATTCGACAGCGAGAAAAGCTTTGCGCGGGCGTTCAAGGCGTGGACGGGCGCGGCACCGAGCGCGTACCGGACAAGCGCCGAACCCGCAAACTAGCCTACGCGAGGCGTCGAGCTCGAACGGCCACTCATCGCCCGCAACCGCAGCCAACCTTGTGTCGCGCCACGGTGACTCAGGCGGTTTTCATCGAAGGTGCTATAGAAGATTGCTCGGGTTGCTGCATACCGACTTCGACACCGCTGGCGCAGGCGCCTGCCCGGACAGGTCGATCGTCGCGCCATAGTAGGAATTGGAGTTCGCAAAGGGCGCGGTGCGCTGGGCAAGCTCCAGCCGGAACGGCGCACGTCCCGACGCGCTGCCGGAGAACACCCGCTGCCACTCGCCAGCACCGAACTCCTCGCAGGCGATTTCGGTCAGCGTGACGCCGCGCGCCCGCATCGCTCCGACGATGTCATAGGGCGGCTCTGCGCCCACCTCCATCCAGTTCATGCCCAGCGTCTTCGCCGCCGGCGAGCCGGTCACCGACACCTCTAAGTTACCCAGGCGACCGCTCGCCGACAGCTCGCGTGAACGGGGCTTGGACGCCCAGCGCACCCCGGCCAGGCGCTGGCGCAGGGTGGCGAGCGGCACTGCCTCACCCGCCGACGCCGGCAGTGCTGCCAACAGGGCATCGGTGGCCACCGCACTCGCGGTGACCTTGCCCCAGTCCGCCACGCACTGCTCGTCGGCCCAGCGCGCAGCATCCGCGCTGCGCGACACATAGGCCTGGCGGCATTCGGCAAGGAAGCGCGGACGCGCCTCGGGCGACACCGCCAGGGGTGCGGGCATGGAGCCCGCTGTCGCACTGGAGGATGGGAGCGCCTGCGCAAATACGGCCGAAGAGACACTGACGCCAAGGACGAGGGACAGGATGTTTTTGGGCATGATGGCGACCTCCGGGCTGCTTCTGCAGCCTAGACGCCGCACCGGCCATGGGCAAGACGTCTGTCAGCGCCCCCTCAGCCCATCTCGCCGCGTTTTACGAATACATAGTGCTTCGTCACCGGCTCCAGCACCTCGAACACGCCCTTGAAGCCTGCCGGAATTACGCAGGCCTCGCCCGGCCCGAACTCTCGCGCCAGCCCGCCTTCGTCGGTGATGCGGATAAGGCCGGACAGCACGTGGAAGAACTCGTCGGTATCGTCGGCAAAAACGATGCGCCACGCCCCCGGCTCGCAGGACCAGCGCCCAGCCGACATGCCGTCACGCTCGAAGTGGTTCCAGGTCGTACGCAGCGGGTTGCCGTCAACCAGACGCTCAGGACGCGGGCGGTCGAAACTGGCCGGCGTGTCGGCGTGGGTGAAGACCGTGAGGGGCATCAGGTACGCAGCACGCCCGGCTCACGCTGGCCCGGAGCCGTGGGCTGCTCGGGCTGGCTCGGGCGCGCAACGGCGTTGGCCCCGACCTGAGACATGGCCTCGTAGGAGGCCAGCGCGCGCTGAGCCGAGTAATTGTTGCGCACGTCGCCGTTGGCAGCAGCAGCGCGTGCCTGTTCGACCGCCTGCGCTTCCTGCGTTCCGTTGTCGGGGCTGGGCACAGCCTGCATCGCCGATTCGCCACGCGCCACGTCGCTCAGCGTGACCACCGCACTCTGTTGCTGCGCACCGGCTGCCGCAACAGCGGCCTCGTTCGGACGCTCTGGCCGCTCGACCTGGTTACCTTGCTGGCTGGGCTGAGTCTGGCGCACATCGGCCGTCCGCATCACATCGCGGGCCACGGAGTTCATTCCGGAAGAGATGGCATCCATGTCACTCACCTTGCTCTTGATTCGCCTATCTGGCTGAAACTGACGTGTCGTTGAGTCGCTGCTTTTGGCGACGTCCGACATTTGTCAACACACTCGAAGCGAATGTTCCCACTCCTGCTCGGTCGCGTCTACGCAAACTGTCACGCTCGAGATGACTGCCCCTGCAAGCACGCCTTGCCGCTGGCCCCAAAAAGAAGGAGGCCGACGCCCCCCTCACGAGAGCAGCCGGCCTCAGCCTTGTCGCGGCGTAGCGTTCAGCCCGCCAGTGCGCGCCCGATCACCAGCTTCTGGATGTCACTCGCACCTTCGTAGATCTGGCATACGCGCACATCGCGATAGATACGCTCGACCGGGAAGTCGGTGACATAGCCGTAGCCGCCGTGCACCTGGATGGCGTCCGAGCACACCCGCTCGGCCATCTCGGAGGCGAAGAGCTTGGCCATCGAGGCTTCCTTGAGGCAGGGACGGCCAGCATCCTTGAGGCTGGCGGCGTGCCATACCAGCTGACGCGCGGCTTCCAGTTGCGTCGCCATGTCGGCCAGGCGGAAGTTGACCGCCTGGTGCTCGAAGATCGGCTTGCCGAAGCTCTCACGCTCCTGCGCGTACTTCACCGCGGCTTCCAGCGCGGCGCGCGCCATGCCCAGGCACTGCGCAGCGATGCCGATACGGCCGGCCTCGAGGTTGGACAGCGCGATCCGGTAGCCCTCGCCTTCCGCACCGATCACCGAGTCGGCCGGGATGCGGCAGTCCTCGAACAGGATCTGGGTGGTGTCCGAGGCCTTCTGGCCCATCTTCTCTTCGATGCGGCCAACCTGGTAGCCGGGCGCATTCGCCGGCACGAGGAAGCAGGTGATGCCCTTCTTGCCGGCGGCCTTGTCGGTCACCGCGAACACGATGGCGACGTCGGCGTGCTTGCCGGTGGTAATGAACTGCTTGACGCCGTTCAACACCCACTCATCACCGTCGCGCACGGCGGTCGTGCGGATGGCGGACGCGTCAGAGCCCACGTGCGGCTCGGTCAGGCAGAAACAACCGAGCTTCTCGCCGCGGGCGAGCAGCTTCAACCAGACTTCCTTCTGCGCATCGGTACCGAAGCGGTTGATGATCCCGCAGGGCAGCGAGTTCTGCACGCTGACGATGGTCGAGGTGGCGCCGTCGCCGGCGGCGATCTCTTCCAGTGTCAGCACCAGGCTCATGTAGTCCATGCCGGCGCCGCCCCACTCTTCGGGCACCACCATACCGAGCGCGCCCAGTTCGGCGAGTTCGTTCAGCGCCTCGCGCGGGAAAGTGTGGTTGCGGTCCCATTCGGCGGCGAAGGGGGCCAGGCGCTCCTGCGCGAAGGCGCGCATCGAGTCGCGGATGAGTTCCTGTTCCTGGGTCAGAATCATGTCTCTGTCTCCTTAGCCGCAGGCCACCGAAGAATCGACTTCGATCGCCATCGCCGTGGCCTCGCCACCGCCGATGCACAGGCTGGCCACGCCGCGCTTGAGGCCGCGCTTGCGTAGCGCGCCGATCAGGGTAACCAGGATGCGCGCGCCGGAAGCGCCGATCGGGTGGCCGAGCGCGCAGGCGCCACCATTGACGTTGACCTTGTCGTGCGGCAGTTTCATCTCGTGCATCGCCGCCATGGTGACGACCGCGAAGGCCTCGTTGATTTCCCACAGATCGACGTCGTCGGTCGACCAGCCAGCCTTGGCCAACACCTTCTGCATCGCGCCCACCGGGGCGGTGGTAAACCACTGCGGCTCCTGCGCATGCGTGGCGTGGCCGACAATGGTCGCGACCGGCTTGAGGCCGAGCTTGTCGGCGGTGGACTTGCGCATCAGCACCAGCGCGGCGGCGCCATCCGAAATGGAACTCGAGTTGGCCGGGGTGACGGTGCCATCCTTCTTGAACGCCGGCTTGAGGCCCGGGATCTTGTCGATCTGCGCCTTCAGCGGCTGCTCGTCCTTGTCGACAAGCACGTCGCCCTTGCGACCCGACACGGTCACCGGGGTCACTTCCCAAGTGAAGTCGCCGTTGTTGATCGCAGCCTGGGCGCGAGTCGTCGAAGCAATCGCGAACTCATCCTGCGCCTGGCGGCTGAAGCTGAAGTGCCCGGCACAGTCCTCGGCAAAGGTGCCCATCAGGCGACCCTTGTTCTCCTTGGAGTAGCTGTCTTCCAGGCCGTCGAGGAACATGTGGTCGAACATCTGGCCGTGGCCGAGGCGGTAGCCGGCACGCGCCTTGGGCAGCAGGTAGGGCGCGTTGGACATGGACTCCATGCCGCCGGCGACCATGATCTCGTTGCTGCCAGCGAGGATGAGGTCGTGGGCCAGCATGGTGGCCTTCATGCCCGAACCGCACACCTTGTTGATCGTGGTGCAGCCGGCCGACAGCGGCAGCCCGGCGCCGAGCGCGGCTTGGCGGGCGGGCGCCTGGCCGACGCCGGCGGGCAGCACGCAGCCCATGATGACTTCTTCGACCTGCTCGGGCTTGAGGCGGGCACGCTCGACCGCCGACTTGATGGCGATGGCGCCGAGCTGCGGCGTGGTCAGGCTGGCGAGATCGCCCTGGAAACCGCCAAGCGGGGTGCGGGCGACGGAAACGATGACGACGGGATCAGACATGCGGTTCTCCTGTTGAATCGGTGTTTTTGAGTGCGCTCAGGACCCGAGCGCTTCGAGCGCCGCGACATAGCGCGGCATCAAATCTTCGCTGCGACTGACATTCAGCCCAAGATCGCGGATCAGACCGTTTTTCAGGCCGTAGATCCAGCCATGCACGGTGACACGCTGTCCGCGCTGCCAGGCATCCTGCACGACCACGGTCTGCGCCACGTTGGCGACCTGCTCGATGACATTCAGCTCGCACAGGCGGTCGTGGCGCAATTCGGGTGGCAGGGTGTCGACCGCCTGCAGATGGCGAACATGCACGTCCTGCACATGCCGCAGCCACAGGTCGACGAGGCCGACGCGGGCACGCTCGAGCGCCGCCTTGACGCCGCCGCAGCCGTAGTGACCGACGACCATGATGTGCTTCACCTTCAGCACATCCACCGCATACTGGATCACCGCGAGACAGTTGAGGTCGGTGTGCACCACCACGTTGGCGACGTTACGATGCACGAAGACTTCGCCCGGCAGCAAGCCGACGATCTGGTTGGCCGGCACGCGCGAATCGGAACAGCCGATCCACAGGTATTCCGGGCTCTGAAGGTGCGACAGCTTCTCGAAGAATCCGGCATCGAGTTGCTGCATCTGGCGCGACCAAGCCTGGTTGTAGTCGAACAGGTGGAAGAGGCTTTCGTTGCGCACCTCGTCCTCGGACCACTGCGACAAGTCGAGCGTGAGGAAGATCGTGCCTTCGATGGGGCTCGGGTAATACGCCGGTGCCTCAGTGAAGCCGAGTTCGCGATACAGCTTCACCGCGATGCGCATCGCGGGCAGAGTGTCGAGCAGAATGCGACGATAGCCCAGCTCCTGCGCCGCCTTGATCGCCGCCAGCGCCAGCTGACGACCCAAGCCTTGGCCCCGCGCATCCGGGTCGACATACAGGCGCTTCATCTCGCACACGCCGTCCGAGAACCGACGGATGCCCACGCAGCCCGCAGGCCGGCCATCGTATTCGGCGAAAAACAAGCGCCCATCGGCCTCGCCATAGGCACCCGGGAGCCTGGCCACCTCTTCGGCAAATCCCTGAAAGCTCAAATCTACGCCCAGCCATGCGGCGTAGTTGCGGAAAAACTGGCGTACCTGCTCCAGTTCAGTCGTGTCGGACGCAGTCAGCGCACGCAGGCGGATGCTCATGTCACGTTCTCCGATAGGATCAGGTCAGCGCGTGCGGGCGCAAGTCGCCCTGCTTCATCAGGCCGCGCGCTCACTCTTGCCCTGCATGGCCATGATGGTCTGCTGCATGAGCGCACACAAGGTCCAGCGTTCGTCGCGAATCGCATAGACCTCGGCCTTGGTGATGATCAGCGTGCGGCCCGGTTTGATGACTTCGCCACGCGCCACCAGACGTTGGCCGTCTGCGGGGGCGACAAGGTTGAGCTTGTACTCCACCGTCAGCACGCTGGTGTCGGACGGCGTCAGGGTGTTGGCGGCGTAGCCGGCGGCAGAGTCGGCAATCATGCCCACCACGCCACCATGGATGTAGCCGTGCTGTTGAGTAATCTCCGGCTTGTGCGGCAAGTGAATCTCGACGAAGCCAGGCTCGATCACGGCAAGCTGAGCGCCAATCAGCGCCATCGCTTGCTGCAGATCGAAGCTGGCTCGTACGCGGCTGGCGTAGTCGGGATCCTTGGGCTGGAACTGCGGCATCTCCGGGCGCATGGCAATTGTCTCCGTGGTGTGATGTTCTGGTTGTGCCGATATTTTCGTTGTTTTTACGTTTACGTCAACGTAAGCTTGGGATAAAAAAAACGGGGCGCTGCCCCGTGAGCTCAGCCGATGCTCGCTTTATCGATACGACGCGCCAGTTCAGCCTTCGCAGCGGCAGCCCCTTCGGCGTTATGTCCGAGCAAGGCATGGCACTGTTGCTCGAGCATGTCGATCTCGAGCAACACGGCCGCGATATCCAGACGCTGCTGCTCAAGCGCAGCCCGACGCAGCGCGCACATGTTGAGAAAGCGCTCGAGCTGCTGTGTCGAGTTACGCACGCCACCGTACATGTCGAGCAGTTCGCGAATTTCGGCCAGCGACAGGCCGAGGCGCTTGCCGCGCAAAGTGAGCTTCAGGCGCGTGCGATCGGCCTTGGTATAGACCCGCGCCCGCCCTGCACGCTCCGGTGTCAGCAGGCCCTGGTCCTCGTAGAAACGGATGGCGCGCGGCGTGATGTCGAATTCGCGCGCCAACTCGGTGATGGTGTAGGTTTGTTCGTCGCCCATGATGCTCCGTGGCTGCCGGTGACACCGCGCGAAGCACGGCACAAGCAGCAAGACATTGTTTTATATATAAAAAGCGATATAAGTTGGTGAAAGTTAAGCAGATTTCCGCCATTTGAGCAACGCCGCACCGACACGCCCACCCCGAGCGCACAGATAAGGAAGAGACACGCATGCCCCCACTGCATTACCCCTTTCCCGACCTTCCTCCAGCCGCGACAACGACCGAAGTCGCTCCCGGTGTGCATTGGGTACGGATGCCCCTCCCCTTCGCACTCGACCACATCAACCTGTGGTTGCTGGATGACGGAGACAAACGCGTGATCATCGATGCCGGCTATGGCAACGACGACACCCGTGCCGCGTGGACCGCGCTGCTCGACGCCGATCCGCGCCCGGTGACACGCGTCGTCGTCACCCATCATCATCCGGACCATCTGGGCCTGGCGACCTGGCTGACCGCACTCAATGATGCGCGCCTGTTCATGACGCTGGGCGAATATCTGGCCGGCCACGCGGTATGGCATCAGTTGCCGGGCTACTGCGTGTCGGACATGGTCACGCAATTTCGCGCCCATGGTCTCGATGAGACCCGCGCCTCAGCTCTTGCGGGTCGCGGCAACGCCTACCGCCGAGGCATTCCGGACATGCCTTCGCGCTATGAGCGGCTGCGCCACGGCAGCCGCCTGCAGATCAACGGCAAAGCGTGGCAGGTCGTCGTCGGCTATGGCCATGCCCCGGAGCACGCCAGCCTGTATTGCGCCGAACTCGGGGTGCTCATCTCGGGCGACATGCTGCTGCCACGCATCTCGACCAATGTCAGCGTCTATGCTGCAACGCCGCATGACGATGCCCTCGGCTACTTTCTTGACTCCATTCAGGAACTCTGCAACTTGCCCGATGACACGCTCGTGCTACCATCGCATGGCAAACCTTTCAAGGGTATTCGCGCAAGAGTGGGACAACTGGTCGAGCATCACCGCGAGCGTTGCGACGCGCTGCTTTCGGAGTGCAGTGCAGCACGAACCGCCGGACAGCTGCTATCGACCCTGTTTCCACGCGAACTCGATACCCATCAGGTCATGTTCGCCATGGGGGAGGCCATTGCCCACCTCAACCACCTGGAGAAGCGCGGCGCGCTTCTCCGGCAGGTCGGCGCGGATGGTCTGATCCGTTTTGTTGCCAACAATCAACGTTAGACCCATCCGGTCACCAACCTGGAGTTAAAACAAGATGGCTGCACCCACGAACGAGACCCCGCATCCCGAGTTGCCCGATCCGCAGGAAGTCGCCAAGACCTACGCCGAAGTCGCACGTCGCGCTTCGCACCTGATCAGCGACCATGTCCACCGCCAGCTGAAGAAGGGCGTCGCCGCCCCGGCCGACGAACTGGGCATCGCCCAGGCCTTCATGGACATGATGGCCAAGCTGCTGTCGAACCCATACAAGCTGGCCCAGGCACAGATGAACCTGGTGTGGGATTACTTCTCGCTGTGGCAGCACTCGATGATGCGTTTCGCCGGTCTCAACGCCGCCCCGATCGCCGCACCGGAGAAGTCCGACAAGCGCTTCAAGGACGAAGAGTGGGAGCAGCACTTCCTGTTCGACTTCATCAAGCAGTCCTATCTCATCGCTGCGCGCCACATCCATGACACCGTGTGCTGTGTCGACGGTCTCGACGAGCAGACGCAGAAGAAGGTCAATTTCTACACCCGCCAGTACATCGACGCGCTGTCGCCGTCGAACTTCGCCATGACCAACCCGGAGGTGTTCCGCGAGACGGTCAAGAGCCACGGCCAGAACCTGCTGAAGGGCCTCAACAACCTGCTGCGCGACGTCGAGGACGGCGGCGGCAACCTGCGTGTCAAGATGACCGACACCACGGCGTTCGAGCTGGGCAAGAACGTCGCCACCACGCCGGGCAAGGTCGTGTTCCAGACCGACATGATGCAGTTGCTGCAATACACCCCCAGCACCGACAAAGCGCTGAAGAAACCGCTGCTGATCGTGCCGCCCTGGATCAACAAGTTCTACATCCTCGACCTGCGCGAGAAGAACTCGTACATCAAATGGTGCGTGGACCAGGGCCACACCGTGTTCGTGATCTCGTGGGTGAACCCGGACGAGCGTCACGGCGAAAAGACCTTTGACTCCTACGTTCAGGAAGGCGTGCTCGCCGCGCTGGACGCAATCGAACAGCAGACCGGTGAGAAGTCGGTCAACGCCGCAGGCTACTGCCTGGGTGGTACCCTGCTGGCAACCACGCTGGCCTACCTGGCCGGCAAGCGCCAAGCCAGCCGCATCGCCGCTGCCACCTTCTTCACCACGATGACCGACTTCACCGATCCGGGCGAACTCGGCGTGTTCATCGATGAAGGCCAGGTGTCCAGCCTCGAGAAGAAGATGTTCGAGCGCGGCTACCTCGAAGGTGCAGAAATGGCGGGCACCTTCAACATGCTGCGCGCCAACGACCTGATCTGGTCCTTCGTGGTCAACAACTACCTGCTGGGCAAGGATCCGTTCCCGTTCGATCTGCTGTACTGGAACTCGGACTCCACCCGCATGCCGGCCAAGATGCACAGCTTCTACCTGCGCAAGCTGTACATGGAAAACCGCCTGGTCGAAGCGGGTGGCATCACCATCGACGGCGTGGCCATCGACCTGAGCAAGATCAAGACCCCGTGCTACTTCATCTCAACGATCGAAGACCACATTGCCCCGTGGAAGAGCACCTACATGGGCGCGCGCAACTTCGGCGGCCCGGTGCGCTTCGTGCTGGGCGGCTCGGGCCACATCGCCGGCATCGTGAACCCACCGGCGGCCAACAAGTACGGTTACTGGATCAACCCCGCTGCCAAGCTGCCTGGCACCCCGGACGACTGGCTGGCCGGTGCGCAGCAGAGCCAGGGCTCGTGGTGGACCGACTGGCAAGCCTGGCTGACCTCGATGGACAGCGAACAGGTTGACGCGCGTGACCCTGCCAAGGGCAAGCTGAAAGTGCTGGAAGACGCACCAGGCTCGTTCGTCAAGATCCGCATCGATGCCAAGAAAGCCATCGCCTGATCGGGCCTGGATAACTGAAACGGGGAGGGGTAACCCTCCCCGTTTTTATGTGCACCGCCTCCACTTTCACCCCGAACTCCAAGAATGCACGCCCGGCTCGTCCTCGACACCAACACCATCCTTGCATTATGGATGTTCCGCGACCCGTGTCTTAGCGAGCTGTGCGAGTGGATCGAGGGCGGCGACTGCATTCTCGTCACGCGCGAAGATGCGCTGATCGAACTGCGGCACGTCCTTGCGTATCCGCAGTTCGGCCTGGATGAAACCCGCCAGCACATGCTGATGGCCACTTACCGCGCCCGCACCGAGCTACTGACGACCGCTCCCTCGACTGAAGCCCAGGCGCTGCCTGCTTGCAAGGATGCGGACGACCAGAAGTTTCTCGAAATCGCGCTCGACGCCGGCGCTACCTCACTGATCACGCGCGACAAGGCTTTGCTGAAGCTCGCGCGCCATCGGCGGGTCCGCGAGCGCTTTGCCGTTATGACACCCGAACGCTTTCTCAGCCAGCTTCCGCTGCGCCAAGCCCTGTCAGACGTCGGCGCAGACCGATCAGATAGTGCAGCCCAGCGATGACCCGGCTGCCGTACCACGACACCATCTCGCCGTCGATCAACATCGCCGGCTGTCCAGCCAGCGCAGCCACCTCGTCGACGTGCTTCGACTGGAAGCGATAGGGCTCGCTCGACAGCAGCACCCGCCGCACGTCCGCTAGCCACGCTGCGTCCCATGCGAAGGCAGGATAGCGTCCAGCCCCCACCTCGCCTCCTTCCTGCGCCGGCAAGGTGAACCAAGCGACCTCGGCAAGCATCGCAGCGATGTAGGTATCGCGCGCAATCGTCATCCAGGGCTCACGCCAGATCAGGTAAAGCACGCGTTCGGGGAGGAACTCGGCGCGTGCCGAAGCGGCCTCCAAAAGCGCCTTTTCGAGTTCGTCGCACAGGCGAGCGGCCTGCGCCTCGCAACCGAAAATACCGCCAAAAAGACGATACACATCGAGGTTCTCACGTGGCGTACACGGATGGGTGACAATGATGTGGGGCACGACTGCGGCCAATTCATCGACTGTTTCGCGCCGATTTTCATCGATATTCACGATGACATGTGTCGGCGCCAACTCGCGAACGCGATCCAGCCTGACATCCTTGGTGCCCCCCACCTTCGGCACAGCCCGCAATGCCTCACGCGGATGAATGCAAAAACCCGTGCGACCCACCAACTTGCCACCCAATCCCAGATCGAACAGCAACTCCGTCAATGAGGGCACCAGCGACACGATGCGCACATCTGCACCGGCTGGCGCATGCAGTTGCCCGCCGGCATCACGCAATGAGGAGGAGAGTTCGGGAACACGTTGCTCGACGGAAGGCATGCAAATCCTGAATGGGGTATGACGACGAACGAACTTATCTGCTCACTGCCGGTTCGTCCAGTCCGCCTGAAAGCCCCAGCCTGCGGCCTATTGCGGACTACCCCAAGCTGACAAAATTGCACGATCTGTGCAATCCTCTTACCGACGTCTCGTCGAATGCCTCGTCCGCGGACTGCTGTGACCCAGAAGTCCACTGCCAACGGGACGCGATCAAACAACCCTTTTTCGAGGATGCACAGATGAAGAAAATCACCGCTCTGGCCGCTACGCTCGCCATTTTTGGCACCCTGGGTGCAACGCCTGCGCAAGCCCAGCAGAAATTCGTCACCATCGGCACGGGTGGAGTCACCGGCGTGTACTACGCCGCTGGCGGGGCAATCTGCCGCCTCATGAACAAGGATCGCGCCCAACACGGCATTCGCTGCTCGGTCGAGAGCACCGGCGGCTCGGTGTACAACGTCAACACCATCAAGGCCGGCGAGCTCGACTTCGGCGTGTCGCAGTCCGACATCCAGTACAACGCACTGAAGGGCGAGGTCCAGTTCAAGGACAGCGGCGCCTTCGGTGATCTGCGCTCGGTCTTTTCGCTGCACAGCGAGCCACTGACGGTGCTGTCGCGCAAGGAGGCCAACATCGCCAAGATGGAGGACTTCAAGGGCAAGCGCTTCAACATCGGCAACCCGGGCTCAGGCCAGCGCGCCACGCTCGAAGTGCTACTGCCGGCGATGGGCATGAGCTTCGCAGACTTCTCGCTCGCCTCCGAGCTGAAACCCGACGAACACGGTGCCGCGCTGTGCGATAACAAGATCGACGGCTTCGCCTTCGTCGTCGGCCACCCGGCTGCCAACATCCAGGATCCGACCACGACCTGCGGTGCCAAGCTGGTGTCGATCGCCGGTCCGGGCGTCGACAAGATCCTGGCCCAGTACCCCTACTTCGCGCCGGCAACCATCCCGGCTGGCATGTACGCCAACAACCCTGAAGCCACCAAGACGTTCGGTGTCGTGGCGAGCATCGTCTCTTCGACCAAAGTGCCGGCCGACACGGTCTACACACTGGTGAAGGCCGTGTTCGAAAACTTCGAGGACTTCAAGAAGCTGCACCCGGCTTTCGCCAACCTCGAGCCGAAGGACATGATCAAGAACGGCATGTCCGCACCGCTGCATGACGGCGCAGTGAAGTACTACAAGGAAAAGGGCTGGATGTAATTCCGCCGCGCGCCGTCCGCAACCCGGGCGGCGCATTTTTTATGAGACGGCGGCGGGCCACCAGCTCCTCGCCGTTTTTCGTGTTCGACCCCGTAACACACTGAGGGAGGTGGCGCATGGCCGGCCCTGACAAACAAGACGCACGCAGCATCGAGCTGAGCGAAGAACAACTCAAGCAAATCGTGGCCGAAGCCGACACCGGCGGTCGCAAACCCACCGGTCTGACTGCCCAGTTGCTGCTGGGGGTGGCCTTGGCCTGGTCCCTGTTCCAGCTCTGGATCGCCTCGCCCTTGCCGTTCTCACTCGGCATCTTCGTGTTCAACGACACCGAAGCGCGCGCGATCCACCTGGGTTTCGCCGTCTTTCTTGCCTTTGCCGCCTATCCGGCGTTCAAGCGCTCGCCGCGTGACCACATTCCGATCATCGACTGGTTGTTCGCTGCCGCGGGTGCCTTCTGTGCGGCCTATCTGTTCATCTTCTACAAGGACCTTGCAGGGCGTCCCGGCATGCCCACCACGACCGACCTGGTGGCAGCCGTCGTCGGCCTGACCCTGCTACTGGAAGCCGCCCGTCGCGCACTGGGCCTGCCGATGGTGATCCTCGCCGTCGTTTTCCTCGGCTACATTTTCTTCGGCCAGTTCATGCCCGAAGTCATCGCTCACCGCGGCGCCTCGTTGGCCAAGGGCATGAGCCACCTCTGGCTGACCACCGAAGGCGTGTTCGGCGTGGCACTGGGGGTGTCAACCAGCTTCATCTTCCTGTTCGTGCTGTTCGGCGCCCTGCTGGAGACGGCTGGCGCGGGCAACTACTTCATCAAATCGGCCATCGCGCTGCTCGGCCACATGCGCGGCGGTCCGGCGAAAGCCGCGGTGGTCGCCTCGGCCAGTACCGGCCTCATCTCGGGCTCGTCGATCGCCAACGTCGTCACCACCGGCACCTTCACCATCCCGCTGATGAAGAGCGTGGGCTATCGCGCCGATAAGGCCGCGTCGGTCGAGGTCGCGTCCTCGGTCAATGGCCAGATCATGCCACCGGTGATGGGCGCCGCCGCCTTCCTCATGGTGGAGTACGTCGGCATCACCTACGTGCAGGTGATGAAGCATGCCATCGTACCCGCGCTGATCTCGTACATCGCGTTGTATTACATCGTGCATCTCGAAGCCCTGAAGATGAACCTGCAGGGCCTGCCGCGACGCCAACCGCTACCCTGGCAACGGGCGGCGGTGACAACCACGCTGACGGTATCCGGCCTGGTGATTCTTTCGGCCCTCATTTACTGGGGCCTCGGCTGGATCAAGACGCTGCTTGGGGACAATGCCTTCCTGGCAATGGGTGCGCTGATGCTGGGTTCCTATGTAGCAATCGTGCGCTATGCCGCCAGGTTCCCGGAACTGCACATGGAGAAGCCGGGCGAAACCATGGCGTATCTGCCGGAGATCGGGCCGACACTCAAATCCGGTCTGCACTTCCTGCTGCCGGTCGCGGCGCTGATCTGGAACCTGATGGTCGAGCAACTCTCCCCCGCACTGTCGGCCTTCTGGGCGACGCTGTTCCTGATCTTCATCCTCGTCACGCAGCGCCCATTGTTCGCCTTCTTCCGCGGCACGGGCGATTTCAATGTCGCGCTCAAACACGGGTTCAAGGATCTGTTCGATGGCCTGGTGACCGGCGCGCGCAACATGATCGGCATCGGCATCGCCACCGCGACAGCGGGCATCATTGTCGGCACGGTGACATTGACCGGTATCGGTCTGGCGATGACCGAACTGGTCGAAGTGCTCTCGGGCGGCAACCTGATGATCATGCTGATCCTGGTCGCAGTGATTTGCCTCATCCTCGGTATGGGACTGCCGACCACCGCGAACTACATCGTCGTGTCGACGTTGATGGCACCGGTGATCGTCGAACTGGGAGCGCAAACGGGCTTGCTGGTGCCGCTGATCGCGGTACACCTGTTCGTGTTCTATTTCGGCCTGATGGCGGATGTGACGCCACCGGTAGGGCTGGCATCCTATGCCGCTGCCGGCATCGCCAAGAGCGACCCGATCAAGACCGGTTTCACCGCCTTCGGCTACAGCGGACGGACGGCGATTCTGCCCTTCATGTTCATTTTCAATACCGAACTGCTGTTGATCGGCATCACGAGCACCTGGCATCTCATCATGACGATTGCAACAGCAACCCTTGCAAGCATGATGTTTGCGGCTGCCACGCAGGGCTTCTTCGTCACAAAAAGCCGCATCCATGAAAGTCTGCTGCTGCTGCTGGTGACTTTCACACTGTTCCGCCCAGGCTTCTGGATGGACATGGTCTACCCACCCTTCGAGGAAGTGCCGCCCACCGAGCTGAGCCGCCTGGTGGAACAAGCCCCGCGCAATGGCAACCTGCGGGTGTGGATCGAGGGCATCTCACTGGAAGGCAGGGACATTTCCAAAGGTGTTTTGCTGCCCCTTGGCGAGCCTGCTGCCAGCGCCCGCGAACGCCTGAATCAGATGGGTCTCACGGTGATGACACTGGGTGAAGATGTTCAGATCGCAGCGGTACGATTCGGCAGCCAGGCGGAAAAGCTGGGGCTGGAGCAAGGCTTCACGATCAGGACGATCGAACTGCCATCAGGCGCACGGCCGGACAAGGAGTGGATGTTCATCCCGGCCCTCATCCTGCTCGGCCTGGTCTGGTTCATGCAGAAAGGTCGGGTACGCAAGCACGGCATCGCCCAGCCTGCTCACTGAGTCCGTCTCCCAACGAAAATCGCCGGCGCTTTCAGGGCCGGCGATTTTTTTTTCGATGCGACAAACCATCACAAGATGGCGCAGAGCACCTTACTTTCCGCCGCGTTCCTTGCGCACGCGCTCGATCAGCTGATCAACGACCTTCAATGCACTTTCGTGGCTACCGGCCATCGAAGCCGACGTCAGGAAACGGCCGTCGACCGCAAGCGTCGGCACGCCCCGAATCTGCATGGCCCGTGCAAGCTGGTCAGCACGCTGCAGCATCGAATTGACGCCGAAGGATTTGTAGGCGTCCATGAATTTGGCGGGGTCGGACACCTTGCCGGCAATCCAGTCCCGGACACCTTCCTCCGTATGCAGCGGGCGCTTTTCGTCCTGCACGGCCGCAAAAACCTTGGGATGTACCGTATGCAGGTTGCCCGATACATCAGCCGCATAGAACAGCCGTGCCAGACCCTGCAGTTGCGGGTTGTTCCAGATCGCCGGCACCTGACGGAAGCTGACATCGGCAGGCAGTTTCTTGCTCCAGGCTTCGGCCAGCGGGTCGAAGTCGCGACAATGCGGGCAGCCGTAATGGAAGAACTCGAGGATTTCGACTTTCGACGGATCGTCGGTCTTTTGCGCCGGGTTAAGGACCACGAACGGATCCTTCGCCCACGCGAGATTGGCAAACGGCAGTGCAGCAGAAACTGCGACAAGCTGCTTCAGGGCATCACGACGGTTCATGCAGATAAACTCCAGGGTCGATAACGGCTTTCAGACGCCGGCAACGCCGCAGCGTTCCCCACCGCCCAATCAGCCTCAGGGGTTGCTACGACTCACAGAGGCATTGAAACCCGCCTCAGCCAAACGGGCACGCGCCGGGTTCATATCCTCAGGCCGGGAAAACGGGCCAATCCGAACCCGATGCACGACGCGACCATCCGCCAATTGCGCACGCTGGGCACTCGCCTCGATCCCGGACAGGGCGAGACGTGCCTTAAGGTTGTCGGCCTCACCCGGGTTTTCGAACGCACCCACCTGAAGATAGAGGCGCTCGACGGGTTTGACTGTCGCCTCCTGAACAGGCGCCGGGGCCTGCTGGGCCGGCGTCGCCACGGCAGGTTTCGGCGGTGTGGGTGGCTTCGCTTGCGGATCCACCTGTACCGGTACGTTATCGCCTTGCGGCAGGATTTTATAGAACTCGAAATCCTGCTTCACCACCGGGCTATCGCCTGGCTTGCCCGGTAGCGCAGCCGGCGCCTGTTGCTCGGCGGTCGGCATGCGCGGCGCGACGGGCGCCGACTGGAAGGGGTTGGCACGGGTGAAATACCACGCGGCACCCGCTGCGATCAGCGCACCGAACACCAGTCCGATGAAGATACCAATCAGCGTACCGCCGCCGCTGCGCGAAGGCGCGCGCGCCGGCTTGCGGACAGGCTTTCGATCACGACTCACAGACGTCTCCGGGGCTTACATCGATTCGGGCGCGGACACACCCAACAGCGCAAGCCCACTGACCAGCACCTGGCGGACCGCAGCCGCCAGCGCCAGGCGGGCGAGCTTGACCGCCTCATCCTCGACCAGCATGCGCTCGGCGTTGTACCAACTGTGGAAATCCGCGGCAAGATCCTTCAGGTAGAAGGCAATCTGGTGCGGTGCGTAGTCTGCCGCAGCATTCTGGACCAGCTCGGGATAGGTCGACAGCCGTGCGCACAAAGCCAATTCACGCTCGTTCTGCAACAGACCCAGATCTGCCGCCGCCAGCTCGTTCGCTTCGCCGCCCCACTGGTTGAGCACCGAGCACACACGGGCGTGGGCATACTGGACGTAGTACACCGGGTTCTCGTTGCTCTGACTCTTGGCCAGGTCGAGATCGAAGTCGAGGTGCTGATCGGACTTGCGCAGCACGTAGAAGAAGCGGCAGGCGTCGTTGCCGACTTCGCGGCGCAGTTCGCGCAGGGTGACGAATTCGCCCGAGCGGGTGGACATCGAGGTCTTCTGGCCGTCGCGGTACAGCACTGCGAACTGCACCAGGGCGACTTCGAGCTTTTCCGGCGGCAGGCCGAGCGCAGCGATGGCGCCCTTCACGCGCGGGATGTAGCCGTGGTGGTCGGCACCCCAGATGTCGATGATGCGGTCGAAGCCGCGCTCGTATTTGTTGAGGTGGTAGGCGATGTCGGAGGCGAAGTAGGTGTACAGCCCGTTCTCGCGCTGCACGACGCGATCCTTCTCGTCGCCGAAGGCCGTCGAGCGGAACCACTTGGCGCCATCCTGCAGATAGATGTGGCCCTGCTTCTCGAGCTGGGTCACCGCGCGCTCGACCAAGCCGGTATCGAACAGGCTCTGCTCGGAGAACCACTTGTCGAAACGGACACCGAATTCGCCGAGGTCATCGCGACCATCGCCCAGCTGCTCATTGAGTGCGAAGCCATGCACCCAGCCATAGTCGTCGCCGAGCAGTTTTTTGGCGTTGGCGATCAGCGCATCAAGGTGTTCCTCGCGCTGCTGCTTCGATTCGTCGTCCTTGCGATCAGAAGGCGGCAGGCCCGGCGTACCGTCCAGAATCTGCTCGACCGTCACCTTGGCAAAACGGTCCTGGTGCGCGTCGCGCATGTCGCGCCCCATGTCGATCACGTAATCGCCCTGGTAAGCATTGGGTGGGAACGGGATCTCGATGCCGAAGAAGGCGAGATAGCGCAGCCAGGTCGACAGCGCAAGGATATCCATCTGGCGACCGGCGTCGTTGACGTAGTACTCACGCGTCACATCGTAGCCGGCGAAGGCCAGTACGTCCGACAGCGACGCGCCGTAGGCTGCACCACGACCATGACCGACGTGCAGCGGGCCGGTCGGGTTGGCGGACACGAACTCGACCTGCACCTTCACCCCCTTGGCTGTGCCACGACCGAAATCCGCGCCCTTGGCCAGCACTTCGGTGACGACGGCCGTCTTGGCGTCGGCCGCGAGGGTGAAATTGATGAAGCCGGCACCCGCAACCTCGGTCTTGGCGATCAGCTTCGACGCCGGCAACTCGGCCAGCAGCAGCGCAGCCAGCTCACGTGGGTTGCGCTTCAGCGGCTTGGCGAGTTGCAGCGCGAGGTTGGTCGCGAAGTCGCCGTGGCTCGCCTGCTTGGGGCGCTCGAGAAGAATGGGGGTATCGGCCAGGTCGGGAGCCACGCTTTTCAGCGCGCTTTTCAGCAGGTCGGACAACAGGACTTTGGGATCGGCGCTCATGGCACTCGGCATGAATTCGAAACGCAGGATTATAGCGGATCACATCGTGCCCCCTTGCCCCGCTTGCAAGCCGGCTTGTGAGCGGGCATTTCAGCACGTACCCACACGCCCGCAGCGGGCGCGACTTCCACCGCCTCGGGCTTTCGGGCTAAAGTCCGGCCTTTCCCGCTGCCTGGCTCTGCAACGTGCGTCTCTTCCGCCTTACCAAGATCGTTTCCGTCGGCCTGCGCTTCGGCCTCGACCGCATGATCCTCGACGCCGACAGCAGCGGCCGGCTGGCGCGGCTGTGGCATGCGGTGTTCTTCTGGCGCACCTTTTCCGAGCCGCGCGCGGTGCGCCTGCGCAAGGCGCTCGAATCGCTCGGCCCGATCTTCGTCAAGTTCGGTCAGATGCTGTCCACACGGCGCGACCTGCTCCCCCCCGACCTGGCCGACGAACTCGCGCTGCTGCAGGATCGCGTCCCGCCCTTCCCCACCGAGCAGGCGCTCGGCGTGCTGGAGGGCTTCTACGGCCGGCCGATCGACGAAGTGTTTCGCGATTTCGACCGCACACCGGTCGCCTCGGCGTCAGTCGCGCAGGTGCATTTTGCCCGCCTGCCCGATGGCACCGAAGTCGCGGTCAAGGTGCTGCGCCCCGGCATCGACCGGGTGATCGAGCACGACCTGGCCTTGCTCGAAGTCGCCGCCCTGCTGCTCGAGAAGATCTGGCCAGAAGGCCGTCGACTCAAGCCGCGCGAGGTCGTGGCCGAGTTCAACAAATATCTGCATGACGAACTCGACCTGATGCGCGAAGCGGCCAACTGCTCGCAGTTGCGGCGCAACTTCAAGGACTCCTCACTGCTGATCGTGCCGGAAGTGTACTGGGACTGGTGCGGCAACCGGGTGATGGTGATGGAGCGCATGCGTGGCGTGCCGATCTCGCAAACCCCGGCGCTGCTCGCCCAAGGCAACGATTTGAAGGCACTGTCACGTGCTGGCGTGGAGATTTTCTTCACCCAGGTGTTCCGCGATGGCTTTTTCCACGCCGACATGCACCCGGGCAACATCTTCGTGCATCAGGACGGGCGCTACATCGCGCTCGACTTCGGCATCATGGGCACGCTCAACGAGGTGGACAAGAACTACCTCGCGCAGAATTTCCTCGCCTTCTTCCAGCGCGACTACCGCCGCGTCGCCCTCGCCCACATCGAAGCCGGCTGGGTGCCGGCAAAGACCCGGGTGGACGAATTCGAAGCCGCAATCCGCACTGTGTGCGAGCCGATCTTCGACAAGCCGCTGAAGGACATCTCTTTCGGCAAGACGCTGCTGCGCCTGTTCCAGACTGCGCGTCGCTTCGAAATGGAAGTGCAGCCGCAACTGGTGCTGCTGCAGAAAACCCTGCTCAACATCGAAGGCTTGGGCCGCCAGCTCGACCCTGAGCTCGATCTGTGGAAGACGGCCAAACCATTCCTCGAGCGCTGGATGAACGAGCAAATGGGCTGGCGTGCGCTGGTCCGCGGCGTCAAGGAAGAAGCCCCTGCCTGGGCCGGCACGCTGCCGCAACTGCCTCGCCTCATCCATCATGCGCTGGCGGACGCCGGCCGCCAGCAAGCCGAGCAACAACAACGCATGGAACGCCTGGCCGCAGGGCAGCGCTTGCAGGGGCGGATGCTGGCCGTCATCGGCGCCATCGCCGCAGCACTGCTGGCGATGGAGCTGTACCGCCTGTTCGGCTGAACGATTCGCGGCGCACCACCTCCAACCGGCGAGAGGTTCGGATAACCTCACCCTGCCGCGCAAACGGAGGTGTGCGATGACGACTCCCGCTCCAGTCCGCTCACGGATCCACATCCTCGGCGCCGCAAGCGCGCTCGGCGCCCCCCATCCGGGCGCGGCGCTGGCTCCGGATGCCCTGCGCACGGGCAGTTTGATGCGCGACCTCGTCGCAACAGGCCTCGAGGTCGAATGGGGCACAACGCTGCATCCGGCGACGCTCGCTGCCGACGGGTGTGACATGCACCCCCGCCTCGAAGCCAATGCCGTTTTTGCCCGAGGTCTAGCGGACGCGATCGCGCACCTGCCCAGCGGCGCATTTCCGCTCGTGCTCGGCGGCGACCACGCAATTGCCGCCGGTACATGGCGAGGTGTCGGACGTCGCCTGGGACAATCGCCCGGACTGATCTGGATCGACGCCCACCTCGATAGCCACACGTCAGCCACCACGCATTCGGGCAACATCCACGGCATGCCGCTGGCGGCGCTACTGGGCGAGGGCGATGCCGCGCTGACTGCAATTCCGGGGCCGACACTCGACCCGAAGCACTGCTGCATCATTGGCGCGCGCGCTTGGGAACCCGAGGAACTCGCTCTGCTGCAGCGCAAGGGCGTGCGCATCTTCTCGATGAACGAAGTCCAGCAACGCGGACTGAACGTCGTGTTCGCCGAAGCTTTGGCCAATGCCCGCAGCCACGGCGGCGGGTTCGGGCTCAGCATCGACCTCGACGCGCTCGACCCCATAGCCCTGCCGGCCGTCACCTGCCCCGAGCCCGGCGGCATCGACCCGGCCGAGCTTGCGGCAATCCTGCCCACGCTGCGCACGTGTGCCGACTTCGTCGCCCTGGAGATCGTCGAGTATCGCCCGGACCTCGACCCCGACGGCCACAGCGCACGCTGGGTGACAGCCTTGGCCAGCGCCGCCCTCGCCCCCGACGCTGAACACCTTCGCGAACTCGAACGCACTCACGGCGCGGCAAACTACGCGCCCCTGCCCGCGGTGTTCCAGCGCGGAGACGGTGCTTATCTTTGGGATACCGCCGGTCGTCGCTACATCGACATGATGAGCGCCTACTCTGCCGTCAGCTTCGGCCATTCGCACCCGCGCCTGGTGCAGGCCCTCATCGACCAGGCCCAATGCCTGGCGCTGACCTCGCGCGCGTTCTCCAGCAACCGCCTGCCGGTCTTTCTGCAGCAGCTATGCACAACCTTCGGCTATGAACGGGCGTTACCCGTCAACACCGGACTCGAAGGCGTCGAAACCGCACTGAAGGCCGCACGCAAGTGGGGTTACAAGGTCAAGGGCATCGCCCCCGAGCGCGCCCGCATCATCGCCTGCGAGGGCAACTTCCATGGCCGCTCGATCGCCATCATCGGCCTGTCGACAAACGCTCACTATCGCGACGGCTTCGGCCCCTTCCCGCCCGGCCTGGACACCATTCCCTACGGCGACGCCGACGCCCTGGAGGCGGCCATCACGCCCGACACCGCGGCTTTCCTTGTCGAGCCCATCCAGGGCGAAGGCGGCATCATCGTGCCACCAGACGGCTACCTCGCCCGTTGCGCTGCCATCTGCCGCCGTCACGACATACTGCTGATCGCAGACGAAGTACAGACCGGCCTGGGTCGAACAGGCCGCCTGCTGGCCTGCGAACACGATGGCGTGCGGCCCGACGGACTGATATTGGGCAAGGCGCTTGGCGGTGGGTTGCTCCCGGTCGCAGCCTTCCTTGCCGACCGCCGCATCATGGATGTATTCCAACCCGGCGATCACGGCTCGACCTTCGGCGGCAACCCCCTCGCCGCCGCAGTAGGCAGCGAAGTATTGGCACTACTGGCCGAAACCCGCCCATGGGAACGCGCAGCCCACCTCGGCACACATCTCATGGCACGCCTGCGTGCAGCAGCGCTACCCGGCGTGCGCGAGATCCGCGGCCGAGGCCTGCTGGTCGGCGTGGCCTTCGATCCCGACCGGATCGATGCCGGCACACTCGCGCGCGACCTGCTCGACTACGGCATCGCCACACGCGACACCAACGGCAACGTCATCCGTCTCGCGCCTCCACTGACGATCCGAGAGGAAGACCTCGACACCGCCATCGATCGCATCATCGATGCAATCCACCACGCTGCGGCAAGCGCCTCACGAGCGGCAGCAGCGCACAGCGTTGCAAAAGTGCAATAAATCGCTGCCAATCCCTTTGCTAGCAATGGACTTCCTGCGCCCCCGCAGCGCAGCATGTTGCTAAACTCGCGCCTGTTCCCGCAAACCCCACGCGCCTGGCTGCGCTTTAACGAAGGGCCTCATGATGCTGCTCTGGCTTGTCGTCGCCTACCTCGTCATTTCCATCGGCATCGGTCTGTATGCCGCGACCCGCGTTCACAACGCGCGTGACTACATCACCGCCGGTCGCAACCTGCCGATGGTGGTGGTGCTGGCCATGGTGTTCGCCACCTGGTTCGGCGCTGAAACCGTCCTCGGCATCTCCGCCACCTTCATCGACGAAGGCTTTCGCGGACTGATCTCGGACCCGCTCGGCGCCTCGGTGTGCCTGGTGCTGTTCGGCCTGATTTTTGCCCGTCCCTTGTACCGCATGAACCTGCTCACGCTCGGCGACTTCTTCCGCATGCGCTACAACCGTACGACCGAACTGATCTTGTCGATCTGCATCGTGCTGTCTTACCTGGGCTGGGTGGCGGCGCAGATCACTGCGTTGGGGCTGGTGTTCAACGTGCTGTCCGCCGACGTCGTATCGATGAATCAAGGCATGCTGATCGGTGCCGGCGTGGTGCTGATCTACACACTGTTCGGCGGCATGTGGTCGGTGGCCATGACCACTTTCGTGCAGATGATCGTCATCGTGCTCGGCCTGCTGTACGTCACCACGCTGGCGGGCGATATGGCGGGCGGCTTCGACGTCGTGGTGTCCAAAGCCGCGGCCGAGGGCAAGTTCGACTGGCTGCCCACGCTCGACATGGTCGACATGATTGCCTGGATCGCGGCCTTCGCCACCATGGCGCTGGGCTCGATCCCGCAACAGGACGTGTTCCAGCGCGTCAATTCGTCCAGGAACGAAACGGTCGCGGTGTGGGGTACGACGCTCGGCGGCATCAGCTATTTCTTCTTCGCCGCCGTGCCGCTGTTCCTCGCCTACACCGCAACGATCATCGACCCGGAGATGGTCGGCAAACTGATGGAAGAAGACTCCCAACTCATCCTGCCGACCCTGATCCTGCAATACATGCCCTTCACCGCACAGGTGGTGTTCTTTGGCGCACTGCTGTCGGTGATCATGAGCACCGCCTCCGGCACGCTGCTGGCGCCGTCGGTGACGTTCTCGGAGAACGTGCTGCGCGGCTTCTTCCCCGACATGCGCGACCGCCAGTTCCTGTGGGCCACGCGCGTCACCGTGGTGATCTTCACGGTGCTCGTCACTTGGTATGCCACCAGCACCGAATCCACCATCCACCAGATGGTGGAGAACGCCTACCGCATCACCCTGGCCGGCGCTTTCGTGCCGCTGGCGGCAGGCCTGTTCTGGAAGCGCGCCAACAACCTTGGCGCTGCACTGGCCATCGTGTGCGGCCTGGCGACCTGGATCCTGTTCGAACTGTTCGTACCGGAAGGTGACATCGAACCGCAACTGTTCGGCCTCGCAGCCAGTGCAGTGGGCATGCTGGTCGGTGGCCTGTTCGGCAAGCCCACGCACCATCGACCGCATGCCGGCCATCATCACGCCGCTGCGGGGACGCATCACACCGCACGCTGACCGCGTCCGGCATGCATCCATTGCAGGGGCTTTGACGCGAGTCAAAGCCCCTGCTGTCTTGGGGCACTATGGTTGCGGGGCTTTTTTTGCCTTGGCCCTGCCCCATGACTTCCTCCCCGATCGAGCTCGTCTGCCCCGCCGGTAGTCTACCGGCCCTCAAGACCGCCATCGACCACGGCGCCGACTGCGTCTATCTCGGCTTCAAGGACGCCACCAACGCGCGCAACTTCACCGGCCTCAACTTCGACCCGCCGCAAATGCGCGAAGGCATCGCCTACGCCCACGCACGCGGCAAGAAAGTGTTGCTCGCGCTCAACACCTACCCGCAGACCGGCAACTGGTCGAGCTGGACCCAGGCCATCGATCGCGCCGCCGAGTTCGGCCTCGACGCGCTGATCCTCGCCGACCCTGGCCTGATGGCCTACGCCGCGAAGACCCACCCGCAACTGCGCCTGCACCTCTCGGTACAAGGCTCGGCCACCAGCTACGAAGCGATCAACTACTACCACGAGCGCTTCGGCATCCAGCGCGCCGTGCTGCCGCGTGTGTTGTCGATGGCGCAGGTCGAAAGCGTGATCGCCAACACGCCGGTCGAGATTGAGGTATTCGGTTTCGGCGGCCTGTGCGTGATGGTCGAAGGCCGCTGCGCACTGTCGGCCTATGCCACGGGTGAATCGCCCAACTGCAATGGCGCCTGCTCGCCGGGCAAGCACGTGCGCTGGGAGGACACCCCACGCGGCATGGAAACACGCCTCAACGGCATCCTCATCGACCGCTTCGCCGACGGCGAGCGCGCCGGCTACCCGACGCTGTGCAAGGGCCGCTTCGAGGTTAACGACGAGACCTACTACGCGCTCGAGGAGCCGACCAGCCTCAACACCCTCGAGCTGCTGCCCGAGCTCGCCCGCATCGGCATCCGCGCGATCAAGATCGAGGGCCGCCAGCGCAGCCCCGCCTACGTCACCCAAGTGACCAAGGTGTGGCGCGCTGCGCTCGACACGCTCAAGACCCGCGGCGCCGAAGGCTTTGCCGTGCTGCCAGCGTGGATGGCCGAACTGAACAAGGTCTCCGAAGGCCAGAGCCACACCCTGGGCGCCTATTACCGCCCGTGGAAGTGAGCCGCAAGCCCCCAACCGAATGAGAACTGCCCGATGAAACTCGCCCTCGGCCCCCTGCTCTACTACTGGCCGCACCAAAGCGTGCTCGATTTCTATGCCGACATGGCCGACGCACCGGTCGACAGCATCTATCTCGGCGAAACCGTGTGTTCGCGGCGTCATGAACTGCGCCTGGACGACTGGCTCGAGGTCGGCAAGGTGCTCACCGCCGCAGGCAAGGAAGTGGTGATGAGCACCCAGGGCCTGATCGAGTCCGAGTCCGACCTCAAGGTGCTGCGCCGCATCGTGCGCCAGCGCGCCGAGGACGGGCCCGGCTTTCGCGTCGAGGCCAACGACATGGGTGCGGTGCGCTTGCTGACCGAAGCCGGGGTGAAGGACTGGGTCGCGGGTCCGACGCTCAACATCTTCAACCCGTCCACGCTGCAGCTGATGATCGAGGCCGGCGCCACGCGCTGGTCGGTCGCGCCCGAGATGGCGGGCGCGGCGCTGGCCGAGGTGCGTGCGGCGCTTGCGGCACCGATCGAGACCGAAGTCTTCGCCTACGGCCGCCTGCCGCTGGCGCATTCGGCGCGCTGCTTCACCGCCCGCCACTTCAACCTGCAGAAGGACACCTGCGAGTTCCGCTGCCTGTCGATCATGGACGGCATCACCTTGCGCACCCGCGAGGGCGAACCCTTCCTGACGCTCAACGGCGTGCAGACCCAGTCGGCCCGGGTGCACACCTTGCTCGGCGACCTGTCGGCCGTGCGGAAAGACGCCGAGATGCTGCGCATCAGCCCGCAGGGTGCCAATACCCGCCAGATCATCGAACACTTCCGCGCTGCACTGGATGGCACGCAAGTCCCCTCTGCCGCACTGGCCGCCAGCCGCGAACTGATGGTCGAAGCCCCCTGCAACGGGTTCTGGCACGGCCGCCCCGGCGTCGAACAGTACGTCGCCGCCTGACGACCGCGCACCTGCCCATTCTGGTGACCGCCAATTCTGGAGACCGCCCATGCCCGCACTCCCCACCCTGCCC